>Ga0075434_100002933_pt1 | contig 15157 bp, 16 predicted proteins | sample RhiMethybrSRZTD3_FD_75298 | JGI IMG/M metagenome (GOLD analysis project Ga0075434, IMG submission 75298) | Populus rhizosphere microbial communities from Tennessee, USA - Rhizosphere MetaG P. TD hybrid SRZTD3 | ecosystem: Host-associated > Plants > Roots > Rhizosphere > Soil | place: USA... | reverse complement strand
GCGCCGCGCCGCCGGGGACGCCGAACTCGAGCGACGCCATCATCCCGCCCGGCCGGATCGCCTCCGCCATGCGCGCAACGGTCGCGGGCGGGTCGTCGACGTAGCGCAGCAGGTACGTGTGGGTGAGGGCGTCGACCGACCCGGCCTCGAGGGGGAGCCGTTCGGCCTGTCCCTCGACGAGCTCGATCCGCTCGCCGAGCCCGGCCGCCTCGACCCGGCGCGCGCCGCCCGCCAGCATCTCGGGGCTCTGGTCGATCCCGACCACGCGGCAGCCCGGATAGCGGCGGGCGAGGGCGAACGCCACCGCGGCCGTGCCGGTGGCGACGTCGGCGACGACGGCCCCGGGGCGGTCCGCGGCGGGCGCCAGCGTCTCGATCATCAGGTCGTGCCAGCGCCGGTCCTGGCCGAACGAGAGCAGCTGCGCCCAGCGGTCATAGTCGCCGGCGATCCCGGCGAAGAGCGAGCGGGCGTGCGCCTTGCGGTCGGAGGTCGCCGTCACGGGCAGTACCATCGCACACGTGTCGCCGGCCCCGCTCGCCCTCGCAGTGCTCGGCCGCGGCGTCGTCGACCCGGCGACGCCGCTCCTGCGCGCCGACGACGAGGCGGTGCTGCGCGGCAGGGCCGCCTTCGAGACGATGCGCGTCTACGCCGGCGTGCCGTTCCGCGTCGACCTGCACCTGCGCCGGCTGGCCGAGTCGGCCCAGGTGCTCGAGCTGCCGCCGCCCGACATCGAAGGACTGACCGCGCTCGTCGGCGACGCGCTGGCGTCCCTGGAGCGCCCGGACGCGGTGCTCAGGGTGGTGTGGACGCCGGGCTCGGGCGACGGCGACTCGATCGGGTTCGTCCTCGTGACGCCACTCCCCGGCGGCTTCGACGAGATGCGGGCGCGCGGCATCGAGCTGGCATCGCTCCAGCTCGCGATCGGCGCGGCGACCCGCAACGAGTCGCCGTGGCTCCTGCCCGGCGTCAAGTCGACGAGCTACGCCGTCAACATGGCGGCGCAGGCCGAGGCCCGACGGCGCGGCGCCGATGACGCCCTCTTCCTCTCGCTCGAGGGCGTCGCGCTGGAGTGCCCGACCTCGAACGTGTGGTTCTGGGAGGGCGGGGTGCTGCACACCCCCGCGCTCGAGCTCGGCATCCTGGCGGGCGTGACGCGCGAGACGCTCCTCGCCGCCGCCCGCGGCGCGGGCATCGACCTCGCCGAGGGCGAGTACCCGCGCGACCGCCTGGTCGGAGCCGCCGAGGTGTTCACGTCGTCGAGCGTGCGCGAGGTGATGCCGGTCGTCCGCCTCGACGGCGAGCCGATCGGCGACGGCCGTCCGGGGCCGGTGGCCGGGCAGATGCAGGCGGCGCTCCGCGCCGCCGTCGGCCGCAGCTAGAGCGCCGCCTCCGGCACCTTGTGCCAGGCCGCCACGTACTCGCGCTGGAGCGGGTGCGTGAGCCTGCCGGCCCAGGCGACCTGCACCATGTCGGGCGCCTTGGGGACGTGGCGCGGGTACATCCCGGCCTCGTACGGCAGGCGGTTGCCCTTGCGGTGGTTGCAGCGCCGGCAGGCGGTGACGACGTTGTCCCACACGTGGGAGCCGCCTCGCGACAGGGGCTTCACGTGGTCGACCGTCAGATCCCTCGGGCCGCCCTCACGGTTGCAGTAGCAGCACCGCCAGCTATCGCGGCAGAAGAGCACCCGGCGGACGACGTTTCGCTTCACGAGCGGGCGCAGCTCGACGTACGCCGGCACCTGGAGGATCACCGGCAGCGCCACCCGCAGGTGCTCCGACCGGAAGACCACCCCCGGCTCCTCGGCGATCACCTGGGCGTGGCCGCAGACGACAAGCGACACGGCCCGTTCCCGGGTCACGAGGCTGGTGGGTCGCATGGTGGCGTCGAGCAGCAGGCAGCGCATGGAGGGCACCTCTCGGTGCCCCAAGTGTAGAGCGACCCGCCGTCGGCGGGAAGGCTCAGGCGGCGACGCGGTAGGTGTGCTTGCCCGCGGCCTTGGCCTCGAGCAGCGACCTGTCCGCGCGCGCTACCGTCCGGCCGGCGGTGGCACCCGGCTCGCGGGCCACGGCGATGCCGACCGACGCGTGCAGGCCGGCGTGGGCGCCGATCGCCTCCAGGAGGCGGGCGGCGAGCGCGTCGAGGTCGGTCTCGACGTCGGGCAGGATGACCGCGAACTCGTCGCCGCCGAGCCGGCCGGGGATGTCGACCGCGCGGCAGGTCGAGCGGATCGCCGCCGCGACCCGGCGCAGGGCGGTGTCGCCGGCCACGTGGCCCCGCGTGTCGTTCAGCGCCTTGAAGTCGTCGAGGTCGACGACGATCACGGCGACGTGTGACCCGGCCCGCTCGGCCCGGGCGAGCTCGTGCTCGAGCCGCTCGTAGAACGCGCGGTGGTTCAGGACGCCGGTCAGCGGGTCCTTGTCGACCTGGCTTCGCAGGTCCTCGTAGAGCTGTGCGTTTCGCACCGCCATGGCGGCCTGGCCGGCGATCGTGCGGCAGAAGTCGATGTCGCGCTGCGACCAGCGCCGCGCCGAGCGGTAGTCGGCCATCTCGACCAGGCCCACCGAGCGGCCGTTCACCACGAGCGGCAGCTCGATCCATGTCCGCCAGCCCCACTCGATCAGCCTCTGGTGGACGAAGGGCGCGATCCCGGGGTCGGTCATCCGCTGGACGCCGTAGCCGTCGGCGGCGCGGAGCAGGACGCGCGAGGCCGGATAGTCGTCCAGGCGGTAGATGTCGCCGCGGTCGCCCTCCGAGGCCCCCTCGTCGCGGACGTACACCGAGGCCACCTCGAGGACGTCGCGGGCCGGGTGCCAGATCGTGATCGTGCACTCGCTCACCCGGTCGATCGCGTGCACGAGCTCACGCGCGAGCGCGTCCATCACGTCGGAGAACGCGAGGGACTGCGAAAGGGCGACGGCGACGCGGTGGAGCACCTCGAGCTCGCGTCGGTCGCGGCGATGAGCCGGCTTCCGGGGGGACACGAGTTGCATATATCGGCACACGTGTGACGTCGCTGAATCCCGCACCCTCGGTATAACAGGCCGATGGCGGGCCTTCGTGGCGTGATCGTGGATGTCGCGCCGCTCCGCTCCTCGCCCGACTACCGGCGGCTGTGGGTCGGCGACCTGGTCGCCTCGACCGCCCACCAGCTGGTCGCCGTGGCGGTGCCGTTCCAGGTGTTCGTGCTCACGAGCTCGTCGCTGGCCGTCGGCCTCGTCGGCGCCGCGGAGCTGGTGCCGCTCCTGCTCGGATCGCTTGCGGCGGGCGCGGTGGTGGACGCCCACGACCGCCGCCGGCTGATCCTTGTGGCGCAGCTCGGGGCGGCGGCCTGCGCCGTGGCGCTGGCGGTGCTCGCGGCGACCGGGTCGCCGCCGGTCTGGGCGATCTACGCGGTCGCGGCCGTGGTCGCGGCGTTCTCGAGTATCGAGGCGCCGGTGCGCAACGCCAGCATCCCGGAGGTAGTTGGCACTCACTACCTACCACCCGCCCTCGCCCTGAACCAGATCGTCGGCCAGGTGACGTCGCTGGCCGGACCGGCGCTGGCGGGCGTCCTGCTCGCGACCGTCGGCGTCACCGCGGTCTACTGGACGGCGGTGGGCGGGTTCGGGATCGCGCTCGTCATGATCCTGCGCCTGCGGCCGCTCCCGCCCGCGGCGGCCGGCGTGGCGAACCGCGGCTGGGCCGCGGTGCGCGAGGGACTGGCGTTCGCGCGGTCGACCCCCGTGCTCCTCTCGACCTTCGTGATCGACCTGAACGCGATGATCTTCGGGATGCCGCGGGCGCTCTTCCCGGCGCTCGCCATCGGCACCTACCACGTCGGGCCCGACGGGCTCGGGCTCATGTACGCCGCTCCGGGCGCGGGCGCGCTCCTGGGCGCCGCCTCGAGCGGATGGATCGGCCGCGTACGCCGCCAGGGCCTGGCGGTCGTCGTGTCCGTCGTCGCCTGGGGCGCCACGATCGCCGCCTTCGGGCTCGTCCCGCACGACTGGTTCCCGCTGGCGCTCGTGTTCCTGGCCGCCGCCGGGTGGGCCGACGTCGTCTCGGCCGTGTTCCGCAACACGATCCTTCAGCTCGTCGCGCCCGACACGATGCGCGGCCGGCTGAGCGCGCTCCACATCGCGGTCGTCACGTCGGGCCCCCGGATCGGCGACGTCGAGGCGGGCACGGTCGCCGCGCTCACCTCGGTGCGCTTCTCGGTCGTTTCCGGCGGGCTGGCCTGCATCGCCGGCGTGGCGCTGATGCACGCCGTGTCGCCAGTGCTCGCGCGCTACCGGCGCGACTAGGGCTACTTGCGCCGCTTGCGGCCGCCGCCGCGCGCGTAGCCGGCCGGCGCGAACCCGGAGACGTAGGTGACGAGCCGGCCGGGCTTCTTGCCCGCGTCCTCGGCCTCCTCCATCTTGCGCACGGCCTCGCGCACCACCCGGCCGCCGAGGTAGCGCACCGGCTCGGGCGGGAACGCCCGGCCCGGCTCGCGGACGAGGCCGGCGTTCGCCCACTCGTCGTCCCGTCCGAGCGCGAGCGACGCCAGGATGCGCCCGCCGATCCAGCTCGGCCCGACGCCGTTTCCGGAGTAGCCGCCGCCGTGGACGACCCTGTCTGCGAGGCGCCCGAAGATGGGCAGGCCGTCGTCGGTGCGCGCCACCGGCCCCGCCCAGCTGTGCGTGACCTCCGCGCCGGCCGTGGCCGGGAGGATGCGGTGCATGTGCTCGGTGACCCAGGCCGTTCTGCGCGCGTCGTGCTGGAAGCCCGCGCCGATCCGGGCCCGGTAGGCGAGCGTGCCGCCGCCCTTCCCGAAGATGATCCGGCCGTCCCGGGTGGCCTGGTAGTAGTGCACCATGAGCCGGGCGTCGGCGATCGCCTCGGCCCGCGTCCAGCGCATTCGCTCGAGGAGCGCGTGGTCGGGGGCGGTGGCGACGATGTCGCTCGACACCGGGACGATCGCCCGGGAGAGCTCCGGGATCCCGGCGGCCCAGGCGTTCAGCGCCAGCGCAACGGTGCCGGCCGCGATCTCCCCGTCCGGGGTGCGCACGCGCGGCGTGCCCGTGCGGCGCAGGCCGAGCATCGGCGAGTTCTCGTAGATCCTGACGCCCCGCTCCAGCGCGACGCGGCGCAGGCCGCGGACGAGGTGGGCCGGGTGCACCGTCGCCGTGCGCGGCTCCCAGGCGCCCGCCAGGTGGGTCGGCTGGTCGATGTGCCCGTGGAGCTCCTCCGGCGTCATGCTCACCAGCTCGTGCACGCCGTGGCGCTCGCACTCGGCGATGGCCGACTCCCACATCCCGACCTGGGCAGGCGCCGTGGCGACCCACAGCCAGCCGCCGCGGCGGAAGTGGGCGTCGACGGCGTGCTCGATGCAGAAGGCCTCGATGGCGTTCACGGCCTCCTCGGAGGCGCGCGCGATCCGCAGCCCCTCGTCCTCGCCGCAGGCCTTGATGAGCGTTCCCAGCTTCGACCACCAGGTGGTGAGAAACCCGCCGTTTCGCCCGCTCGCGCCGGCGCCGCAGATGTCCGCCTCGACCACCGCGACGTCGCATCCGGGCTCGAGCTCCTTGATGCGAAGCGCCGTCCAGAGTCCCGTGTACCCGCCGCCGACGATGCAGACGTCGGCCGTCTGGTCGCCGGTCAGCGCAGGGGCCGGCCCGCCGTCCTCGGCGGCCAGCGCCTCCTCGAGCCAGAGCGAGCGGTGCACGGCGCGGGATTCTCGCACTCTGGTAGGTTCGCCGGGTGAGAGAACGTGCGGCGATCGTGACGGGCGGCGGTACCGGCATCGGTCGGGCGGCCGCGCTGGCGCTCCATCGCGACGGGTTCAACATCGTCGTCGCCGGCCGGCGGCCTGAGCCGCTCGAGGGCACGCGCGAGCTGGCCGGCGAGGGCTGCGTCGTCCATCCGGGCGACATCCGCGAGCCGGAGGTGTCCGAGGCGCTCGTCGAGCGCTGCCTCTCGGAGTTCGGCCGCATCGACTGCCTCGTCAACAACGCCGGCGGGCAGTTCGTCGCCCCGGCCGAGGACATCACCCCGAACGGCTGGCGGGCGGTGCGGCGGCTCAACCTCGACGCGCCCTGGCACCTGACCCAGCTCGTGGCGAAGCGCTGGATGATCGAGAACGGCGGCGGCCGGGTGATCTCGGTCGTCCTCTGCCCGCGGCGCGGCATCGAGGGGATGGCCCACTCGTCGGCCGCGCGGGCCGGCATGACCGCGCTCACGAACACGCTCTCGCTGGAGTGGGGGAAGTACGGCATCGGCCTCGTGTGCGTCGCCCCGGGGTGGATCGACACCGAGGGCGTGCGCGGCTACGGCGAGGATCTCCACGAGGTCGCCGACCGCGTGCCGATGAAGCGAATCGGCACCGCCGAGGAGGTGGGCGAGGTGATCGCGTTTCTGGCCTCACCCGGCGCCGCCTACATCAGCGGGACGACAATCGTGGTCGACGGCGGGCTCGAGAACACCGTCGCCGGCTGAACGCCTCAGCGTCGACTGCGCAGGTCCGCCTCGAGCTGCTCCAGCCGCTCGATGGCGGTGTCCGAGACGAAGCGGCGAGCGTGCCGGCGGCGGGCCTCGGCCGCGGTCCGGTGCCGGCCGGCGGGCGCTGCGGGGTCGGCGGCGGCGGCCGCCCACGGCCCCCGCGGCGGGAGCGCGCGCGGCTTTCCCGGTCGCGCCGGCGCGGGCACGGCGTCGGTGGCCCCGGCCGGCTCGACAGCCGCGCCGGTGCCCTTCGTCCACGTTCGAAGCTGCCACCTGCTCATGCTCGAATTCTACCGGCGCCGCCGTGGCGGCCGACGGCGTTGGCCTGCTGGTAACCTGACTTCCATGGCCGAGCTGCGCTCGATCGACGAGTTGACCGCTGCCCTGCGCACCGAGGCGTATCTGGCCGACCGCGGCCTGGCGACGGTCATGTCGCTCTCGCTCGCGCTCGAGAAGCCGCTCCTCCTGGAGGGCGAGGCGGGGGTGGGCAAGACCGAGGCCGCAAAGGCGCTCGCGGCGATCACCGGCGGCCGCCTCATCCGGCTTCAGTGCTACGAGGGCATCGACGTCGCCCACGCCCTCTACGACTGGAACCACGCCCGCCAGCTGCTCTACATCCGCACGATCGAGGCGGGCGAGACCCTCGACGCCGGGCAGACGCTGCACGACGTGTTCGGGCGCGACTTCCTCGAGCGGCGGCCGCTGCTCGACGCGATCGAGCACTCCGATGCCGTGCCGCCGGTGCTCCTGATCGACGAGATCGACCGCTCCGACGACGAGTTCGAGGCGTTCCTGCTCGAGCTCCTGTCCGACTTCCAGGTGACGATCCCCGAGATCGGCACGATCCGCGCCGAGCGCCGCCCGCGGGTCATCCTCACTTCGAACCGCACGCGCGAGCTGCACGACGCGCTCAAGCGGCGCTGCCTCTACCACTGGATCGGGCACCCCGAGCTCGACCGCGAGATCGAGATCGTGCGGGCCCGCGTGCCCGGCGTACCGGAGCGCCTGGCGGCCGAGGCGGCCGCGTTCGTCGGCCACCTGCGGGCCATGGACCTCGCGAAGCTGCCGGGCGTCGCCGAGACGATCGACTGGACGCAGGCGCTCGTGGCCCTCGGCCAGGAGGAGCTCGAGGCGGGCGTCGTCGACGCGACCCTGGGCTCGGTGCTGAAGCACCACGAGGACATCGAGCGCGTCCGCGACGCGGGCCTGCGCGAGCTGGTCGCCCGCGCCCGCGAAACGTAGTGCCGACCGCCACCGCCGGCGACGCGGTCGTCCGAAAGCTCGTCACGTTCGGGCGCATCCTGCGCGAGGCCGGCCTCGAGGTCGGCCCGGGCCGGCTCCAGGACGGCCTTCGCAGCCTCGATCTGGTCGACCTGACCAGCCGCGAGGAGGTCTACCACGCGCTGCGCTGCACGCTCGTCTCGCGCCGCGACGACATCGAGGCGTTCGACATGGCGTTCGCCGCCTTCTGGGAGCGGGCGCCCTCGACGGCGCCCGAGCAGCCGGTCGATCTCGGCCTCCAGGCGACGGCGCAGCCGCCGAGCCGGGCCCCGTCAGCCGCGCCCGCGAAGGACGACGAGCGGCCGTCCGATGACGACTCGCCGCCGGTGCTCGTCGCCTCCTCCCGTGACGAGGTGCTGCGGCGCAAGGACTTCGCCGACATGACTGCCTCCGAGCTCCGCCGCCTGCGCCGCCTGATCGCCGCGCTGCCGGCGGCCGAGCCGATGCGGCGCTCGCACCGCCTGCGGCCCGGGCGGGCCGGCGACGTCCTCGACCCTCGGCGTACGCTGCGGGCTGCGATTCACACGGAGGGCGTGCCGCTTCGGCTGGCCTACCGGCGGCGCAAGCTGGTGCCCCGGAAGCTCGTCTTCCTGTGCGACGTGTCCGGCTCGATGGAGCCCTACGCGCGGGCGATGATCATGTTCCTCGAGGCGGCCGCGCGGGCCGGCCGGCACGTCGAGGCGTTCGCGTTCGGGACGCGCCTCTCGCGGCTCACGCCGCAGCTTCGCGACCTCGACCCGGTCCGCTCCCTGCGGCTGGCCGGCGCCGCGATGCCCGACTGGGGTGGCGGCACCCGCATCGGCGAGTCGCTGCACGCCTACAACGAGCAGTACGGCCGCCGCGGCATGACGCGCGGCGCCGTAGCCGTGGTTGTCTCGGACGGCTGGGAGCGCGGCGACCTGGGTCTCCTGGACGCCGAGCTCGCCCGCCTTCACCGTCAGTCACACCGGCTGGTGTGGGTGAATCCGCTCAAGGGCCACTCGGGCTTCGAGCCGCTCGCGGGCGGGATGCGGATCGCGCTTCGCCATGCCGACGTCTTCGTCGAGGGCCACAACCTGGCGGCGCTCGAGGCGCTGGCCGAGGTGCTGGCGGCGATCTAGTAGCGGGGGGCGGTCGCGCGCATCCGCCGCACGGCTTCCCAGGTGAGCGCCGTCGCGACGGCGCCCTCGAACCGCTCCACCGGGTCGCGCCGGAAGGTCAGCACCGTGGCCATGGCCTGGATGCAGAGGATCGCAAGCGCGGTGGTCAGGTGGCGGGCGGCTGCCGAGCGCACCCCGGCAGCTTAGATGACTAGCCGATGCACGGCCCGGACGAGACCCGCCCGTGGGCCGAGCCGAGCGCGCTTCGGATCGCCTCGAGTGGAACGCCGAAGCCGCCGCCGCCACCCTTGTCGGCGGCGAACATCATCGCCACGACGCGGCCGCGGCGGTCGACCACCGGGCCGCCGCTGTCGCCGTGCTCGAGCAGGCCGCGCAGCGGCACCACCGTGCGGGGCCGCACGCTGCCGCCGTAGGCGCCGGGGGCGAGCGCGGTCACCGGCTGGCCGGCCCGCCCGGGCACCGACCTGAGTGGCCCGTTCTGCGGGTAGCCGATCATGGCCACCGCACCGCCGGACGGGTCCTTCGGCGAGATCTGAACACGGGGCAGGGGCAGGCCGTGGACGCGCAGGACGGCGACATCGTTCCCGGCATCCACCGCGATCGGGAACGCCGGGTACGTCCCGGCCCCGGACGGCTGCACGACGATGTCGTGCTCGCCCGCGATCACGTGCGCGTTCGTGACGACGATCCCGGGCCGGACGACCCAGCCCGACCCCTGGATGCCGAGCCCGCAGGCCGTGCCCTGGACGCGCACGACGCTCGCCTGTGCCGTGCGTGGGCCGGCCGCGCCCGGCAGGGTCGGGTCGGGCCGATCGAGCGCCCGGTCGGCGATCGACGGCACGACCGGCAGCGGGTCGAACCGCGCGAGTGCGTCCAGGACGCTCGAGGCCGGGACGGCGTGCAGGAGGGCCGGGAGGATCGTCGACCGCTGGACGTCGCGGCGCAGGTGAAGGCCGGGCTGCTCGAGGGCGACGACGGCCACGAGCCACGCCAGCGCCAGGCCGAGGATGGCGCCCACCGCGACCCCGCCGGCGGTGTCCGCCGCCGCCACCGGCCCGCGGATCACGTGCTCTCGCAGCGCGTTGGCCGCCGCGCCGGCGCCGAACTGCACGATCGTCCCGCCGATCAGCGCGCCCGCGAGCCCGGCGACGCCGAGCCAGGGCGAGTGCCGCCCGCCGCTCAGGAGCAGCGGCGCGAGCCGCGACCCGATGACCGCGCCCACGGCGAAGCCGGCCAGCCCGAGGAGCGTCGCAACGAGGCCGCGCTGTGCGCCCCGGAACGCCGACAGGCCGACCGCGGCGATCACGAGCAGGTCGATCGCGCTCACAGCTGTTGTATACCGCCCGCCCGGCGCCGGAGGTCCGGGTGTGTGCCAGACTGCCGAGGTGGACTTCGTGCACATCGAGCACGATCCGAAGCTGCGCCGGCCGAATCTGGTGGCCGCGTTCCGGGGGTGGAACGACGCCGGAGGCGCCGCCAGCCTCGCCGCGGGATACCTGCGGGCCGTGACCGACGCGGATCGGTGCGCCGTCATCGACTCCGAGCCGTTCATCGACTACCAGCAGACCCGGCCGACCGTCCAGCTCGTGGACGGCGACGTCCGCCGGCTCGACTGGCCCGAGACGGAGATCTACGCGTCCGAGAAGTCCGACCTGGTCGTCGTCGTCGGCACCGAGCCGAACATGCGCTGGCGGGCGTTCTCCGGCGCGATCGCCGACATGGCCCGCCGCTACCGGGTCGACCTCGTCATCACCATGGGCGCGCTCCTGGCGGACACGCCCCACACCCGGCCCGTCCCGGTGTCGGCGACCGCGTCCGACCACGAGCTGATGGAGAAGTTCGGGCTGTCACGCTCCACCTACGAGGGCCCGACGGGCATCGTCGGCGTCCTGCACGACGCGTGCGCGCGGGCGGGCCTGCGCTCGGCGAGCCTGTGGGCGGCGACGCCGCACTACATCTCCGCCTCGCCCAACCCGCAGGCGGCGCTGGCGCTCCTCACCCGCCTCTCCGAGATGATCGGGACGCCGCCGGCCTCGAGCGAGCTCGAGCGGGCCGCGAGCGAGTACGCCCTGCGCGTGGCCTCGGCCATCTCCGACGACCCCGACATCGCCGGCTACGTCCAGCAACTCGAGGAGGCGGCCGACGCCGCCGACCCGCCGAGCGGCGACGAGCTGGCCGCCGACTTCGAGCGCTACCTGCGCGAGCAGGGCGACGGCAAGGACGAATGAGCGTCGACGCGACGGATGCGACCTTCGACGACGCGGTGGTCGAGCGCTCGAAGACGGTGCCGGTGGTGGTCGACTTCTGGGCCGACTGGTGCGGCCCGTGCCGCCAGCTCACGCCCGTGCTGGAGGCGGCCGTCGCCGACACCGAAGGCGCGGTCGAGCTGGTGAAGGTGGACGTCGACCAGAACCCGCACGTGGCGATGCGCTACCGCGTGCAGGGCATCCCGGCGGTGAAGGCCTTCCGCGACGGGCGGCTCGTCGACGAGTTCACGGGCGCCGTCCCGCGCGCCAGCGTCGACTCGTTCCTGCGTGGCCTCCTGCCGTCGGAGGCCGACCGGCTCGTGGAGCTGGGTGACGAGGCGTCGCTTCGCAAGGCGCTCGAGCTCGAGCCCGGCCACGCGGCGGCCCGGGCGGCGCTCACGCGGCTCGAGTCGGCCGGCGACCCGGCGCTCGGGCCGGGGCTCTCCGCGCTCGAGGCCGGCGAGACCGAGCGCGGCCTCCAGCTCCTGCTCGACGCGCTGGCCGATGCCGACAGCGCGCTCCGCGACCGCATCCGGCAGGTCATGGTCGGGGTCTTCGCCGACCTCGGTCAGGACCACCCGCTCTCCAGCGAGTACCGCCGCCGGCTCGCCGCCGCGCTCTACTGAGCGGGCGGGGCGGCGTCGCGCTCGCCGTCCCAGTACGCCATCCGCTCGACCCGTCCGATCACGCCCAGGCCGCGCCAGTAGATCTTGTCGGAGCGGGGGAAGTAGGCCATGTCGTTCATGTCGCGCGTCCCGTAGGCGAGGAAGGTCAGCCCATCCGGGCCTCCCCGGAGGGCGTGGGCGACGCCGGTGCCGGCGGGGCGCGAGACGATGTGGCCGGGGCGGAGCGGATGCTCCTCGTCACCGAGGATGCACGTGCCTGAGCCTTCGAGGACGACGAAGAGCTCCTCCTCGGCGGAGTGGCAGTGCGGCGGCCACTGGAGCATCCCGGGCCGGCAGCGGCCGAGGTTCAGGCCGGTGCGGATGGAGCCGGCCGCAGCGGCCAGGTGGCGCCACGCCGACCCGCAGTCGCCTTCGCCGCTCTGGTGCTCGGCGACGTCGGCGCTCGCGACGACGGTGGCCGGGCGCTCGCCGGGCTCGGCCCACTCCAGCGGGCCCGCCGCGGCGTCGAACGCGAACATGTCGCCGGGGCCGTCGGCCTTCACGATCGTCGGGCCGGCCCAGGCCCGGCCGGAGTGGGGGTGGTAGCAGGTCTCGGCGTACTCGCGCATCCCGAAGGCCAGCACGTCGAGCCCGTCCGGACCGGCCCGAAGCGTGTGTGCCTCCTCGTCGGCGAGGTGGACGATGCAGTCGCCGGCGGCGACCTCGCAGGTGGCGCCGTCCAGCCACAGGAGCCCGCTTCCGGCGAGGACGTAGAAGACCTCCTCCTCCGCGCCGTGGGCGTGGGGCGGCGTCGGCCGGGCACCCGGGTCGATCTCCCAGCGGCGCAGGCCGACGGCGACCGACCCGGCCGCCGTGCCGAGGTCGGTCATCCAGGTCGCGATCTCGCCGGCCTCGCGGCGCACCCGGTTCGCCTCGGCCCAGTGGGCGAGATGCGTCACAGCCGCGCCTCCAGGGCCCGGCGGGACTCGTCCGGCCACGGCTCGGAGGTCGACCGGTCGGCGTCGGTGTGCACCACCACCGTGCGCGACTCCGCCGCGACGCGGCCGTCGGCGGCCGAGACGATCCGCTCCCGCGTGGTGGCGCTGGAGCTTCCGATGGCCTCGAGTTGCACCTCGACGTGGACGTGGTCGTCGGTGTGGACGAGGCCGGAGCGGAAGTCGATCTCGATGTGGCGGATCACGACCCGGTGGACCGTCTCGCCGAGGAGGTTCGTGAAGAACTCGTCGCGCGCCTCCTCGAGGTAGGTCAGGTACGTCGAGTTGTTGACGTGCGCGAACCCGTCGAGGTCGCGCCACCGGATCTCGATACGCTTGACGGCGTGCATCGGTCGCGTAGCCTGCCACATCTGCTGCTCGCGACGGCGGTGCTCGCCTGGGGCGGCTCGTTCGCCGCGATCAAGGCGCTCGTCGACCACGGGCTGGAGGCTCCGGACGTCGCCATCGGGCGCTACCTGGTCGCCGCTCCCGGGTTCGGGATCGCGCTCGCGGCCGCCGGCGGCATGCCGGGACTCACGCGCCGCGACGCGCTGCGGATGGTCGCCGCCGGCCTCTTCGTCGTCACCGTCTACCACCTGGCGCTGAACGCGGGCGAGCGCACGACCACGGCGGGCACCGCGAGCGTCGTCATCGCGGCGGCGCCGGCGATGGCGCTTCTGATGTCGCTCGGGCTCGGCCTGGAGGACTTCTCGCGGCGGCGGGCGGCGGGCCTCGCGGTGGCGTTCGCGGGCGTGGTCGTCGTCATCGTGCTGGGGTCGGGCCAGAGCGTGTCGCTCGACACGGTGCGGGGGCCGCTCCTGGTGCTCGTCGCGGCGTCCTCGTTCGCGGCGTATAACGTGCTCGTGAAGCCGCTTCTGGGCCGGTTCGATCCCGTGGCCGTCTCGGCCGCAACGGCGCTCGTCGGGACGCTCGCGCTGCTGCCGTTCGGGGCGTCGGGGACGGCGGGCAGGCTCGGCGGCATGAGCTCGGGCGACCTCGCGCTGGTGGTCTTCCTCGGGCTCGTCTGCACGCTGGCCGGGTACCTGCTGTGGACGATCGCGCTGCGGTTCCTCGATCCGTCGCGGGCGGTCGCCTACCTCTACGGCGTCCCGGTGGTGGCCGTCACGGTCGGGGCGGTCACGCTCGGCGAGAGCGTGACGGGCTGGCTCGCGCTCGGCGGCCTGCTCGTGGTCGGAGGCGTGGCGCTCTCGCAATGACGGCCTTCGTCTGGCGCGACGGTGAGCGCACGATCCGGTTCGGGGCGGGAGCGGCGGGACACGCCTGGTCGGGCGTCGACGTCCTGACCACGGCGCGGGCGGAGCCGGACATCCCGCTCGCCGTGCTGGAGGGCGCGCGCGTCCACCACGTCCCGGCGGGGCAGGTGCCGGACGCTGCCGCCGCGCTCGTCGACCGGGTCGGCGACGGCCGGATGGTGGCGTGGGGCGGGGGGCGGGTGATCGACACCGCCAAGGCGCTCGCCGCCGCCCGGGGCGGCGAGGTGTGCGCGGTGCCGACGACGCTCTCCGGGGCCGAGATGTCGCGCGGCCACCGGCCGGCGCCCGGCTACGAGGGCAGGCCGAACCACCGGCCCGTGCTGGTGCTCGCAGAGCCTGACGTGATGGCCGGGCAGCCCGACGCCGCCCGCCGGGCCTCGGCGATGAACGCGCTCGCACACGCCGCGGAGGCCCTCTACGGGCCGGGCCGGAACCCGGTGGCGTCGCTCGCGGGCGTGCGGGCGGCAACGCTCCTGGCGCGGGGAGTCGAGGCCGGCAGCAGGGAGGATCTCGCGCTGGGCGCGGTTCTCGCCGGCTACGCGCTCGGATCGGCCGGATTTTCGCTTCACCACGTGCTGTGCCAGACGGTCGTCCGGACGTGCGGCACGTCGCACTCGGTCACGAATGCAGCCGTACTGCCCTGGGCGCTGGCGGCGATGGCGGGCCGCGAGCCGGCGGCAATCGCGGAACTGGCGGCGGCGCTCGGCGTCGACCGGGATGGCGTCAGCGAGCGGGTCTCGGGGCTCGCGGGCGGCGCGAGGCTTGCCGGCGAAGGCGTCGGCGCGGCCGACCTGCCGCGCGTCGCCGACGCCGCGCTCGAGCGATCGGAGCTCGACGTCCTCTCGCCGCCCCCCGATCGCGACGAGCTGGTCGCGATCCTCAGCCGGGCGTTGTGACGCCGTAGCGCAGGAAGACCGTCCCGTTCATGAACCGGCGCTGGTCGCGCAGATCCAGAGACAGTTCGGCTGTTGTAGGTAGTGAGTGCTTACCAACTCCGACCAGGACGGGCGTGAGGAAGAGCTGGATCTCGTCGACGATCCCGGCAGCCAGCGCCTGGCCGGCGAGCTCGGGGCCGCCGATCGAGAGATCGCGCTCGGACTCGCGCTTCATGACCGCCACCGCGGCCGGATCGAAGGCCCGCTCGATGCGCGTCCGCACGCTGGAGACCTCCTCGAGCGTGCGCGAGTAGACGACCTT
>Ga0075434_100002931_pt1 | contig 15162 bp, 12 predicted proteins | sample RhiMethybrSRZTD3_FD_75298 | JGI IMG/M metagenome (GOLD analysis project Ga0075434, IMG submission 75298) | Populus rhizosphere microbial communities from Tennessee, USA - Rhizosphere MetaG P. TD hybrid SRZTD3 | ecosystem: Host-associated > Plants > Roots > Rhizosphere > Soil | place: USA... | reverse complement strand
TTTGTTTTTCTTGGGCCCGGCCGCCGCCCTGGACGTTCCGCCGCTCAAAGGGCGCGTCAACGATTACGCCGGTCTCCTGCCGCGCGACCGCGCCGGCGCGCTGGAGCAGCGCCTCTCAGAATTCGAGAACTCCACTGGCCATCAGATCGTCGTCCTTACCGTGCCGAGCCTCGAAGGCGAGGACATCGAGGGTTTCGGCATCAAAGTCGGCGAAAAATGGAAGATCGGCAAAAAGGGCTTCGACAACGGCGCGATCCTCATCATCGCGCAGAAAGAGCGCCGGCTGCGCATCGAGGTTGGCTATGGCCTCGAAGGCGTGCTGCCGGACGCGATCGCCAATCGCATCATTCAGGAACAGATCATCCCGCGCTTCAGAAACGGCGATTTTCCCGGCGGCATCGAGGCCGGTATCGACGCGATCATGAAGGTCACGCAAGGCGAAGCGTTACCCGCCGCCCAGCGGCGTCAGCCTGCTTCCCGCGGTTCGGGCTTTCCCGTCGGGCTGATTATTCCGCTGCTGTTTTTGGGCTTTTTTCTCTTCGCCTCGCTGGCGGGCGGGCGCCGCCGCGGACTCTCGAGCACGCGCGGCCCGCATTATTACGGTCCCGGCGGCTTTTTCGGCGGCGGCTTCGGAGGGGGCGGAGGATGGGGCGGCGGTGGGGGCGGCGGGTTTAGCGGCGGTGGAGGCAGCTTCGGCGGCGGCGGCGCTTCGGGGAGCTGGTGAGGAAGATGGACGCGGATACTTATTTTAGCGCTGCCGAGCAGGAAAAAATCCGGCAATCCATAGCGGCGGCGGAAAGCCGCACCTCGGGCGAGATCGTGCCGATGATCGTCGGCGCCAGCGATAAATATGTCGACGCGAGCATTACCTGTTTGATCGTCGGTTTGTTGCTGGGCTCGGCCGCCGCGCTCTTCTGGGGCGATCCGTGGGGCTTGCCCCGCGCCGAGCTCGCCTGGCCGCTCTCCGGCGCCGCTCTGGGACTCTTGATCGGGCAGATCCCGGCGGTGAAGCGTGCGCTGACGCCGAAGCGGCGCATCGATGAAGCGGTGCATATCCGGACCCTGGCTGCTTTCACGGCGCACGGACTGCACTACACTCAAGCCCATACCGGCATTTTGATTCTCGCGTCGCTGTTCGAGCGCCGGGTCGTCGTGCTCGCCGACCGCGGCATCAACGAGAAGGTCAAGCCCGGAACATGGGACGAGATCGTCGCGATCATCACTACAGGATTGAAATCGGGAAACGGCGCGGCGGCGTTTTGCGCCGCGATCGAGCGCTGCGGCGAGATTCTCGCGCAGCACTTTCCGCGCGCGCCCGACGACCGAAACGAATTGGAAGACACTTTGATCAGCGAAAAATAACACGGAGAAAATTATGCGCCGATTCATGCCGATGCTGCTCGTTCTCTTTCCGCTCTTCAGTACCGCCGCACAAGGACAGGAGCGGATGAACCTCGCCTACATCTCGCCCAACGCGAGCTCGTCGTCCGTGCTGTGGGTCGCCAAGGAGGCGGGCATTTACAAGAAGCACGGCCTCGACGTCAACGTCCTTTACATCGAAGGCACGCCGAAGGCGCTGATGGCGCTTTTCGCCGGCGAGCTGCAAACGGTCGCCGGCACCGGGCCCGCAGTCGTGAACGCAAAGCTCCGCGGCGCCGACGTCACGATGGTCATGGGGTTCGAGGTTTTTCTGCCTTACTATCTCGTGGTCGTTCCAGGCATCAATAAAATCGAGGAGCTGAAGGGAAAGATCGGCGCGAACCATTCCGCGGCGACGTCGGCGGACTTCGCCATGCGTCTGGGAATCAGAAGCGTCGGGCTCGATCCGGACAAGGACGTGAATCTTCGGGTCGTCGGCGCGACCAATCTCCGCGTGCTCGCGATGAAGCAAGGGCAGGCGCAATTCACGGTGGTGAGCACGACGGAGCGGGAGGAAGTCGAAAAACTGGGCTTCAAGGTCCTGGCGGATCTCGCCGCCAAGCGCATCCCCTATCCGCACGCCGGCCTGATTACGAGTCAGAAAATACTCAGGGAAAAGCATGAGGCGATGCTGCGCTTTGGCCGCGCCGCCGTCGAATCGATCCACTATTTCAAAACGCATAAGCCGGAGACGATCGCGGTGTTGAAAAAATATGTGAAAACCGACCCGACGACGCTCGAGACGGCGTACAATTATTTGAAAGGCGCGATTCCCGACCTGCCCTACCCGACGGTGGAAGGAATGAAGACCTATATCTCCGAGGCCGGCCGCACGCAGCCGGCGATCGCGAAGGCCGATCCCGCGTCGTTCGTCGACACGAGCTTGGTGAAAGAGGTGGAGGACGAGGGGTTTTTGAAGAAGCTAGGCCGGAATTAAATTTCCAAGCCGATGCCGAAGATCAATTGATGCCGATGTCATTCTGAGCGCAGCGAAAAATCCCTCCGAATCTCATTTCCTCAACGGCCTCACATCCACCGCGGCCGCGCCCTGCCCTTCCGGACGCACCATCAGCGGGTTGATCTCGAAGTCCGATAAATATTCGCGGTGCGCGGCGAATAGCGCAGAAACACCCGCCATCGCACGCGCCAGCGCCTTGATGTCGCGCGGCGGCTGGCCGCGCACGCCGGTGAGTATTTTATAGCTCCGCAGCTCCTTCAGCATCTCCAGCGCTTCCGATTCGCTAACCGGCAGCAGGCGGATCGCGATGTCCTTCAAGACCTCGACGAAAATGCCGCCGAGGCCCACCATCAGAAACGGACCGTACTGCGGATCGGTGCGCGCGCCGACGAGCACTTCCGTCCCCTGCACCATCTCCTGAATCAGCAGGTGCGCTGTGCCGGGGGCTTTGGCGAGGAGATCCTTGCCCGCAGCCTCTACCTCGGCTCCGCTCTTGAGCGCCAGCACGACGGCTCCCGACTCGGTTTTGTGCACGATCTCCGGCGCGACGAGCTTCAAGGCGACGGGAAAGCCGATCTGCTTTGCCTTCTCGACCGCTTCCGCAGGATTCGCGGCGGTCGTTTGGCGCGGTAAACCGATGCCGTGGCGCTGGAGCAGCGCGCTTAATTTTTCTCCTTCTAGATCTTCCAGCTTCCCCGAAGCCGGCGGCAGCCCGCCGATCTCGGTCCGGCGCCGCTTGCCGTAAAAGCCCAGGCCCGCGAGCGCGCGCAGCGTCGGCTTGATGCCTTGCAAAAAAGGAATGCCGGCGTCTTCCTGAAAGGTCCGGCTCTCGTCGGTGAGGCTGTAGGTCGAGCGGGCGAAAGCGAGAATCGGCTTGTCCGTGGTTGCGTTCAGATTCTTGAACAGGGTGGCCTCGCGCTTCTCGGGGAAGCGCGGCAGCTCGCCATGGATCGCGAGCAGATCGACGTTGTCGTCGTCGGCGTGAAGCTTGACGATCTTGATGAAGTTCTCTTCGTCGCCGAAGCCGGCGACGCCGCATTCGAGCGGATTCTCCACCGCGAGCTCCGGGGGGATCAGCGGCCGCACGCCCTGGCGCGTCGCTTCGCCGAGCGGCGCGAGATCGGTCGCGAGCTCCTCGGTGTGATCGCAGAGGAGCCCCTTCATGCCGCCCGAGTTGACGACGATCGCCGCGCGGCTGCCGCGCGGGATCCTCCCCGGCATGAACGCGAGCGTCATTTCCGTCAGATCCTCCAGCGTCGGAACGCGGACCAAGCCGAGCCGCTTGCACACGGCCTCGAACACCTCGTCGGAGCCGGCGAGCGCGCCGGTGTGCGAGATCGCCTGGCGCTTGCCCATCTCCGAGCGGCCGAGCTTGATCACGAGAATCGGCTTGTTCTTCGCCAGCGCCTGCGCTGCGACTGACATGAACTCGCGCGGGCGGCGGATGCCTTCGACCATGAGCGCGATGAGCTTGGTCTGGTCGTCGTCGACCAGGAACGAGAGATAGTCGACGAGATCGAGGCTGGTCTCGTTGCCGCTCGACACCGCATAGGTAAAGCCGATGCCGCGCTCCGAGGCGCCCTTGATCCAATTCCCAAGCGAGCCTCCGCTTTGAAAGATGAGCCCCACGGGGCCTTTCTTGAGCAGCGGCACCGGAGTCGGAAAACTCCACAATCCCTCGGGCATGGAAAAAGATCCCATGCAGTTGGGGCCGCACGCCACCATGCCGGTGCGCTCGCAGAGCTCGCGCAATTGCTGACCGCGCTTTTTCCCCTCGGGATCCTCGCCTTCGCCGAAGCCGGCCGAATAGACCGTCGCCGCCTTTGAGCCGAGCTTCGCCGCCTCTTCGAGCGTGCCCAGGACTGCTTTGGTCGGGATCAGCATCAAGAGATGCTCGGGCGCTTCGGGGAGCGCGGCGAGGTTCGGATAGCAGGGATCTTCCGCGATCTCTTTGTAATTCGGATTCACCAAGAATATTTTGCCGTTGTAGTTGGCTTTTTTTAAATTGCGGTAAATCCCCATCGGCCAGCGTCCTTTGGGCGATGCGCCGACGATGGCGACCGAGCGCGCGCTCAGCAGGTTCTCCACGGGCCGTCTTTTGAAAGTCTCGCTTGTGTTCATAATGTTTCGAGGTATTTCACAGTCTGATTATGACTTCAACACGATCGGCTATTCCGCGAAGACGCGCCAGCGTTCCGGCGGCAGCGTCACGAACGCTTTCTGCCCGACGGCGATATCGGTGTCGCCCGGCAGCTTGGCGAGCAGCGTTACGCCGTTCACTTCGACTTCCAGCAGCGCCGCGTCGCCGAGATAATTCTTGCTCGCGATCGTGCCGACGAGCGAATTCGAAGATCCGTCGAGCGAATCGACCTTGACATGCTCGGGCCGGATCGCGAGCGTGACGGCGCCTGCCGTGGCCGGCACCGGAACCGGCAAGCGCAGCGCGCCCAGCGCGCATTCGATGCAGCCCGCAGCGAGTTTTCCTTTGATGAAGTTCATCTCGCCGACGAATTCCGCGACGAAAAGATTGGCCGGTCTTGCGTAGACCTCGTCGGGCGGCGCGATCTGCAGAATCTCGCCGCCGTGCATCACGCAGACCCGGTCGCCCAGGCTCAGCGCCTCCGCCTGGTCGTGCGTGACGTAGAGGGTCGTCACGCCGACCGCGCGGGTGATCTTTCTGAGCTCGACGCGCATCTGTTCGCGCAGCCGCGCGTCGAGATTGCTCAGCGGCTCGTCCATGAGCAGGATTTTCGGCTCGGTCACCATCGCGCGCGCCATCGCGACGCGCTGCTGCTGCCCGCCCGAAAGATCCGTCGCGGGCCGGTCTTCGAGGCCGTCGAGCTGAACCAGATGGAGCGCGCGCCGGACCTTCTCGGCGACGAGCTCCCTGCCGAAGCGCTTCCGGCCGCGGACGAGCGGAAACGCGACGTTCTGAAACACGTTCATGTGCGGCCAGATCGCGTAGGATTGAAACACCATGCCTATATCGCGCTTTTCCGTCGGAACGTAGACGCGCCGCGCCGGCGAGTTTACGATTTGCCCGGCGATCTCGAGCTCGCCGGCGTCCGGGCGCTCCAGGCCCGCGACGCAGCGGAGCGTCGTCGTCTTGCCGCAGCCGCTCGGGCCGAGCAAGACGCAGAACTCCTTCTCCGCGATCTCCAGATCGATGCCGCGGAGCGCCTCTACGCGTCCGCGCGGCGTATCGAACCATTTCTTTAAGCCGCTAATCTTTATCAATTTAGAATCAATTTATTACACGTGAAATATAAAGGTTAACATTATATTAGTGTTGCCACTCTCCCAGGCGACCGAAGCCGAGCTTCAGACCGCCGACCACGAGCAGAGCGAAGAGAACGAGGATTACACCGAGCGCGGCGACCTGCGGCACCCAGCCGTTGCCCCAGAACTGCCAGACGACCGTCGAGATGACGAGGTTTTTGCGTGTGCCGAGTGCGAGCGCCATTGTCACTTCGCGATAAGAGAGCATGCTGATCCAGATCCAGCTGTTGAAGATGCCCGCGGCGATGAGCGGCAGAACGATCCGGCCGAGCACCGTCGCTGTCGACGCGCCCGAGACCTTCCCCGCTTCCTCCAGCTCGCGGTGCACCTGGATCATGACGCCGTTGGTCGTGCGCGTCCCGTAGGCGATCCAGGTGATCGTGTGCGCGATCGCGATGATCGCGATCGTGCCGTAGACGGGAAAATAGGTTCGATACGCGAGGCCGAGGTAGGCGAGGCCGACGGCGAGGAGAATGCCCGGGATCGCGTGCGGCAGGAACGCGAGCGTGTCGAGCGAACCGCGGAAGCTCAAATTCGTTCGCACGACGACCCAGGAGATGAGCACGCTCAAAACCATCGTCGCCGTCGGCACGGCGAACATGAGTATCGCGGTATTGATGAACGGCAGCGCGCCGACGTGATCGAAGATGTGCGCGTAATTGTCCAGCGATACCTGCGCGAAGGCTTCGGCCGTGGGCAGCTGCAGATGCGGCAGCAGCGACACCCACACGAGCACGAGAAACGGGATGAAGACCTCCATCGAGAGATACAGCAGCGCGAAAGCGAGCCCCGGCCACTTCCAGCGCCCGAGCGCGATCTCGCGCGGCCGGTAGCCGCGTCCGGTGATCACGGTATATTTTTTCCCGTGCTGCACGAGCCGCACGTAGAAGTAGGCGAGTATCAGCCCCGCGGCGAGCATGACGGCGCCGTACGCGCCCGCGAGGCCGTAGTTGGGCAGGCCGGTCGGCGGATTCGTCGAGGTGAAAATCAGCGCGCTCAAAACAAGTATGCGCGCGGGAAAACCGATGATCGCCGGCACCTCGAAGACGGCGATCGCCGTCATGAAGAGATAGACCATCACGCCGGCGATCGCCGGCAGCGTGATCGGCACGTTGATGCGAAGAAAAGTCTGCAGCTTGCTCACGCCGGACGTGTACGCGGCTTCTTCGAGCGCCGGGTCCATCGTGCGATACGCCGCGGCGAGCATGAAGAACGCCGACGGCACGAACGACACGCCCTGGATGAAGGCCATGCCGGGAATGTTGTAGAGGCTGAGGAGCGGCTGCTCCAGACCGAAGAGCTGCCGCGCCCATTGATTGACGAGGCCGATGCGCGGGCTCAGGAGCAGGATCCAGGCGATCGTGCGGAGAAAGACCGGGATCAGGATGCCGACGGTCATGAGCACATAGATCGTCCCCTTGAACGGAAGATCGGTGCGCATGAGAAGCCAAACGAGCGGCACCGCGAAGACGAGCGTGACGAGGACGGTACCGGAGGCGAACAGCAGCGTGTTGGCGAGAACCTTGTACGTTCCGGGATTGCTGTAGACGGCGGCGAAATTCGCGAGCGTGAGCGGTCCGCCTTCGCCGGGAAAGCCGGTGCGCAGGCTCATCAGCACGATCATGAGAAGCGGCGCGCCGACGAGGACGACGAGCAGCGCGGTGAGACCGCCGGCGAACAGTCCCAGGCCCGGGACTTTGACTTCCGCCGCGGGACGCGCGGCGGCAGCGTCGGTGACTATGCTCACGGAACGACTCTGAAAGGATGGGTTGTTGGAGTGATGGAGTAATGGAATTTCGAATCCGACATCAGTTCCAATACTCCATTACTCCAGCCGTTCTTAGAGCCCGGCGAGGCCCAGGATTTTGCCGTACTCGCGCGAGAGGCGATCGACGGCCTCCGCCTGGTCCTGGCTCATGTAGACGACCTTTTTACCCTGGACGTATTTGTGAGCCGACGTGCCCGGAATCAACGCCGAGCTCTGTCCGGCATACTTCTCCCAGATCTTCTGCGCTTCGGGAGTCGTCAAGTAGGCCGCCATGAGATGACCGGTCTTCGGGTGCTGCGCGTTCTTAGGCACGCCGGCGTGATACGCCGGGGCGATCAGGGGCGAGACTGATTCGGCGAAGACGACCGGCGCTTTCTTGTGCGTCTCCGCCTTGATCTCGCTGTCGCTGAGCGAGACGGCGATCACGATCTCGCCCAGGAGCAGCCGGTTATAAATCTCGCCGAGCCGCCCCAGAATCAAATCCTGCTTGGTAAGCGCGTTGACGAACTGCGTCGTTTTCTCCTCGCCCCAGGCGCCCGCCGCGAGCCGCCCGAGATGATGCGTCGCCGTCGACACGCCCATCTTGCCCTTCCACTTGGGATTCAACAGATCGTCCCAGCTTTTAGGCACGTCCTTGACGGCGACGAGCTGCTTGTTGTACGCCGGAAGAACGAACTGGTTGGCGAAATTAACCGTGCCGTTGTCGTATTGAATCGCTTTCGGATCGACGCCGATGCTCTTGTAGTCGAACGTCTGGTGCAGTTTTCTGAGCCAAAGCGTCGCGTGATGCGCGTCGGTGACGACCATCAGATCCCACTCCGGCGGCGTGCCGCTCGCCGCGAAGCCGACGATCTTCCCGATATCGCGCGTCATGTTGCCGGAGGGGCTGTATTGAAGCTTGACGTTGAGACCGTACTTCTTATTGAACGCCGCGTTCAACGCTTGCGCGCCCTGCGGGGTCAGCGTCGAGGGGGCGTAGAACTCGAAGCCGGTTTCTTTTTTCGCCGCGGCAACGAGATCGTCGATCGGCGCGGCGAAAACCGCCGGCGCGAAAAGGACCGCGGCGAGGGCCAACAACGAAAAACGAATTCGCTTCATGTCACCTCTGATAATTTCCGCTGTTTTATTGTTGCAAGCCCAAAATTTTCCCGTACTCATTCGACAGTCGGTCGATCGTCTCGGCCTGCTCGGGCTTCATGTAAAGGACCTTTTTCCCCTGCGCGTACTTGTACGCCGTGGTGCCGGGGATGAATGCGGAGGTTTGTCCTCCGTTCTGCTCCCAGAGAGTCTGCCCTTCGCTCGTCGTCAGGAAGATCGCGAAGAGCGCGCCTGTATTGGGATGCGCCGCGCCTTTGGGGACGCCGGCGTTATACGCGGGCGACACCACCGGCTCGATTTTATCCGCGTGGACGATCGGCGCGCCGGCTTTCTTCGCGGTATTGATGTAGCTGTCGGTAAGCGTCGCGATCGCGAGGATCTCGCCTGTCTGGAGCCGCGTGTAGAGCGCGCCCATGGTGCCGAGGATAAGATCCTGCTTTGCCAGCGCCTTGACGTACTCGGTGGTCTTCTGCTCCCCCCAAGCCCCCACAGCGAGCCGCGCCAGATGGTGCGTCGTCGTCGACATGCCGAGCTTGCCGCCCTTCCATTTCGGATCGAGCAGGTCTTCCCATTTTTTCGGTACGTCCTTCTCCGCCAGCGCCGTCTTGTTGTAGGCGGGATAGACGAACTGGTTCGCCATGATGACCGTACCGTTGTCGTACTGCACCCAGCGGGAATTGACGCCGAGCTTGGCATAATCGAAGGGCTGATGGAGTTTTCTCAGCCACAGCGTCGCATGATGCGCGTCGGTCACGACCATGACATCCCACTCGGGCTGTGCGCCCGCCGCGCCCTGCGTCACGACCCTGGCGACGTCGCCGACCATGTTGTTCGACGGGCTGTAATTGACCTTGATGCCGAGTCCGTATTTTTTATTGAAGCCAGCCGCGAGCGCCTGCGATCCCTGCGGCCCGAGCGTCGAAGGCGCGAGCAGCTCTAGCGCGCCTTCTTTTTTCGCCTTGGCTACGAGATCGTCGAGCGGCGTGGCGAACGCGCGGTCCGCGACGCAAAAGACAAGAGCGGCCGCAAGTAGAATGGCGCAGAGCTTCATCGCCTCCATTGTAGTACGGCGCTACTGAATCTTCGGTCCTGTGTATTCCAGGATGTAGAGCCCGCCTTTGATGCGGTCGGTGACATAGATGAGGCCGTCGCTGTCGACGTAGAGGTCGTTGAACATCGGCGCCTTCTGCCCTTCGGGCGCCGGCGGAATGAAAAATCCGACCTCTTCGGGACGGTACTGATTGCGGATGTCGAAGACGCGGAGCCCCGCGTTGTAGTAGGTGACGAAGATAATGTTTTCGCTCTGGAACGATCCGGGGCGGTTCTCGTGCACGTTGTGCGGCCCGAAGCGCAGCCCGCGCTTGCAGAAATCCCCTTCCGGCACCGGGCACGTGCTGACGATCACCGGATTTCTCTCCTCGCGGACGTCGATCAGCCAGACGCGCTTCTCGCCTTCCTGGCAATCGTACTTGACCGATTCGTCCACCGCGACGACGAGCTTCCTTCCCGGCAGCGGCATGGTCGTGTGCGCGTAGCCGCCGAAAGGCGGGCTCCAGTCGATGCGGCTGATCGTCTTCGGCCGCGCGATGTCGGAGATATCGAGAATCGCCATGCCCGCGTCCACCATCGCGACATAGGCGCGATTGCCCTCGGGGACGATGCCGTGGACGTGGAAATGCTCGCCGGGAAACGGCGTCCAGTCGGCCGGCGTTTCTTCGCCCTCTTTGGTGCCGGGGATCCACCAGCGCCCCGCTTCGCGCGGCTGCGTCGGATTGGAAAGATCGGCGATGAGATAGGCGCGCTCCTTGATACCCGGCAGCATCGCGCCGACGTGTGCGAATTTGCCGTCGGTGAACCACATGCGGTGCACGCCCTTGCCGGGAAGCTTCAAGTAGCCGATCTCGCGCGGTTCGTCGGGCTTCTCGATCGAATAGATGCGGATGCCCGCCTCGTTCGGCACGCTGGCGGCGACGGATTTGTCGAAGTACGGACGCTCCTGATTTTGAATGAGTATATCGCCGGCGATCTGGACCTTGTGCGCGTGGGTATTCGACGGGTGAGGCATCTGCCGGACCACGCGCGGATTCTCCGGGTCGGCGGCATCGACGATCGTGAGCGCCATCGGCGAGGTGCCGAGATGCGCGACGTAGACGTAGCGCCCCTGCTTTAAAAGCTGCATGCCGTCGCCGTGGCCGTTGAGATCATGGTGGCCGACCAGTCGCACGTTCCGGCTTTCGCTCTTGGCTTGAATGTCCTGGATTCCCTGCTGCACTATCAGTTCTCCTGAAATTTGTGTCCGCTTATAGGCAGAGATTCTCTTATACTCGCCGTCGAAGGGTTGTCAACCGCCGCATTTGGCGAAGCTTTCGCTGTATGTTATGAGAGTCCGTGCTCAACGCATAAAGGAGCTCCGCCGATGAAAATACTGGCAACTCTCTTCGCGATGCTTATCGTTCTCGGCGCTCAGCCGCTCGACGCGCAGACGAAAACAATTCCCGTCGCCTACAGCGCGATCAGCGCGACACAGGCAGGTTTTTATCTCACCAAGGAAATGGGCCTGTTCGAGAAAAACGGTCTCACTGTCGATATAGTCTACGTCGCCGGCGGCACCCGCATCGCGCAGGCGCTCATCGCGGGCGAATTCCCCGTCGCGCTCGCCGGCGGCGCGATCGTCAACGCCAACCTGGCCGGCGGCGACATCGTCGTCGTGGGCGGCGTGGTGAACGTGCCGTCGTTTTATGTCTATGTTCATCCGTCGATCAAAAAGCCCGAGGACCTGAAGGGCAAGGCGCTCGGGATCACGACCTACGGGTCGTCGACCGATTTCACGCTGAGATATCTCGTGCGCAAATGGGGGCTGGAGCCCGACCGCGATGTGAAGATCATCCAGGCGGGCGGGCAGCCGGAGATTTTCGCCGCGATGCAGGCCGGCGCGCTCCAGGGCGGCAACCTCTCGTCGCCGGCGGACTTCAAGGCGAAAAAGGCGGGGTTCACGCTGCTCGCCGATTTCAAGAACGTCGGCCTCGATTATCCGACGGTGAGCCTCGTGTCGACGCGGAGCTTCGTCAAGAAAGATCCCGCGACGGTGAAGCGCTTTATCACAGCGTACAGCGAGGGCGTGCATCGGCTCTTCACCGACAAAGAACTCGCCATCAAGATCATCGGCAAGTACACGCGCACGCAGGAGCGCGAGGTGCTCGAATCATCGTACGGCTACGCCACGAATTTCATCGAGCGCACGCCGCGCCTGCCGGTGAAGGCGATCGAGACGATTCTCGAACAACTGACGGCGACGAACCCGAAGGCGAAGCAATACAAGGCCGAGGACTTCGTCGACGCGAGCTTTTACAACGAGCTCGACAAGAGCGGTTTCTTTAAAAATCTGTGGCGGTAGATGGAGCTTTATCTTCACGGCTCGGCGCGAACGATCGCGCAAGCACTGGAACGCGCCCGCGCGGCTGAGGCCGCCGGCTTCGACGGCATCTTCTTCGCGGATAGCCAACTCAACTCCCTTGATCCCTTTCAAGTCCTGTCGCTCATCGCGACGAAGACGACGCGTCTCCGTCTCGGGACGGCCGTCAGCAACATGGTCTACCGCGATCCCAGCGTGCTCGCGAATTCCGCCGCCACCGTCAATGAAATTTCGGACGGCCGCGCGGTGCTCGGTCTCGGCACCGGCGACGGCCCGGTCTACAGCCTCGGTCGTCATGCGACCAAGCTCGTCGATTTCGAGCGCGGCCTGAAGACGATCCACGATCTTCTCAACGGAAAGCCAATCACAGTGCCGCGCGGCAAGGAACGCGCCGAAGGCAAAGTGCAACTTCGCGTCGGCAAGCTGCCGGCGCCGCTCTACATCTCCGCCGAGGGGCCGCTGACGCTCCGCGTCGCGGGCCGCGCCGCCGACGGCGTGATCCTCGGCAGCGGCTTCGACTTGAAGGTTCTCACGTGGGCGCGCGAGCGCATCGCCGAGGGCGCGCGCGAGGCCGCGCGCGATCCGGCGGAAATCGACATCATGCCGGCGGGCATGACGGTCGTCGGTCGAGACGGCGACGACGCGCGCAGGCTCGTGCGCGCGCGGCTCGCCAACCGCGCGCATCATAATTTTCGTTTCACCATGGAAACCGTGCCGCCCGAGGAAGTCGCCGGCGTCGAGCGCTTCATGCGCGGCTTCGATATCTCGAAGCCGATCGAGGAGCGCATCGATCCCGAGCTCGTGAGCGACTATCTCGTGCGCCGCTTCACGATCGCCGGCACGCCGGACGAATGCGCCGGGCGCGTGCGCGAGCTCGCCGCGGCCGGCGTCAAGCATCTGCTGCTCACGCCGCCGGAGGCGATCTATCTTCAGGTCTTGGAGAAGTGGGGCCGCGAGATCATTCCAAAATTATGAGTCATGAGTCTTGAATTGAATCCAAAATTAAACACTCAAAACTCAAAACTGAGATGAAAGCGGTCGTTCTTAGAGAGTTCGGCGCCCCCGACGTTCTTCATCTCGAAAACGTCGCGACTCCCGCGCCCGCTCCCGGCGAAGTGCTCGTCGAGGTCCATTCCGTATCCGTCAACCGCACACTCGACCTCGTCGTGCGCGCGGGAAAATATCCCGCCGACGTCAAGCTCCCGCTCGTGCTCGGCGTCGACCCCGCCGGGGTCGTCGTCGCCGCGGGCGAAGGCGTCGCCGACCCACCGGTCGGCGCGCGCGTCGCCGTCGTCTCGATGATCCCCTGCGGCACGTGCCGCTACTGCCGTGAAGGCGAAGAGGCGAACTGCACCAAGAGCCGCCACATCGGCGTCCACCGCTGGGGCGGTTACGCCGACTACATTGCGGTCCCGGCGCAGAGCGCATTTATGATTCCCGACAACGTCTCCTTCGCCGATGCCACAGTAATCTCGCGCCATTTCCCGATGGCCTTCAATCTCCTTGTCAACAAGGCAGAGCTCCAATCCGGCGAATGGGTTTTGATCATGGGCGCGGTCGGCGCGCTCGGCAGCTCCGGCATCCAGGTCGCCAAGATGCTCGGCGCCAACGTCATTGCCGGCGCGGGGTCGGACGAGCGCGTCGCGCTCGCCAAGAGCTACGGCGCCGATCACGGCGTCAACTACCGCGCGCAGGACCTCGCCAAGGAAGTCATGAAAATCACCGGCGGCCGCGGCGCCGACGTCGTCTATGAAAACATCGCCGACCCGACGCTCTGGCCGGGCGCATTCAACAGCCTCGCCTGGGCCGGCCGCCTCGTCACCGCCGGCGGTCACGGCGGCGGCCAGGTCACGCTCGACGTCAAGCGGCTCTATCTCCGGCGCATGAAAATCCTCGGCGCCGCCGGCACCAACAAGCGCGACGTCGCCCGGGCACTGGAAGCGGCAGGCACGGGCAAGATCCGCGCGATCATCGACCGCACGATGCCGCTCAGCGAAGCCGTCGCCGCGCACCGCATCATGGAAGAAGAGCGGATTTTGGGGAAGATCATCCTGGAGCCCTAATAGATACGACCGTGCTTACACCAATGCGCGATGTATGGTAGTTGCGTTTGTCATAATATTTGTATGGTTTCAGGCCGATCAAAAAGGTCCCGGATACTAGGCGCGCGACGATCGACGAGCGCAACGACGTAGACGGGCCTTTTTCAGCGGCCTGACAGGAGTCGTCATGGCGCAAATCGTCTCCATCATGGGCATCACCCACAACCCCTTCATGCCGCGCCTCTTCAAGCAGGCGACGCGCCCGCCCGGCTGCGAGAAAGTATTGGAGCGCATCGCGATGATGAAGGCCAAGCTCGCCGAGGCGAAGCCGGACGTGCTCGTCACGATAGGCAACGACCACCTGCACCAGTTCTTCATGGACAACATGCCGGCGTTCATGATCGGCAAGATGGACGCCTACGCCGGCACGTTTTACGACGAGACGCGCGAGTTCGGCCTGCCCTATCATCAGATCCCCGGCGACGTCGAGCTTTCCGACGCGATCATGGAAGGCGCCTTCGATAAGGGGGTCGACTTCGCCTACTCGAACGAGCTCACGATCGACCACTCGATCATCGTGCCGCTCACGTTCATCCGTCCCGACATGGACATTCCGATCGTGCCGATCCTCACCAACTGCATCGCGCCGCCGCTGCCGCGCCCGAAAAGGTTCTATCAGGTCGGCCAGGCAATCCGCGCCGTGATCGACGGCCTCGAGACCAAGAAGCGTATCGCCGTCGTCGTGAGCGGCCATCTCTCGCTCGAGATCGGCGGGCCCAAGCAGTTCGAGCGCCATCTGACCGACCCCAACTTCGACGCCTCCGCCGTCGGCTGGATCGCCCAGGGCGACGTCAACGGCGCGGTCAACAACTGCTCGTTCGCCCAGCTCAAAAACTCCGGCAACATGACGCACGGCTTTCTGAACTTCATCATGATGATGGGTGTCGCCAACGCCAACCGCCCGGCCTACGCCGAAGGTCTCGACGCTGGCTGGCCCGCGATTCCATTTTTCAGGTGGGACTAGTACCAAAAAGGAAGTTTCAAAATGAAGTACCTGCTCTGTGCGATGTTCTTATTAATTAGCGTCTCCGCTTTCGCCCAGCAAAAACCGTCGCCCTACAAGGGCCAGGAGTCGCGCGACATCAAGGCGCTCTCCGACGAGGACATCCGCGGCTATCTAAACGGC
>Ga0075434_100002929_pt1 | contig 15172 bp, 17 predicted proteins | sample RhiMethybrSRZTD3_FD_75298 | JGI IMG/M metagenome (GOLD analysis project Ga0075434, IMG submission 75298) | Populus rhizosphere microbial communities from Tennessee, USA - Rhizosphere MetaG P. TD hybrid SRZTD3 | ecosystem: Host-associated > Plants > Roots > Rhizosphere > Soil | place: USA... | reverse complement strand
GAATTGCCCGAGACGATGGTCATCGAGCGGCTGCGCGCGATGCTCGAGGCCGGAGTGATCCGCCGAATACGTCAGACGCTTATGGCGACCAACCTCGCTCCGGGGGCGTTGGTTGCCTGGCGTGTACCGAACGAAAACCTCGATGCAGCGTTCGATTACATGTTCCGCGAAGATCCGTTCTCCGGACACGTTGTTATTCGCTCGACCGATGCTGCCACGCCTGGTTCCGTTTACCGACTGTGGACGACGATCAAGGTGCCGAGTGCGTTCTCCATGCAGCAGCACTGCGAATTCTTGGCGGACAAAGTCGGCGCGGACGCGTTTCGCGTGATGCCGGCGAAGAACCTTTTCACGCTCGGCGTTGGGCACGTGCGTCGGCGCGGGCTGGAGCCGGGATCGCGCAGCGATCAGCCCGGCCGAGTCATCGACACCAACATCGTCGAGCTCAGTGTACTGGAATGGCGGGTGTTGACGGCACTCAAGCGAGAGCTCGCCGTCGACGAAGTCCAACCGCATCCATGGCGAGAGCGTGCACAGGACGCCAGCGTCTCCTATGACGAGTTCATTCGAGTTGCCCGCTCGCTTCACGATCGCCAGGTGATCGGCCGCTTCTCGACTTTTCTAGAGCACGTGAAGCCATCGGCGACTGGGGAGCGGGTTACTCGTTACAACGGACTGTTTCACTGGCGCGTGCCACCCGGTCGCGAGATCGACGCCGGCCGCGAAATCGGCCGACACCACATCTTGACGCACGCCTATTGGCGCGAGGGCGGACCGGAATTCAGCAACGTCAACGTAATGGCGGTCGCACACGGCACCGATAAGGCGTTGGTGCTGGAGCACAAGGCAGCGATCGATCGGCACCTGGCCGAGGCAAACATCCCCGTGCTGTACACCAACGTGTTCTGGGGCGGACGCAGCGAAATAAAGCCATCGGAGATATCACCGGTGATCTACGCCGACTGGGCGCGCAAAGTCGGGCTCGACACGCAAGCGAGCGCGTAGCCGTGGCGCAAGGCAAGGTGTTTCTGGTGGGCGCCGGCCCGGGCGATCCGGGATTGCTCACCGTCCGCGGGAAGCAGCTCATCGAATCTGCCGACGCAGTTGTCTATGACGCGCTCGCCAACATGGCGCTGCTTCCGCCGCGCGCACGGCAAACGGGAAGACCCGAGCTGTATTACGTCGGGAAGAGAGGCGGCGAGAGGGAGCCGGTTACTCAGGACGAGATCAACGAGCTGCTGGTAAGGCTGGCCCGGGATGGAAAGCGAGTGGTGCGCCTCAAAGGTGGCGATCCGTTCGTGTTCGGACGCGGAAGCGAAGAGGCGCAATGGCTGAATGATGCTTCGGTCGAGTTCGAGATCGTGCCCGGGATTACCGCCGGCATCGCCGCTCCGGCGTACGCCGGCATTCCGGTGACGCATCGCGGGCTATCAACTTCGGTGACGTTCGTCACCGGCCACGAGGATCCGAGCAAACCGCATTCGCAAACGAATTGGAGCGCGCTCGCAAAATCCGGTGGCACCATCGTGTTGTACATGGGCACCAGGACACTGAGTACGATTGCCTCGACGCTGATCAAGGACGGGATGCCGGCCGACGTGCCCGCCGCCGCAATTCAGTGGGGCACACATCCGAAACAGCGCACAGTCGTCGCGACTCTCGAATTGATCGCGGAGCGAGCAGAGAAAGAAAAGCTTAGTGCGCCCGTAATCGTGATTATCGGTTGGTCCGTTGTTCTCCGCGACGAGCTCAAATGGTTCGAGAATCGACCGCTATTCGGCAAGCGAATTGTGGTGACCCGGGCAACTCAGCAGGCGCAGACTCTCACCGAGAAATTGCGTGAGCTCGGCGCGGACGTGGTAGAGATGCCGGCAACTCAAATCGCGCGGCTCGACCTGTCGGCGCTCCGAGAGGCGATTCACCGGCTGCAGACCTTCGACTGGCTGATTCTCACCAGTCAGAACGCGGTCTCCATTTTCTGGGAGCAGTTGCTGGGTGAAGGTCGTGATGCTCGCGCGCTCGCTGGAGTGAAGGTTGCCGCGGTAGGACCGGCCACTGCCGGCGCGCTACTCGAGCACGGCATTGCTGTCGACGTGATTCCGGAACGATTTGTCGCCGAGGGATTGCTCGAGATGATGCAGGCGCGCGATGACGTCGCACAGTCAAAAGTTCTATACGTAACGGCGGAAGGCGCGCGCGATGCTTTGCCTCGCGGACTGCGTGAGCTCAACGCCGAGGTCTCAGTCGTGGAAGCGTACCGTGCAGTTGCGGACGGCGAGGGCGCGGACAAACTCACCAAAGCACTTGAAGCGGATAAGATCGACCTGGTGACATTCACCTCCGGCTCGTCGGTGCGCGGCTTTATCGATGCCGTTGGGAGCGATCTGGCGCAAAAGGTCCCGGCGGCGTCAATGGGGAAGCAGACATCGGCTGCTCTACGTGATGCTGGAATAGAAGTGAAGGCAGAAGCGGAAGAATCGACCCTCGATGGGCTCGTCGCCGCTGTGCTCAGTGCCGTCTAAAAAGAAGAGTTCGACCAGCGCCGGAATCGTCCGCATCGGGACAAGAGCCTCCGAGCTTGCGTTGCGTCAGGCGCGACTGGTGGAATCGGCATTGCGCGCGCGGGGAAGCGGCGCCGAGCTCATCACCTTCAAAACTACCGGCGACAAGAAACTTGATGAGCCACTGTCCGCCATCGGCGGAAAGGGATTGTTCACAGCTGAAATCGAAGCCGCGCTCGCGAAAGGTAAGATCGACTGCGCGGTACATTCACTCAAGGATTTGCCGACAGAACTGCCCGAGGGTCTGGAGATTGTCGCATTACTCGAGCGTGAAGATCCGCGCGACGTCCTGGTGGTGAATCGGCAGACCGGCGCCGAAGGTCTGGATGATCTGCCGGCGGGTTCGCGCGTAGGCACATCCAGTTTGCGGCGACGAGCGCAGCTGCTGAATCGACGCCCCGACCTCGAGGTCGTCGAGCTTCGTGGTAACGTGCCGACTCGGCTCGCAAAGGTCGAAAAGGGAAGCGTGCACGCAGCGATCCTGGCAGCCGCGGGATTGATCCGTCTGCAGGTGCAGCAACAGATCACGATGTTCCTCGACCCGCCCGACTGGCTTCCGGCCCCGGGCCAGGGCGCGATCGCAGTCGAAGCGCGCAAAGACGACCAGCGCATGCAGGAGCTGCTGCAACCGCTCGACGACGCACCCACTTCGCTGGCGACGCGTGCCGAACGAGCCTTCCTCGCCGCGCTCGAGGGTGGCTGCCAGGTGCCGATCGGGGCGCTGGTGAGTGCGGTCAGTGGAGCGCCTACATTATATGGTATGGTTGGCGATCCAGCCGGTCGGCAGATCGTGCGGGGATCGCGAGCACTCGATGCGGACGCGCCCGAGGAAACCGGCGAGGCGCTTGCCGCCGAAATCCGATCTCGCGGCGGCAGTAGTCTGCTCATCGAGCTCCGTCAACTTTCGAAGGTTCCATCGCCACAGCCGGAGTAGTCGTGTCTCGTTTTCCGCAGTACCGTCCCCGTCGTTTGCGTCGCACACCCGCGTTGAGAAACCTGGTGCGCGAGACCCATCTCGCCCCATCGCAACTGGTTCTGCCTGTGTTCGTGCGCGATGGAAAAAAGCTGCGGCGTCCCGTTGAATCGATGCCGGGGATCAATCAGACATCTGTCGATGAGATGCTACGCGATGCCGAAGCGGCGGCAAATGCAGGTGTGGGCGGAGTGATTCTGTTCGGCGTTCCCGAAACCAAGGACGCGACCGGCACCGCCGCCTGGGACGACAAGGGCGCAGTTCAAATGGGTGTGCGCGCCCTCAAGAAAGAATTTCCGCAGCTGGTCACCATAACCGATGTCTGTATGTGCGAGTATACCGATCACGGTCATTGCGGGGTGTTGCGCGACGGCGAAGTCGATAACGATGCGACGCTCGAGCTCCTGTCGCGCGCCGCACTTTCACACGCGTGCGCCGGCGCGGACATCGTGGCGCCGAGCGACATGATGGACGGCAGGGTGCGCGCGATCAGATCGGCGCTCGACGAAAACGATCTTGGCGGCACCGCCATTCTCAGCTATGCCGCGAAATACGCGTCGGGTTACTACGGCCCATTCCGCGAGGCGGCCGAATCAGCGCCGAAGTCCGGTGATCGACGTGGCTACCAGATGGATCCGGGCAACGCGGAAGAGGCGATGCGTGAAGTGCACGCCGATATCGAGGAGGGGGCCGACGCGGTGATGGTGAAGCCCGCCGGCCCGTATCTCGACATTGTTTCGCGGGTGAAAGCCGAGACAGGCTACCCGGTGGCAGCGTATCAGGTGAGTGGGGAGTACGCGATGATATGTGCAGCTGCGGAGCGCGGGTGGATCGAGAAGGACAGGGTGATGATGGAGTCGTTGCTCGGAATACGAAGAGCGGGGGCGGATTTCATCGTCACTTACTTCGCGGTGGAGGCTAGCGGGCTAGCATCCCGGGGTAGGGATCGCGGCTGGTAGCGGCCAATCACAAAACAGAAGCGGCGAGCTCCAAGCTTAGTGAGCTTTTTAGCCAAGAGCGAACGATTCGCGTTACAGTGTGAGCCGAGAGCTGTGAGCTAAGCTCTGAGCTCACGGCTGATGGGTAAGCGCGGCAGCCCGCTCTCGGCTAATCAGCTCGCTAAGCTTGGAGCTCGCCGCTTCTGTTTTGTGATTGCCAGCTACCGACCACGATCTATACGCCGAGACACGCTGAGCCCGTTAACTTTCACCCACGATGCACTATAGAACTTTCCCCCGCACCGACATTCGGGTCAGCGAAATCGGCCTCGGCACCTGGACCCTCGCCACCGGTTGGTGGGGCGAGAAATCCGACGACGAAGCGATCGAGATGCTGCGCACCGCGCTCGACACCTATGGCGTCAATTTCTTCGACGCCGCCGACACCTATGGCAATGGCCGCAGCGAACGCCAGCTGGCGTCGGCATTTCGCGGCCGACGTGGTGATGTCGTGTATTCGACAAAGATCGGCTACGACATCTATGATGCCGCTGCTCAATCATCGCGACGCGGTCAAAGCGAGCTGCCGCAGAAGTTCGATCGCGACTACATGCGCTTTGCTGTCGACAAGTGTCTCGAGCGACTCGAGACGGATCATATCGACGTACTCCAGCTCCACAACATCAAAATGGAGCACGTACGCGATGCCAGAATCTGGCAGACGCTGCGCGAGATGAAGGATGAAGGAATCATCGGCGTTTGGGGGGCCGCCTTCGGGCCGGCTATCGGCTGGCTCTACGAAGCCGTCGAGTTGTGCGAGCGCGAGGGCGACATCGGCACCATCCAGATGATTTGGAACATCCTCGAGCAGCACCCGGGAACTGCGATGATCGAAGCGGCCAAGACTTCTGCCCCCGACTGCTGCTTCAACATCCGCGTGACCCACGCCTCAGGGATGCTCGAAGGCAAGTACACCGAGGCCACGGTGTTTCCCGCGAACGATCACCGCCGTCACCGCCCGCGCTCGTGGCTGACGAACGGTCTCAGGAAAATTCGTACGCTCGATTTCCTGACTACCGAAATGACACTCGGTCAGGCGGCGCTCAAGTGGCTCCTCGCCGAGCCGCGAGTAGTGACTGCGCTTCCCAACATCTACGATCTCGAGCAGCTCAAGGAATTCGCGGAAGCATCCGACAAACCGGACCTATCGCCGTCGCAAATGGATCGCGTCGCCGAGCTCGCTGCGCGCAACTTCGGCGTCGACGAAGAGCCCATGAGCTACAAGGGAACGATGGAGCGCGTCACCGCGTGATCAATCTGTGGCACGAGCTGCGGCCCGGCATCCATCCACCAGACAACGTCACGGCAGTGATCGAGATTCCCGCTGGTAGCCGAAACAAATACGAGCTCGACAAAGCAAGCGGGATGATCCGGTTGGATCGCGTGCTGTATTCAGCGGTGCACTATCCCGGGGATTACGGATTCATTCCGAGAACGCTGCACGACGATGGCGATCCGCTGGACGTTCTGGTGCACGTCAATGAGCCGACGTTTCCGGGCTGTCAAATTGATTGCCGACCGCTGGGAGTGCTAAGAATGTTGGATCGTGGCCAGCCGGACGACAAAATCCTCGCCGTGCCGTGCCACGACCCATATTACCATGAGTTTTTCGACATCGCCGATCTTTCTCAGCATTATTTGAGGGAGGTGGAGCACTTCTTTCATATCTACAAGGATCTCGAGGGCAAGCGCGTCGAGATCCTCGGTTGGGAGAAGAGTGAGGTAGCGGCTCGCGTGATCAACGAATCGATCAACCGTTATCAGGAGCGATACCATCAGGTCGGAACGTAACGAGGCCGCGCGCGTAACCTTGCGTGGCGCGATGATGACCCGGGCGGCCTTGAGATTATTGCTGTTCGTTGCGGCGATCGCTGTCGCGGCCGTTGCGTACGCCTGCAAGGGCGACGAGAAAGCGGTGAAGGGACCCAACGGCCCCAACGGCGCTGCTCACGACACCCTCAGTGATCTGACGCTAAACGAGGATGGGCTGGGCCAAGTCCAGATCGGAATGACTCTCGATGACGCGGTGAGCATGGGACTGCTCAACGAGAACCCCAACATGAACGCCAATTGCGACTTCGTGTTTCCTGCCGTTGGCGCGGGCATTCCTGATGGCGTCAGTGTGATGGTGGTGAAAGGCAAAGTGGCCCGGATCGACGTCGACACCGGCGCAGTCACCACCGACGATGGAGCGAAGATCGGCGACACCGAAGATCGCCTCAAGAGCATCTACGGCGACGACCTGAAGGTCGAGCCGCACAAGTACGTCGAAGGTGGTCACTACATGACCGTACTTGGCGACAGCGCCAGCGCGGGGAAGGCACTGGTGTTCGAGACCGATGGGAAGCGAGTCATCATGTTCCGGGCAGGGCGACTGCCGGAAGTGAAATGGGTCGAGGGGTGCGGATAGACTTCCGCCGCGAAGCCGAATCACCCGCGCCGAATTCGGTCCAGACATTAGGATGAGCACGCCGTTTCTCACTGCTCAGTGGCGTTATCTGGCAATGCTCAATTACGAAGTGGATCCCGCGATGCTGGCGTCGCTGGTGCCCAAAGGAACTCTTCTCGATGACGAAGCCGGCCGACACTACATCAGTCTGATCGGCTTTTTGTTTCTGGACACTCACATCTTCGGCCTTCCGGCGCTCTTCCACGAGAATTTCGAGGAAGTCAATCTGCGCTTCTACGTACGTCGGGAGTTGCCGGGCGGATCGCACAACGGGGTCGTGTTCATCAGAGAGATCGTGTCACTGCCGTTGGTCGCCGAAACGGCAAAGCTGACCTACAACGAGCCGTACGTGACCGCGCCGACTCGACATTCGCTCGTTCGTACCAACGATGAGCTCCAGAGTGTAGAGTACCTGTTTGGCTCGGCCAAACGGCAATGTCGTATCGCTATTCACGTCGATAGTGCGCCAACGGAGATTAAACCCGGATCCCATGAAGAGTTCATCACCCAGCGAGCGTGGGGATTCACCACACAGCGCGACGGCGGCACCATCGAGTACGCCGTAGATCATCCGCGCTGGCGCGTTTGGCGAAACGCGCGTTATGAGCTCGACGGTCCACTCGCCGATTTTTACAGCGCGCCGTTTTCGAGTATACTCTCAGGTGTGCCGGCGTCCGCTTTCATCGCAGATGGGTCCGCTATAGCCGTTCATTTGCCACACCGTATTGCATAACCTTTTCGAGCACTAACGATGGCCACTACCGCTCAGGAAACCGATCTTCGATATCCGGTCGGCAAGTTTGATTGGGATGCCCCGATCGCCGATGCCGATCGCCCACAACTGATCGCGATCGTTGCTGAGACTCCGGGCAATCTCCGCAACGCTGTCGCCGGTTTGTCACGCGACCAACTGGAGACTCCCTATCGTCCGGGCGGCTGGACGGTGAAACAGGTCGCGCATCACGTGCCGGACAGCCACATGAATGCCTACTGCCGATTCAAGCTCGCGCTCACCGAAGACGAGCCGACTATCAAACCATACAACGAAGCATCGTGGGCGGAGCTCGCAGATACCCGTCGTGTCCCGATCGAGGTATCGCTGGACCTGCTCGATGCACTGCACCTGCGCTGGGTCGCGCTCCTTCGCTCGATGGACGCAGCGGACTTTCGGCGCTCACTCCGTCACCCCGAGTACGACCGCGTCATTACTCTCGATCAGCTATTGGGCCTTTACGCCTGGCATGGCCGCCATCACGTAGCGCACATCACTGCATTGAGGAAACGCGAAGGCTGGTAAGGCGTCGGCGCTCGGCCCCAAGCTTGCCTCTCTCGCTCTTACAAACGCGAGGGTGACTGACGTGAAAAAGCAAACGGGGAAACAGAAAATGAATCCGCGCCGGGCCACGTGGCTGCTGGTGGGTGCGGGCGCGGCAATGGTTGCCGGCAGGCTGGTAGAGCGTGGACTCGACAGCGGCTGGCGGGCGTGGAAAGGTGAGGATCCACCGGACAGACCGTGGCGGAGTGACGCGAGCTGGCCCACCGCGCTGGCTTGGACCGCCCTTTCCGCAGCTACGGTTGCGACGGTGGAGCTCGTTGCGCGTCGTAGCGCCCACCTCGGTCTGCGCGAGATGACCGGGAAAAGAATCCCAGCCGGTTTGTGAAACATTCGCCGGCCTTCCTCGCGCTGGTCGACGCCGCGAAGTCGCGGGTCCGTGAGATCAGCGTCGAGGACACCAGGCGCAAGCTGCAGAATGCCGGCGCACACGTGATCGACGTGCGCGAAGAAAGCGAATGGGCGGCCGGCCACATCAAAGGAGCCGAGTACATCGGCCGCGGGGTGCTCGAGCGTGACATCGAGGCCAAGATCCCCGACAAGAATGCCGAGCTGATTCTTTACTGTGGCGGCGGTTTTCGCTCGGCATTATCAGCGGACAACCTCCAGGCAATGGGCTACAAGAACGTTTTGTCGATGGCGGGCGGTTGGCGGGAGTGGCAATCGAAGGGCTTTCCCACCGAGTAGTCCGATTCCTTCACTGCAAAGTACTTGACACTACAAAGTACAGCGGTACTTTTAGCATGATGCCTTAACCGAGAGCATTTATGCTGAAAGTGCTGGTTGTTTTTGCGTCGATCGCGAACTGCGCTGGTGGCCTGGTCCTGATTGCGACCTGGGGGATGATGTGGCAGCGCGTGCCGATCATCGTGCTCTTCATCGGTATGTCGCTGCTGATCCAGGGCGGCTACACGATCCTGTATTTGCGAGGCGATCTTGAGGTTTGGGGCGATCTCGCGACTGGAGCGTTGATTGCCGGCGAAGGATTGTCGTTCTGCGTTGGTCTTGGCGGGCTGATTCAGGGCGTGATCCACAACATCCAAAACGCGGACATGGAGATGGCGCCGGTGCTCGCCGGGCTATTGATGGTGAGCCAGGCGACTCTGGCGTTGTTGTATCTGCTTGCGAATAACAGGCTTAAACCGGTGAAGCAATAAACTTCAGAACCGGCAGCAGGCTGGCAGTTTCAGTTGGTTAAGGCTTGAGCTCTCCATGATCCACTGGCTCTCTCCCTCGTTGCATGAACAAATACTCGTAGAGGAGCGCCGCGATCACGCCACCGACGATGGGAGCAGTCAAGTAGAGTAGCTGCGCCTCGTATACTCCGCTCGCCACTGCCGGTCCGAACGACCGTGCGGGATTCATCGATGCGCCGGTGAGTGGCCCGATCGCGAGAATGTCGGCTGCTACGGTGAAGCCGATTGCCATTCCGCCGATCTTTGGCCCACGCAGGTCGACCGCTGTCCCAAAAATCACGAATACCAGGAAGAACGTCGCGATTGCCTCGAGCAGAAATGCCTGACTTCCGGTGATATCGAGTGCGACCGTCTGTCCGCCGCCGCGCGTTGCGACGAAGATGGCTTCCGGAAAGCTGGCTTTGAGCGCGTAACCGGCGATGACTGCGCCGAGCACCTGCGCAACGATGTACATCGCAGCCATCATCCCCTCAATGCGTCTCGCCGCCAGCATGCCGAGCGTCACTGCGGGATTGAAATGACCGGAGATGCGCATCAACGCACTTACCATGACCCCGAGCACCAGACCGTGGGCTAACGCGACCTCCACCAGCGCCGCGCTGCTTTGGGTGATGCGCGTCGCCATGATCGCGCCGCTCCCCACGAAAACGAGAGCGAAAGTGCCAATGAACTCTGCAACGAAGTGCCGCCAGGAGTCGCGCATGTCCCGTCCCGTAGAATGTGGCGGGAACGCGCGCGAAGCTCAGATCACTCGACGCAAAACCAGCGCGGCGTTGATTCCGCCGAAGCCGAAAGAGTTGGTGAGCACGTGCTCCACTCTCTCTTTCCGCCCGGTTCCCGGCAGAAAATTAAGATCGCAGGCTTCGTCCGCAACCTGAAGATTGACGGTGGGCGGCAACCACTCCCGCTCGATTGCCAGCGCGCAAATCGCCGTCTCGATCGCGCCGGACGCGCCGAGTGCGTGGCCGTAGTATCCCTTCGTTCCGCTCAACGGAATTCGGTACGCACGATCACCGAGCACCTGCTTGATCGCCATCGTCTCAGTCGAATCGTTGAGCGGCGTCGAGCTGCCATGGGTGTTCACGTAGTCGATTTCGTCCGGCGACACTTCTGCATCCTTGAGCGCGAGCCGCATCGACCGCGCCGCCTGTGATCCGTCCGGACGTGGCGCCGTCATGTGAAAGGCGTCGTTCGTCGTGCCATAACCAAGTATCTCCGCGTAGATCGGCGCACCGCGAGCTTTTGCCCGCTCGTATTCCTCGAGAATCATGACTGCCGCACCCTCACCCATCACGAAACCGTCACGGTCCTTGTCGAATGGGCGGGATGCTTTTTCCGGATCCTCGTTCCGTGTCGACATCGCTCGAATGAGCGCGAAGGCGCCGAAGGTCAGCGGCGCCAACGGCGCTTCGGCGCCGCCGGCGATCATTACGTCCGCGTAACCGTCGCGAATTTGCCGAAAGGCATCGCCAATTGCGATCGTTCCGGACGCGCAGCTCATTGCGTTGGTCGAGTTCGGACCCATTGCGCCGAGCTCGATTGCGATGTTGCAGCTCGCCGCACCGCCAAAAACCGCCAGCGCAAGAGTAGCATCGACAGCCCGCAAGCCTTGCGTGATATAGTTGGCGAGCTGGCCTTCCGCGTAACTCACACCACCGAGAGCCGTTCCCATGTTCGCGCCGACGCGCTCACGATCTTCTTTCGACAAGTCGAGTTCAGCGTCGGCGAGCGCCAACTGCGCGGCAACAACGGAGAACTGCGCGAATCGATCGAGTCTCTTCGCCCGCTTCTGCTCCAGATGGTCGGTCGGGACGAAATCATTTATCTCGGCCGCGTTGTGACTGCGGAACGGTGACGGATCGAATCGCGTTATCGATCGAACGGCGGAGCGTTGCCTCTGCAATCCGCCCCAAAAACAATCGCGAGTGGTTCCAATCGGTGTGATTGGACCAACTCCGGTAATTACGACTCTTCGCTTCTCCACGGTTACTACCTCAGGTCACCACTGTTGATGCCGCCTGCGCTCCGCCACCGTTGCCAAGCCGGCAAGCGTGCGTGACGCGATCCCATGAATGAAGATGGGTCCAATCATATACACTGCCGCCCAAATTCCGACCAACGGTATTGGCGGCCCATCCCACACGTGCACGATTCGTACGTGCGTGCCGCCCGGCGTCGTAGCAAATGACCACTCGACATCCATTCCCTTCGTGATACCCCCGATGTGGCGAAATCGAATCGAAGGCTTCTGCGTATTTACTGCCATTTCTGACAGCCACCACGTCGGCCAATTGATGCCAAACCGCAGCAACGGAATTGCGAAAGGCCGGTTGGCCGACATCTCGACGACTCCCCCTCCGTCGCTGCGACGCTCTTTGAATCGAACAAAGCGATAGTGAGGAAGGTGTTCGGGCCACGCCTCGACGTTTTTTGCCAGCTCGAAGATTGTATTGAGCGGTGATCGCACCAGCTGCTCGTCGACTGTCTCCATCGGCCGACCGAGCGGCATCTCGCCAAGCTCGAACGGACGCGACGCCTGCTCGGTCACTGGTGCACCGGTGCCCAGCTCGTTGTAACACGAAAGCCGCGGCGCCGGTGTGCGACGGGTCTTCGCTTCACTGCTGACTGCACTGTATCTGCCAGTTCACCGCTGGTATAGCCCCGCAACACCGAAACGACTCCATCGTGGCGGCTAACAGCATGAAATCGAAGGGGAAAAGAGACCAGCCAGAGTCCGGCGGCGGCCAGCCAGCTGCGGCGCAGATCGCTGACGATCACTCGGCACCGTGCCACGCGATTCATTTCACGCAGAAGCATCAGTGCCTGCTCACCGCTGAAATGATGCAGTACCTGCGAGCACATCACGACATCGACACTGTTGTCGGCGAACGGCAAGTGGAGCGCGTCACCGCAGATCGACCAGTCCAGCGCCTTTCGACAAGCCGTCGCCAGCACGCGGGCAGAGTCGAGGCCCATCGTCGTCAGGAGAATTCTGCGACGCGCCGCCACCGCTCGCGCGCGCGCGGGAATGTCACCGAGGCCGGTTCCTACATCGAGCAGCGTCGCACTCGCGGGCAGCTCGTCGAGACAATCTGTGAATTCCTCCATCGCCGAGCTGACACCGCCGAAAAGCGTATTTGCCTTGACGACGTCGGACAAAGAGCGGGTGACGAGCTGCGGATCGACATCGGGGCTATCGAGTATCTCGAATCCGCGTCTCCGTCGCGGGGTTAGCGGATTACGCATCTCAGTGCTCGAGCTGGGCGTAGCCGCCGCGATAGTAGAGAAGTGGAGTACCGGATTCTGCTCGCATCGCCTCGACTTTTCCGATGATGACCGTGTGATCACCGCCGTCACATAGCTGTTGCTGCGTGCACTCGATCACGCCAAGTACGTCGTCGAGCACGGCGTAACCCTGCGACGATCGCGTGAACCCGACTCCTTCGAACCGATCGATGTCCACAATCGCGAAACGACGCGCGACTTGCTCCTGCCGCGCCGAGAGCACGTTGATCACAAAGCCGCCGGATGTCGTTAGCGCTTTATACGCGGAGGCGGTTTTCTCGATGCAGATGAGGATCAGCGGGGGATGCAGACTCAACGAGCAAAAAGCACTGACCGTCATGCCCTGATCGGCTCCGCTCTCGTCGGTCGTCGTCACGACCGTCACTCCGGAGGGAAACCGGCCGAGTACCGCGCGAAACTCGTCTTCGGTGACGCTCAATTTCTGAACGCCGGCGAGACAAAAAGCGTGAAGAGAAACCGCGGACTGAGCACGAGACGCGGCGGAATGAAATCTCCGGCAACGCCAACCAGCAAATCGGCCATGTCCTTGCGCCGTGACAGAACCTTGGCGGCGTTGTTCAGAAAATATGGGTACGCAATCGCCATCCCGACGATGCGCTCGAGTTTCCATTTGCCGCCAAACTCCCGCTTACGCGCGCGGTCGTACCCGGCGAGGATGCGTGACTCGTCCGTGTCAGATTGGTAGAACAACGCCTCAGCGATGTAAGGCGCCACCACCTCGCCTCCGCGCAGCGCAGCGTAGATCCCTTCGCCGGTGAACGGATCGAAAAAATCGGCGGCGTCACCAACCAACGCCGCGCCGGGCGCCCAGGCGCGACGAGACGCTGTCGCAAACGGACCTGTCGCTCGCACCGGGGTTATACGCTTCGCGCCCTGGAAGCGCTCGGCCAAATGCGGGCGCGACGCAATCCAGTTCTCGAAGAACTCAGTTTTGTTGTCGATCTTGTTCGCGCGCGAGAGCGGAACGACAACGGCGACGTTCATCAATCCACCGACATCGACCACGCCGAAATATCCGTCGTAGTCGACATGCATCTCGCCCATGTCACCGACGCCCTGCACGTTCTGGTAGTGCGCGACGAGCGCGATTCGGCGCGGCCAGAAGCGACTTGTCTTGACCAGACCGAGTCGGCGCGCGATCACAGAGCGTAACCCGTCGGCGCCGACGACGTAGCGAGCGCGAAGGGTTCGCTGGGCGCCATTTGCATCGAGGGCCTGCACCCCATGCACGCGGTTCGATCCGTTCCGGTAGATGTCGGTGACGCGCATCTCCTCCTGCACTCGCGCACCGGCCGCCCGCGCCCCGCGCAGCACGATCTCATCCAGGATCGTTCGACGAATGGCGAGACCACGGTCGCGGAAACCGCGAAACCCGTGATTGGAGGCGAACTCCCCATCAGCGACCAGGCCGTTCGGCGCACGCACACGCATACCCGCCAGGTGCGCCGGATTGGTGCGCTCGACTTCTTCGAGCACGCCCATGTCCGACAGGATCCGCGACGCCTCCGGACTCAGATACTCGGCGCAAACTTTGTCGCGGGGGAAACGCGCTCGGTCGAGCACCAGCACGTCGATCCCGTCGCGAGCCAAAGCCCAGGCCGTCGAAGCGCCTGCAGGTCCACCACCGACTACGATTACTTCGGCGTCTAGATGTTCGGCCACTCTATCCGATCGCGCGCGCTACGCGCTGAAAGAGACCCATGTACTGCCAATGAGGCCGCGGTAGATGCAACACGGAAGCCGCGCGGGTGAGATAGGGCAGGACGACTGACCTCGAGTCGGCGGAAAACATAAAGCGCGGATGATCGGCGGCGAAATGTTTGAGGCGTGCGACGGTTTCGTCGAACGCAAGCTGAGTGGAAAAATAAAAAGTTGGATCGAGTAACGTGCTATTGGCCGGCACGCGGCCTTCTTTGATCGCGATCCGGTGCAGTGTAGTGCCCGGATAAATCCGGAGGCCCACCGTAAGGTACACGGCGTCGCCACGTCGGAGACGCCAGGCGGCGAACTGCAGCGTTTCCTCGAGGGTTTGGCGGGTCTCGCCTGGCCCCCCGATGAGAAAGATCCAGAGCGTTCGAATCCCATGTTTCTCGACCCGGACGGCGACTTCGCGAGCCTTGGCGGCGGTAAAGCCTTTCTCCAGCTTCTCCAGCACGGGGTCGCTGGCACTTTCGGCAGTTATCCCCAGCGTGCGAAAGCCCGCAGATTTCATCGCCGATAGCAGTTCGTCCGATGCCGTCGCTGGCGTGAAGTTCGTGGTATCGAGCTGAACGCCGAGCTTACGACGAGTGATTGCTTCACAGACCTGGATGGCGTGGCCCGGCGGTGAATTGAAGGTGGAATCGACGAAATCGAA
>Ga0075434_100002928_pt1 | contig 15174 bp, 15 predicted proteins | sample RhiMethybrSRZTD3_FD_75298 | JGI IMG/M metagenome (GOLD analysis project Ga0075434, IMG submission 75298) | Populus rhizosphere microbial communities from Tennessee, USA - Rhizosphere MetaG P. TD hybrid SRZTD3 | ecosystem: Host-associated > Plants > Roots > Rhizosphere > Soil | place: USA... | reverse complement strand
CAGGACAAGATTTCCGAGGAATTGATCCAACGCGTCCGTGCGCCGATCGGTCTTGATATCGCCACCGAAACGCCTGCTGAAATTGCGCTCTCAATTCTCGCTGAAGTCATCAAAGTGCGCCGCGGTGGCGGAGCCGCCTCACTTTCCGGCCACTAAATCGAGCATGGCGCGCATGACCGGCATCATCTTTTCCGATTTGGGCCAAGCCGCCTCATTCATGGCACTCGAATGGGTTCAGACCGCACTACACGAACGACTGGGTTTTCTGCCGTTCCCGGCCACGCTCAACGTGCGGCCCAAAGATACGGCAGACGCGCAAGTCTGGTCTCGTATACGCGGAAATTCGGCCGGCCTCGCGCTCGGCCGCAAGCAGGACGGTTTTTGTGAGGCGCGCCTCTTTCCGATTGCGCTGGTCGTTGCCTCCGGCGCCGAGGCGGATAAAATCCCGGGCGCGATTCTGCTTCCAGAAGTCAAAAATTATCCGGACAACAAGATTGAAATCGTTGCGCCAGTCCGCTTGAAGGAGCATCTCGGCGTTCAGGACGGCGATCAACTCACCTGGGAGTTCCTCAATTGAGCGACAAGAAAAGATTAATTATCGGCATTTCCGGCGCGACAGGGGCCATCTACGGAGTGCGCATGCTGGAAATCCTCGCCAAGTTCGACGATATCGAAACCCATCTGGTGATGAGCAAAGCGGGGCGTATGACTATTCAGGTGGAGACGCCATTTTCGGTAAAAGACGTGGAGGCGTTGGCCGATGTCGTTCATGACATCAACAACGTGGGCGCGAGTATTTCGAGCGGCTCTTTCCGAACCGAAGGCATGGTGATCGCACCGTGCTCGATGAAATCCATGGGTGGTATTGCTCATTCGCTCGGGGGCGACTTGCTGGTGCGTGCCGCCGATGTGGTCTTGAAGGAACGCAAAAAGCTCGTCCTGGTGGCTCGAGAGACGCCGCTTCATCTCGGCCATTTGGAAGCAATGGCGTCGTTGACCCGCATGGGCGCGATGATCTTCCCTCCGGTGCCGGCTTTTTATCATCGGCCGAAGACCTTGGATGATATTATCAATCAGACTGTGACGCGGATTCTTGACCAGTTCGACATTGACGTGAAACTCTTTCATCGTTGGGATGATGAAGGAATGAGCCGCCATCCGGCTGCCGCGAAGACGACCGCGCTTGCCGCCGTGAAAGAGCGGCACGCCGCAAAAAAACAGCGGTAAATCTGTTGCCCTCCCGCCATGGCTAGCCGCAAGGTCAAAGCCGCCCTTACCAAAACTCAACGCCGAAAAAAAGAACATCTTGAGCTCTGTCTCGATACGGAATCCGTGGCGAGCCCGACGAGCACAGGCCTGGAGCGCTATCGTTTTCTCCATAACGCGCTCCCTGAGCTCGATATCGACGAGCTCGATCTCAGCACGGAGTTTCTCGGCAAACGTCTCAAAGCCCCACTATTGATCTCTTCAATGACCGGTGGCTTTGATTTGGCACGCAAGGTCAACCGTAATCTCGCCGCCGCCGCCGAGCAGCTAGGCGTGGCCATGGGCGTCGGCTCGCAGCGCGTTGCTATCGAGGAGCCGTCAGCGCAAATCTCTTTTCAGGTGAGAGACGTCGCGCCGAATATTCTACTGCTGAGCAATCTCGGTGCGGTCCAGCTCAATTATGGCTACACCGTCGAGCATTGCCGGCGCGCCGTAGCGATGATTGGCGCGGACGGACTGATCCTGCATTTAAACGTCCTGCAGGAAGCGGTTCAGCCCGAGGGCAATCGAAACTTTAAGGGGCTTACGGAAAAAATCACAGCCATTTGCCGGGACCTGACGGTCCCTGTCATCGCTAAGGAAGTGGGCAACGGCATATCCGTCGATGTCGCCAAACGTTTACAACGCGCCGGAGTTCGCGCCATCGATGTAGCCGGCAAAGGTGGAACATCTTGGTTTGCCGTCGAAGCACAGCGCGCGCTCAAGACAGGACAACAGGCCAATGACACATTCGCCGACTGGGGAATACCGACCGAGGAGGCAATTGTCAGCGTCCGAGAAGCGCTCCCGGAGATGCCCCTGATCGCGTCCGGGGGCATTCGCAGCGGCCTCGATATCGCTAAATCGATTGCGCTCGGGGCTGATCTTGGCGCACTCGGCCAGCCGCTCTTGGCCTCGGCTTTGGAGTCCGGCGCCAAGGTCGTAGAATTTCTTTCCCGGGTGATTCAGGAACTTAAAATCAGCATGCTTTGCGTCGGCGCGGCAAATCTCGCCGCGCTGCGCTGGACGCCCGTAAAGCGTCTACCTTGAGTTTATGAACGTCTGCCCTGGTATGCGCGCTTTCTGAACTGCACATGCCCACCGATTTAAAGCAGCAAATCTTAGATTACCTGCACTCACACAATACGATGACTCTGGCGACTAGCCACGGCGATCTGCCGTGGGCGGCGACGGTTTTTTTTGCCAGCGAAGATTTCCATCTATATTTTTTTTCCGCGCCCGACTCGCGCCATTGCCAAAATCTTACGGCCAATCCGCGCGTTGCCGTAACGATTCAGGAGGACTATCGGGATTGGCGCAAGATCAAGGGTATTCAAATCGAAGGACGCGTGACGCTCGTCGATGGCGTCATAGAGAAGACCAGGGCAATGGCCATCTACGCGCGTAAGTACCCCAACATCATAAAGCTCTTCACTGATCCGGCCAGCGGTGTCTTTCATAAGGCTTTTCTCAAGGTTAAGTTCTACTGCGTACACACCGAGAGGATTTTTTTCATCGATAACGAGCAGGGGTTCGGCAAAAGACAAGAACTGGTGCTCGATCGATAGTTCGGCTATAAGTGCACCGCTGAGGAGATCAGAATGTCGCAATTGCTGGGAAATGAATTAACGCCGGAGCTGCTCGCGCGCCTCAATGGCGCGGCGATCGAAACCTACGAGGGTAAAATTATTCCCATTTTTACCAACGATGAAAACGGCTGGCCCCATCCCGCTCTGTTGTCCTACTATGAGATCGTGGCGCGAGATCGCTCGTCTCTGGACATGGCGCTATGGAAGACGAGCTCCACGGCGAATAATCTCCGCCGCACAGGCAAGGTCACGCTGATGATTACCGATGTGGCAACGAACTATTATCTAAAGGGAAGCGTGTGCGAGCTCCAATACGAGATGACCGGGGCTGCACCGGTTTCGCGCTTTCGCATGGTAATTGACCAGGTCATTGAGGACCAGGAGCCAAACGCCGAGATTACCACTGGCCCTACGTACCGGCGCGTGACCCAACGCGACCCGAACGATTTCTCGGTAAAGGTGTTTCGGCTATTACATGCGGATCCATGAAGCTCAGAAAACCGCTCCTCATAGCCGGTGTGCTCTTGTCGATTGGCGCGGCCGGGTTCGGATATTGGCGCATCCGTTCCACGCCGAAGGAACCGCCGTTTCTTACCGTGGCGGTCAGCAAGGGAAATGTTCGCCAGGTCGTCTCCTCCACCGGAACTTTGCAAGCGGTAACCACTGTCCTCGTTGGCAGCCAGGTTTCCGGCACCATTGCCAACCTCAGCGCCGATTTCAACACTAAGGTTACTCAGGGGCAGATCGTGGCAGTTCTCGATCAGGCCAAGTTCAAAGCTAAGCTGGAGGAGACCCGCGCGAACGTATTTTCGGCTCAGGCCAATCTCGCGAAAGCCAAAGTCGCTCTGGAAGACGCCGAGCGCACCCTCAAAAGGACCAGGGAATTGAAAGGGCGCGAGTTGGTGTCGCAGAGTGAGTTCGACGCGGCGCAAACGACGTATGACGCTGCACGTTCGCAGGTGAATGTTATGCAAGCGCAGGTGAATCAGGCGCAAGCCGCGATGAATCAAGCTTCCATCGATCTAGACTACACTGTCATTCGTTCACCCGTAGACGGAATCGTCATCTCGCGAAGTGTCGACGTCGGCCAAACCGTGGCCGCTTCGCTGCAGGCCCCGACGCTGTTCACGATCGCCAACGACCTCACCAAAATGGAAGTGCATACGAACGTAGACGAGGCGGATGTCGGGAACATTCACGAAGGGCAGGATGTCTCGTTTACCGTCGATGCTCATCCTAATCGACGCTTTCGTGGAAGCGTGCACCAGGTGCGGAACGCGCCGCAAATCATTCAGAACGTCGTCACTTACGACGCTGTCGTGCGTATCAACAACAAAGAGCTTCTGCTCAAGCCGGGCATGACCGCCAATGTGCAGTTTCTCGTCAGCGAAAAGGAAGACGTGCTGACGATTCCGAATATGGCGTTGCGTTTCAAGCTGCCGGAAGAAAAGAATGAGAGCCAGGAACTACTGCGACAGGAACAAAGCCGAACCGCGGCTCCGCGTGTCGGCGCTCGGCAGACCAGCCGGACGGGTGGTGCGACCAGCAATGCTGCGGCGCGAGGCCGATCTGTCAAGATCTATTTATTGCGCGACGGTAGGCCTCAGTTAGTAGAGGTGCGAGTGGGGATCACCGATGGCTCAAAAACCGAAGTCATTGCCGGCGAGCTTAAAGAAAATGATCCGATCGTTATCGGCATGTCGAGCAGCGCTCAGGGTCAAAGTCCGGCCGCCCCGGTCAATCCATTTCAGTCGGCGACTCCTCGTCCAGGTTTCCGATGAGCGATCTCATACGGGTGGAGGAAGTGCACAAAACGTATCGCATGGGCGATGTCGAGGTGCCTGCTCTGCGCGGCATCAATCTCACGATCGCCCATGGCGAGTTTGTCGCCGTCATGGGCTCGTCCGGCTCAGGCAAATCGACCTTCATGAACATCTTGGGTTGTCTCGATCGGCCCAGCGCCGGACGCTATTTCCTGGAAGGACAGGAGGTAGGCTCGCTTAGCGCTGATGAATGGGCGCACATTCGCAACAAACGAATTGGCTTCGTGTTCCAAGGTTTCAATCTGTTGTCGCGCACCAGCGCTCTCGAGAATGTCGAGTTGCCAATGATGTACAACGGTTTTGCCAGCCAGGAAAGGCATCGCCGAGCCATCGAGGTTCTCAGTTTGGTGGGGTTGCGTGATCGGCTCGACCATACGCCTAATCAACTCTCGGGCGGGCAACAGCAGCGCGTCGCTATCGCTCGAGCATTGGTCAATCGGCCGCCGCTGGTTCTGGCCGACGAACCCACCGGCAACCTGGATTCAGCCACAAGCAATGAGATCATGGGATTGTTCCAGCAACTCAATAGAGAGCAGCATATCTCGGTCATCCTCGTAACGCATGAAAGCGATATCGCGGAATATGCCAGGCGGCAAATCGTCTTTCGCGACGGCCTCGTCGTCTCCGATCAGCGCCATCAATAGGTGATCGATCGAGTGGAGCAGTGAATGCAAGCGCTTATGACATTCAGGATCGCTCTGAGGGCGCTGGCGCGCAATAAGCTTCGCGCTTTTTTGACCATGCTCGGCATCATCATCGGCGTGGGCGCCGTGATCGCTATGGTCGCGATCGGCGAAGGAGCCAAATCGACTATTCGCGCGCAGATCGCCGCTCTCGGTACCAATGTTTTGATCGTCTTGCCGGGCAGCAATGTTCAAGGCGGCGTCAGGGCTGGCTTCGGCAACGTGAATACGTTGCTTGATGCCGATGCCAGGGCGATGGCGCGCGAGTTGCCATCGGTGGCGTTTGTCTCGCCCGTGCTACGGCGACAGGAACAGGTGGTCGCGGCAAACTTGAATTGGGGGACTTTGGCGCAAGGCGTTGCACCGGAATTTCAGCAGATCCGTGATTGGGAAGTTGCTCAGGGACGCTTTCTTCACGAAGGCGATATGGAGAGTGCGGCTAAAGTTGCCGTCATCGGTCAAACCGTTGCACGGCAACTCTTCGGCAGTGACGATGCTCTCGATGCGGTTATTCGGATCCGAAACATTCCATTCCGGGTAGTCGGCGTGCTCGTCCCCAAGGGGCAGACGGGACAGGGCACGGATCAGGATGATACGGTCATGATCCCCTATACGACGATGCAGAAGCGTTTGATGCGAATCACGTGGGTGCAAAGCATTGTGGTCAAGGCGGTGAGCGCCGAAAGAGTGGATGAAGCTGAGGAGCAAATTGCTTTGCTGCTCCGGCAGCGGCACAGCATTGCTTCAGGCCGCGAAGATGATTTCAACGTCCGCAATCTTTCAGACATCGCCGAAGCCGCAACGACTACCGCGCGCGTCATGGCCGTGCTGCTCGGCAGCGTGGCGTCAATTTCGCTCTTGGTGGGCGGCATTGGCATCATGAATATCATGCTGGTTTCGGTAACCGAGAGGACCCGCGAGATCGGTATTCGCATGGCCGTCGGAGCACGCGGTCGTGACATCATGCTGCAGTTCCTTGTCGAAGCCGTGGTGATGGCGGCCACGGGCGGATTGATCGGAATTTTACTCGGCATCGGGAGCTCGGAAGCCATCAAACAATGGGCGCAGTGGCCAACGTTGATCAACCCGGCGATTATTGCAATCGCATTTCTCTTTTCCGGGGCGGTCGGAGTTTTCTTCGGATTCTATCCCGCCAAGAAAGCCGCGAATTTGGATCCGATCGAAGCGCTCAGGTACGAATAGGGATTCGCAAATTGATGGTATTTCTAATCGGCTCGCTTAACGAGCCGATATTCTCTTTCGGCTATGCTAGACAGATCAAGCGTCTAGCTGTCGCTGCGCTTCCGGGGCAGATCGCTTGAACAGGCAAAATAATCGATTGGCTGCCAATGGTCGAAAGTCCCTTCTGATCCACTTCGTAAAATCTGCAGTCGCCGAGCTGCACCCGGCATATTTTGCGATGGCGATGGCGACCGGGATCGTGTCGATTGCCAGCGACCTCCTGGAGATGAATATCCTCGCGGTTGCGCTTTTCTGGTTAAACCTGATTTTTTTCACGATCCTTTGGGCCTTAACCATCGCGCGTCTGGTCTGGCATCCGACTCGTTTTTTCCGCGATTTGCTCGATCACAATCGAGCGCCGGGATTCTTTACTACAGTCGCGGCAACGTGCATTTTTGGCAGCCAATGGCTGATCATTTTCGAAGCTGCGCGGCTGGCTCTGGCACTCTGGCTCTTTGCGATCGTGCTATGGATGATCTTTACGTATTCGATTTTCACGGGAGTCACCATCAAAGAAAAGAAACCCACTCTTTCGGAAGGGATTCACGGCGGCTGGCTGGTCGCGGTTGTTGCGACGCAAGCCGTCTCGGTTCTCGGCGCGAGGCTGGCGCCCGTGTTCGACTCCGAAGCTCAGCCGATTATATTTTTCGCGCTGTCGATGTGGCTCTGGGGCGGGATGCTGTACATCTGGATGATCTCGCTGATTTTTTATCGCTACGTATTTTTCCCGATGGCGCCCTCGGACCTGACGCCACCGTATTGGATCAACATGGGCGCAGTGGCGATCTCGACCTTATCGGGTGCAACGTTGATACTCGACGCACAGAGATCCCCGCTGCTTCAAAGCATGCTGCCTTTCCTCCGAGGATTCACGCTGTTCTTCTGGGCCACCGGCACCTGGTGGATTCCCATGCTGGTAATACTGGGGCTCTGGCGGCACGTCTATAAGCGCTTTAAACTCGGTTACGATCCACTTTATTGGGGAGTTGTGTTTCCTCTGGGCATGTATGCCGCCTGCACGTTTCAGCTGGCCAACGCGATGAGGTTGGAATTTCTGTTGTGGATTCCGCCGGTATTTGTCTACTTCGCATTGCTGACGTGGGCAGCAACCTTTACTGGGTTACTACGCTCGCTGCGAGACGAACTGAAAAACGTACGCGCAGTTCAGGCCTGACTCGGTTCCTGATTCGTTTGAGCGAGCGCGGCCACTTGCGCTTGTCGTCTGCGTAAATATCTGCTCTCGCGAACGTATTCATCTTCGAAATGGCGCAATCGGCCGGCCATCAAGTTACTCCTGCCGATGTAACCTACGATGCGGCGCGGCTCTCGCCGGCTTACCACCGGTAAGCGGCCGATGTTGTTGTGGACCATTTTACTGACCGCTTCGTACAGAAGTTCGTCGGCGAACGTGACAATCACGTTGTGACTGCCCGCTCCCGATACCGTTATGTGATTGGCGCCATTTTCCGCCAGAGCGCGAATCACATCGCCGCGGGTTATGATTCCGGCCAGCTGTTGTTTGTCATCGACGAGCAATAGCCCTTCATGCCGGCTCACTTCCGCCTCGCCACGCGCGATCCGATCGGACAACTCTGAGAGAAGCATTTTTGCCGGGATCAGCGGCGGATTCTTATCCATCACCTCGCCGACGCGCACCATAGTGAGCGGATCGACGCCGTACTCGCGCATGACGTGATAGCCGCGCCGGGCGACTTTTTCGGTGAGAATCGATCGGCGCAAAAGTAAGACAGTCACGCCATGGGCTGCGACGCACCCCGCGAGCAAGCCCGGCAAGAGATTGAGATCCTGGGTCAGTTCCAACGCGAAAATCATCGCCGTGAGCGGCGAGCGCATCGTGCCGCCCATCATGCCTGCCATGCCGATCAATGCCCACACTCCGGTGTCGCCGATCGGGATAAACTTGGCCAAGCCGGCTCCGAGCGCGCCGCCCATCATTAATAACGGAGCGAGCACGCCACCAGACGTTCCTGATCCGAGAGCCAGGGACCAGATGACAGACTTGCCAATCAAAATACCGAGCAGCGCCGCGCCGACAATATGACCGACCAATAATTCATGGATGGTGTCGTAGCCGACGCCGAGGACACGTGGTTCGATCAATCCGCCGATGCCGATGAATAAACCACCGATGGCGGGCCACCACATCCAATGGATCGGCAGCTTGTTGAATAGATCTTCGAACGCATAAACCAGAGTCGTGAGAAGTCCGGAGCCGAGGCCGGCGACGATGCCGACCAAAAAAGCAAAGACCAAACCTTCCGAATTTAACATGGCGTGAGGGTGAACTGGAAAAATTGGCCCGGCACCGAGAAGAGGAACCCGAAGAGCGGCAGCCGCGACGGCGGCGATCGCCACCGGAATAAACGAGCGAGGACGCCACTCGAATAGTAATAGCTCAACGGCAAGCAGCGCTGCAGATACCGGCGAGGCAAAAATCGCCGCCATGCCGCCGGAAGCACCGGCCACAAGAAGCGTCTTCCGCTCGGCGGCGGAGAGCTGAAAAAATTGTGCAAAGATTGAACCCACCGCGCCGCCGGTCATAATAATCGGACCCTCCGCGCCGAATGGGCCACCGGTGCCGATGGAAATCGCGGAAGATAACGGCTTGAGAATCGCAACCTTGGGTTCCATTTGACTGCGGCCGAAAAGAATCGCTTCAAGCGCCTCCGGGATCCCGTGGCCACGAATCTTGTCCGAGCCGTAGCGCGCCATCAGGCCAATGATGAGGCCGCCAATTATTGGGACGAGAACCATGTAATAGCCAAGGTGATGATTCTCGGGAGATTGAAACTTTGAGGAAAATTGCCCAAAAAAGGAAAGGTTTGTGATCGTTGCAATAAGCCAGACTAGAACCCAGGCTACCACGGCACTCAGCGAGCCGATGATCAAAGCCATTCCGGAAAGCAGAATAACCCGTGTGTCTCGGGTAAAATCCGCCAGCCGATCTTCCAGTGTTTCAACTAAATCACTCATGAGCATCACACCTCTGCATTATTCAATGCTGTCAACCGAAGCGTCGCCGGAAGACAAACCAATCCAACGAATCCTCGAACGCGGACGTAACAGTAGCGAGGATTTCACATACTGCGGCGAATGCTATCGCCGTCGTCTAAGGGGAGCTGGCGAGAGAACAGTCTAGTGATCGGATCCCACCTGCGGCCGCCACTTGTCGAATCGTCGTTCCACCTTGGTCAACAACTCCATGCCGATCATGCCGCTCAAGGCGAAAATACCGACACCAACAAAAACTTTGTCTGTCTGAAATGTTGCACCGGCAACGGTGATCATAAAGCCGATGCCGGCCGTAGCCGCGTAAAGCTCGCCTACCAGCACGCCCACCAGTGCGCGACCCACGGCAAGCCGGAGTCCGGTGAGAATAAAGGGAATGGTCGACGGCACAACAACGGTTTTGAAGACCATCCATTCAGAGGCGCCGAAACTGCGAGCAGCATTCAAAAGGTTCGCCGGCGTGGTTTTTACGCCATCGCGGGTATTGATAAGAATCGAGAACACCGCGCCAAGAAAAATGATGCCGACCTTCGACAGGATGCCGATGCCGAGCCAGATGATCACCAGTGGCAGCAGAGCGACACGAGGCGTCGCATTAAGTGCGTTGACAAATGGATCGAAGATATAGCTCATCCGTTTATACCACCCGGTCATGATCCCAAACGGAATTCCGACAGCAGCAGCGAGAAAATAACCACCGAGAAACTCGACGCCGCTGACATAGAGGTCATGGTAGATCTCACCGGAGCGAAACATCTCATAGCCGGCTTTGAAGATAAGCGATGGCGCGCTCATGAACATGGGATTGATCAACTGAAAGACATTGCCGACAAGCTCCCAGGCGGTCAGGAAAATGGCGACGGCAATGGTGCCGAGAATTTTCTTTTCATTAGCCAAGTAAATCTTGTAGATCCGGGAAGCCTCCGCGACTCTGACATCGAGGAGCAGTTCTTGTGCTTCATCGTGAGCAGCCATTTTATACCCTCCAGCGCCTGCTTTGATCGCCCAACGGGAACATATCGTAATACGATATTATCGAACGGACGGTCCGCTGTCAACCGGCCGATCAAATGAAGTTGAGTCCAGCGAATTAAATAAGGGGGGACGGGCACTCGTTGCGCGTTCGGGAGCAGATGCTCACTTTGGCCTCTCTGATCGGCATCCCTGTTTACGCAGCTTTTCCGGTGGCTCCTGAAACTTGATTTCCGCCGCTTGCGGCAAAACCCACGTCTTTAGCGGCCGTCGATCGGCGAGTGCGCGTAGCTCCCGTTCCCAGATTTTTCGAAACAGGATGACTCCTGTGTCCGACAGACCGAGATGCTCGCGTCTGCGCTGTGCGCGTGAGCCTTGCCCCGCCTGGGCGACGTAATCTTGCGCATGGACGAGGGAGATTTTGTCGCTAAAAAAACCATCTAAATCCTGAAAGCTGATTTTCCCGGACAAAACCGCCTCGCCCATTTGGGCGACAGAAATCTTCGGCTCCCTATTTAGTACTTCACGACGGCTGCGATATTGATCTGCGCCGGAACCGGTCAAAGGCAAGCGCCGCAAGCGAAATTCCAATGAATGGTCGTCGTCAAGCGGCACGTCCCACTGCATGCGATCTTCCCAAGCACATTCCGGCTCCGGCGAGGGATTACGGAACGCGTAGACGTTGGGCATGAAAAACTGAAAAACATTGCGCCAGCCCTCTTTAAAGGTGGCATAGCCGGTGGTTCCCCACGGACTTTCGATTTTTGAAATCGCCGGCAAACCGCTGCGATTGTTTTCCGTCGCGGCGGAATAGGCGCCACGATGAACGAAAGGCACATGATAGGTATCGCCGTTGTTATCCATGCGCTGAAAAAAATTGCATGGCCAGACTTCGGTTGAGAGTACTTCGAGGACGCCGTCCGCTTCCATATGTAAAAAGCGCGGAAACGGCGGCGCTTCGCCCTCGCCAAAACATGCGAAGATCAATCCGAGATATTCGCGAGCAGGAAAACTTTTGATGCGAATTTTTGCGGCGAAAGATTTCTCCTCGGCGGGTTGTTCCGTGCATTGACCGGTGCCGTTAAACAGCCAGCCATGGTACATGCAACGGATCGAATCCCCTTCCACCCAACCGGCCGAGAGCTGCGTGCCGCGGTGTGGGCAACGAAATTCCGTCACATGGGGTGTGCCATTTTGGCCACGATAAAGCGTAAAGCGTTCGCCCATAATCTCGATAGGTTTGGCTTGACCGGCCAGAAGCTCTTCAGCGCGAAAAATGGGGTGCCAAAATCGGCGCATAAACTTGCCGGCGAGCGTGGCTGGTCCCGTGGCGACTAATTCTTCATAACGCAGTTTTGGACGACGTGTTTTCTGTTTCATCTGTTGCTCCGGTATCACGGAGTCCTCAGCTCGGTGCCGACGCGACACAGATTTTCCGCAAAGCGTCGGCGAATCTCCGGATCCTCATCTTCGTATTCGATCATGGTGCCGCCGTTTTTTACCGAGATGTAGACGCCGTCGGTCTTCTTTTTGGCGGCCTGATGTAATCCGATGGGATGGATCCTGCTGCCAAATCGCAAGGCGAGCTGGCGTGCCGCTTCTTTGCCGATGTTGAAGTGCTGGTGAAACCACCCGCTGGGCGGGCTCAAAACGCTACCTTCGCGCCAGCGGAGTTCGACGACTTCATCACCGCGGCCACTCGCATAAGGTTGGGTGCCGCTCTCTTTGGGCCACAGCAACGTGTATCCTTCCGACTTCAGGATCACGATTACCGCCCCGGCGCCGTGATAATGCGCTTTGTGGTAGAGACCGGTTGGCCAATCCGCCACATGTCCGATCAGTGCGTTTTTCGAGGACTCGAACTGTACCATTCCCACTTCGCTGCCTTTGACGTAGAGATCGTCCCGTACTCTGACTTCTTTCGCATCGGGCACGAAATTGGTTTCCCAGATCGACTGCATGCCGACCGCATAAAACTTCTCGGTGGCGGCGAAATAGTTATCCTCGCCGCGAAAGCGGTCGTTGAAGGTGAATGGACAATCAAAAATAAATTCTGCATTGCGGTAAAAATCCATCGCGATCGGCGCGGTTGTCACCGCCATTAACCGTACCGGCTCTCGGCCGCCGTTCACTAGGCGATGCCAGCTATTCAAGGGTGGAGCGAACAAACTGAACGGTCCCCATTCAAAGAGATGCTTGGAGCCGCCCTCCTGCCAGATTTCAGTGGCGCCGTGGCCGGCGAGAATACAAATCATCTCCTCATACAAGTGCCGTTCCGGATGGAGTGCGCCGCCCGGAGGTATCTCGGCGACGTACATCCCGGTTTGTCCCTCCATGCCGTAGAGGTGCACGAATGAACCGCTGCCACCCATCCGGCGCCATAGAGCAAGAGGTATCTCGCGGACGTCTTCCACGCTAAAGCCCTCGACGATCGGAATACCTTCGCTCTTGATCCACTGGCAATAGCCGGTGCGATCGAGTGAGGCGAGCATTTGTTTGAGTTCGGATTCCATACACGACTATTATCGCTTCTTATAAAGGCCGTCGATAAATCCGGACTGATCGAGTTTGGCCATAAAGCTGCTATCGACGAACTGTTCAATTTTGGCATTTTTGATCGAAGGCTCCGATTGCGCGATCTCCTGCAACACGCCGCGGACCCCGTCGACACTTGGATAGGGTTTTGCCGGCGTGATGCGGGAATAATAGTCGTAAGCTTCCTCGGCGATGGCGGTGTCGGCGACGCGCAGAAATTCCTTGATCATCTGGATGCTTTCCGCCTTATGGGTGCGATAAAAGGCGATCCCCTCGACAAAGGCGCGCAGAAAGTTAAAGACTGTTTGGGGTTCTTCACGGATGAAGCGCTCAGTCGTCGCTATATTATTGTGCGGATAGACGAGCCCGAGCTTGGAGGCATCCGCAAGCTCGACAAATCCCTTTTGTCGCGCAATCAGTGTGTTGGGCGCGTCGACGACGGAACCTTCTACGGATCCGTTCATGAGAGCGCTCATGCGCTCACGCTGATTGCCGATTTGCATGATCGTCACGTCCTTCGCTGGATCAAGCCCCAGACGACTTACCATGAAGCGCGCGGCGAAATGCGAAGAGCTGCCGAAACGAGAGATCGCAATCTTTCCTCCGCGTAATCGTTTCGAATCCGCGGTTTTGCTATTGACGTACAAACTATACGGCATTGTCGGAGTATAGGTGGCGACGAGCAAGTTGCCTGCCCCTTTGAGGCGCGCTCTCTGCGCCGCCGCACCGCCGCCGCCGCTGATCAACTTTAGCTCGCCCGACAAAAGCACCTGGAGCGCCTGACTTCCACCTTGCAGGAGCAGAAAATCGACATCCAAACCGTTGCGCTTGAACGCGCCGATCTTTTTGGTGACGTAAAGTGTTTCAATGCCACCGCTGATGCTGGCCAATCCCAGCAGCAGGGTTTTCTGATTTTGCGCCGCAAGCGCAGTAGGGCAGAAGAAGAAAACCAAAAGAGCCACGCTCGCATGTTTCATCCTGTTACTCCGGCCCATGTTAGCTCGTGGCGCGCCGCAGCTTGCACTGTGCCCGCGCGCCGAACTATAGATGCGGCTATTGTATAGGGCAATGGAACGGGTTTGACAATGAAGCTCGAAGCTAAGGTTGCGCTCATCACCGGATCGGCGCGAGGACTGGGTTGGGAGATCGCTCAGGCGTATGCGGATGAGGGTGCCCATGTGACAATCTGCGATCTCGTTGCTGGCGACGTCGACGAGGCTGTCGCCAAATTGCAGATTTCCGAGGATAGAGCCCTCGGGGTGAGAGCCGACGTTACTCGTGAGAACGAGGTAGCCGATCTATTCGAAATAATGAGGCGAAAATTCCGCCGGATCGACATCGTCGTGAATAACGCCGGATTTGCCTGGCCGCGCGGTGGACCTGTCAATCTGACATTGGGCGACACACCACTTGATGTCTGGAGAAAAATTCTCGATACGAATCTAACCGGGACCTTTTTGTGCAGCCGAGAGGCGTTGAAAGCGATGCGGATGCAGGGCGGCGGCTCAATCATCAATATTTCGTCGCCTCAAGGAAAACGCGGTAAACTTCTGCGCGGTCCTTACTCCGCGGCCAAATTCGGCGTGGAAGGGTTGACGCAAGTCCTGGCGCTCGAAAACCAAGATTGTCATATCCGGGCGAATTGCCTCGATCCTGGCGGGATCGTCGCCACCGAAGCGATCAGGAACATTCCCGGCAATCGCGGCGTAAGAATGCTAAGTCCTCGCGTGGTCCGGCCGTGCGCAGTTTTTCTTGCATCCGATGAATCGACTGGGATTAGCGGAGCGTCGCTGGTGGCGACGGAGTGGAATGCGGAACACGGCTTCGATGTCCCGTACACAGTGACATAGCGCAGCGCCAGGCATGAGTGGTGTTGTTGATCGCTGATGCGCAACAGGAGAAAGCCATAATGCGAAGAACTTGGTTGCTCAAAAGTTTCGTATTCTCGTGGATGGCTCTGACTTTCTTGGCGCAAGCCGAAGCACGGACCGTGAACGTCGCCGTGCCGACGCTTAGCATGGTGGTGATCGCGTTTACCGCAGCGAAGGAGAAGGG
>Ga0075434_100002926_pt1 | contig 15175 bp, 11 predicted proteins | sample RhiMethybrSRZTD3_FD_75298 | JGI IMG/M metagenome (GOLD analysis project Ga0075434, IMG submission 75298) | Populus rhizosphere microbial communities from Tennessee, USA - Rhizosphere MetaG P. TD hybrid SRZTD3 | ecosystem: Host-associated > Plants > Roots > Rhizosphere > Soil | place: USA... | reverse complement strand
CGCTCGGCCCAAATACGTGAGGCAAACTACAAACCCTACGACATCCGCGACGAGCACCACCTGAAAAAACGGCGTCAGAACTTCATCCTTGTACGAAAACGAGCGGGCCATCGAGATGAGAGCACCGCCGAGGATCGACAGTCCGGCCACGGGGAGCGCCGGCGCACTGGTGAGTTGCTCCTTTCGTTGCAGCTCGTAGTCGTAGCGATCTTTCGCGAATTTGAGATCCATTCAGCCTTCGGAAGCCCCTACGGGATCACTTTTAGCCAAACACTGAGGAGGGCGGGCTTGTCAGTCTTGCAACCGCCTATAAAGAAATCGAGCGCTATCGGATTACCCTGTCGCGCCTGTTGGCGCTAGGCGCTGTGGACTGGCGAAACGGCATCCCTTCATAGATAATCCCCGCGCTCAACCGCGCCCGTCCCACGTCCACAACCGTGAACGCTCAGAATTGAGAGGCACGTGTGCAGCTTTGGCTTTTCGCTCTGGGCGTCGCCCTCTTGGTGATCATTTTCTCGAAACGGAAGCCCAGAACCCCGCCTCGCCGGGTTGTCCCACAAGGCCCTCCCGAAACGGTTTATAGGTGTCAGGCGTGGATGGCTCCAAGGGGAAGGAACCAAATGTATTACCAAACTCAATACTTTCCTGCGCAGCACACCACCGACCACCAGCTTGCTGAAGACTGGCTCAATGGTCAGACTGGACCGCCACCCAGTGGAACTTACGCGCACCACGCGAAAGTCGACGTCCTCTCTCCCAGAGAGAGCCGCGAGTTTCTGAGCGGCGTTCGCAAAGCACGAGAAGGTGGCTGGCTGTAATTGCATCTTGACTGACGGACGTCTGACCTGTCCGCCAACGAGAACGACAACTCGGTGGTTTTGGCGCTTACCCTCGGGCAGGTCACATTCGTCCTCACCGGCGATTCAGAAGTGAGCGGCGTCTGGTCGACCGTTAGCTACCCGTTAGCCATTTGGACGCAAACAGCTGAAAAATCAGGGAAACATGAAGCTGGTGCGGAAGGGGGGACTCGAACCCCCACGGTATTGCTACCGCCAGCCCCTCAAGCTGGTGCGTCTGCCAATTCCGCCACTTCCGCGTGGAGGACTGAAGAAATCGAGTATAACCCGGGCTCTCAGTTCCTGCCCTTCGTGAACGCGCGCACGGCCTCCACCGTTCCTGATGCCAGCTGCCGGGCATTCTCCTGCAGCGTCGAGCGACCGAACAGTGCATCGAATGCGAAGACGCGCGATGGAGGCATCGCGAGCGCCGCGCCGCGCGAACTTCCAGTGAGATCGACCGAGATCGTCCGGACGGTGCTCGGCGTGCCGAACTGAGTCGAGGGCCTCTCGGACACCACGGCAACCTTGACAGCGATCTCGACATCAACGGTCACCTGGTCGTTCTGCAGGGCCTGAACGATCTCTGAACGAATCACCCCACAGACGTCAGCGGATCCCTGACACGTCACCGACACTGACGGAGCAACACGTGCGGGGGGTGGCGGACCCGTCGACGCAGGCGGTTGAGGAGTAGGCGCGGGTGAAGTGACGGGCCCAGTGGATGGTGGCGTGCGATCGGGAATGCTCGACAATCGCGGTGGAGTCGATTCCGGCGCTCGCCCAGGGGGCGAACCGGAAGATCTCGAGACGCTTGAACTCGCGGCGGGAACACGCGCGCGTCCCTCGTCGATCGATGCCGACGGTCGCGCAGGTGCGGCGTTCGCGGAAATGTTCGTCTCGGGAACTGCAGCCACTGGTGGTGGAGTAAGGGCCGGCGCTGGAGCCGGTGAGGGGTCGGGCTGCGGAATCGCTGCGGAAGCGGGCGTCTCTTGCGGAGTATTCTTCGACGGCCGGAGTCCAAAGACGACGGCAGCCGCGATGCCGGCGAGCACCAGCAGGCCTGCCGCGATGCGCAGCGTCAGTGCCGCAGCGCTGAGCCCAGTGCGCGGGCGCGCTGCAGGTACAGAAACCTGTTGTCCCGTCTCGACGGTCGCAGTCGTCGTGACACTCGCCGTCGGCATCCCTGTCTGTCGCGTCGGCGACGGACGAAGAAGTGTCCTGTCCGCCGGCAGCATCGGTGGTACCGGCGTCGCGGCAACACCGTCGATCTCCGCGGCCGCGTTGTCGAGTGCAATCGCGAATTCGTCGGCCGATTGAAAGCGCCGCTCGGGTTCTTTTTCGAGGCATCGCATGGCGACCGCATCGAGTGCGGGCGGCACGTGCCCATCGGGTCGCCGCGCAGAAGGCGGCGGCGGCACTTCAGTCGCGAGCTTCACGAGCAGAGAGGTCAGCGCCGTGTCGCCGAACGGCACCTTGCCGGTGAGCATCTCGTACAGAATCACGCCCAGCGAATAGAGATCGGTCCGGTGATCGACCGGCTTGCCCGCGGCCTGTTCCGGCGACATGTAGTTGGGCGTGCCGAGCATGTATCCCGCCGCCGTCAACTGCGTGGAGTCGTCGAACGTCTTGGCGATCCCGAAATCCACCAGCTTCACAACCCTGCGGCCGTCCTCCGTTTCCAGCATCAGGTTGTCGGACTTCAAGTCGCGGTGCACGATCAGCTTGCGATGCGCCGACGACAGTGCGCCCGCAACCTGTCTCAGGATGTCGATGGTGTCGCGCGGCGTGAGCGGTCCATCCCGCCGGATCACCTCTTTCAAGCTCGGACCGTCGATGAACTCCATCGCGATATACAACGTGCCGTCCGGCGTCTGACCGAGGTCGTACACCGACACGATGTTCGGATGCTCGAGGTTCGACGCAGCGCGCGCCTCGCGCTGGAACCGCGCGACGACTTCGTCAGACGTGACGAGCTCGTTTCTGATCACCTTCACCGCGACGGTCTTGTCGAGCATGACGTGCAACGCGCGGTAGAGAGAGCCCATACCACCGGCGTTGATGAACGCATCGATGCGGTACTTGCCGTCGAGCAGCGTGCCCAGATACCGATCGTCTGCGCGGTCCGCGACCAGTGGCGTCCCGTCGCGGACGCAGATCCTTACGGTCGAGCCGTACGCAGTGCCGCACTTGGTGCAGACGGGCATGTGTCGGCAGTCTACATCCGCGCGGGCTAGCCGGCGAGTGCTCTACGTCGAATCACCGCAGCATCCCGTCGAGCAGCACGACATCGGCGTCGGTCTCGACCACAGCCGCGTAAATGAACTTGCCATCCGGCGACCACGACACCTGGCGCGCGATCAGGATTGGACGCTCACCGAAATCCGTGAGCTGCCGTGACGGGCCGCCATCGGTGGGGAAGGCCCAGATGTTGGTCGTACCCGTGTCCTTCAACGGCATCGTCAGCCACCGATTGTCAGGCGACAACGCATACCCTTGCGGAACGAGCGGAATGCGCGAGGGAGACACCCGTGCGAACAGTTGGTGAGGGCCGTCTGCAGGCTGTGCCTTTTGAATCTCACCCAACGTGCTCACCTGGGGAGAGTAGTAGATCGCCGAGCCGTCGGATGCGACGGCCATGTTTGCCGCCTCGCAACGCACGCGAACGGGCTTGCCACCATCGATCGGAATCTTGTCGATGCACGGCGTTGAATCGCTGGCCGATCTGGACGTGAAGTAGTACACCCATCGGCCGTCGCCCGACCACGCCGCTCCTGCGCCGCGCGGCACGAGCTCGCGCATGCCGCTTCCATCGGGATTGATCAGCCACTCGCTGTTGACACCAGACTGGCCCTTGATCATGACGATGCGATCGCCGGCGGGAGACCACAGCGGAATACCCATGACGATCGCCGGATCTCGCTCGAACGTGATCTGGCGCGCGCTCGATCCATCGATCGCGGCCACCCACAGATTCCCATGGCCGCCGCTGTCCGAGAGGTACACAACTTCCTTGCCGTCGGGACTTGCCGACGGCGTTTGCACTTGACCGGTCTGATGAGTGATGCGCGTGCCGTTCTTCACGTTGTCCGCCGGCATGCCATCGATCGGAAACCGCCAGATATCCGACTGCATGCGGACGCGGCTCGCGAACAGCTTGCCGCGAGCAGCGATGTCGGGCTGGACGTACGACACGTCTCCGAACGTGAGCTGCCGATCGGGACCGCCGTCCTTCGAGACGGTTCGCAGGTTGAACACCGGCGGATACGTCATGGTGCTACCAGCCGACGAGGCGTACACCAATCCCGAGCCGTCTGGCAGCCAGGCCAGTCCCTGAAAGTTCTGGGCAGTGGCCACTGCCTTCGGGTCGCCACCGCTCGCGTCCATGACGTAAAGCGCTCTGTTGAAGACGATTTCAATTGCGCCGACGAACGCGATCCACCGATCGTCAGGCGACCAGCGCGGGCTGGTGAATTCGGCAAGTGCCGGCAACGTCATCTGCCGTTCGACCGTTGCTCCATTGCGATCGATGATCGCGAGGACCGTTCGATTGTCCTGCCGGCGGAACGTGGCGATGCGTCGGCCATCGTGACTGACATCGCCTTCGGCTTGAGAAGCGGCGATGCGGCGCGGCGTTCCACCGAGGGCAGAGACCTCGGACAGCATGCCCGGGTCGCCGTCTTTCGCGGCCGCGGAAAAGAACAGCAGCGAGCTCGAGTCGGGCGTCCAGCGTGGATGCTCGTGATCGACGTCGTCGTGCGTAATCTGCAGCGGAGTTCCGCCCGCGAGGAGTCGAACCCACACCTGACGTCGTCCGTTGGCCGGAGCGATGAAGGCCGCGGTCTTGCCATCGGGAGAAACGGCTGGATGCTCCTCGATGCCGACGAAATCGGTGATGCGTTGGAGATTCACCACGGCTTCGGCGGGTTGCGCGGCACTTCGGTTCCAGATCACTGCGGCGATCGCGATCAGACTGATGACGATGGACGCTGCAAACAGCACGTAAGCCGAACGCGCGTACGTAGTGTCCGGCTTGAGCCGGACCAAGACTTCTGTCGCGCCGCTGAGCGCGTCGTCGATCTCCGCTCGCGCGTCGCCGATGTCACGAAGCCGTCGCTTCGCGTCCTTCTCCAAGCATCGTTGCAACAACCGCCGAATCGCCGTGGGTGTCGAGGACGGTAGGCGGGCCCAGTCGGGTTGGCGTTCGAGAATGCCAGCGATGGTGTCGGATACCGTTTCACCGGCGAACGCGCGTTGGCCGGTGAGCATTTCGTACATCACACAGCCGAAGGCCCAGATGTCTGCGCGCTTGTCGACGGCCCGCCCGCGCGCCTGCTCCGGGCTCATATATCCCGCGGTGCCGAGGATGACACCGTCGCCGGTGCCGCCGACCGTGATCGTGGGCGATTGCGCGATGTTCGAGCTCGATCCCTCGCTGCTGGTTTTGGCGAGCCCGAAGTCCAGCACCTTTACCACGCCGTCCGGCGTGATCTTGATGTTCGAGGGTTTGAGATCTCGATGAACGATGCCCTTCTCGTGTGCGGCGTCGAGCCCATCGGCGATCTGCCGGCCGACGGTGAGCGCCTCGGCGAGCGGGAGCGGGGCCCGCAACACCCGATCGTCCAGCGTGTCTCCCGGCACCAGCTCCAACACGATCGCGTGCACGTCGTCAGCCTCTTCGATGCCGTAGATCGTGGCGATGTGCGGGTGATTGAGCGCGGCCAGCGTGCGCGCTTCGCGTTCGAAGCGAGCGAGGCGTTCGGGGTTCGTGATGAAGCCGCCGGGCAGGATCTTGATCGCGACTTCACGCCCAAGCTTGGTGTCGTGCGCGCGATAGACTTCGCCCATTCCGCCGGCGCCCAACATCTCTTGAATCTGATAGGCGCCGATTCGGCGACCTGTCAGCGTCGAGTCGCCGGGGCCAGTGAGCATCTACCTGGCGATCCACATCGCCGCCGGGTTTACTTGGCTGGTGCCGGAGGAGGCGTCGTCGGTGCCGGTGCCGGAGCCGGCGCTGGGGCTGGCTTCGCTGGTGCCGACTGTTTCGGAGCTCCCGGCTGGGCGCCGCCACCCAATATCGATCCGGGCCCGCGCTGGCCGACGATGCCCAGCACGATTGCGCCCACCAGGAAGAGCGCCGCGGCAATGGTCGTCGCACGCGAGAGCACGGTGGCTCCGCTGCGCGCGCCGAACGCGGCCTGGCTCGATCCTCCGCCGAAGGCGTTGGCGATGTCGCCGCCCTTGCCCTGCTGAAGCAGGATCACCAGCATCAGCACGAAGCAGGTCAGCACGTAGATGGTTGCGACGAGGTAGTACACCATGAAACCCCAATTATACAGTCGCGCGGCGTCCCTTGGAGACGATCTCGGCAAAGGCCCGCAGATCGAGGCTGGCCCCGCCCACGAGCGCACCGTCGACGTCGGTCTGACTGGCCAGATCGCTGATGTTATCCACTTTCACGCTGCCGCCGTAGATGATGTGGCACTGGTCCGCGGCATCGCCCCCAAACCACTGCCGCAGCCGCTGCCGGATGTGCCCATGCGCCTCGGCCGCCTGCGTCGGCGTGGCGTTGCGGCCGGTGCCGATCGCCCACACCGGCTCGTAGGCGATGACGAGCAATGCGATCTGCTCCGCGGTGACGTTGTCGAGCCCGGCTTTGATCTGGCGATCGAGCACGTCGAAGGTCTCGTTGCGCTCGCGCTGATCGAGCGTCTCGCCGATGCAGACGATGGGCACGAGCCGCGCGGTTAATGCGGCGTGCGTCTTGCGATTCACCGACGCATCGGTTTCGCCGAAGAGCGTCCGCCGCTCCGAGTGCCCGACGATCACGTACTCCGCTCCGGCTTCGCGCACCATCAGTGCGCCGACCTCGCCCGTGAACGCACCTTCGCGTTCCCAATAGAGATCCTGCGCGGCAATTGCCACGTTGCTGGCGCGTGCCGCTTCAGCCGCGGCGTGAATCGCGGTGAACGGCGGCGCGAGCACGATCTCCACGCCGGTGAAGTCCTTCACCAGGCTGCGGAACTCTTTGACGTACTTCACGGTCTCGGCGACCGTTTTGTACATCTTCCAATTGCCGCAAATGAATGGAGTCTTCATAGATAGTCAGGCCGCCTAAAGGCGGCCTCTACGTACTACGTCTTTGCGTCAGGGAGCGCCGCGACTCCCGGCAGTGTTTCACCCGCCAGAAACTCCAGTGACGCACCGCCGCCCGTCGAGATGTGGGTGATGCGTTCCGCAACGCCGGCCTTCTTCACCGCCGCGATCGAATCGCCGCCGCCGATGATCGTCGTGCCGCGCACCTCGGCGACCGCTCGCGCAACTCCCATCGTACCGTTGGCAAAAGCATCGATCTCGAACACGCCCATCGGGCCGTTCCACACCACGGTCTTCGCATCACGCACCGCTGCCGCATACGCTTGCACCGTTTGTGGGCCGATGTCCAGCCCCATCCGACTGCCGATCGCCGCATCGTCGACGCGGATGGTTTCAGCCGGTGCGCTTGCTTCGATCGCCGGCGCGACGATGTGATCGGTGGGCAGCAGCAGCTTGAGGCCGCGCTGCTCGGCCTTGGCCATGATGTCGCGGGCGGCATCGAGCTTGTCGTCTTCGACGAGCGATTTGCCGACCGGTTTGCCCATCGATTTGAAGAATGTGTAGGCCATCGCGCCGCCGATGAGCAGCCGATCGACGCGCGGAATCAGGTTGTCGATCACGTCGATCTTGTCCGACACCTTGGCACCGCCGAGCACGGCCACGAATGGCCGTTCCGGATTGCCGAGGGTGGCACCGAGGTACTTGAGCTCCTTTTCCATCAGCAGGCCGGCGCCCGATTCCTTGACCAAGGCGACGATCGCTTCGACAGACGCATGCGCACGGTGGGCCGCACCGAACGCGTCGTTCACGTACGCATCGGCGAGGACGGCCAGTCCTTTCGCGAACGTCTTGTCGTTCTTCTCTTCTTCAGGATGAAAGCGCAGATTCTCGAGCAGCACCACTCCGCCGCGCGGCGCGGTTCGCACTGCCTTCTCAGCTGGTGCGCCCACGCAATCCTCGGCGAACACCACGTCGCGGCGGAGCAGCTCGCCGACGCGCGCCGCCACTGGCCGAAGGCTCATCTCGGGATTGGGAGCTCCCTTCGGCCGGCCAAGATGCGACGCGAGCACCACGCAGGCCGCGCCAGCCTTGAGCGCGAACTCGATCGTCGGCAGCGACTCGCGAATGCGTGTGTCGTCGCCAATCACGCCCTTCTTGAGCGGAACGTTGAAGTCGACGCGGATGAAGACGCGCCGGTCCTTCAGAAAGAGATCGCGGATTGTGCGCTTGGCCATCGGCTAGTCAGGCTGGTCTGAAGACCCGCCTCTACGAAGGGTCCAAAGACCCGCCTCTACGAAGGCAATGGTACGCGATTAGAGGCCACGCGCGACGAGCACGCGCAGCAGATCAACGCAGCGGCTCGAGTAGCCCCACTCGTTGTCGTACCACGACAACACCTTGAGGAAGTCGCCGTCCATCACCTTCGTGTACGGCGCATCGACGATCGACGAGTGCGCGTTGCCTCGAAAGTCGATCGAGACGAGCGGTTCGTCCACGACCTGGAGGATCCCTTTGAGCTCGCCGGCCGCCATTTCGCGAAGCGCCCCGTTCACCTCGTCCGCGGTCGTCTTCTTGTCCAGCAGGGCATTGAGGTCGACCAGGGACACGTTTGGTGTCGGCACTCGCATCGCAAATCCGTCCAGCTTTCCCTTCAGTTCGGGCAGCACCTCGCCGACGGCGGTGGCGGCGCCGGTCGTGGTCGGGATGATCGAGAGCGCCGCCGCGCGCGCACGGCGGAGATCCTTGTGCGGCAGATCGAGCAGGTTCTGATCGTTGGTATAGGAGTGGACGGTGGTCATCCAGCCTTTGCGGATGCCGAACCGATCGTGAATGACCTTGGCGAGCGGCGCCAGACAGTTCGTGGTGCACGACGCGTTCGAGATGATGTGATGCTTCGAGGGGTCGTACATCTTCTCGTTGACGCCCAGGACGGTGCTGAAGTCGGGCTTCTTCGCCGGAGCGGTAATGATCACCTTCTTCGCGCCGGCCGTCAGATGCTTGGCGGCGCCGTCACGATCGGTGAAGATGCCGGTCGATTCGAACACCACTTCGACGCCGAGGTCCTTCCACGGCAGCTGCGCCGGATCCTTGACCGACAGCACCTTGAACTCGTCGCCGTCGACGGTGATGCCATCGCTCGTCGCGCGAATGTCGGCGTGAAGGTTGCCGAGGATCGAGTCGTACTTCAACAGGTGCGCCAGCGTCGCGGCGTTCGTCAGATCGTTCACGGCCACGAAGTCGATGTCTTTCGACCCAAGCGCCGCGCGCATGATGTTGCGCCCGATACGCCCAAACCCGTTGATGCCGACCTTCACCGCCATCTGCCGATCCTCCTACGAGCGCGGGCCGCCTGAAGGCGGCCCCTACGAGTCAACGACGTACAACCGCAAAGGATCGATTGTATACTGCCAGCATTGTAAGACCCACATTCCCCGCAGGTTAGCGTGAACTTCCTTTACAGCTTCGCAACACTGCTGGCCTTGATCGTGTTGTCGCCGTACTTCGTGTATCAGGCGCTTCGACACCACAAATACGTGGGCAGTCTCGGTCAGCGGCTCGGCTATCTGCCGATCTCGTTCAACCTCGACGCCGAAGAATCGATCTGGGTGCACGCCGTGTCGGTGGGCGAGGTGCTCGCCGCGCGGCCGGTTCTCGCCGGACTGCGAGAGCGGTATCCCGATCTCCGTCTGTTCCTGTCGACGACGACGATGTCGGGACAGCAGATCGCGCGCAAGGCGGCCGATGCCGATGCGGTGTTCTATTTTCCGTTCGACTTCACGTTCATCGTGCGGCGCACGCTCAATCTGGTGAAGCCCCGATTGTTCCTGATGGTCGAGACGGAGATCTGGCCAAACCTGCTTCGCGAATGCCGTCGCCGCGGCGTGCGCACAGCGCTCGTCAACGGACGTCTCTCGCCGCGATCCTACCGGCGTTATCGTGCGATTCGCCCGTTCATCCGTCGCGTGCTCGCCGACATCGATCGGTTCTGCGTGCAGAGCGAGGAGATGGCGCGCCGCTTTGTGACTCTCGGCGCCGATCCCGCACATGTGGTGGTGACCGGCAGCTTGAAGTTCGACTCGCTCGATCCGTCGACAGCGCCCGGCCGCGGACGCGAGCGCGTGCTGCGCTTCTTCCGCATCAGCCCGGGACGTCCTGTGGTTGTCGCGGGAAGTACCGCGCGAGGTGAGGAAGACGCGGTCATTCGCGCGTTCAACCGTCTGCGCATGACCACCGCCGGAGGCAATGCGCTGTTGATCTTGGCAGCGCGCCATCCCGAGCGCTTCGGTGAAGTCGAGAAGCTCTGTCAGCGCGAGGGGCTGTCGACCGCACGCCGCAGCGATTTGCCCATCGACAAGGAACCGAAGGTCGATGCCGTCATCCTCGACACGATCGGCGAGCTGGCGCAGCTCTATCAGATCGCGACCGCGGTGTTCGTCGGCGGCAGCCTGGTGCCGACGGGTGGTCACAATATCCTTGAACCAGCGGTGCACGGGCGGCCGATCATCTTCGGACCGCACATGGACAACTTCGCCGAGATCGCGCGGGTGTTCCTCGCCCAGGGCGCGGCGATTCAGGTGCGGACGGCGCGCGAGCTCGAGGACGTGGTGGTCAGCCTGATTGGCGATCCGGTTCGCCGCGCCAAGCTCGGCGCCGCGGCGCGCGCGTTGGTCGACGCCAATCGCGGCGCCAAGGACAAGACGCTCAACGTGCTGACCGACGTCTTTCCACCGCGCGATCGAAGCCGTCCCGGCGTGGTGCGTCCCTTCCGCGTGATCCATTGAATCCACTGAGCGCTGTTTACGGGCGAGCGGCGACTCTGCGGCGCTCGTGGTATGCGAAGCGTCCGCATGCGCAGCGCCGCCTCGATCGCCCGGTGATCAGCGTCGGCAATCTCGCGGTCGGCGGCAGCGGCAAGACACCAGTCGTTGCATCCATCGCGAAGCTGCTGCTCGAGAACGGTCATCGCCCCGCGATACTGTCGCGAGGCTACGCCCGTCGCCGCGACAGCGATGGCGTCGTGGTGGTGAGCGACGGCGTTCGCATCGTCGCTCCGGTCGAAGCTTCGGGCGACGAGTCGCAGATGCTCGCGCGCGCGTTGTCGGGCGTGCCGGTTCTGGTCTGCGCCGATCGATACCTCGCTGGGCGTCTGGCCGAGACACACTTCGGCGCGACCGTGCACCTGCTGGACGATGGATTTCAGCATGTGCAACTGGCTCGCAGCATAGATCTCCTGATCGTGGCTCCAGGCGATCTCGTCGACCGCGTGCTTCCGTCGGGCCGATTGCGTGAGCCGATCGACGCCGCGAGAGCAGCGGACGCGGTGCTCGTTCCCGGATCGAAGGACGAGGCCGCACGGGTGTCGGACGCGCTCGGCGCGCGCGCGGTGTTCCAGTTGGTGAATCGCTATGACGCCGTGAAGGCGCTCGCGCCCAATGAACGCACGCCCCACGAGATGCGCGCGGTTGCGGTTGCGGGGATTGCCAAGCCCGAGCGGTTCTTTGCCGCTGCGCGCGAGCAAGGCTTTGACGTCGCGCAGGAGATGGCGTTTCCCGATCACCACTGGTTCACGTCCACGGATCTCGAATCGATCGCCCGCCGCGCCGCGAGCGCCAATGCCAACCTCGTGATCACCACCGAGAAAGACGCGATGCGCGTCGGTGCCAGACCGGGATGGTACGCGCTGCCGATGCACGTGGCGATCGAGCCGGCGGCGGCGTTCGTCGACTGGCTGATGACACGGGTACCCACACCTCCAGCTGCAGGGCGCGTCCGTGAAGATTGAGATCTTCAACACAGGGTTCACAAAGCTCACAGAGGGCCGGGTGGACGCCGGCGTTCCGCCGGCCTATGGATCGAGAGAAGGGCACGAAAACGAACGCCCTGAGATGCAGATGGCGCTCGTTTTCGTGCCCTTCTCTCGATCCATCCCGCGCGCAGCGCGGGCCACCCGGCCAGCCCCCGTGATCCCTGTGAGCTCTGTGTTGAAACCTCCGTGCCCTCCGTCCCCTCCGTGCCCGTGCCCCGCGTGAGATTCCGGCTCGAGTACGCGCTCGTCTCCGCCGTCGAGCGATGCATCCGCATGATGCCGTTGCCGATGGTACGCGGGTGTGGCACCGTGCTCGGCCTGATCGCGTACTCGCTCGATCGGTCTCGCCGGCGTGTTGCGCTGGACAATCTCGCCCAAGCATTTCCCACGCGCGCTCGCTCGGAGCGCCTGACGATCGCTCGGCGGATGTTCATTCACTTTGGCCGGCTGGTTCTCGAGATGATGAAGTTCTCGACGCTGTCGCACGAGCAGATGCGCGCGCACAGCGAGATCGAGGGCGAAGATCGTGTCGCGCAGGCCCATCGGCAAGGCCGCGGCGTGCTGTTCTTCACCGGGCATTTCGGCTACTGGGAGGTGCAGTCGATTGCGCATCCGCTGCGCGTCGCACCGATCGGCGTGATCGCACGCAGGCTCGATAACCCGTTCCTGCACGGAATGCTCGAGCGGATGCGCACGATGACCGGTAACCACGTGATCTACCGCGACGGCGCGATCCGCAAAGTGCTGCGCGCGCTGGCGATCAATCAGGGCGTAGCGCTCCTCATCGACCAGCACCTGCACTCCTCCGATGCCGTCTACGTCGACTTCTTTCATCGTCCAGCGGCGACGACGTCGGCCCTGGCGGCGCTGGCGCTGCGCACCGGTGCGCCGGTGATTCCGGTGTTCGCGCTGCCGCTCCCGCACGGTCGATACCGGTTCGTGTACGAGAGTCCGGTGCCGCCGCCAAGCGAGGATTCGCCCGACGCGATCCGCGAGTTCACGCAGCGCTGCACCGACGTGCTCGAGATGTACGTGCGTCGCGACCCGGCCCTGTGGCTGTGGATGCACCGGCGGTGGCGGCCGCGCGATCCGGCGCTCGCGGAATCGCGCGTCGCGCTCGATAATGCCGGATCAGATGTCTGATCCGGGGCCCCATCCGGCGCTCGATCCGTCGCGGATTCTGATCCTGTCGCCCAACTGGCTCGGCGATGCGGTGATGGCGCTGCCCGCGATCGCGGACGTGAGACGGCGTTTCGCGGGTGCTCGCGTCGTCGTCGCCGCGCGGCGCGCAGTCGCGGGGGTCTTCAATCTCGCGCCCGCTGTCGATGAAGTGCTGCCGCTCGAATGGAACGGCAGGCTGCTCCGGCGGCAGGCGCTGCGCAACGATCTCGATGCGCTCCGTCGCACGGCGGCTGATGCGGCACTGCTGCTCCCCAACTCGTTCGCATCGGCGTGGATGGTGCACCGGGCCGGCATTCCCGAACGTATGGGATACGCCCGCGACTGGCGGCGCCGACTGTTGACGCGCGCGGTGAAGACACCCGGCCGAAGCGTGCACCAGGCCGAGTACTACCAGCATCTGGTGCGAACGCTCGATGTGCCGAGCGGACCGCTCGAGCCGATGCTGGTGGCCCCCGATGCGGCGATCGCGGCGGCGCGGGCGCTGTTGACCGCGCGCGGATGGAACGGCATGCGCCCGCTGATCACGCTGGCACCGGGTGCCGCGTACGGGACCGCGAAACGATGGCTGCCGGCGCATTTCGCGCGCCTCATCACGATGCTCGTCGGCACCAACGACGCGACGTGCGTGACGGTGGGCAGCGCCGCCGATCGCGAGACCACGCGGTGGATCGGCGATCTGGTGCCGGATCGCGAGCGCATACATCTGCTCGATGTCGCCGGCGAGACGAGCCTCGAGTCGCTGGCTGGAGTGATGGCGCTGTCACGAGTGTTCGTGTCGAACGATTCGGGCGCGATGCACATGGCCAGCGCGCTCGGTGTGCCTGTGGTCGCGCTGTTCGGACCCACGCGCGAATACGAGACGGCGCCGCTGCCGCGATCGGGCGTGCGCGCCGAGGTGCTGCTGTATCCGGTGTGGTGTCGACCGTGTATGCTCCGTGAGTGTCCGATCGATCATCGCTGCATGAAGGAGCTGGCGCCGGAGCGCGTGTTCGCGACGGTGAGTGAGATGCTGGCATGAGCCGGCCGGCGGTGTTTCTCGATCGCGACGGCACGCTCATCGAGGAGCGAGGCTTCATCGATCGCCTCGACATGGTGACGCTGTATCCGTGGACGGGCGACGCCCTGCGGTTGATCAGGCGCGCCGGCTATGCGGCGGTGGTGGTGACGAACCAGTCGGCCATCGCGCGCGGCATGATCGACGAGATATTTCTCGACAGCGTCCATCGTGTGATCGATGCGCGGATGACCGCCGCCGGCGCAGCGGTCGATCGCTACTACTACTGCCCGCATCTGCCGAATGCGAGCCTCGAGAAGTACCGGCAGACGTGCCGATGCCGCAAGCCGGGGCCGGGCTTGATCGAGCAGGCGTGCCGCGAGCTCGATCTCGATCCGGCGCGCTCGGTCACGATTGGCGATCGATGGCGTGATATCGGTGCCGGCTTCGCCGCCGGCACGCGCACGGTGCTCGTGCGATCGGGGCACGGCGCGCACGAGGCGGACACACCGCCCGATGGTCTGCGCGCCGATGCTATCCTCAACAATTTGATGGAGGCAGTCGGGTGGACGCTGCGCACCTGCTCTCGCTCGTAGGAGCGTTGAGGAGTCGTACGGTGGCCGTCATCGGTGACGTGATGGCCGATGAGTACGTCTACGGACGTGTGGCGCGCATCTCGCGCGAAGCACCAGTGCTCATCCTGGAATACGACTCGACCGAAGTGGTGCCAGGCGGCGGCGGCAACGCGGCGAACAACGTCGCGGCGCTTGGCGGTCGCGCGCTTCTCGTTGGCATCGTCGGACGCGACGAACCGGGCAAGCGTCTCGTCGACGCGCTCGAAACGCGCGTCGATGGCCGCGGCATCGTTCGCGCTGGCGCGCGGCCGACGCCGGTGAAGACGCGCATTCTCGCCGGCGGCGTGCATTCGGCGAAGCAGCAGGTGGTGAGGATCGATCGGGCCGTAACCAGGCCCATCGATCGGACGACGCGCAAAGCGTTCGACGTACGCGCCGTTGCCGCTGCCGCGAAGGCCGATGCGGTGCTGCTCTCCGACTACGGATCGGGACTCGTCTCGACGGCCTTGGTCGCGAAGATCAAGACGGCGCTGAAGAAGCGCGGTCACCTGGTTCCAATGCTCGTCGACTCGCGATACCGCCTGCTCGAATTTCGCGGTCTCACCGCGTGCACGCCAAACGAATCGGAGGTCGAGCAGGCGCTCGGCATGCGCATCAACGACAGCGTGCCGGTGCTCGAGCGCGC
>Ga0075434_100002925_pt1 | contig 15177 bp, 13 predicted proteins | sample RhiMethybrSRZTD3_FD_75298 | JGI IMG/M metagenome (GOLD analysis project Ga0075434, IMG submission 75298) | Populus rhizosphere microbial communities from Tennessee, USA - Rhizosphere MetaG P. TD hybrid SRZTD3 | ecosystem: Host-associated > Plants > Roots > Rhizosphere > Soil | place: USA... | reverse complement strand
TCGTGCCCCGCGAAGCTGCAGCGCGGACTCGAACACTTCGCCTCGCGCGGCGCGATGAATATCGAAGGCCTGGGCGAGTCGCTTATCGCGCAGGTGATCAACGCCGGTCTCGTTCACGACTACGCGGATGTCTATGCTCTGACCGCCGATACGCTCGAACAGCTCGAACGGATGGGAAAGAAGTCCGCGGCGAAAGTGATGGCGCAGATCGAGAAGAGCCGCGGCAACGAGCTGTGGCGGCTCATTTACGGCCTCGGCATTCGCCACGTCGGCGAGCGTGCGTCGCAGGTGCTGGCGTACGCGTTCGGATCGATGGACGCGCTGTGCGCAGCCACGATCGAGCAGCTGCAGGAGACGCAGGAGATCGGGCCGGTGCTGGCCGAATCGGTTCGCAGCTGGCTGGACGAGCCGCGCAATCGGCAGCTCGTCGACCGCCTTCGAGCCGCCGGAGTGAATATGGAGGTGCCGGAGGACCAGCGCAGGGCAGCGGAGGTCCCAGGCCCCCTTACCGGCAAGACGTACGTCATCACAGGCACGCTGCAATCCATGTCGCGCGAGGACGCTACGGCCGCGCTCGAACGGCTTGGCGCAAAGGTCGCCGGCTCGGTCAGCAGGAAGACCGCGGGCGTCATAGTGGGGGCCGAGCCTGGCAGCAAGGCTGAGAAGGCCCGGACGCTAGGGGTGCCCATGCTCGATGAATCAGCATTTCTCGACCTCATTAGGTAGACATCAGCTTCCCCCTTCCCCCTGTCTCCCTTCCCCCTTCATAATTGATTCATGACCCGTCGGTTCGTCATCGTGACGGTCTGCCTGACGGCGACCATTGCGTTTCTCATCGGCCTGGTGGTCGCCGGCTCGATGACGCCGCAGTTCGCCATTTCGGCCCCGAGCGCCCCGCAAATACCCGTGCGGGCGCGCGTCGCGTCCGGCCTGTCGGCGGCGGTCGTGTCCTTTGCGGACGTGGCCGAGCGCCTGAACCCGGCGGTCGTGAACATCGACGCCACGTCGCGCGGAGCGGCGCGGAGCCGCCGGTTCGGTGGCCTGCCGGTTCCCGACGGACCGGAACTGTTCGATCGCCCAGGCGATCGCGATCCGCAGGGGCCGCGGCGCGGCGCCGGCACGGGGTTCATCATCGACGCGGCCGGCTTGATCCTCACCAATCACCATGTCGTTGACGGCGCCGATCGCATCATGGTCCGCCTCACCGACGGTCGGAACCTCCACGCAACGCGCATCGGCTCGGATCCGGATACGGACATCGCGCTCATCAAGGTGGAATCGACCAGACCACTGCCGTACGCCGCGCTCGGCGACTCCGACTCGCTGCGTGTCGGCGAATGGGTCGTCGCCATCGGCAACCCGCTTGCCTACGAGCACACGGTGACCGTCGGCGTCGTCAGCTTCATCGGTCGGAAGCTGTTCGACAGTTCGCTCGATCGCTACATCCAGACCGACGCCGCGATCAACTTTGGCAACAGCGGCGGTCCGTTGATTAACGCGCGCGGCGAAGTGATCGGCATCAATGCGGCCATCAGTTCACGGGCGGCCAACATCGGGTTCGCTGTGCCCATCAATCAGGCGCGCGCGATCCTTCCGCAGTTGCGCGACAAGGGGCGCGTCTCGCGCGGTTACATCGGGGTCTCGCTGCGCGATGTCGATCCGGACCTCCAGCGCTCGCTCGCCTTGAACAACAGCGATGGCGCGCTGGTGCAGGACGTGACGCCCGGTTCTCCGGGTGCGCGCGCCGGCATCCGGACCTACGACTTGATCATCGCCGTCGATGGCAAGGCGGTGAGCGGCAACGATCAACTGATTCAGTTGATCGCCACGCGTCAGCCGGGCACCGTCGCATCGCTGCAGATCGTTCGTGACAATCATCCAATCAACGTTCCGGTGAAGCTCGCCGAGCGGCCGCAGCGGGAGCGGCGCGCCGCCGGCGACGACTACCCGGCGCCGCAGCCGTCGAGCCAGCGTGGGCCCGCGCTCGGGCTGTCGGTGCGCGATCTCGATCGCGAGTTCGCCGCGCGGTTCAAACTTCCCGAAGGCATGGAGGGCGTGATCATCTCGCGCGTCGAGCCGATGAGTCCTGCGTTTGACGCCGACGTCGAGCGCGGCCACGTGCTGCTCGAAATCAATCGCCATCCGGTGCGCTCGGTGGACGACTATCGGCGCCTGACCGCGAACGCCAAAACCGGCGACATTCTCGCCCTCTACATCTACAAGCCGGAGAGCGATTCGCGCGCGCTCCATACCGTGAAGATCGAGTAATGCAAAATGCAAAATTCAAAATGCAAACGCTGAGCGATGGCGCGATCTCGTGTTTGCATTTTGCATCTTGAATTTTGAATTACCGCCGCCATGAAACCTCGTATCCTCGTCATCGACGATGAAGCCGCCATCCGCGATTCGCTCCGGATGATCCTGGAATACGAGAATTACGAGTTCGCCGGCGCCGCGTCAGGTCCTGACGGCATCGCCCAGGTCAGGCGCGATCCTCCGGACATGGTGGTGCTCGACATCAAGATGCCGGGGACCAACGGCCTCGAAACGCTCGCTGAAATCCGCAAGATCGACGAATCGCTGCCGGTCGCGATGATTTCCGGCCACGGCACCATCACCGACGCCATGCAGGCGACGCGTCTCGGCGCGTTCGATTTCATCGAGAAGCCGTTCACGAGCGAACGGGTTCTGGTGACCGTTCAGAAGGGGCTCGAGCTTCGCTCGCTGCGGCAGGAGAACCGCGAGCTGAAGCTCGCCATGGAGGCGAAGTACGAGATCGTCGGGAACAGCCCTGCGCTGCGGCGCGTGCTCGAATCGGTGCAGCGTGCGGCGCCGACCAACGCCACGGTCATGCTGCTCGGCGAGAGCGGCGTCGGCAAGGAGCTGGTCGCGCGGACCATTCACCGCAACAGCCCGCGCGCGGGCCAGCGGTTCATCCAGGTGAACTGCGCCGCGATCCCCGAGGAGCTGATTGAATCGGAGCTGTTCGGCCACGAGAAAGGATCGTTCACCGGCGCGACGGAAAAGCAGATCGGAAAGTTCGAGCAGGCCGATCGCGGGACGATCTTCCTCGACGAGGTCGGCGACATGAGCCCGAAGACGCAGGCCAAAGTACTGCGCGTCCTGCAGGAGCAGGAGGTCGAGCGGCTCGGTTCGGCGCGCACCATCAAAGTCGACGTTCGCGTGATTGCCGCGACGAACAAGAACCTCGAGGAGGCCATTCAGCGTGGCGAGTTCCGCGAGGACCTCTTCTTCCGCCTGAACGTGATCCCGATTCAGGTGCCGCCGCTGCGCGAGCGGCGGGAGGACATTCCGCTGCTCGTGCAGCACTTCGCCAGGCACACCAGCGAGGAACACAACCTGAAGCCGAAACGGTTCGAGCCACGCGCGATGGAGGCGCTGCAGCGCTACCGCTGGCGTGGCAATATCCGTGAGCTGCGCAACACGGTCGAGCGGCTGATGATCATGGCGCCGGGCGATCTCGTCCGCGTCGAGGACCTGCCCGGCGAAGTCCGCGGGGAGCAGGCCGCGCGACCGGCCGTCTCTGAATCCGTCGCGCCGGTGGGCCACGGTGCGGTTCGGCAGGAGGCAGCAAGCAGTCCGACCCCATCGCCGGGAACGCTGCGTGAATTCAAGGAAGCCGCCGAGCGCGCGTTCCTCGTCGAAAAGCTGCGCGAGAACAACTGGAACATCTCGAAAACCGCGGAGGCGCTCGATACGCCTCGCAGCAATCTATACAAGAAGCTTGAACAGTACGGGATTAAGCAGGAAGTCGATGGGTGAAGCCGATTTGGCTTTTGGGATTTGCTTAGAAGTCACAGTCAGCCGATAAGCCGAATTCTGTCCGCCGCCGCCCTTGCGGACCGCAGCGTAACGATCATTCCTCTTGACCGGTGATTGCTCACCGGCTCCAGCGACCTACCCGGTGGCTTGGGACGGGCAGTCCTCGTAACGCCACCCTATTTGGTCTTGCTCCATGCGGGGTTTTGCCTGCCACCGGCGTTACCGTCGGCGCGGTGCGCTCTTACCGCACCTTTTCACCCTTACTCGCCTTCGCGCCTAGGGCGCTACGGAGGAGCAAGCGCGGATCCGGATACCTGGTCCCGAGCCTGCCTCGCCGTAGCGCCGAGGGCGCGAAGGCGGGCGGTATGTTTTCTGTGCCACTGTCCGTCAAGTTGCCCTGCCCGGGCGTTACCCGGCGCACTGCCCTGTGGAGTTCGGACTTTCCTCCCGCCTTCGCCTTATCGGCTACGGCGAGGCAGGCTGAGGAGCCTGCCTCGCCGCAGCGCGAAGCACGAAGGCGGGCGACCGTCTGGCTGACTGCGACATTCGATTATCGCGTACGATCACAGCCGGGCAGACTTTTTGCTCAGCTCACGAGCGAATATGGCGAACTATCTTGTGACCGGCGGGGCGGGTTTTATCGGCTCCCATCTCGTGGAAGAGCTCGTCCGTCGGGGCGAGCATGTCCGGGTTGTGGACAACCTGGTGACAGGAAAGCGGCAGAACATCGCGCACGTTCCCTCAGTCGACTTCATCGAAGGCGATCTTGCAGATCTCGAGGTCGCGCGCGCCGCCGTGAACGGGATGGACTTTGTCCTCCATCAGGCCGCCATCCCGTCGGTGCCGCGATCGGTGGAAGACCCCCTCACTTCGAATCGCGCCAATGTCGATGCGTCGCTGAACGTCCTTGTCGCTGCGCGCGACGCACGCGTGAAGCGCCTCGTCTACGCCGGCTCGTCGTCGGCGTACGGCAACAGCCCCACGCTTCCGAAAGTCGAGACGATGGCTACGGCGCCGCTTTCGCCATACGCACTGCAGAAGCTCGTGGCGGAGCAGTACTGCCAGATGTTCACGCAGCTCTACGGGCTCGAGACCGTCACGATTCGATACTTCAACGTCTTCGGTCCGCGCCAGGATCCATCGTCGCCTTATTCGGGCGTGATCTCGCTGTTCATCAGCGCACTCTGCGACGGCCGCCGTCCGACGATCTACGGAGACGGCGAGCACACACGCGATTTCACCTATGTCGCAAACGTCGTTGACGGGGTGCTTCGCGCATGCACGGCCAAGGGCGCCAGCGGGGAAGTCATGAACGTAGCCACGGGCGGCCGCATTTCTCTCAACACCCTCTTCAGGACCATCCGTCAATTCGTTGGCGCACAGGTAGAACCGATTTATGCGACTCCGCGCGCCGGCGACGTAAAGGATTCACAGGCTGACATTTCGAAAGCCTGCCGCCTTCTCGGCTATCAGCCGATAGTCAGCTTCGAAGAGGGTCTCGAGAAGACGATTGCGTGGTATCGCTCCTCGCAACCGTCGATGACGTAAATCCAGGAAATGCTTACTCGAAGGAACGAGCGCCTGCGGCGAGCGTGTGCCTTTGTGGTGCTTACGCTCGGCCTGACGCTGCCGGTCGGCGCCACGACGTACCTGCCTGTCACGTTTCAGCAGCTTGTCACTGAAGCCGACGTGATCTTCGTCGGAGACGTCGTTGACATCCGGCCGTTCGTGCTGCGTTCGCGTACCGGCGCAATCGTCAAGACTCGTGTCACATTTCAGGTAGCGGACCCGATCTACGGCACAACGAGCATCGTCGAAGTCTTCGACTTTCTCGGCGGAGAAGCTGAAGGCATTGGCATGGCGGTCGAGGGGATGCCACGGTTCGTCGTGGGCGACCGCCGTCTTGTCTTCGCGCGCCGCAAGCCGGGCATCAATCCCATCGTCGGCTTTACGCAGGGATTGCTCCGGATCGCGCGCGACGGCAACGGCGTGGATCGTGTGCTGACGCTCGAAGGATGGACGCTTGTGCGGCCAGGGAGCATCGGGTCGCCCGCATCGAGTCTCCGGCTTCTGCCGCAGACATCGACAATGAGCCTCTCCGATTTCCGCACCCGCATCGTGTCTGCGCTCGTGGAGGCGCACAAGCAGTGAAGGCGCGGTGCGCCATCCTCATCGCCGCCGCGCTGGTTGTGGCGCTCGCACCGACCGGCACCGCCCATTGGGAGGAGACCTATCACTGGACGCCCGGCGTGATTCCGATGCATCTGCAGCAGGGCGCGTCACCGGGTCCTCTGATCGACGGCAACGGTGATTGGGACATCGTCACCGGGGGTGCGCTGAACGCGTGGAACAGCGTGCTGAGTGGCGTGGCCTTTGAGCCGATTCGCGACGAGACTCGCAGCAACGTTGTTCAGGACGGCGTGAACAACGTGATCTTCGGCGACGATGCGTATGGGGAGCCGTTTGGTGAAGGCGTCCTGGCGATTACGCTGACGACTTACACGACGCCAGACAACGTCACCATCGAGAGCGACGTCGTCTTCAACCGTACAATCAACTGGAATTCGTACCGTGGGGAACTGCGCACCGGGCGCGACGGCAGCACGCTGTACGACGTGGGACGTATCGCGCTTCACGAGTTCGGGCATGTCCTCGGCCTTGCCCATCCAGACGATCACGGCCAGGCCGTGGCTGCCATCATGAACAGTCGCGCGAGCAACATCGATGTGCTTCAGCCTGACGACGTCGAAGGCGTGACGGCGATTTACGCCGGCGCTGCCGAAGCGCCGCTCTCCGCCGCTCATCAGCGGTAACGCGGGTTGTCGGCCGGCGCAACGCCGGTTGTCGCTTTCATCGGCGCAGGAAACACTGCATTTCGTGCGCGCACGATAATCCCCGGCCGGTCATCAACATCGCGCAACGGATACACCTCCTCGCGAAGGGCAGTTCGATTGCTGTCGCGCCATGCGTCCCGGCGGGTTCCGCGGCGCATGCGCACCCGACCTCGGTCGCACGCGTGCCGTCCCGCCGGACCGTCCATGTTCGCAACGATGCTACGAGGAGGACACGATGATGATCCGCATCATGATGGCTGCGATCGCGGCGATCGCATTGAGCGCGCCCGTACTGAGCGCGCAGAGCAAGGCGCCGGCCCCAAAGCCGGCCGCAACCGCAACGGCGCCGGTCAATCTGAATACTGCAACCGCCGAGCAGCTCGCGACCATACCGGGCGTCGGGCCGAAGATGGCGGAGCGCATCATCGACTACCGCCAGAAGAATGGTGGCTTCAAGAAGGTCGAGGATCTCATGAACGTCAGCGGCGTCGGGGAGAAGAGCTTCCTCAAGATGAAACCGCTCATCACCGTGGGTACACCTTCATTGAAGTAATGTTCGTGACCGCGGCGGTCGGTATTCTGGCAGCCGCCGCGGTTCCTCAACTGAACTCGACCATCGAGCGTACGCGGGCGATTGGTGCAGCCCGCTACCTCGCGGCTCGTTTGGCGTTGGCCCGTTCGCAGGCAGTCGCGCGCTCGGCCAACGTTGCGCTTCTGCTGACGGTTGCGGGCAACGGCGCAACCGTCGCGATGTACGTTGACGCGAACGGCAACGGTGTACGCACCCGCGACATCGCCGCGGGCATCGATCGCCCGGCGGCCGCGCCCGTGCACCTCACGGATCTGTTCCCTCATGTCGTCCTGTCAATCAACGATCCAAGTGGTTCGCTGACAACCACGAGCGCGCTGATGTCGTTTACACCTCTCGGTACCGCGACATCCGGGACGCTCTATCTCCGCGGCCGCGACGGCTCACAGTACGCGGTGCGCGTGCTTGGCGCGACCGGCAGAACCCGCGTGCTGCGGTATGCGGCTGCGTCGCGCACCTGGGTCGAGGTGCTGTGAAATGGAACGGCGGCGTGCGACGCGCCGGCGGGTCGCCGAAGACGAGCCGGTGGCCAGCGCACGGCTCCGAACCGGCGGTCAACTGCGCATCGTCGACGTTTCCTCCTGGGGCGCGCTCGCGCAAACGAGGGAACGCCTCCTTCCGGGACGATATCTCGACGTGCACGTGGTGTCCGTGCAGGGGCGCGTGCTGGTTCGCTCCCGTGTCGCCCGCGCGTACGTGGCCCGCGTTGACGCGAACGCGATCGAGTACTGCGCCGCGCTCGCCTTCGATCGGACGCTCGACGTGTTCGTCGAGGGGTATCCAATACCCGCGGCTCTTCGCAGCCTCGAAATAGAGCAGGGCAGCCACTACCCGACTCCGGCGTTAGCCGGCGACATCGAATTCACAGACCGGACATCTGCTTAGAAAACTCCGGATCGGCGTTTATGGCATTGCGATTGGTAATGCCGAGGTTGGAGGACACGATGGAGCGGCTCGGCGATCTGATTGGGAGTGTCTTGCGCGCACTCGGCGACGCGCTGGCCGGGGATCCCGTTGAACGGGATCTTCACGCAGTATTCGAACGCGAGGTACAACGTGCTGCTGGTGTCCGGAACGTGCGACTGCGCGAGCTTCCGGCTCGCTACCACGCACGTCTGGTCACGCCGACCCGGACCACTCAGTCGATGGTACTGGGTGTGCCGAGCGCCGATCCGCGCGTGCAGGCGATTGTCGAGGCGTGCTTCGATCCGGCATCGCCGCCCGATGACTTGCAAGTCGGCGTCCTCGCGGCATCATCGCAGTTGGCGGGGCTCGTTCTCGAGTCGTGCCGTGGGCGCGTGTCGAGCGTCGCCCGCCCTCCCGATGGCGTGGCGCCCCTCATCGGGTCGAGCGGCGTCATGCAGATGCTGCGCGGGCGCGTCGAGCGCGTCGCGCTGACCGACTTCACGGTCCTGATCGAAGGTGAGAGCGGGACAGGCAAGGAGCTGGTGGCGCGGCAGATTCACGAAGTCAGCCGGCGCCGAAGCGGCCCGTTCGTGGCGGTCAATTGTGCCGCACTTGTCGAAACGCTCCTCGAGGCCGAGTTGTTCGGCATCGAAGAGCGAACGGCCACAGGTGTCCGCGGCCGTCTCGGAAAGTTCGAACATGCGGACGGCGGGACGCTGTTCCTCGACGAGATCTCGGATCTGTCGCTCTCAGCACAGGCGAAACTGCTGCGGGCGATCCAGGATGTCGCCGTGGAGCGTGTCGGCGGCCATGGCTCTCGCCGCGTCAACACCCGAATCGTCGCGGCTACCAATCGCCCGCTGTCGGACATGGTTTCGCGTGGGCTGTTCCGATCCGATCTGTACTACCGGCTTGGCGGCGTGGAAATCCATGTCCCGCCGCTCCGTGCGCGGCGGGAGGACATCTGCGAACTGGCTGCCTATTTTCTGTCGCGTCACACCCGCGCGCGCGAGCTGTCACTTTCCGATGCCGCGGCCGACGCCCTCCGCATGTATTCGTGGCCTGGTAACGTGCGGGAGCTCGAACGTTTCATCGAGAGGGCGGTGGCGCTGGTCGATTCGAGTCATATCGAGCTCGACGATCTGCCGCCACAGTTCCGCGGCGACTATGTCGAAGTCCTTGGGCCATCCATTGCCGCAGGCGAGTCGATGCGGGCGTGGGGCAGCCGGTACGCGCGCCTGGTGTTCGAGCGCTGCGGCCGCAACAAGCGGCGCGCCTGCCGCCAGTTGGACATCAGCTATCACACGCTCGAGGCGTACCTGTCCTATCCGGGCCGCAAGCTCGATAGCGGCCGTCAGCTGCCCGCGTGGGTGCGGTCGGCGAGCGAACCGCACGCACTGCAGGCCGCGAACACGGTGCACGAGAGGCGGCAGGAGCCATGACCGTGGTGTACGCGGTTCGATACTTTATCGTCGTGTCGCTCGTTCCCCGACTGTTTCTCGCCGGTTTCATTGTCGCCGCCGCAGCCGCGGCGGTGCGTTTGACAGGCAATCCAACGCGCGCCGTTGAATCGCTGACACCTGTCCTGCTCCTGCAGCTGTTCGTTGCCTCGTCGGGTTACCGGTTGCCGGCGCGGCGCGGTCATTACGATCTGCTGGTCACCTCCGGCGCACCGCGATGGCAAATTGCCGTCGCGCACTGTCTCGTCTCCGTCGCACCTGGCATCGTGAGCTGGCTGTGCATCGGTGTGCTGGAGCTGGTGGCGAGTCATGGGGCACAGACGGCATCGTTTGCCGCAGGCACGTTCGCCGCGTTCGTGGGTTCGTCACTGGTGGCGTGGAGCGCCGCCGTCTACTCGTCGCGAACGGCGGCCGCGATTGGATGGCTTCTCGTGATGACCCTTCCGGTTGCGCACTTCATGTCCCCGCTGCGAATCCTTGGCACGCATGCGGACCATTCCGATCGATTCGTCATCCTGTTCGTGTCGGGTATGGCGGTGCTGGCATTCGTCACGGCCGTCACGTCGATTGTCCGCGGCGCAACGCCCCTTGAAGCGGCGCAATGAGCGATGTTCTTTTGTCGGTGCACGACCTGGGTGCCCGGTATGGCCGCCGAGAAGTGTTTCATGGACTCACGTTCCAGGTATCCGCAAACCAGTCACTCGGCGTGATCGGTCCCAATGGCTCGGGCAAGACAACGTTGCTGCGTGTGATTGCCGGTCTGCTCTGGCCATCCGAAGGGGACGTCCGCGTGCGCGACCTGCAACCGCGACGTGCTGTGTCGCGCGTGAATGTCGCTTACTTCGCAGGTGACTTCACGCTGCCAGGCTCCGTCCGCGCGTGCGATTGGGGAAGCCTCGCGACAGGAAATGCGATTACACCCGAGCGTCGCCGTATCCGAACGTTATCGCGCGGCACGCGGCAGCTGCTTGGCCTGCGAACCGTGTTATCCCGGTCGCACCTCGGCCTTGTAGTCCTCGACGAACCATGGGAAGCGCTGGACGTTGACGCCTCGCGATGGCTCCTGCGCACGATTGAGGCAAAACGCGACCGCGGCGCCGCCGTCGTGCTCGCGTCGCACGATCCGCAGGACCTGGCCGGACTCTGCGACCTGTACCTCTTTCTTGTCAACCGGCGCGGCTCGCTCTTCAAGGCCCACGAACTGTCCACGGCGGGGCCGGTCACGGCGGCACTGCTGGCCGATGTGCTCGAACGCCTGCAGATTGACGCCACCGCGCAGCTTCGCACGTCTCGTGAAACGTTGAGCCTTCCCGCATAAGCGAAGTAAACTCGGATCGCCCCGCGTCGTTCCCCGATGACCGAGACGATCGCTTCCGACCTCAAAAAAACACCGCTTCACGCGCGTCACTGCGCGTCCAATGCCCGGATGGTTCCATTCGGCGGCTGGGAGATGCCCGTCGAGTACTCTGGAATCACGGCCGAGCATATGGCCGTGCGCACACGGGCCGGATTGTTCGACGTCAGCCACATGGGTGAAATCGAGATTGCCGGCAAGGACGCGCTCGGCGCCGTGCAGCGGATTTCCAGCAACGACGCGAGCCGCCTGCAGGTAGGCCAGGCCCACTATTCGGCATTGACAACGTTCGATGGCACCTTCGTGGACGACATGCTCGTCTATCGCATGGCGCCGAACCACTTCATGCTCGTCGTCAATGCATCGAACATCGCAAAGGACTACGCCTGGATTGCCGGGCAGATCAAAGAGGTGGGCGAGGCGGCCGCTGTTGATTCCAGCAGCCGTTACGCGCTGCTCGCAATCCAGGGTCCAGCGGCTTTCGACGTCCTTCAGCCGCTTTGCACGACGGAGCTCGCCGACATCAAGTACTACTGGTTCACCCACGGCGAAGTTGCTAACGCGCGCGCGCTCGTCTCACGCACCGGTTACACCGGTGAGGACGGATTCGAGATCTTCGTGCCTCCGAACATGGCCGACCGTGTATGGCAGGCGATTCTCGAATCGGGCCGTTCCGCTGATGTAATTCCGTGCGGTCTTGGCGCCCGGGACACGCTGCGACTCGAGGCGGCCATGCGCCTCTACGGCAACGACATCGACGAGACGACGACGCCGCTCGAGGCGGATCTTGGCTGGATCGTTGGCTGGAAGAAAGAATCGTTCATCGGCCACGAGCGCCTGCGCGAGCAGAAGGAGAAGGGGATCACGCGGAAGCTCGTCGGCTTTGAGATGATCGACCGCGGCATCGCTCGCCACGGCTACCAGGTGATGAGAGACGACCGGCCGATCGGTGTGGTCACCAGCGGAACGCAGACCCCGTTTCTGAAAAAGGCGATCGGCATGGCGTATGTGCCGGTGGAGCTGACCGGACCAGGGTCGGAGATCGCTATCGACGTCCGCGGGCGCATCGCGCGCGCGACAGTCGTTCCGCTTCCGTTCTATAAACGAAAGGTGTAGGGCGGGCATCAGACCCGCCGGAGTGCAACATGCCGTATCCGGCCGACCGGAAATACACCAAGGATCATGAGTGGATTCGCATTGCCGGCGACACCGGTGAGGTTGGCATCACCGATTACGCGCAGCAGCAGCTCGGCGACGTCGTCTATGTGGAGCTGCCTGAAGTCGGCCGCAACGTCTCAGCCGGCGAATCGTTTGGCTCCATCGAGTCGGTGAAGGCTGTCTCGGAATTGTTTGCACCCATGAGCGGCGAAGTCGTCGCGGTCAACGATCATCTGAAAGGCCACCCCGAGGTGGTCAACAGCGATCCGCACGGCACGTGGATGATCAAGGTGAGGCTTGCGCAGCCGAACGACTCCGGCGCGCTGCTCGATTCCTCGCAGTATCAGTCGCACGTAGGATGAACAGACTCGACGCCAGCGACTGGTTTGCCCGCCGGCACATCGGCCCCTCCCCGGACGAACGCGACCGCATGCTCGAGACGGTCGGAGCGGCATCGCTGGATGCGCTGATGGACGAAGCGATCCCTGCGTCGATCCGGCTGGCGCGTCCACTGAACCTGCCGCCCGCCGAAAGCGAGCACGAATACCTGCGCCGGTTGACGTCCGTTGCGCGACAGAACAAGTCATTCCGTTCCTATATCGGCCTTGGATACCACGACACGATTACGCCCAGCGTCATCCTGCGGATGGTGATGGAGAACCCAGGCTGGTACACCCCGTATACGCCGTATCAGGCGGAGATTGCGCAGGGACGCCTGGAGTCGCTGCTCAACTTTCAGACGATGATCGCGGACCTCACGGGGCTGGAGGTTGCCAATGCCTCGCTGCTGGACGAGGCAACGGCGGCGGCCGAAGCGATGACGCTGCTGCATCGCGTGTCGAGCGGAAGGCGATCGTCGGCAGGACCGCCAGAGCGCCGGCTGTTCCTCGTATCCGACCGATGTCTCCCGCAGACGATCGATGTCCTGCGAACGCGCGCAGAGCCGCTCGATATCGACTTGCATGTCGGTCCGATCGAGACGATGACGTTCGAGGCGCGCGTGTTCGGCGTGGTGCTCGAGTATCCGGATCAGTACGGTGAGGTGACCGACCTTGCGCCTTTCATCGCGAAGGCACACGACGCCGGCGTGCTGGTCGCGGTCGGCGCGGATCTGCTCGCGCTCGCGCTCCTCAAGCCACCAGGAGAGATGGGCGCGGATGTCGTGTACGGCAACTCGCAGCGCTTCGGAGTCCCGCTCGGCTATGGCGGCCCGCACGCGGCATTTTTCGCGACACGCAATGCCTTCGTTCGACAGGCGCCCGGAAGAATCATCGGCGTGTCGGTCGATGCGCACGGCCGCAAGGCGTACCGCATGGCGCTGGCGACCAGAGAGCAGCACATCCGGCGCGAGAAGGCGACGTCCAACATCTGCACCGCGCAGGCGCTGCTGGCGAATATGGCCGCGATGTACGGGGTATACCACGGGCCCGAAGGTCTGAAAGCAATCGCCGGCCGCGTGCACGAGCTCACGCGCATCCTGGAGCGCGAGCTGACCGCGCTTGGTGTGAAGCAGACCAATGCAGCGTACTTCGATACCCTGCGGCTCGAGGTCGGCCACAGCGGCGCGGACCCTTCGGGCCCGCGGATCGACTCGATTCGCCGCGCCGCACTGGAGGCCGGCATCAACTTCCGCTACATCGACGACAAGACGGTCGGCATCTCGCTCAACGAGACGGTCACGACAGGTGACGTCCAGGACATCGTGGGTGTTTTCGCGAAAGTGCTTGGCAGGGTAGCGCGCGTCCTCTTTGACGGGCCGGGGCCGGAAGGACCCGGCCTGCCCGTCGAATTGCGCCGGACATCGCCGTTCATGACGCATTCCGTCTTCAACACGCATCACTCGGAAACTCAGATGATGCGCTACATCCGATCGCTCGAGCGGAAGGACGTGGGGCTGGACACGTCGATGATTCCGCTCGGCTCGTGCACGATGAAGCTGAACGCGGCGACTGAGATGCTGCCGCTAACGTGGGAGCACTTCTCACGGCTGCATCCGTTCGCGCCTGCCGACCAGACTCAGGGCTACGCCCGGATCATCAGGGAACTGGAACATGCGCTCTGCGAGATCACCGGCTTCAGCGCCGTATCGCTCCAGCCCAACTCCGGCGCGCAGGGCGAATTCGCGGGGCTGATGGTGATTCGCGCGTTCCACCGCGACCGCGGCGACTCCCATCGCGACGTCGTACTGATCCCCGCCTCCGCGCATGGAACCAATCCCGCGAGCGGCGCCATGGCTGGCATGCGCGTCGTCGTCGTGGCGACCGCCCCCAACGGCAACGTGGACGTCGGCGACCTTCGGAAGAAGGCCGAAGAGCATCGCGACCGCCTCGCGTGCCTGATGATCACGTACCCGTCCACGCATGGCGTATTCGAGGACGACATCAAGGATATCTGCGCAATCGTCCACGAGCATGGCGGCCAGGTGTACATGGACGGCGCGAACATGAACGCGCAGGTCGGGCTGACGAGCCCGGCTTCGATCGGCGCGGATGTCTGTCACTTGAACCTGCACAAGACGTTCGCAATCCCGCACGGCGGTGGTGGTCCCGGAATGGGACCGATAGGCGTCGCGGCGCATCTCGCGCCGTATCTCCCAGGCCATCCGCTTGCACGGACGGGCGGCGATCGCGCGATTCATGCAATCGCGGCGGCGCCGTGGGGAAGCGCGAGCATTCTGCTGATTTCCTACGGCTACATCCGCATGCTCGGTGCCGAAGGGATGACCGACGCCACGCGATACGCTATTCTGAACGCGAACTACATCAAGGCGCGGCTCGAGCGGCACTATCCGGTGCTGTACGCGCGCGCCAATGGCCGCGTCGCGCACGAGTTGATCTTCGACCTGCGTTCATTCAAGTCCGCCGGCATCGAGGAGATGGACGTGGCCAAGCGGCTCATGGACTATGGGTTTCATGCGCCGACGGTGTCGTTTCCTGTTGCCGGCACGCTGATGGTCGAGCCGACGGAGAGCGAAGACAAAGCGGAGCTCGATCGTTTCTGCGACGCGATGATTCAGATTCGCCGCGAGATTGAAGCCGTTGTAACGGGAAAGGCCGATCGGGTCGACAACGTGCTCAAGAACGCCCCGCATAC
>Ga0075434_100002924_pt1 | contig 15180 bp, 10 predicted proteins | sample RhiMethybrSRZTD3_FD_75298 | JGI IMG/M metagenome (GOLD analysis project Ga0075434, IMG submission 75298) | Populus rhizosphere microbial communities from Tennessee, USA - Rhizosphere MetaG P. TD hybrid SRZTD3 | ecosystem: Host-associated > Plants > Roots > Rhizosphere > Soil | place: USA... | reverse complement strand
GGCGAGCGTGAGCGCCTCGGTCAGCGCGCCGAGGGCGCTGGCGTGATCGCCGCAGGCGGCCAGCGCGAGCGCCCGCAGCGCGCCGATCTCGATGAGGCTTCCGGCCCGGTCCTGGCTGGCCGCGGCGTCGAGCAGCCGCTCCAGCAGGGTGAGCGCCGGGCCGGGGTCGTTTTGGGCGAGCAGCACCCGGGCCAGCACCAGATAGGCCGGCTCGCGGGGGTAATCCGGCTTGTCGTCTGGCCAGAGGCCGGAGACCTCTGTCCACTGGGCGGCCGCGTCGACGTCGCCCTGGGCCAGCAGCAGCCGTGCCTGCTGCGCTGGCACGGGGTTGAGCAGGGCGGTCACCTGCGGGCTCAGTCCGGCCTGCCCGGCTTCGGCCATCGCCGCCCGGGCCCCCGCCGCGTCGCCGTGCGCGTGCCGGATCCGGGCCACGACCGCCAGGCCGGTGGCCAGCGGCGGGGTGAAGGCAAGCTGCCGGCACAGCGTGACGCCCCGGGTGGCGTGGTCCAGGGCGGCGGCCAGCTCGTCCTGCTCGTACAAGACCTCGGCCAGGCCTACGTGGGCCATGCCCAGATGCGGTGGCTGGCGGCTCTCGCCGGCCGTGTCCAGCGCGTGCCGGTAGGTCGCCAGGGCCGCATCCAGATTGCCCTGGGCGCGCTGCACCTGGCCCAGGTCGTAACAGACCTCCATGGCCAGGTAGTCCTGGCCGGCCGCCTGCCGTTCCGCGACCACCTCCCCCAGTTCACGTTCAGCTGGGCCGACCCGGCCGCGCAGCCAGTCCGCCACCGCCCGGTTCCAGCGCACCATGGAGCGCATCAGCCAGTCGTCCTCGCCCAGTTGGGCCAGGGCCCGCCGGTTGTAGTCGGCGGCCCGGTCGGCATCACCGCGCAGCCGCGCCAGATCGGCGCGCAGGAACACGATCGCCGCCGGAACATTGGCCAGCACGCTCACCGCCCGGGAGACCGACGCCTCATGCGGTTCGTCGCCGATAACGGCAAAGGCGCGTTCGGCGTCGTCCAGCAGGCCCTCGACCGCTTCTAGCCGACGGCCGACGATCGCGCCGACCGCCTGGGCCAGGCTAAGGCGCGGCCGGTCGCGTACCGACTCCGCGGGCAGCGCCGACAGCCAGCGGCGCAAGGTGGCGCCTTCGCTGCGGCCGAGCAGGTCCTCGACGTTCCGCTCGACCAGCCGCGCCGCCCCGGCGGTGTCCCCGGCGGCCAGCGCGTGCCGCACCGCGTCATCGGCCAGATGATGGTCGTCGCACCAGGCGGCGGCGGCCCGGTGCAGTCCCGGCACCCGGCCGGGCTGCCCGGCCTGCAGCCGGGCGCGGAGCAGGCCGGCGAACAGGTGGTGGTAGCGCCACCAGCCGCGCGCCTCATCCAGCGGCACCAAAAACAGGCCCGCCCGCTCGATGTTCTCCAGCATCGCCTGGCTGCCGGGCCGGCCGGTGACCGCATCACACAGCTCCCCCGACAGCCGCTCCAGCACCGAGGTCTCCAGCAAAAACGCGCGCACCGGCCCGGGCTGCCCGGCCAGCACCTCGTCGGCCAGGTAGTCCAGTACGAAACGGTGGCTGCCGCTGAACGCCGCCGCGAACCCGGCCGGATCCGCGTGCCCTCGCAGCGAGAGTCCGGCCAGCTGCAGGCCCGCCGCCCACCCCTCGGTGCGGGCCACCAGCGCCGCCACCGCCGTGCCGGGCAGGCCCGGCCCCGCCGCCTCACCCAGCAGCGCCGCCGCCTCCTCACCGGTGAAGCGCAGCTCGGCGGCGCGCAGCTCCGCCAGCTGCCCATGGGCCCGCAGCCGCGCCAGCGGCAGCGGCGGCTCCGCCCGGCCCGACACCACCACGGCCAGGCCCGGCGGCAGATTCTCCAGCAAGAACGCCACCGACTCGTGCACCGGCCCCGAATCAGCCAGGTGATAGTCATCCAGGACCAGCACCACCCCATCCGGGCCCCGGTCGGCGGCCAGCTCATTGACCAGCGCCGTCACCAGCCCCACAAACGAACGCGGGGACGGCGGGCCCAGCAGCGGGCCCACCCGCCCGGCCAGCCCCGGCCGCGCCCGGTCCAGCGCGGCCACCACATAACGCCAGAACCGGGCCGGGTCGCTGTCACCGCCATCCAGGCCCAGCCACGCCACCGGCCACCCGCCACCGCGGGCCCAGCCGGCCAGCAGCGCCGTCTTGCCGAACCCCGCCGGCGCGCACACTAGCACCCGCCCCCGCGCCAGTCCCTCACCCAGCGCCTCCACCAGACGCGGGCGCGGCACAAAACCCGGCTGCGGCCGGGGCACATGCAACTTGGTCGCCAGCAGCACATCCGGCCCGGACACCGCAGCCCCCGGCGCGGCCGCCACGGACGGATCCCGTCCGGTCAGCGCCTCTGCCAGTCTCGGAAACGGCGGGCCAACAGCCTTATCGCGCGGAAGCGTACCGGTATGCGTCATCGAGTGTCTCCACGAGGCCTGGCGGCGAGTGGTGTCCACCGTCGATGCTGCGAGTCTCACACCGCGCCCGCAGCCGAAAAAGAGGCAGCTTGCGAACGCACTATTTCGCCAGGCCGAACAATCTCGTGGCCAGGCACACGTCATCCGGCCGGCCGCCAGCCCGCCGGGGTACCGTCAGGACGTGGAGCTGCGTCAGCTCGAAGCGTTCGTGGCGGTAGCCACCGAACTGCACTTCGGGCGGGCCGCCGAGCGGCTGCACATCGCCGCGCCGACGCTCAGCGACCTGATCCGCCGCCTGGAGCGCGAACTGGGTACCCCGCTGTTCACCCGGACCACCCGTCGGGTCGCCCTGACCAGCGCCGGCGCCGAACTGCTCACCCGCTCAAAGGTCATCCTCGACGAGGCCGCCGCCGCCAAGGCCGCGATCCGCCGCGTCGCCGGCGGCGAAGCAGGCATCGTACGGCTGGGCATCACCCCGCCCGCCGCCCCCGTGCTCGCCCCCCACCTGATCAGCCTGTTCGCCGCGGAAGCGCCGCAGGTAACCGTCGAACTCCGGCGGATGTGGCTGCCTGAGCTCCTGGACGCTGTCGCTACCGGCGACATCGATGTGGCCCTCACCTGTGGCCCCGTCCCCGAACCGGCCGGGACCGCCACCGAGGTGTTCTGCGCCGAACCGCTCATGGTCGGCCTGCGCCCCAGCCATCGCCTGGCCAGCCGCGACACGATCGCGCTGCCCGAACTCGCCCACGAGGTCCTGGGCACCGCCCCCGAGGCCCTGTTTCCTGCCTGGGCCCTGGCCCAGCGCCAGGCCCTCGACACCGCAGGCATCGCCCCGCCGGCCATCGAGCTCGCCGACACCGACCTGGCCGCCACTCGCTGGGCCGACCAGCGCGACATCGACTGGATCCTGCTGATCCCATCCCTGGCGGCTGCCCACACCCAGACAATCATCCGGCCGGTGACGCCCCGCCAGCTCGTCCCCTTCACCCTGCAATGGAACCCCAGCCGGGCCCACACCATGGCCGTCGCCCGATTCGTCCACTGTGCGCTGGCAGCCGATCTCCCGCCCGGCTGGCATACCCAGCCCGATCACCTGTACCACACCGAACCAGACAGGGACCTAGACGACCCCTACCCCAGCCACCAGCACGATTAGGCTGCGGAGCGATCCTGGGAGCTGACGCCACGGCGTAGCCGTTGTCTCGACATGCAGGCCCAGCCCCGTCACCGCCCGCCCACGTGACCGCCGCGCGGGCCCGGCAGCTCGGCCTGATCCCCGACACCGCACCCCAGCCGGCCCGTAGCACCTTCGGGTGAGGGCGCTCCGCGCAGCCATATCCCACCCGGAAGGCACCTTTGGGGGACGCCTCAGGCAGGCGGGAATTCGTACTGTTCCCCGAAGAGCCGGTCCTCGAAAGGGCCGGGCCGCCCGCCATCGGCCCCCACGGATGCGGTGGCCGGCCGAGGAGATGAGCAACAGTGCAGCGCACCCGTATCCACCGGCCGAGGGTCCGGCGCGAGCGCCTCTGGCAGGAGGTCCTCCCTCCCGACCCGCGGGACCCCGATGTGGTGCGAGCCAAGGCGCTCGCCCGTGCCGGTGACCGCGCCAGAAGAAGAACAGGCATCGCCCGGTGACCGCGACATGACTACCTATTTGGAGGCGGAACCATGCGATCCAAGCCCATGATCCTGGCCGCGCTGCTGCTGGCGGCCTTCCTGGTCAGCCTGGACACGACGCTGGTGAACGTGGCGCTTCCGGCCATGGTGCGCCAGCTGCACGCCACCACCACCCAGCTGCAGTGGGTCGTCGACGCCTACAACCTGGTCTTCGCCGCGCTGCTGCTGACCTTCGGCAGCCTGTCGGACCGGTTCGGCCGCAAGGGCATGCTGCTGGCCGGGCTGGCCGTGGTCGGGACCGCCAGCCTGGCCGGCGGCTTCACCACCAGCCCGGCGCAGCTCATCGCGGCCAGGGCGGTGATGGGGCTGGGCGCGGCCATGACGTTCCCGGCGACGCTGTCGCTGATCTCCAACGTCTTCACCGGGCGGAGGGAGCGGGCCCGGGCCATCGGGCTGTGGGGCGCGGTCGGGGGCGTGGCCATCGCGATGGGCCCGATCGTGGGCGGCTGGCTGCTGGAGCATTTCAGCTGGGCGGCCATCTTCATCGCCATGGCGCCGGTAGCGGCCGTCGCCGGGATCGGCGTGGCGCTGGCCGTTCCCACCTCGAAGGACCCGGACCCGGCTGGTCTTGACATCCCCGGCCTGGTGTTGTCGTCGGCGGCCATGGCCCTGCTGGTCTTCACCATCATCGAGGCGCCGTCCTACGGATGGGCCGCGGCCCGCAGCGTGGCCGGGTTTGCCGGCTCGGCGGTCCTGCTCGCCGCGTTCATCGTGGCCGAGCGGCGCGCCGCGCACCCGATGCTCGACGTGGCCCTGTTCCGCAACATGCGGTTCAGCGCGGCCAGCGGCGCGGTCGCGGTGTCGTTTTTCACCTTGTTCGGCTTCATCTTCCTGATCACCCAGTACTTTCAGTTCGTCCGCGGCTACGGCCCGCTGTCGGCCGGGGTCCGCCTGCTCCCGGTCGCGGTCTCGGTGGGTGCCGGGTCGGTGGCCGGGACCCAGCTCGCCGTGCGGGCGGGGACCAAGCTCATCGTCACCACCGGGCTGGTCGCGATGGCCGCGTTCTACGGCTGGGTCGCGGCCACGACCAGCGCCACGCTCAGCTATGGCGTCATCGCGGCCCAGATGGTGGTCTACGGGCTCGGCATGGGCCTGACCTCCGCGCCCGCCACCGAGTCCATCATGGGCGCCATCTCCCGGGCCAAGGCCGGCGTCGGCTCGGCCGTGAACGACTCCACCAGGCTCATCGGCGGCACGCTCGGGGTGGCCGTGCTCGGCAGCGTGTATGCATCCGTCTACGGTTCACACCTGTCCGCCACCATGCCCGCGGCCGTGCCCGGCCCGATCGCGGCGATCGCCCACCAGTCCGTCGGCGCGGCGTACCTGGCCGCCGGCAAGATCGCCGCCCTCGGCCACCCCGCCCTGGCTCTGGCGCTGTGGCATGCCGCCACCAACGCGTTCCTGCGCGGCCTCACCGTCGGCGCCCTCGTCGCCGGCGCCGTCGCCGCGGCCGGGGCCGTCCTGGCCGCCCTGTTCCTGCCCGCCCAGCCCGCACAGCCAGCCCAGCTCACCGGGCCAGCTCAGCTCACCCGGCCAGCCCGGCCAGCAGATCAGCCAACCCAGGCAGCGGCACAGACCGCCGCCGCCGACTGACACAGGAAGAAGCACCGCCATGTCACAGCAGATCGTCAAGGACCACAACATCGAGGCGCTCAAGACGGCGGCCAGCTGGCCCGGCGCGGACCGGGCCACGCTCGTCACCCTGGCCACGGTGCTCGCCGCGACCGGGGCCGACCACGAGGGGCTGCGCTTCTTCGGGGCACTCGCGGCCAGCCAGCCGGACCAGGTGCTGCCGCTCGCCCTGGCCGGGTACTTCCAGGTCCGCGCCGGCGAGGACATCCCAGCCGGCCTCGCCAGGCTGGACGACGCCGCCAGCCGGGACCTCGGGCTGGCGCAGTACTACCGCGGCCTGGCCCTGGCGGCGCTGCCGGCCGGGGCCGGGCACGCCGGGCAGGCCGTCGCCGACCTGGAGTTCGTGCTCGCGGTCCGCGACCAGTTCCCGGGCAACATGATCCGCGCGGTCTACCACGGGCTGGCCGCGGCGTACGCCGGCGTGGGCAAGGACGACCTGGCCGCCAAGGCCGTCACCGATTCGGGCCTGTCATCGGCGCCGGCCGGGGCCAGGCTGGAGTTCGGCGGCGGCTGGGCCAGCCCGGCCGACGGCTACCACTTCAGCTCACCCACGATCGCCGAAGTGGCGCCCGGCATCCAGGTGGCGCAGGGCTACGATTTCGCCGACTTCGGATTCGTCACCACCCAGTCCGGCGTTGTCGCGATCGACGCCGGAACCGCCGGGCGCCGCGTCCGCGCCGCGCTGACCGCCGCGGGCCTGCGCGCCGGCGATGTCAGCCACGTGATCCTGACGCACGCGCACTACGACCACGCCGGCGGCATCGGCGCGCTCGCCGGACCCGGCACCCAGGTGATCGCCCAGGTCGGCTTCCCGGCCGAACTGCGCCGCCAGCACGCGAACACGCTCCCGTTCCGCTACTTCACGGGCACCGGCGCCGGATTCGGCAGCGGCGACGCGGACCCCGTACCCGCAGACATTACGGTGGACCAGCTCATCACCGGCGAAACCACGGTGGCCATCGGCGGAACGGACTTCGTGCTGTACCCCACGACCGGCGGTGAGACCAGCGACGCCCTCATGATCTACCTGCCCGCCAGCGGCGTCCTGTTCACCGGCGATGTGCTGATGCCCTACCTGGGCGCGCCCTTCTTCGCCGAAGGATCACCCGACGGAATGCTCGGCACGCTCGCGCTCATCGCCCAGATCAGCCCGCGCACGCTGGTCCACGGCCACACCACCTTGACCGAGCTGTTCACCATCGACGCCGTGCCCGGCCTGCTCGCCGCGCTGACCGAACTGCGCGACCAGTCACTCGCCGGCATCGGCCGCGGGCTGACCCTGACCGCGCTGCTGAAGGCCAACGTGCTGCCCGACGTGCTGCGCGAGCACCCGGCCGCCATCGGCCCCTACCTGGCCACCCGCGACCACTTCGTGCAGCGGCTCTACCACCAGCACTCCGGGTACTGGCAGCCAGACGGGCAGGGACTGGAACCAGTCGACGCGGCCGACCGCGCGGCGGCGCTCGACCTGCTCGCCGGCGGCAGGCCAGAGCCGTTTGCCTCAGCGGCACGGACCCTGCTCGCCCAGCACGATCCCGCACTCGCGCTGGAGATCACCACCGCTGCGCTGGCCAGCCATCCGGACGACCCCGGGCTGGCACAGCTGCGCCAGCAGGCCCTCCACCGGCTGATGGAACGCCACCAGCTGCAAGACCCATTCCGCTTCCTCATCTACGCGGAAATGGCCGGCACGGAGATCGGCCCAGCAGCCTGAAACGAGGACATCATGACCACGAATGCTGGTGCGCATCTGCGACCTGCCCGCCGTCCACCTCGCGCCTTCGCCGCCACCGGTGCCCGCACCGGGCTGGCAATGAACCAGCTGTCCGGCCAGCGCCTGGTGCAGTCGGGTGAAGGCCGTCGTGGATGCTTGCGTCTGGAGGTCATGTCATGACCGAGCCGGTCGCCCAGCCGATCTTCTTCGTCGTCGATGAGGACCCATCTGCCGTGGAGACGCTCGTCAGCGACCTCGGGCGCCGTTTTCAGGCCGACTACCGGGTGATGGGCGTGACCTCGGCCCACGCGGCGCTGAGGCGGCTGGGTGCGCTGCGCGAGTCGGGCGAGCAGGTCGCGCTGATCATCTGCGCTGAGTCCATGCGCGCGATGCCAGGCTCGGAACTGCTGGCGCGCAGCCGGCCCACCCACCCGGACGCCAAGCGGATCTTGCTGATCGACCATGGTGACCAGCGCATGCGGGAGGTCATCGCCCGCGCGATGGCGCTGGGCCGCGTGGAGTACTACCTGACCAAGCCGTGGCGGCCCCGCGAACATCTGCTCTACCCGGTGATTGGTGAGGCGGTGGCCGCCTGGACCCGGCTCAATTCTCCGGGGTTCGCACTGGTCCGGATCGTCGGCGACCACTGGGATCCGCGCTCGTTCGAGCTGCGGGACACGCTGAAACGCAACAACGTCCCCTACGCCTTCTATGATCGCGGCTCCGCCGAGGGGGCCGAGCTGCTCCAGCAGCTCGACCCGGTTCCCGGCAACCCGGTGATCTTCCTGGCTGATGGGCGGGTGCTGACCAGCTATACCCGGGCCGACGTCGCCGAGGCGGCCGGTGCCCAGATGGCGGCCGGTGCCCAGGTCCGGCCGAGGCTCGACGCCTACGATCTGGTCGTGGCCGGCGCCGGGCCAGCGGGGCTGAGCGCGGCGGTGTACGGGGCGTCGGAAGGGCTGTCCACCCTGGTGCTGGAGAGTACGGCGATAGGCGGGCAGGCCGGCACTAGCTCGCGGATCCGCAACTTCTTGGGCTTCCCGGCGGGCATCAGCGGCGGCGAGCTGGCCGACCGGGCCTACGAGCAGGCCTGGATGTTCGGCGCGGAGTTCGTCCTTATGAATGGCGCCTCCGGGCTGCGTGCCGGCGGGGATGGGCTGCAAGTCGCGCTGTCCGGGGGCGGCCAGGTGACCGCGCGGGCGGTGGTGCTGGCCACCGGTGTCAGCTACCGGCAGCTGGACGCGCCGGGCATCGGCGGCCTGGCCGGCGCCGGGGTGTTCTACGGCTCGGCGCTGTCGGAGGCACCCGCGGTCAAGGACCAGGACGTGTTCATCGCCGGCGGCGGGAACTCCGCCGGGCAGACCGCGGTCTACCTGGCCCGGTCAGCCCGCAGCGTCACGTTGCTGGTGCGCGGGGACAACCTGGCCACGGCCATGTCCGACTACCTCGTCACAGAGATCGCAGGCACCCCCCGGGTCCATGTCCGGCTGCAGACCGAGGTCGCCGCGGCCCGCGGCGGCCACAGGCTCACCGGGCTGGTCCTGCGCGACCGGGCCACCGGCCGCGACGAGACGATGCCAGCGGCGGCGCTGTTCGTCATGATCGGCGCCACCCCGCGCACCGGCTGGCTGCCCGCCGACGTTGCGCGCGACCAGCGCGGCTTCATCCTGACCGGCCGCGACCTGCCCGGTAAGGACCGGGCCAGAGCGGGCCAGCCGGTGCCGCTTCCGCTGGAAACCAGCCTGCCCGGCGTGTTCGCGGCCGGCGACGTGCGCGCGGGGTCGGTGCAACGGGTGGCGTCCGCTGTGGGAGAAGGATCTATAGCTATCCCACAGGTTCACCAGCACCTGCAGCGCCAGGCCACCCAGCCTGCCAGCGGCGGTCAATCACTCCTTGTCCTTTGAGTTTGGTCAGGTGCCCCGTGTCACGGCATGCTGGCACGTTCGCCGTGTTTGGCCTGTTCGGGCTGCTGGCTCTTCCCCGTAGGGCGTGCGGCAATGATCTGGTCGGCAATGATGACCATCCTGTACCCAGAAGCCGAGGTCTTCTCAGCTCCCGTGCGGCACGACGAGCCCCGATTCGTACGCGGCGATGACGGCTTGGGTACGGTCACGCAGCCCGAGCTTGCTCAGCATGCGACTGACGTGGGTCTTCACGGTCTCTTCCGTGATCACGAGGCGGTCCGCAATCTCGACGTTTGAGAGGCCCTCCGCAATGAGCCGGAGAACTTCGGTCTCGCGCGGCGTCAGAAAGCGGAGTGTCGGCGTGCGCCCGTGAGGCGCGGGTCGCTGCTCGGCGAACTCACGGATCAGGCGACGGGTGACTGCGGGATCAAGCAGCGCCTCACCCGCCGCGATCACGTGTACGGCATCGAACAGTCGTTCCGCCGTGCAGTCCTTCAGCAGGAATCCGCTTGCTCCGGCGCGCAGTGCGTCGTAGACGTACTTATCAAGATCGAACGTCGTCAGGATGAGTACTCGCGGCCCAACTCTGCCCGGCCCTGCCAGTTGGCGAGTCGCCTCGATGCCGTCCATCCCGGGCATACGGACGTCCATGAGCACGACATCGGGATGCAACTCCTCACAGGTCCGTACTGCCCCCGCCCCGTCAGATGCGGTGGCGACAACGGTGAAGTCCGGTTGGGTGTTGAGCAGCTCGGTGAACACATCACGCACGACTTGATGGTCGTCGGCGACGACGACGCGTATGAGCCCGGTTTCGGTCACGGAGGCGTCTCGACCTTGGCGGGAAGGATGGCTTCCACGAGGTACCCAACCCCCGGCGCAGCGCCTGTTCGCGCAGTGCCGCCGACTGCAGCTGCACGCTCGTGCATGCCTTCCACTCCGTGACCACCGAGCGGTCCCGAGGGATCGGGACCTGGTCCGTTGTCGCGCACTCGCAGTTGAAGCTCGGCATCGGCGAAGGTCAGCTCAACGTCCACGGCAGCGCCGGGCGCATGCCTCCTCGCATTGGTGAGGGCCTCTTGCACGATCCGGTAGGCGACGAGCTCGACGTTCGGATCGAGGGGAACGGGCGCCCCGCGAAGGATGAGCCGCATGGCCGCTCCTGACGCCTCGCGCGCCTCGTCGATCAGAGCTGTCGCCTGGTCAAGTCCGGGCTGGGGGTGGCGGTCGGCGGCGTCGACCTGTGCGCTTTCGCGCAGCACTCCGAGTAGCTGGCGCATCTCGACCAGTGCGGCACGGGCCGTGTCGCTGATCGCGGAGAGCCGCTGGGCGCCGGCCGCGGGGAGGCCTGGAACGGCCAGCCGGGCTCCTTCCGCCTGGACAACGACCATCGAGATGTGGTGCGCCACCACGTCGTGCAGCTCACGTGCGATGCGAACCCGCTCACCGCGTGCTGTGTTCTCGACCAGCGTCTCGGCGATGACCGCGCTCACTGCTCGGTTCTCTTGCGCCTCGTGGCGGGCGTTCACGGCGATGCCGCCGAGTGCGGCCGCCGGCGCGAGTACCGCAAGCAAGACCATCAGGGCCCCCCTCTCCGATGAAGAGGGGCTCGGTCCCGTGAACGCCAGCACCAGAAAGGGGACGGCCAGGGCGATCGCCGAGAGCTGGAGCAGACCCTTGTGCTGTCGTCCACGTCCGAGCCGGTACAGGGCGATGAGCACCGCGGCAGAGCTGGCGACGGTGGCGGTGTGGAAACCCGCCAGCGACAGGACGACCGCCGCGCAGGCGAGGAAGGCAGCCGCCGCAGTGCCCAAGAGCGCCAGGGGCAAGGTGCTCCCCAGCGCCAGGAGCGCAACCGCCAAGGAGGTTTCGGCATCGAGCCCCGAGCTCGACGTCGGCGTAACGGTCTCGAGGAGCGCAAGGAGAGCGAGTGATGATCCAACCACCACGCGAGTGCGTGGGGAGCGCATAGCCTGCCGGGCCCTGTCGGCCCACCGGTCGCGGCGGCCCTCCAGCCGAGTCACGACACCATTGTCGCCCCGGCCAGAGGGCGTGGCATCCCTCTCGCCAGGGACTTTGCCAGCGGCCCTCCTGAGAGCTACGGGGAAGATCGCTCGATAGGGCGACGACAACAGGGAGTCGGCTTCGTACCTTCAGGAGCATGGAAGCGACCATCGAAGTGACCGGCCTACGCAAGCGCTTCGGGTCGGCTGTCGCCCTCGACGGGATCTCGTTCAGCGTGGCGCCGGGGCAGGTGACCGGGTTCGTCGGACCCAATGGAGCAGGCAAGACCACCACCATGCGAGTAATCCTGGGGCTCGATGCCGCCGACGAAGGCAGTGCCCTGATCGACGGGCAACCGTATGCGGCGCTGCGCCACCCCTTGAGCCGTGTCGGGTCCCTTATCGACGCCGGGGCGCTCCACCCGAGCCGCACGGCCCGCAACCACCTCCTTTGGCTCGCCTACTCCCAGGGCCTTCCGGCGCGCCGGGTAGACGAGGCGCTCGCCGATGCCGGGCTGCAGGCGGTGGTCGGCCGTAAGGCAGGGGGCTTCTCCCTGGGGATGCGTCAACGGCTCGGTATCGCAGCGTCTCTACTCGGCGACCCCCCGGTGCTGATCCTCGACGAGCCCTTCAACGGGATGGACCCGGAGGGCATCGTGTGGCTGCGTGGCTTCCTGCGATCGTTGGCCGCCGAAGGTCGGGCACTTCTCGTCTCGAGCCACCTCATGAGTGAGGTGCAGGACGCGGCCACGCATCTCGTGGTGATCGGCCGCGGCCGCCTCGTCGCCGACACCAGTGTGGCCGAGCTGATCGCCGCCGCCTCTGAGGGCCGAGTCAGCCTGCGGACAGTGGCACGTTCCAAGGCAGCCACGGTCCTTGCCAGCGCCGGTGCCACGGTGGCGGTGACCGGCCCCGACACGCTTACCATCGCTGGGCTCACCTCAGAGCGTGTCGTGGCCCTGCTCTCCGAGAGCGCCACTCCCTTCTCGGAGGTCTCTTCGCACCAGGCGACGCTGGAGGAGGCCTATATGGAGCTCACCAGGAACCAGGTCGATTACCGCCCGGTGTCTTCTGACGAGGTGAGATCGTGACGACCGGGATCAACGCCCACCGCTCCGAGGCCGTCGGCCACGATGGCTTCGCTCACCTGCTTCGGGCCGAGTGGACCAAGTTCAGGACGGTGCGCGGGTGGGTGATCGCGCTCGGCGCCGCGGCCCTGGCCGTGGTGCTCATGTCGTTCGTGAGCGCATCGGGCAACCGCTTCTCGTTCTGCCCGACGGGTCCGTCGTCCTGTACGTCAAGACACCTCGCTGTGCCGACTGGTCCAGGAGGGGAGCCGGTCACCGACAGCTTCATGTTCGTGCACCAACCGCTCGCCGGCAACGGGGCCGTCACCGTGCGGGTCGCCTCTCTCTCCGGCAGCCCGGTCGGAGGAGGGCCGAACGGCACCCTGCGTGCGGTTTCCCAGCCCGTGCTGGCACCGTGGGCCAAAGCCGGCATCATCGTCAAGAGGGACCTGAGCCAGGGAGCCGCCTACGCGGCGGTGATGGTGACCGGAGCTCACGGTGTCCGGATGCAGTACAACTACACTCACGACGCGCCCGGACTTCCTGGTGCCGTGGCGGTGTCGTCCCCGAGGTGGCTGCGGCTCACCCGCATTGGCGACCTCATCACCGGCTATGACTCCACCGATGGCTCACACTGGAGCGATATCGGCACGGCGCAGCTTCGGGGCCTCCCCTCGACGGCGCAAATCGGGCTATTCGTCGCTTCCCCCGCGTACTTTCCTTCCGGGAGCAACATCGGAAACCCGAGCGTGGCTACCGCCAGCTTCGACGAGATCTCCGTCCGGGGCGACCTCCTGGCGGACTCCTGGACCGGTGAGGCGATCGGCGCAAACGCCTTCTACCCCGTCCTTTCGACCGCGTCGGGCTGGCACAGACTGTCCCGCAACGCCTTCACGATCACCGGCTCGGGCGACATCGCCCCGCGGGTCGGTGGCAGCATCTTCAACGGTGACACAGGAACGAGCATCCTCGTCGGCGCAATCCCAGGTCTCATCGTGCTCATCGTTGTCGCGACCTTGTTTGTCACCTCTGAGTACCGCCGCGGCCTCATCCGCGTTACGTTCACCGCTAGCCCGCGCCGAGGCCGCGTCCTCGCCGCCAAGGCCATTGTCGTAGGCTCGGTCGCGTTTGCCGCCGGGCTCGTCGGAACGGCTCTCGCCGAGGGGGTCGCCCATCACGTACTGATCACCAACGGCAACTACCTGCTCCCGGTGAGCGGGCCCACCGAGGCGCGGGTCATCGTTGGCACTGCCCTCCTGCTGGCTGTCGCCGCAGTTCTGGCGCTGGCGCTCGGCACCGCCTTCCGTCGCAGTGCGGCGGCGGTGGTGACGGGGATCGTGCTCCTCGTACTGCCGTTCATCCTTGTGTACACCCTGCCAGCGGGCGCCTCGACCTGGCTGATGAGGCTGACGCCGACCGCGGCATTCGCCGTCCAAGGGACCCAGCCGAGCTCTCCGCTGGTCGCGAACGCGTACACCGTGACGAACGGTTACTACCCACTCGAGCCATGGGCCGGCCTCGCCGTGCTGTGCGGCTACGCCGCCATCGCACTGGGAGCGGCGACCTGGCTGCTACGACGCCGAGACGTGTGATCAGCCGGGACGGGGGGTGACGCGCCGTTGCGGGAAGCACTTCATGCCGAGTGGACAAAGCTGCGCACCCTGGCGAGCACGTCCTGGCTGCTGTTGAGCACGGCCGTCCTCACTGTCGGGGTGAGTGCTGCGGTCGTCGCAGCCAGCAGCTACCAGCCCTTCGGCTACCAGGACACGCCGAAACTATCCCTGACTGGAATAGACCTCGGTCAGGTTGTCGTGTCGATCCTTGCCGTGCTGGTGATGAGCAACGAGTACAGCACCGGCATGATTCGCACCACTCTCACCGCCATGCCGCGCCGCCTTGTCGTCCTTGCCGCCAAGGCGACCCTCCTCACCGGGGCTGCTGTTGCAGGCGGGATCGTCGCGGTGGGCGGGTGTCTACTTGCAGGGAGGCTCATCCTGCCAAGCAAGGGCTTCACCGTCCCTCACGGCTATCCCCTCTTGTCGCTCGCTCATGGCGGGACGTTGCGGGCGGCGGGTGGTTCCGTTCTGTACCTCGTCCTCATCTCCCTGTTCAGCCTCGGCGTCGCCACCGCGATACGTGACTCCGCCACGGCGGTGGGGGTCGTTCTCGGGCTCCTCTACTTGTTCCCGCTCCTCGCTCAAGTCGTGACCGATCCGGTCTGGCACCGGCATCTGGAACAGATCGGTCCCATGACGGCCGGACTCGCGATTCAAGCCACCACTGATCTGCACAGCCTGCCGATCAGTCCGTGGGCCGGCCTTGGGGTGCTCGCCTTGTGGGCTGGAGCGGCTCTCGCAACCGGCGGGATCCTGCTTCGCCTTCGGGATGCCTGACGTCCGATCCTGGAGCTGTGGGTGCCGCCGAGGAGCTCAACCAGTTCAACGCCATCGTCGGGCCGATCCAGGTTGTGTACAGGTTTCGCTGAACCAGCGAGTGGCCTAACCCCTCATGGCGCTTAGGGTGCCGGGCCCTCCCGCAAGGCTAATATGTAATGTTAGAGTTACATGTATGCACGGTGACGCGGTGCCGCTGGCCCGCGGCAGGCTGGAGGAAGACACCGCCCCGCTGTGGCGGGCGCTGGCCGACCCGACCCGCCGCCGGATCCTGGACCTGCTGCGGGAGCGGCCGCGGGTGACGGGGGAGATCGCCGCGCAGTTCCCGATATCGCGGATCGCGGT
>Ga0075434_100002923_pt1 | contig 15181 bp, 18 predicted proteins | sample RhiMethybrSRZTD3_FD_75298 | JGI IMG/M metagenome (GOLD analysis project Ga0075434, IMG submission 75298) | Populus rhizosphere microbial communities from Tennessee, USA - Rhizosphere MetaG P. TD hybrid SRZTD3 | ecosystem: Host-associated > Plants > Roots > Rhizosphere > Soil | place: USA... | reverse complement strand
CGCGATCGAACGCGCCCGCGCCAAGGGCGCGCTCGCGGTCGAGATGGAGGCCGCGGCGCTCTACGCCTTCGCGCGCAAGACCGGCGCGCAGGTCCTGTGCCTCGCCCACGTGACCAACACGATGGGCCAGACCGAACGGGACTTCGAAAAAGGCGAAGCGGACGGCACCGCGGATGCGCTCGCGGTTCTCGAAGCGATCGTGGCGAAGATTGCCTTATGAGCGGCGCGTACAGGTGCGCCCGCCGGGTGGTAGCTCAGCTTGATTGCGGCAGGCTCCCAGGCACCGGCAAATTCAGCGCCTTCGCCCGCTTGGCCGCGAGCTTGTGATACGCCTGGGCCTGATCTTCGAGCTGCTTCTTCGATTTTGGATTTGTCTCCGAGGCGGCCATCCTCTCGAATCGATGCGCCTGCTCGAGATATTCGGCAACCATTTTCATCCGGCCCCCCTCCTGGATGATTCGCAGTTAGTGCCGAGGTTATTTGCGAATCGCCAGGCAATTCAAGGGCCAGCATGCCCAGGGAACTACGCGGTGCGACGCGGTCAAGTAGGCAGAGCGGTCTGATCGCCATGCCCGACAGTTCGTTCGCCTATGAACCCCTGTCCGCATGGGCGTCTTCGGAGCCGTCTTCGTTTTGAATAGGGCGCGAAGGCCAACAAAATGCCCGGCCGAACGGCCGGGCATTTTTAGCTCTCCGCTGCGATCAATCAGCAGAACACGCAGGCCGCATAAACGACGCCCGTCGTTGTCAGCAGCCCGATGGCGATCAAAGCCAGTTTCATGATCTGTCTCCTGGAAACACTGAACATACACCAGGAATCGCAAGATTTCTAGGCGTGCGCCGCGTGCGGCCTGTTCATCATCCGCCGCCATATGGGATGCGACATTGGTCAGGCGGCAGGAAGCACCGCGCTGTCACTTGACTACGATCGTTCCAAACATTCCCGCCTGATAGTGGCCCGGGATCAGGCAAGCAAATTCAAACTTGCCCGGATTGGAGAATGTCCAGACCAGTTCGCCGCGCGTAAACGGCGCGAGGCGCTTCGCATTGGGATCGTCATGCACCATTCCGGGATGTTTCTTCATCACCTCGGCATGTTTGCGATTTTCGCGGATCGTGGCCAACACGAATTCGTGATTTTCAAGCCCCTCATTATCCAGCACGAAGCGGATCTGCTCACCCCTGCGAATCTCGAGCCTGTTCGGCTCGAACATCATTCGTTTCCCCTCCTCGCGCATCGCAATATGCACCTCGCGACTCGGCTTTGTTGGATCGCCCGGCAGTCCTGCGGAAAAGCCATGGGCGTCATGTGCGCGCGGAGAAGCCATGTCCGCGAACATGATACCTGCCATGGCGGTCGAGCCGACCAGCGCCGTCAAAGCGCGTCGTATGGTACCTGTCATGATGATCGCTCCGTTAACCAGGACTGCCTTTTTTATGCCGGACAGCCCTGAGCGTGGCCCTTTGCCCTACAAGGCACCGGCGCGTTCGACAACATGTGACTTGACGCGTCCGGCCATCAAATCGATATTCCCGTGTGCATGACCCGATCCATGCGCCTCGCTCGAACCATACTGGCTGCCGCCATTGCGGTCGCGATCACCATGCTGCCGGTGGCAGGCAGTGCCCTGGCGGGCACGAAGCAACCCAGCATGTCCGCTTCGATGTCGATGACCGCGGCGGGCCCAATGGACGATTGCTGCCCGGACCACGCCAAGCAGGATGAAAAGGCCGTGGACGATTGCTGCGCCATGGCAGCTTGCGCGCTCACGGTCTTCAGCTTTTCGAAAGCGGATTGGGTCTTCCTGCCTCCGGCGAAATCGGCGGACGTCATTCCGCGGGTCGCGAGCGAGCGTCTGCACTCGCAAGCAGGGCAGCCTCCCTTCCGACCTCCTCGCGTCTGATTCTCCCTGAATGTGCGTCGCGCCGCGTGAGCGAAGGCTCGCGCGGACAACCATTCGGCTGCGCGCCCGCTCGCCGTGGCGCGGCCGATCGTCGACCCATGAGGAGATCGAGACGTGAAGACGAAATGCATTTTTTCCGCCGCCGTCATGGCCGCCCTGTTGACCGTATCCTGTGCTGCCCTGGCAGGCGCCAATGACTACGCATTCGAGCCCGTCCAGGCAGAGATCAAGAAGGGCGACGACGTCACGGTCGCCGTGCGGCTCATCAACAAGGCGACGAAAAAGCTGGTGCCGGACGCGATCATTATCCAGAGCCGCATCGATATGGCGCCCGACCGCATGGCCGAAATGGCGTCACCGCTCACGCCGTTGCCCAGCCCCGAGCCGGGGGTCTACGCTTTCAAGACGGACCTCACGATGCAGGGCCGCTGGCTCTTGAGCCTGGCGGCCAAAATCCAGGGCGAGCCGGAAACCGTGATCGGCAAGATCATCTTCCGCGCCACGCGGTAGTCCCCAAATGCGCACGCATCCCGAGATGGCAGCGCATATCGCGATCTTTGCGGCGGGGGTCCTCTCGGCGGCCCCTGCCCTTCCTGCCATCACATCGCTCCTGCGCTGTGGAGACGAGCCATGAAGCGCGCTCACGGTGCGTTCCTGCTCGCGCTCGGCGTCGCAACCGGTGCGGCCGGCGGAGTCTGGCTCGCGCGTTCACCCGTGCTCGTATCCGAGTTGGCGAACGCCGAGCAGCCCGCGCCCGCAAAGGGCAAACGCAAGGTGGTGTACTATCGCGATCCCACCGGAGCCCCCGAGTATTCGGCGACTCCGAAGAAAGACCAACAGGGCCGCGACTACATCCCGGTCTACGAGGATGAGGAGGTTTCGTTCGATCCTAAGCCGGCCAAACCGAAAGCCGCGCAAGGCGAACGCAAAATCCTCTACTACCGCAATCCCATGGGCCTGCCCGACAGCTCGCCGGTCCCGAAGAAGGACTGGATGGGGATGGACTACATCCCGGTCTACGAGGGCGAGGAGCAGGACGACGGCAAGACGGTCAAGCTGAGCCTCGACAAGGTCCAGCGCAGCGGCGTTCGAACCGAGACCGCGCAGGCTCGGGTGATCGCCCAGTCCGTCCGCGCGGCCGGCACGGTGATGCACGACGAGCGCCGGCAGACCATCGTGACGGTGCGCTCCGACGGCTACGTCGAAGATCTGTTCGTCAACGCCACGGGCCAGCACGTCCACGCCGGCGAGCCGCTGTTTCGATTCTACAGCCTGGACATTCAGCGCGCGCAGATCGACCTCAACATCGCCGTCGGCGCGGCTCAGCGCGGAGTGGCACGCGCCGATGCAGACCGCACGATCGAGGGAGCGCTTCAGCGCCTGCGCAATCTCGGCATACCGGAGAGCCGCATCCGCGAGGTCCGCGATACCGGCACCAATCCCCGCACCCTTGATTGGCCCTCGCCCGCGACAGGTGACGTGGTCGAAAAAAGGATCATCAACGGCCAGCGCGCGTCGGCCGGCGACCGGCTCTATCTCATTGCCGACCATTCGCATCTGTGGGTGATCGCCGACGTGTCCGAGAGCGACATTGCGTCGATCAAGCCCGGCACGCGCGCGAGCATCACGTTCCGCGCCTATCCGACGCAGCCGGTCGAGGCCGAGGTCACGTTTATTTATCCGGAAATGAAAGCGGAGACGCGCACGGTGCGCGTGCGGCTCGAAGTCGCCAATCCCGACGGAAAGCTCAAGCCCGACATGTATGCCGACGTCGTCTTCCGCACAGGCGACGATCGACCCGTCCTGGCAATGCCGAGCAGCGCCGTGATCGACAGCGGCACGCGACAGGTCGTGCTGGTTTCGAAAGGAGACGGCCGCTTCGAGCCGCGGCCCGTCAAGCTCGGCCGCCGCGGCGACGGGTACGTCGAGGTGACGGATGGCGTCAGGGACGGCGAAAAGGTCGTCACCAGCGCGACCTTCCTGATCGACGCCGAAAGCAATCTGCGCGCCGCGCTGCAGGCCTTCACGCAACCGGAGACGGCCGAATGATCGCCGCCCTCATCCGCTGGTCGGCTCGGAACGTGTTCCTGATCGGACTTGCGACAGTTTTCGTGACGTTGGCGGGAATATACGCGATCACGCGCGTGCCGCTCGACGCCATTCCGGATCTCTCGGACGTGCAGGTCATCATCTACACGGAATTTCCCGGGCAGGCTCCGCAGGTCGTCGAGGATCAGGTCACCTACCCGCTGACGACGTCCATGCTCAGCGTGCCAAAATCGCGCGTGGTGCGCGGCTTTTCGTTCTTTGGCGTCTCCTTCGTCTACGTGATCTTTGAGGATGGCACCGATCTTTATTGGGCGCGCTCGCGCGTGCTCGAATACCTCAACTCCGCCGCGCGCAAGCTTCCGGCCGGCGTTTCGCCGAGTCTCGGTCCCGACGCGACCGGCGTTGGCTGGGTGTACCAATATGTCGTGCGCGGCGCGCAGAAGAGCCTCGCCGAGCTACGGACGGTACAGGACTGGTATGTGCGCTACGGCATCGCCAAGGCCGAGGGTGTCGCCGAGGTCGCAAGCGTCGGCGGGTTCGTCAAGCAATACAGCGTGATCATCGATCCTCGCCGGCTGCAATCGCTGGGCATTTCGCTCGGCAAGATTCGCGAGGCGCTGCGCACCAGCAACATGGACGTGGGCGGTCGAACCGTGGAGCTGGCCGAGACCGAGTTCGCGGTGCGCGGGCGCGGCTACATCAAGAGCCTTGGCGATCTCGAGCAGATCGTGGTCAAGAGCGATCGCGGCGTGCCGGTCCTCCTCAAGGACGTGGCGCGGATCGAATTAGCCCCCGACGAGCGCCGCGGCATCACGGAGATGGACGGCGAAGGCGAGGTCGTCTCCGGCATCGCGCTGCAACGCTTCGGCGAGAATGCGCTCGCCGTCATCAAAAACGTCAAGGACCGTCTTGCCGAGATCGCGCCGAGTCTGCCGTCGGGAGTGACGATCGAGCCCGTCTATGACCGCTCCGATCTGATCTACCGGGCGATCGACACGCTCAAGCGCACGCTCATCGAGGAAAGCCTGATCGTCGCTTTCGTGTGCGTCATATTTCTTCTCCATGTCCGCAGCGCGCTCGTCGCCATCATCACCCTGCCGCTCGGCGTCCTGATTGCGTATCTGTGCATGCACCTGCTGGGCCTCAGCTCCAACATCATGAGCCTCGGCGGTATCGCGATTGCGATCGGCGCCATGGTGGATGCGGCCATCGTCATGATCGAAAATGCGCACAAACATCTGGAGCGGGCGACGCCGGACAAATCCAGGACCGAGGTGTTGATCGCGGCGGCGAGTGAGGTCGGACCGGCGCTGTTCTTCAGCCTGCTCATCATCACCGTATCATTCCTGCCGATCTTCGCGCTCGAAGCGCAGGAAGGCCGGCTGTTCAAACCCCTCGCCTATACAAAAACCTTCGCGATGGCGGCGGCGGCGCTCCTGTCCGTGACGCTCGTGCCGGCGCTGATGATGCTGTTCGTGCGCGGCCGCATCGTTCCCGAGCACCGGAACCCGATCAACCGGTTCCTGATCTGGCTCTACCGGCCGGTGATCCGGCTCGCGCTGAGGTTCAAGGCGATCACGATTCTCGCCGCTGTCGCCATCCTGGCGGGGAGCCTATGGCCGGCGATGCGGCTCGGCACCGAGTTCATGCCCAATCTCAACGAGGGCACACTGTTCTATATGCCGACCACGCTGCCGGGCCTCTCCGTCACCAAGGCCGCCGAGTTGGTGCAGACGCAGAACAAGATCATCAAGAGCTTTCCCGAGGTCCTTTCGGTCTGGGGAAAGGCCGGCCGCGCGTCGACCGCGACCGACCCGGCGCCGACCGAGATGTTCGAGACGGTGATCAACCTCAAGCCCGAGACCGAATGGCGGCCTGGCATGACGGTCGACAAGCTGATCTCGGAAATGGACAAGGCTTTACAGTTTCCCGGCGTGTCGAACGCCTGGACCATGCCGATCAAGGCCCGCATCGACATGCTGTCGACCGGGATCCGCACGCCGGTCGGCGTGAAGGTGTTGGGCACCGATCTGAGCGAGATGGAGAAGCTCGCCCGCCACATCGAGGCGGTGGTGCGAACGGTGCCCGGGACGAGCAGCGCCTATGCGGAGCGGGCGATCGGCGGGTATTACCTCAATGTCGATCCCGATCGCGCGCAGCTCAGCCGCTACGGCCTGATGGTCGGCGACGTGCAGAACATGATCGCCATGGCGCTCGGCGCCGAGCCGGTGACGACCACGGTCGAAGGCCGCGAGCGCTACACGGTCAGCATCCGTTATCCGCGCGACTACCGCAGCGATCCTCAGGCGATTGCAACGCAAGTCCTGATCCCGACCGCAGAAGGAAGCGCGGTCCCGCTCGGCCAGATCGCCAAGGTGAGCCTCGCACAAGGACCGGCCAGCATCCGCACCGAGAATGCGCAACTCGCGGTCTACATCTTCATCGACATCCGCGACCGCGATCTCGGCGGCTACGTGGCGGATGCGCAGAAGGCCGTCGCCTCCCAGGTCGAGTTCCCGCCCGGCTACTACGTCACCTGGAGCGGGCAATTCGAATATCTCGAGCGCGCCAAGGCGCGGCTGCAGGTGGTGGTGCCGGTGACGGTGCTGATCATTTTCCTGCTGCTCTATCTCAATTTCCGACGCGTGACCGAGACCTTGATCGTTTTGCTGTCGGTGCCGTTCGCGCTGGTCGGCGGCCTGTGGTTGATGTGGTGGCTCGGATTCAACCTCTCGGTCGCGGTCGCGGTCGGCTTCATCGCGCTCGCCGGGGTAGCCGCCGAGACCGGCGTCGTGATGCTGATCTATCTCGACAGTGCGCTGTCGGAGCTCAAGGCAGAGCGCGTCGCCGAAGGGCGACCATTTACGCGCGCGGACCTTTACGCCGCGATCATGGACGGCGCGGTCGAGCGCGTACGCCCGAAGATGATGACCGTCTGCGCGATCATGGCGGGCCTGCTACCGATCATGTGGAGCCACGGCACGGGCGCCGAGGTGATGCAGCGGATCGCGGTACCGATGATCGGCGGCATGGTGTCGTCCACGCTGCTCACGCTGATCGTCATCCCGGCGATCTACGCGGTGGTCAAGGAGCTGGCGATCCGGTCAGCGCGCGCCGCGCCGATGCCTCGGACGCAACGGGAGGCGGTTTCATGATGCACGACATGATGGGCATGATGGGCGGAATGGGGTGGGGCATGGGCTTGATCGGGCTCCTGCTCATTGTCCTGCTCGTGCTCGCGATCGCGGCGCTCGCCAAATATCTTTTTTCCGACAGGTGAGGAGGACGCCAGCATGAAGCTTTCGATCGCGCTCGTAGCGCTCGCCATGAGCTCTCCCGCATTGGCGCTCGACGGGAACGCAGCCCGCGGACAGCGCGCGTTCGGCGCCTGCGCGGCCTGCCATTCGCTCGAACCCAACCGCAGCATGACGGGGCCGAGCCTTGCCGGGCTTTGGAATCGGAAAGCGGCGAGCCTCGCAAGCTTTCCGCGCTATTCGCCGGCGTTGAAATCTTCGGACATCGTCTGGAACGATCAGACGCTCGATGCGTGGCTGACGGACCCGCAGCATTTCGTTCCCGGCAATACCATGACGTTTCCCGGCATCAAGGACGCGCGCCAGCGGGCCGATCTGCTCGCCTTTCTTAAGGCCGCAACGCAAGATGGCGCGAGCGCGCAGGCCGCTCCGCGCGGCGGCGACGGAATGATGGGCGGGATGACGGGTGGCCCCACGCCCAATCTGAAGAAGCTCGACCCCGAGGAGCGCGTGCGAACGATCCAGCTTTGCCGCGATACGTATCGGGTGACGACGGATGACGGCAAGACGCGGGATTTCTGGGAACGCAACCTGCGCTTCAAGACGGATTCGAGCGACGACGGGCCGGAGAAAGGCGCGCCCGCGATCCTACGCGCCGGCATGATGGGCGACCGCGCTGCCGTGATCTTTGCCGATCCGGCGGAAATCAGCGCCTTGATCGTACCCAGGTGTTGAAACGTATCCGCGTCAACCGACGCTAGATCGGCATTAGGGACAACGAGTCGAGTCATGTCGGGTTCTCGAGGCTGAACGTCTGCGTTTCGTCATCATAGGCAAAGGCCTCGGCAAATCGCGCCCAGGCGATGACCGCGCGTAAAGTCTGTTCGGCTGCTTCGATGGTCATGTGGTCCTCGAGCTCGTCGAGGAAACGGCTTCTCGGCGCCGTGTGATTGGCGCGTTCCTGCAGGACCCGCCGGATATGGGCGGCCAGCGGCACGTAGCAGAGGAGCTGATGCTGGAAGAGCTTCTTGCGGTCGTCCAATTCTGCTTCGCTGAACTGCTTGCCCGCATGGGTCAGCCGGATATCGCCTTCTCCGACCTCGGCCAGACGGAGCATCTGCAGCGCCTCGGCGACCGGAAAGAGATCGTCGACCTCCATGTGCAGCGAGCCGGCGATCACGGGCAGGTCGGCCTTTCCATTGTAGGGCGCACCGGCCATCGTCTCGATCAGACCCGAAATCAAGTTGGCCGACACGCGCGGCAGGATGACCTCGACGCGGCGCTCCGACGGCACGAGGGCAGGCGTCGATCCGACCGGCGGCGCAGTCATCGAGACGTAGATTCCCTCGACGAGATCGCGAAAGCGCGGCTCCAGCCGGTTTCGCGGGCGCGGCAGATCGACCCTGATCTCGCTGATCACGTGCCCGGGGTTGCGCGAGAACAGGAGAATGCGATCGCACATGAGCACCGCTTCCTCGATATTGTGCGTGACCAAGATGACGCCTTTGATCGGGAGCCGCCGTTCGCTCCACAGATCGAGGAAATCGTTGCGCAGGGTTTCGGCAGTGAGGATGTCTAGGGCCGAGAACGGCTCATCCATTAAAAGGACGTTGGGGTGGACGACGAGCGCGCGCGCAAAGCCGACGCGCTGGCGCATTCCGCCCGAGAGCTCGCGCGGATAGGCCGACTCGTAGCCGTCGAGGCCGATCAGATCGATGCCGGCCAGCGCCCGTTGACGCACCTCGGACTCGGGAAGGCGGAGCGCTTCCAAGCCGAGCTGGACGTTTTCCAGCACTGTCAACCAGGGAAACAGCGCGAAGTTCTGGAATACCATGGCGATCCCGGGCGCCGGTCCTGCGACCGGCCGACCCAGATAGACGATGTCTCCTGCTGTGGGCCGCGCCAGCCCCGCGATCAGGCGCAGGAGTGTCGACTTGCCCGATCCGGAGCGGCCAAGTAGGCCGACGATCTCGCCTTCTGCCAATTCGAGATCGATGTCGTCGAGCACCAGGAGATCGCCGCCATCCGGTTTCGGAAAAGCCTGACGAACGGAATGAATGTCCAGCAAGCGAGCGGCGGGCATCGAAGCAGCCTTTCTCATCCGAGCCGATACTTGCGTTCGGCATAAAGGTAAAGCGGACGCCAGAAAGCGCGGTTGATGACGACCACGAAAGCGCTCATCACGGCGATGCCGAGTACGATTCGGTAGAAATCGCCGCCCTCTGTCGCTCGCGCAATATAGGCACCGAGGCCGCTGGCCTGCACGCGCTCGTCGCCCCAGGAGGCGACCTCAGCCACGATGCTTGCGTTCCAGGAGCCTCCCGAGGCCGTGATGGCGCCGGTCACGTAGTAGGGAAACACGGCCGGCAAGGCCACCTTTCGCCACCACAGCGGCCCGTGGACCTGAAGATTTGTGCCGACGTCCCGGAGCTCGGACGGAATCGCGGCCGCGCCGGCAATCACGTTGAACAGGATGTACCACTGGGTCCCGAGGATCATCAGAGGACTCAGCCAAATGTCGGGATTGAGCTTCAGCGTCACGATCGCCACGACAGCGACCGGAAACAACAAATTCGCCGGAAAGGCCGCGAGGAATTGCGCAACGGGCTGGACCACGAGCGCCGCGCGTGGACGCGTTCCGACCCAAACGCCGACAGGAACCCAGATTGCGCTCGCAATGGCGATAAGAATCACAACGCGGGTCAGCGTCGCGAATCCGAGAAGGATTGCCTCGCCGACGTCCGTCAACGACAGGCCGGACAGAACGAAGCGTGCGACCTGCCACAGGGCGAGCGCCACCAGGACCAACACTATGCCGCCCCAGGCGAGATCGACCCAGCGCTGTCGATCGAGCGACCGCACGCTTCTCGGGCCTGCGCCGGATGGCGCCATTCGCAGCGAGTGTCGCCACAGCATCGAGAACGGACGTCTCAGTCTCGCGATCACGCCCGATCGGCGTATGACGTCCAGCACCCACGAGGCGGGCACCGCGATACTCGCCTGCTGCTCGAAGCGGAAGCGATCTGCCCAGGCAACCAGCGGCCGGAAGAGCAATTGATCGTACAGAAGGATGACGACAAGCATCGTGCCGATGGCCCAGCCGACCGCCGTGAGATCGCGCTGCTCGATCGCCGTTGCAATGTACGAACCCATGCCGGGCAACATCACCGTCGTATTGCCGACGCTGATGGCCTCCGACGCAACCACGAAGAACCAGCTGCCCGACATCGACATCATCATGTTCCAGATGAGCTGTGGCAGCGCAAATGGCACGTCGACGCGCCAGAAATGCATCCATGGCGAAAGCCTGAACGAGCGCGATGCCTCGATAAGCTCGGTGGGGACGGTGCGCAGCGACTGGTAGAAGCTGAAGGCCATGTTCCAGGCCTGGCTGGTGAAGATCGCGAAGATCGCGGCGAATTCGGCACCGAGCACGCGGCCCGGGACGAGCGACATGAAGAAGACGACGGTGGTCGAGATGAAGCCGAGGATCGGGACCGATTGCAGGATGTCGAGCAACGGGATGAGCAGAACCCTCGCGCGTTTGTTCTTCGCCGCCAGCGTCGCATAGGTGAAGGTGAAGAGGAGCGAAAGCGCTAAAGCCAGAAACATCCGCAACGTCGTGCGCGCTGCATATTCAGGCAGATGCGCCGGCGCGAGCGAGAGCGGCGTGCGTTGCAGCTCGGCCAGAGGCTGCAGGACATCGCGGCTTGCTTCCGCGAGAAAGACGACAAGACCGACCACAAGAACGATCGCGATGACGTCCCAGCTGTTGAAGCCGAGCGCGCGCCTTTCGACCGAAATTGGCAGGAGTGGACGCATGGCGGCCGTTCAAGCGGAAAGAATCCGACGGGCTTTCTTGAACGACCGACGTCGAATTGCAATGCTTTTGAGCGCGCCACGCGCATCTTTCCGCTTTCATGGCGCGATTCGCCGCAAGAACCCGTCAACTACTCGCTTGCCGCCGCCTGAAATGCACGTCGCAGACGCGGATCGTCGATCCGCTCGAGATGTTTCCTGAGGATGGCGGTGCGTTTCGGGTCGTCGATTGCGACGATGGCATGACAAACGTCACGGGTCGTACGGCAGAAAAAACGCGGCGCCGATGGTCTCCAGCGCAGGCCGAGCGCGTCCAGCTCATCGGCGACGGCCAGCGCGGCCATCTGGTCTCGGCGATCCCGGGTGACGGCAAAACGCAGGAGCAGCAGCAGCCATTCCCGTATCCGCTCCGCCCGCCAGTCCGGTGGGCCAGTCGTGCCATCAATTGCAGCCGAAGGGACCGACGCGGCAAACTCCGCGGTCGCCGCAATGTCATGTCGCACGATGCGAAGACGAGCCGCGTTGCCCTCGTGGCGCGTGCATCGGCTTGTATCGGGAGGCGCGGACATTCATCCCGCTCATCATGCACCGACTGAGGAGCCGCGCTCGGGCGAGCGCCGGCTCCGCGCTGCCGCAAGTGAGTCGGATCCAGTCCGATCGACGAAGACGCCGGCGCCACGTTCCTGCCGGTTCAGGTCGCCGATGATGTACTCGGAATAGTCGATGTCGAGATGCGTCAAGACTCGCTCGATCTCCGCCCTCGTCTCGGTGTTCGGCTCGACAAGCGGCAAGCGGACGCGCGGAGAGATGAGCCCCATCAGGCTCAACGCATATTTGACCGGAGCCGGATTGCTCTCGCGGAACAGCGCGACGGTGAGCGGCGCGCCCGCCGCCGCAAGCCGCTGAGCCCGCGCGGTCTGGCCCTGCTTCCACGCCAGGAAGATGGCGCGGCACAGACCGGGCGCCACGTTCGAGGTGACGGAAATGCAGCCGTTGCCGCCATAGGCGAAAAAGCCCAGCGCCGTGGCATCGTCGCCCGAGAGCAGACGGAATTTCGCGCCCAGCGTCGCCCGCAAACGGAGCGGCCGGGTGATATCGCCGGTCGCATCCTTGAGCCCGATGCACCGGGGCATCTCCGCCAAGCGGACAATGGTCTCATCCGCCAGGCCCGACGCGGTGCGAGCCGGAACGTCGTAGAGGATCATCGGCAGGCCGCTCGCGTCGGCGATCGCGCGGAAATGCGCGTATAGGCCCGCCTGCGTCGGCCTGTTGTAGTAGGGCACGACGCAGAGAACGGCGTCAGCGCCGGCTGTTTCGGCATCCTCGGCCAGCTCGATTGCCTGCGCGGTCGAGTTCGAGCCCGCACCCGCAATGACCGGTATCTCACCCCCTGCAACCTCGACCGCCGCGCTGACGACCGCCACTTGCTCGGCGCGGGTCAAGGTGGACGCTTCTCCAGTCGTGCCGCACACGACCAGGGCGGTGGCGCCTTGTTCGATCTGACGGACGCAGAGCCGTTCGAACGCGGCAAGGTCGAGTTCGCCCGCCTGGTCGAACGGCGTAGGAAGTGCCGGCGCGTAGCCGCCGAGCTGCGAAACGTGACGTCCGATGTCGGCCATGGATCAACCTCACGCGACCTTGGAGCGCGGATTCGCTTCGTGCCGGCGCGCCGATACGGCGCAGCCGTGCGCATGGACGCTGCCGGCCTCGACCAGGAAGCCGCATCTCTGCAGCACGGCGCGAAGCTTGCGGTTGGCGGCAGGCTGCTGCGGATCGAGCCAGATGACCAGCACGCCGGCCGGGGCGAGAAAATCTGCGAGCCAATCGAGCGTCGTCTCGATGGCTTCGACCGAGCGTTGCCGCCAGTCGACCAGAGCCACATCGTACTGTCCGGCCGCCGCCCCGTAATTCGGCGTGGCTGCGACGCGGATATAGCCGTGACGGTGGAGCTCGAACATGAGCTCGGCGCTTTTGGCGCCCGTCACGATGATGCGCTGGAACTGGGAGCAACGCGCGAGGGCGATCATCGGCTCAACGATCCGCTGGCCGGTGAAGGGGAGACGCGACTGGATCATGTGGGGCATGACTGACGCGGCATCGGAGGCGATGCGAGACCTAGGCGGCTCGCGCTTGGGCGAACTCGACATTGGATGCGGCCCGATTGATGGCGTGGCGATTGCCGGTGAGGTCGAGCTCGAGAGTTTCCGGGACCATGATCACGGCCTGCGGCCGGTTGCCGTTTTCGAACATGGCGAATTTCAGGGCTTCGGTGCGGCTGACGAACAGGCCGCCGCAAAGGCCCTTCTGATCCTGAACGACCCAGTGGCCGCGGCTGTTCTTGCCGATCAGGAAGAGCGGGGATTTTGCGCAACTCGATGGGGGAGGTTCGCCTTCGGCCATTGTGGTTCTCCTTCGGCTAGGACGGGTTCGATCAGTGAACGATCGGAAGGTCGTCGTCGTTTTTCGACGCGAGACGATACCGGCCGCGAAAAAGCTCGGCCTCCGCGCGCGCCTTGGTCCGGCGCATGTCGGCCATGACCCGGCGCAGGCGCGACGACAAGGCACGCGCTCTCGCGACCACGGCGACGAAGATGCGATCATGCTTTGTCATGTTTCGCGTTCCAGCGCGGACCGGGCCCGCGCACGTAGTGAAGCTCCGGTCGATACGGGTGGAAGAAATCCTTGGTCCAATTCTGGAGGCCATCGGCGCGCAGAAGCCGGCGACAGGCCGCGTCGATCCTCGTTAGAAGCATCCGGACGAAGGGTATGGCTTCCATTATGAGTGCGGTCATCGAAGTCTCTCCCATTGCTCTTGCGATTCTCCCGGGAGTCCTTCCTGTGTTGTGGTGTCGTCGCGGCCGAGGTCGTGGCGCTTTTCCATGCCGCGAATGTGCTCATCGGCCCATATGAATTCGAGACGGAACCCGGCGCTTTCTCATAAGGGCGACATAAAAGGCCGCGGGCGAGCCGTTGATTAAGAATCGGCAAACGGCGGACGAAATCCGCGTGCGACGCTGCATTCGCCAGGCGAACCCGTCACGCCAGCGCTCCGAGCATGTAGCCGATCACCGCGCACATTGCCGCCTCGTCCCAATGGGTGAGCTCGGGACCGAGCAAAACCTCTCGCCGAAACGTGCCGACGACGCTGCAGAATATCGCCGACAGCGCCATCAGGGTGGCAAGCGTGACCACGAAGCCTTGGCTGCTGAAACTCGCGAAGGTGGTAAGAAGAGCCAGCCGGAATGCGAAACGGAACGCGACCTGCCGCGAATTGAATTGAGCCGGGATTGCGGGCGGAGACCGCTGCATTGGTACCCCTACCGCGCCGATCAGCTGAAATTCTCGCAGCAGACCGGCTCGCCGGACGTGGGCCGGGCCCGCGGCACCGTCTGCGGGCGCTCGTCGAGTGCTGCGGAGGTTTCGAGACGCGCCTCGATGAACGCGCTCAGAATGGCCAATGGGAGGATTTCGTGGCTCGCTTCTACCGTCTGATCCAATCCGATCGGCAGTTCGGGCCGTTGCGATAGCGCACAGTGCCACCCGCCATCCTCGTACAGGAGTCGGCGAAGTTTCCAGCTCGGCAATTCGAGCTCGAGCAGCGCGAGCGTTGCATCGGCGAACGCTCCCGATTGCGCCAAGCGAGTGATCCTTGCCTTTGCGCTCGGCGGGTACGCGTGCAGCCGCCGGCACGTTCGCGCGACCACGTCATCGATCAGCTCGGGCGTGATCGCCCCGGCGCGACGAAGCCGCTCCTGCAAGTCGCGCAGCCGCTCCCGATGATCCCAAGCGAACAACATGGCGCTTCTCGAATGCCTCGCTTTGCTAAGCGGGGCCACGGACAAGAAATGGCCAAAACATCATAAAAAAGCGAGAGGTGGGCGCGTGCCGCGATATAGAGATTTCGTAGGAAAAGTGCCTTGCGATCATAAAGCTTGGACTAAAGGACCGGGGCCCGGCTGCCGAGCGAGGTAATAACCGCTCCGCCCTCGACCGGTATTCATCGGTCTCCGCCCGAGCGCAGGCCCGGCGATAAAATCGCGTTATTTCAAATGGTAATCGCCGCCACATCATCGCGGCCGATCGGAAAGGCGGCAGCCCGTCTTTATGGAATTCCTATAACTCTGCGCCCCGTCCCGTCTCGAATTCATATGCGTT
>Ga0075434_100002922_pt1 | contig 15183 bp, 14 predicted proteins | sample RhiMethybrSRZTD3_FD_75298 | JGI IMG/M metagenome (GOLD analysis project Ga0075434, IMG submission 75298) | Populus rhizosphere microbial communities from Tennessee, USA - Rhizosphere MetaG P. TD hybrid SRZTD3 | ecosystem: Host-associated > Plants > Roots > Rhizosphere > Soil | place: USA... | reverse complement strand
TACGCCTGAATTTGGGGATAAATATAAACTTGAGGTGGTATTGACCGATAATAAAGAAAATGATGCTATAGGTGTTATCAGAAGAACCACTAAAATCGGAAAGATCTTTGTATGGCCAATAGCACGCGCCGTCGATATTGAATCTGGCGTAGAAGATGAAATGGCAATTTAGAGATAAAGTAATATTCAATTCTCCGACCAATACCATATATCAGCGTAAAGATAAAATAAGAATATAATATAATGCGAGCATGTCAAAGCCATCGTAGCTAACCTGCAAATAGTCTCATTATAAATTAGCAGGATCTACTAATATAGGAGAGCGGCTCAAGAGCAATTGATTTTGCATAACACTTTGTATCGCATTATTGCTGCATTTTGGGTATCCTTTTGAACTAGCCCAGTCTACCGCGGTATTCTAATGCGTTAGTATCCTCGAGTATTGGGCATCATTGGAACTATATACATTATAAGGCTACTGTGCAACGGTATCGTTACTATAAAACAAGCTACGCGGACAGATCAAATTCTTTATCATCATCGAGGCGATCACAAGCAGAGGAACCTGACCTCTAGACATCATTGTGAAATTGTTGTAGACAACTTTTGTCCTTTATTGTCGATTACGACTAGTTAATGATGTCCACTCCCTTCACACTTCCAGAGCTATTATTCAAGCTCATGGTTATCGATGATGCAGTTCTTTTAAAGCTGACAGATTTTTATACTCGATTAAAAAGGGATCTGGTTAGAAATGTAATGAAAATGTTTCACTTGATTCCAGGATGGTTTTTAGAAAAACTTTATTATTCAAAATTCGCCAAGATTTTTTTTCCTATCTACGAATACTTTACGAGGAATCAAACGCTGAAATTATACAGCATATATAATAGGATTGTGATAGAGGTTGACCTTTCAAAACCGGCAGAAAGGGCCATACCTTTTGATGCTTATGAACCAATGGTTACTCAGAAATTTTTGGCTATTATGAAAAAAGATGATGTGGTACTCATCGTTGGTGCATGGATAGGGTATTATGTGCTTTTGGCAGCGGAAAAAGCAAAACATGTTGTAGCAGTAGAAGCAGACGATAAGAATTGTGAGCGAATCGGGAGGAACTTGGAACTAAATGGCTTTTCTAACGTAACAGTGCTAAATATTGCTGCAGGAGATAAATCATCCTACGCACATCTAATCGAAGGCCCCGGATCTTCTATGCATAAAGTGTATGAAGTAACTTGCAACCAACTAGGTAAAACCATCAAGACAGAGCCTCTTGACAATATTATCTCTACTTTGAGAATAGGAGAGATAAACATTCTGATTATGGACATCGAGGGATATGAGTATTTCGCTCTAAAAGGATTAGGAAATTCTCTGCGAAGTCATACTGTAAAGAACGTAATATGTGAGATCCATCCGTCTATCTTAGTGGAACATGGTATATCGAAGAATGATGTATTGGATCTTTTCCACGATTATGGATATTCAGTCACTGATCTGCAAAAAAGTGTTGCTTCCCATCCATATCACATTCATGCAAAGATATCTGATCTCTAACTAATTTAATCGTTCAACCATTGATAGTGAATGATCCACACTTAGCTATGGTACAGACTATAGGTTCTCACATTAATCGATTCATCGGGTTAATCTTTATAGACTTTATCGAATCAAAAATTATCCTTGGAGGTTTTATGGTTAAATTGGAGTGACATTAAGAACCCTAATGCAGGTGGAGCAGAAGTATTTACTCACGAGGTCATGCGCAGGCTAGTCTCAAAGGGACATCATATGACTCTTTTCACTGCAGAGATTCCGAAAGGGCCGCAAAATGAAGATGTCGATGGTGTGAATACTATAAGGCAAGGGAATAGATATAGTGTATACGGTAAGGCACGTCAATACTATCTTAGACATAGCAATCACTTTGACTATGTTATCGATGAGATAAACACAAAACCTTTTCTGACCCCAAAATTTGTTAAAAATAAGCCAATATTGGCATTCATTCACCAACTAGCCAGGGAGTTTTGGTTCTATGAAACATTTTTTCCCTTAAATTTGATCGGCTATTATTATCTTGAGCAAAAATGGTTATCCTACTACAAAAATGTTCTAACAGTTACTGTTTCTAATTCATCTAAGCAAGATTTGGAACGGTTGGGGCTCAAGAAAATTTTGTTAGTACCACCTGGGCTAAGTGTTGAACCTTTACGTGAGTTGCCAAACAAAGAGTCCGATCCCACTATTGTTTTTATGGGTAGATTTAAAAGAGCAAAGTTGCCAGATCACGCTATTGAAGCATTTCGTATAATTAAAAACGACATTCCACATGCAAAAATGTGGATGATAGGAGATGGCTATATGTTTCATAAGCTTAAAAATTCCAAAACTGAAGATATCAGATTCTATGGCCACGTGAGCAACGAACAGAAGTATGAAATTCTCTCTAAAGCCCATCTTGTTTTGGCGCCTGCGGTGAGAGAAGGCTGGGGTTTGGTCGTCACTGAATCTAACGCCATGGGAACTCCGGTTATAGCATACAATGTTCCAGGATTAAGAGATTCTGTAAAACATGGAGAGACAGGAGTCTTGATCGATAACTGCTCTCCAAAGAGCCTCGCCGAAGCTGCCTTAGTTTTGTTAAAGGACAGGCCACTTCTGAGAAAATATAGCGCTAATGCTCTTGAATTTTCAAGGCAATTTAGCTGGGATGAAACAGCAGATGTTTTCGATAAGATCATAAAAAGTAACAATTCGCCATAAAGTGTCGGCCAGAAAATCAGTTTGCTATATCTATAATAATGACACTTGTACATCAATTTATCAATCATTCGTTGCTGAACTGAGATTAAGCTAGAAACAACAGTTCTACAGAGGCATCAAATTATGGGATTCGAGGATTAGATATACTTAGTATTAGAGAGGCAGTATACTGCGAGTTGCATTTGTATAGATCCGTAGTTCATGAAGATCTATAAGTTGTGGCATGAAGATATTTTACTATACATGGAAGAAGCGTTTATCTTACTACCTCGTTTGCATGAATGATGTATCAATATTGTTGAACATCAATCATGACAGCATCTATACTTTTCGAAGTACTATTGCGGCTATTATGTCATATTCGTGACGCAAGAAATTCTAAGCTCTTTAATACAAATAGACCTACACTGAGTACAGGATGCCGAATCAATTTTTTCCAATTGGCATTACTTGTGAAGATCTTGATTCTATGGCGAATTTTCGTTTGTATTTCCGCATACTTTGGAAATTTGCTAGCATATAAAGCTGCATTAGTAGAGTAATACTGTTTTTTGCGAAGCCATTCTGCCAAATTAAATTCTTCCTCATTATGTAGTATGACTGAATTCGTTCTTTTATTCACAATCAACCCTAGCATTTCGAGTTTTTGATGAAGCGTGCTCTCTTCATAGAATATTATATCTTCATCAAATCCACCTACTTGTACAACAAACGATGTTCGAAAAAAACGAGCCGATTCTATTTTCGAGCCTCTATAAAGGCCTCTTTCAAAATCTCTAACTCTCACCCAAAAACTCTTTCCGATTGAACGTTCAGGAATTATAACCCCAGCAATTTTGCGGTCACATGAGCATATAGAGACACATTCTGAAATAACTGCTGATTGTAATATCATGTCCGAATCTATAAAAAATAAAAATTCGCCGGTTGATTTCGATATTCCGAAATTTTTAGCGACTGCTCTTTCACCTTGTGCTAGATATAACTTGGTATTGAAATTAGATGCAATTTGGGTTGAACTGTCCGAGGAATGTGCATCTACCACAATGACTTCGATATTCTTATAACTTTGCAGCCTGATAGATTCTAAGCACCGGTATAAAGTTTTAGCAGAATTGATGGTAGGAATAACTATTGATACACGACTACTAACTGGCTCACCAAAGAATGTACCATCTTTCTGTTCTTTGAGCAAGGGTATTTTTTAACTAGTTGAGACAATTAAGTCTTCTTTAGTGCTTGGCATATAACAAAACCAATTACTCGATACTCATACTCTATATCTGATTTGATTTATCTATCACTTTATTTGTATTTCCTTTTCATTTTGAAGCTCTTCAAGAATCTGATCTCTATAATGTTTTAAATTGGCATTAAATGCAGCTAATATCTTCTAATGCAGTGCGTTCAGATACAAACCATAACAAATAATCGTCATTTCGATAACCTCGGTGAATAACGATACTCTGCCAGTCATACAACCTTCTTAGAGAGTCAGTCTTAAAGAATCGTTCTAAGTTGAGTTTTTCTATTATTCTAATTATAGTTTTAGGGCTTGGAATATCTTTGTTTAGAAAAGCTATTTGATTATAGCAGAATTTGCTACTTTCCCTGGTGTTGAATAGTTTCGTGTGTAATGAAAATTTCTAATGCTGATCTAAGAAGTGGAAAACCAACCAGCGTTCCCAGGTTTCCGTGCAGTAGCACTTCCTTTATCGCAAATAACAGTTGACGGTAATCTATATCCAATTGGTATTTAGCGATGGTCTCTTCGTTGTTGTTAGGATCTATTTCGTTGTATACTTTGATAAATAGATCATAATATTGTCTTATTATAGTATCGATACTCATCAGATATCCATTAAAATCTTGGTATGCACGCACGAAGTGATTAAATTCTATTCGTTTTTCATTTCTAACACTAGTATTCATATAATTATCAATAAATCTCTTCAATTCTCTTGACACTTCTATTATATCTTGAGTAAGAGATCGTAAAGCGGACAAGCTCATAGTCCAATGTGCATAATAAAATAACGTAGGATCTTGTGACCGATCACTTTCTAGGTGGAATGCTGTCTTGATTATAGCAGGCGGTTTTAAAAATTCATTGAATGGAATTGCTTGATTTTGGCTACTTGAAAGGCTCTTTACATTTCTCAAATCCTCTTCAATTATATTATTTATCTCATTCTTCGCCTCTTCAAGCTCTTGAGTGATTTTAGTACAGGCCAAGTCGTCTGGCAAAATATTTTCGAATTTAGTGTATCGTTGTATTACGTTTTGGATTCTTGAGTTCACTACGTCATATCTGCTATAGCATGATATACCTTTTGCTTTTCTAACGATAGACGGAAATGGAAGTTTGCTAACAATAAAGACTATCTATATAGATAAGGAGACGAATAGTGTTCCTAAGTTAATTTGATCGAGGTTAACTAATCTGTTAATATACTGAAGCTCCCTAGATTTAGTCTTTAAAATAGATTCGAATTTGTTATTGTGTTCTTGAAGTGTCTGATACCTGTATTGAACCGATGATAGCTGATTAGTGGCAATCTTAAGTAGGTTAACTACCTGCGATACACCCATTTTTGCTGCCTTTGCTTCTTTACACAGTTTTACAAAATTCCATATACCGCTTCCAAACTCTTGATAAATCTTTGTAATATCGTGAAGCTGGACTAGCTTCAAGTATTGCCAGTAATATCTGTTGTCTGGGCCCCCCCAATGTTTAATATGATAGCTACTTCTGGCGGTGTCTTTCATTTAGAAGTGTTCATACGCTTGTACCTCTATTGATTTGTGTTCTAGCCGCTCTTTTTCTTTTTCAAATAGAAAACAAAGAGTTATTGTAAATGTCGAACATGCACCTATCCTTAAAATGGGCATTTAGTATTGATCGTGACACTTGTAAATTATTGTCCTAGAATCAATTTATAAGGAATTATGCATTATAAGGTAGATATTTTGTTTGCCTGGAATACTAGGTGGATTGAACGGCCGGGAAGTTCATTACGGCCCTGATTGTCAAACTTATGAGCCATATACAAACCGGAATGGCAATTAAACTTCCTCTACCTGACTTCCATAATGATGACAAACCAATGGCTGCAGGTATCTGAAAAGGAATAACATAAAATATCCTGGCTTGTACTCGATAATCACCAATAAGAAATGCAATAAGACCGATTGACATAAAAATCATGAGGAATTTACTAGATATATCGCGTGTGTTTGACTGAAAAGCCCAATACAAGCCTAGAGAAAAAATTATAAAATTGTTGAATTGGCCACCTAAAAAAGAATATACTGAACGTGTGAGATTACCCCATCGGATAGCAAACTGTTCTATACCGGTTCCGGTTGCTTTAGCGAATTCAATATCCTTCTCAATACCGGTCATAGAACCAGTCACAGATGTTCTAACAACGTCGAGGAGAACCGAACACGCTATTATGATCAGTAGTAAGCCTATCCTCTTTTTAGAATATTGTTTTACCTTGATCAATATTAGCAGAAGTACACTCATAACCGCTACCATAACACTCCATGTATGGACATGACTGAACAGCAAAACCATTATCAGAATTGAGAATAAGGTTAAATTCAGCTTACTAGAATATCTTAAGAATTTGCAAAGAAATACGAAAGACAGGTATCCAATTATTAGGGCAAACCAATTTGCATAAAAGCCGGCGTAAATTCCAACCGTTATTTGGAATGATATAGACGTTAAAAAGGAGGCTATCAATGCCTGTTTGTCATCTGATGTCATCTCACGTGTCAAATAAAATACGACTAAAACAAGCAGAGGACCAAGAATAAGCGGCACGTGTTCTACAATGAAATAAGAATCAGCAACATTTAGAAATTTATTGATTGTGAACAAAAATATCAGGACAAGCGGCTTATCTCCAAAACTCTGTACCACAAATGCTTGGTGGAAAAAATCTCTATAATCAGTAGCGTGATTTAATGCATTTATCCAATTTGCATAATAGTCTGTGTCTACGCCTACTTGCTGACCATTTGGATTAAATTGATGCTGGTGAGGAATAAGTGCAATAGCGAATGACAAGAGCATAAAAAGCGAAACGTAAATGAATTTGTATTTTGAATTTACCGAACCATTATTGTAATCATCATTATTCGATACAACACAATGGGTATTGTCTATGCGCTTAACACGTAATATCACAGTTTTAAATTCTTTTATGAGTAACTTAAGAGGAACACAGCTTAGTAACAAAAGTAACAAGACCGCTGAAAAGCTGGACAGTAGCAGATACAGATCGTATTCATAATTTCTAATAAATGTCAAATCACGAGAAACATAAAAGAATGGTATTAAGTAATTGAAGAGACCTATAATTCCTATGACTGTACCTGCTATTGCAAAGTAATTTATTAGCAGCGTATTTGATTTGTCGTTTAGGACTTTTAGTCTCTTTTGGCCTAGAGATCTATTGAATATGAGAAGTGCCGTTATTAGAGGGATAGACATGATTATTGTAATATCAAATCCTAGGTGAGCGCCCGTTGCTACTGTTAAAAGAGTCAGTCCCCCGCAATAAATTGCAGGTAGAACAAATCTTAGCTTTCCATTTGCCGAAAGCACAAACCACGCTGCTGTCAAAGAAATGATTATTATATAATCAATGAATTGACTGAAAATAAAAGATTGGAAGAATTGATAATAAATTATACGATTCAGAAAAGGGTAAGTCGTTACCTTAAGGTACGAGGCTATACTATATGCATAGAATAGTGAAATTAAGACAAATGAAGCAGAGGTTGCAATCGATATTGGATTTGAATTGCTTCCTATTACCCTCGAGAGGTTAAATGTTACCTGTTTTTTTATGCTCATCGAAGCCTACTGTAAAAGTTCTCTAACTAATGATAAAAACTATTAGCAGATGAGCAGGGGTATGCAAGTGCCATTGTAAATTCAATTTTACAAAAATCCAATTATCTTGACCATTGGCACTCTATATATTATGAATCACTATTATGATACCAGAGGTTGGGTGAAGTTTATATATCTATCCATAGAAATTCAACAATCACAAGCAGAGGTATCATAAATGGCTTACAAGCGCATCATTAACAACATGTTATCTATTTCTCATTCTTTCTATCTCTTTTGCTAATGCTATGCCTGCTTTTTCGTCCATATTAGAGACCTCCGCAATTTCAGTTGAAATCATTTTTGCATTGATCATTATCTGAATAAGATATGGCAGGTAAAATGAACCAAACGCGCTTGTAGAACTATGGGTCACACGTGACAACTCATCAAGTACCGGTTTTAATGATCGGCTACGAGCGAAGACAGGTCCCATAATATCCCATCTCATAGAATACTGATTATATTTTATCAGTTTGCCCCGGCTTTTATCAAAAAGATCTTTTGCTATTATATAATCAATATATCTCAGAAGACTCCATTGCCTTTTTCTTCCTGTTCGGCCGACTATAATGTCTGCCTTAGACAATACATCTAATATATCGGCGACCGTTACAAGATCAATTCGTGATGAAATGGCGCTTGAAAACAGTGCACCAAGCATATCCTTTCGCCTTTCTTCAGTCGACATTCCAAACCGTGGATCTGGATAATTGGCGTCTGCGCCAAGCAAGAATGACCTAGCAATATCCTCATTCTCAGCTGCAAAGAATCCGTTTATTGCCTCAGCAATATCGATCTCCGCCTTCGAGTTTGCTGTTTTATCATAGCCTGCAAGCTTTGCCTGTAGAATGTTTAACAACAAACGAGCATCGCCGTGAGCTTTATCTACGATGGCAGACTTTTCGCTTATACTCAGCTTCTTACATTGATCCTTGAGGACGGATTCTAAAAGCAACATTAGCAATCTCGGGGTGACAGCATTGAACTGAATTGTTTTGCAGACCTTTGCCAGGTCTTTGATTTTTGCATCTTTATTGTTTGCTACCATAATGACTGGAATAGATGGCTGCTTCATTAGTCTTACAATGGATTCTATTCCGCCTGTATCTTCCCTGCCGGAAATTCCATCGACTTCATCCAGAAATAGTAAAATCTTTTTACCAAAGATGCTTGTATTCATAAGTATTGGAGCAATTAATTGTTCCAACTGATCACGATTCCTCGTGTCACTTGCATTCATCTCAATAAGATCATAATCTAACTGCCGTGCTAATGAATGAACTAGCGTTGTTTTGCCGACCCCGGGCGGCCCAATTAAGAGCAATGGTTTACTACCTTTGACCCACCCAGATAGCCACTTCATGACCGTTAGTCTTTCATCTTCGTTTCCTATCAAGTCTTGTACTCTTGCAGGACGATAAATTTCGGACCACATATTATGTATAAGTCTACGGGTTGCAATTAGTTCAATATTGACGTTATGTTTTGATACTGTGCATCAGCTGCTTCAAAAATGTCGTGTATCGTTGTGGACATTGATACATAATTTAAGTTTGGACAAAAGGTCACATACAATGTGCTAATCAAATAGTTTTTTTATATTGTGTATGTATGTAAAGGAGTATGCTGTAGGGAATCGACTTAAGATTTCCCACAGAATTTGACGTCGGTCTTGCAGCTACGTTTTTTCTTTTTAATAGAAAATAGAATTTAGGTTTGCTATGGTTATTATGTATATGAGCTAGTGTCAAGAGATGTAAACATGAGAAGCTGGCAAAAGATAAGAAAGGATTTTCCTGTTACAAGAAGGTATACTTATTTGGCAAATGCAGCCATTTCACCTACACCTAGACCTGTAGTTCAAGAAATATTGAAATTTTATAATGATATGCTAAATCATGCAGGTTCACGATGGCCAGATTGGATAAAAGAGATGGAGCATACTAGAGATCTCTGTGCGAAGTTCATTAATGCATCGTCAGACGAAGTCGGATTTACTCACTCTACAAGTGAAGGTATGAACATAATAGCGCACATGCTACACCCCAAAGGCGCTGTGATATCTAACGAACTTGAATTCCCGTCTTCAATTTTACCTTGGTTAAATAGGGGTTCAGACATCCACTTTGTAAAATCTAAAAACGGAAGAATACTGAAACAAGACATCTCGGATGCTATCAACAGTAAGACTAAATTAGTGGTAATAAGTCATGTGCAGTATTCCACTGGGTTTCGTCAGGATTTAGTAGATCTCAGTGAACTAACCAGGAAGCATGGATTATTTCTAATTGTAAATTCAACTCAATCGCTTGGTGCTCTGCACTTTGACGTCAAAGAATTCAATGTTGACTTTATGGCGTCTAACGGTCACAAATGGCTATTGTCATCATTTGGGATAGGTACTATTTTTGTAAAAAGAGAATATCTCGAAAATGTCACTGAGTTTCATCCACCTTTTTATAGTCAGCTTGGACAAAAGGAGAGAGATGTATTTAATAACAGCAAGATAAACATGTCTGCTACAGCATCTAGATTCGAACTAGGTTCGCCGCACTTTTGTAATATATTATCACTAAAGGCAGCTATTGAATATATATCTAAAATTGGAATAAATTACATTGAAAGACGGATTCTGCACTTGACTTCCTATCTTGTAGACAAACTGGCCAAATTAAACCTGGAAGTTATCTCCCCAATAGAAGAAGAGAAATGGAGGTCAGGAATTATTGTTTTTAAGATGCAAGGGGCAGACGAAATTGTCAGAAAGTTGGAAAGGAAGAGAATAATTGTCTCTGCCAGAGGAGGAGGAATACGGGTCTCGCCCCACTTTTATAATGATGAAAAAGACATTGATCTGCTAATTCAAAAAATTAGGACTTTCATCTAATTGCTTAAAGCATTTGAATTAGCTATGGGGTTACACATGAAGCAAGCGTTTATCACATAACATAAGTCTGATAATTTTTGCAGAGTTTCGCCTGATTACATATCATTTTTGTCGCTATTATAGATTAATCAGGCAACTATACCTGCGCAGGACTTTTCTATGATATTTATAGTTCGGATCCTGCATCTTGACTAAATCCCAAAATCTCTTCGAGTGATTGAGCTCTACTAGGTGCATTAATTCGTGAATAACCACATAATCAATTACCTCTAAAGGTAGGGCTGCTAAGAGTAAATTAAAATTTAAATTCTTATTCTTTGAGCAACTCCCCCACCTGGACTTTTGACTCTTAATCAAAACTCTGTTATACTTAAGATCTAGTTTGCTGCTGAACAGAGGAAGACGTTCAAATACGAGCCTAGAGGTTTGTCTTTTGTACCACGCCATTATATCACGTTTATACTTACGCCTATCAGTAACGTGAAATATTATTACCTTGAGGTTATCTGAAACGATAATATATGAAATTCTATCGTGTACTATTTGCAGCCTATAAACAGACCCCATAAAAGTCAGGAAACTGTCACCGGAATCATTCTTTTGTCCGAATTTCTCAACAAACGTTGCATAATATCTATAAACTTTGGAAATCCAGTCACTCCTACTGTTTATGAAACTTGTAATTTTTTTAAAGTCATAGTTGACCGGAGCAACAACATGTATTCCATAGATATTTGCCTTAAGCTGTATGCCTTTGGATCTCGTGCTTCTTTTAATTGCTATATTTAACAGTTGGCCGTTCGAAAGGGACACGTCTATAGACAAGCTTTAACAGAGAATTCCATTTCATGTTAATATTAAAGAGCTTTGCTATTTTATGTAAGATCTATGCTTCTCCAATTATAAGTATTTGAAATTTATGAAAATATGAATGGCAGAATCCAGCTTAATGACTTTCTGAAATCATTACTATTACAAAATTTAACTCATTTTTTTGCTCCTGCAATTGCTGGTACACGAACTCCCACTATAACTATCCATGAGGAATTGTGAGGTTGTTTGTAAGATATCTAAGAATTTGCCCCCACTGAAAGCTACATAATAAGGAATTAATCCACCTAGTATTGAACTGATGGTAAGTATGATAAATATGGTAAATCTATCTTTGCCACTTAAATTTAGCCGCTGATATCGTTAATTCTGTGGGGATTTGGATTATCAGGAGAAGATTCCATTTATGAATAATCCTATAATACCGTATTTAATGAAGAATGAATATGTGCTATGGGTCCAGTTATAGCGTAACCCATTGTTGTTAAGGTAGTTTCCTGTAACACTAACCAAGAGAAGCATAAGAGGTATAACAGCTACAAATTCGTCAAGTGTCAACCCTTAATCGACCAACGCTTTGATTGTCGAGTGTTTGATTCTGCTAAATGATATCCTGTTCAGTTTAATCATGATCAGTTATCTTTCAATTCTGAGAAGCAACTGATTGCTTAAAACACACATTAAGACGCTAACTTTCGCACATGATCTAAACAGCTTTCATCTTCCTGAATGATAGTGTACCTAGCAGTCCTAACGCTATCGTTGATGCAAACAGAATCGCAATATCTATTCCAAACGTATGCCTAGATGAAAGCATCATGGTATTTCTTAGCGCATCAACAGCATAAGTCACCGGGTTGATGGTAGTCAGTACGGAAAGCCATCCAGGAAGGTTCTGTAGAGGAAAAAGTGCTCCACTTAAGAAAAAAAGTGGAAATACAACAAAGCTAACTATAAGCTGAAAACCCTCCAGACTCTCTATGAAGCTGCCCATAGCTAGCCCAAGTGATGTAAGTGCAAATGAAAGAAGCAGTACAATAACAACTATTTCGGATACAATGAAAGCATCTAGTTGGATTCCTATTGGCTCACCCACCAGTAGGAGGATTGATACTTGGACCAACGACGTGGTCATACCACCGAGCGTTTTACCTACAAAGATAGTCTCTCTATTTATCGGAGCAACCATTACACTCTTAAGAAAATCAAATTTCCTATCCCATATTATGTAGGAACCAAAGAATACTGACGAGAAAATTACAGACATACTAATTATACCTGGAAATATGAATTTTTGATAATCTGAACCGACTGATGGAGCGGCGGAGCCTAAACCCGAGCCTACCACGAAAAGCCACAGTAACGGAGTGAAAATAGACGCAATTAGTCTACTCCTCTCCCTCAAAAATACTTTGAATTCTCTTAGCCATACTGCGTACAGAGCGTAAAGCATCGTTTCTAAATCTTGAAATGTGCTAAGAAACATGTTGAGCTGATATACACGTTAATTTATTGACGAGCGTATTCTTTCTCACTTATCTGATAATATGCTTCTAACAGGATAATCAGCCAAATTTGTTTCGCCTAAGTTGTACTTTAACACCAATGGTCTAAGTTGATTTTCTGTTGTTTCCATAATATAGGATTCGATATGGTATAGATGTATCGTAGTTCCAACTATGCAAGCATTGCCTTGAAGATTTTCAGAATGTAGCTCAATTTGGTTAGCGATAACAAGGATCATCAGTGTCTTCATCTGGGTTTGATATATACAAGTTAAAAATGCTTTGAATTTTAGAAGCTAGTGAAATTTTTCAAGCAAGCTATTGAGGATACGCTAATCTTCTTTTTAGTATAATATGATATTTACTAGAGTGCCTGCTAAGTGAAAAATTGGTTAAAATCCTGTTGTGTTGTTTTAGTCTTGTTCTAGCATATTTTGAGTATAAAAAGTAGAAGAGAATTGTAGAAGAGAATTTAGAAAGGGTTAAATTTCATGGAATTCGATTAATCCCGATGTTTAGACAATATAGAAGAATGGCAACTTTGCAGGTTACTATTGCAATCCTGCTTGTGGCATCAGTTTCTGCAGTCTCTATTCAGATTGGGCAAAAAGCATTGGCACAAAACGCCAGTTCTAATAGGACAGGAGAAGCAGCACCTCCTCAACAACTTACCACAACTGGACCACTAAGTAGTACAAACGCATCGAGTTCACCGAGTGCAGTAGGTGGTGGCAATATAACAAGCCCAGGCACTTCTGGCACTGCTAGTAGCGGAAACATGAGCACACCTAAATAGGAACCGTTAAGACTCCCGTAAAGAAAAAGGATACCTTTTTTCTCATTTTTTATTGCTTGTATAGGGCGCTTTAAACAATAGCACAGAGAAGACACAATAAATCAGTATAAGCAGCTAAGCCCCGATTTTGAAAGGACAGATACATTTGTATGCTACTTAATGGCCCATGGAGGGATATATAATGAATCAACTTACCGATTATGATTCTTTTTGCTATTGAAAATGGTCTGTAATGACAGCGCTCAATCTAAGTTCGCTGCTGCGACCGAGACTTTATTATCAGATCAAGTTTTTGGAGAATGGCCAAATACGTGTCCATAAGCTCAGCTTTCTGCTTCTGCACAACCAAATCGACTTCATCCCTTATCTGTGAAGCAAGCATTAGAATTTTGTCTTGAATTATAAACCGAGCCGGAGCTATCTCAACTTCCACACGCTCAGAATTAAGAGGGATTACAGGAACTTGCTTATTCTGTGTAGTATTGGAATCAGAACGTTTTGTTATACTTCGTTTATTCCTGCAATTCACACATATGATGCTCTCCTTGAACTGGACCTGGACACCTCCGCATTTACCGCATGGCTCGCTAATAAGCGATCCACCTTTTAAAAGCAGTGCAGCAGCATTTTTTATATCTGCGGACTTATCGGATGCATCCTTTGGTTCTGTCGTCATACTATCGCTCCATATTATCTGCGGGTAATATTTCTATAAGTTTGTTTTTCTTAACTCAACTACGCGTAGTAATCGATAAATTTTTTGAAATGAGACGTAGCAGCTTGATTCTGGGATTACCGTCGGAAATAAAAAACCTCGGATCAATATCAATTTACAATCGGCTTCCCATAAGAATCACTTCGCATTGTTCACAGACCTTGCTGTCTATATTTGATTCTATACTATGGTGAACGTCACATATGATAAATGTGTATCGCATATAGTTGCACAGCTGAACGAATTTAGCCATGGTACTAGGTGTGTATGCTTTATTGGCTGCCAAATCTCTAGCGATATCATCTATCATTCGTCCTACTTCCTCTACAGCAGCGAGCTTGGTAGCGAGCTGTCTATCCCCCCTGGTACCCCTTACATAATTACTTATTGCTGCTTGGGTAACACCAAGAACCTTAGCAACATCTTCCTCTTTGAGATAAAACTCTTTGATGAGCTTCCTTGCCAATATGGATCGTATTGCAGGTATTAATGATTTGGCCTCAATTTCAGAAGGTAATAGCATTAGCCTTGACTAATTTCTTTTTTTAAGCTATATAAAGATTCTTTGTGAGACATGGCGCATTGAGAGGGAAGTCCTTGAGAAATTTACAGAAATTTGGTATATTTTTCATTAATCACAAGGTGATAAGCGGATCAGCATAAAGGGGTAAAGATGATCTAGCCTAATTGTAAATCATTGAGAACGGCCCTCTTCGCTTGGTGCAGCGTTTATAGCAAATGACTTTGCCGCTGTTGCAATAGAGC
>Ga0075434_100002919_pt1 | contig 15189 bp, 12 predicted proteins | sample RhiMethybrSRZTD3_FD_75298 | JGI IMG/M metagenome (GOLD analysis project Ga0075434, IMG submission 75298) | Populus rhizosphere microbial communities from Tennessee, USA - Rhizosphere MetaG P. TD hybrid SRZTD3 | ecosystem: Host-associated > Plants > Roots > Rhizosphere > Soil | place: USA... | reverse complement strand
CGTCGCTCTGTGCGGGAACGCGGACCTCGAACAACCCGCTCGGGTCGCGTTTCGCCATCGGCAGCAGTTCGCCGGACGGCAGGAGCCGCAGCTCGATCTGTCTGGCGGCGGGCTGAAACGCGCGCACGACGATGTCCCGGTCCGCGCCGTGCGGACCGAGCACCGCGAACGGATCCTGGTTGTATCCGCCAATCAACGCCGCGACTGCGCCGTCGGCAGCGCTGCCATGACTCACCGCCATGATGTTGATTGTAGATGGGAAGAACGTTTTGCGAAGCGCGACGCTACTGCGGAAAAGAGAGCTCAACGGCCGGCCGACCCGGCCCGCGCGTTCTGGCGTGCTCGGTCACGGCAGGCGATCGGCGAGCACCGTCGCCGATCGCCTCGGTGCGCGAGCGCTACTTTTCGATGGTCGCCTTCTTGACGTAATCCAGCTTCGGAAATTCCTTGTTCAGATAGGCGTTCCCGTCCGACTGAATCGCGCCCTGGTTCGGCTTCTCACCGTACTGACTCGTGATCTTCTCCACCACGTCCATGCCCGACACGACCTCGCCGAACGGCGGGAACGGCTGGCGGTCGAGGAACGCGTTGTCCTTGAAGTTGATGAACACCTGCGTGCTGCGCGTGTTCGGGCCGGCGTTCGCGAACGTGATGTAACCCTTCTTGTTGCTCTGCTTCACCGGATCGTCCTGGATGTTCGCGCTGCGCCAGACCTGCTGAATCTGCGGATCGCCGTTGATGCCGAACTGCACCATGAAGTCGGGCACGACGCGGAAGAAGCGGACGTCGTCGTAGAACCCGTTCTTCACGAGGTTGTAGAAGCGATCCGCGCCCTTCGGCGCCCAGTCGCGGTGCACTTCGACGACGAAGTTGCCCTGGCTCGTCTCGAACCGCGCCTTGTATGTCGGAGGCGCCTGTTCGTTGAGCTGCGCCGGCGTCTTCAGCTTCGCCTTCGACAGATTGACGCCGCTGCCCCGTTCCTGGGCCAACACCGGCACCGCGACGAGCCCCGCCGCCGCAACCGCAAGAATCGAACGAATCATGGTGTCTCCTTTTTCACTGGCGGCGGGCCCCACCCCGCATCGCCGTAGTAATCGAACACCGATCTAATCCCTGATCCCTGATCCCTGATCCCTACTAATCCCTAATCCCTAATCCCTAATCCCTACTAATCCCTAGTCCCTGATCCCTAATCCCTGCTCCGCACGCCGCACGCCCGCACGCCCGCACGCCGTCACGCGTAAAGCGTGCCCTCGCCCGCAAGCACCGCCTCACCACCAACGCGCACGCTCGTGATCTCGTGTGTGCCATTGATGCCGATCGCGATATGAACGTGGCTCGGCCGTCCCATCTTCACACCCTGCAGACTGAGAATGCCGCCGGCCTTCTCCGGCGGCACGATCTTGTGGCGGACGAGATAACAGCCGAGCGGGCCGCTCGCAATGCCGGTGGCGGGATCCTCCGCGACGCCGAGCTCCGGCGCAAACATCCGGCTGTAGACCGTCGCGCGATCGGAACCGGGCTGCGCCGAGAACGCGAAGATGCCGTGCGCGTCCGCCCCTGCCGATCGCAGCAGCGAGCCGAGGACGTCGGCATTCACGGAGATGCTGTCGACGGCGCTTCTCGTCGTGATCGGCACGAAGAGAAACGGGACGCCGCACGAGACGACCTGCACCGGCGTGCCGGTACCGGCGACGGCGGTCGGCGACAGCGAGAGCGCATCGGCCGCGGCCGCCTTGTCGGCGAGCGCGGCGCCGAAGGTCGGGGTCATCTGCGTCATCCACACGAACGTCAGCTCGTCGCCCTTCCACGTCAGCGAGACCGGCACGGGTCCGACGCCGAGACCGAAGACGAACCGATCGCGGCCGGGCGCGATGACGCCGCTGCGCGCGAGCGCGAACGTGCTGCCAATCGTCGGATGGCCGGCCGCGGGCAGCTCGTTCGCCGGCGTGAAGATGCGCATCCGGACATCGGTACCGTTGGCCGGCTGCTCCGGCGGCAGCACGAACGTCGTCTCCGAGAAGTTCATCTCCTTCGCAATCGCCTGCATCGTCTCGGTCGAGAGACCGCGGCCGTCGAGAAACACCGCGAGCTGGTTGCCGCCGAAGAGGTGATCGGTGAAGACGTCGTAGTGAAGATAGCGATAAGATCGCATTCGCGTTTAGCTGATGGCTGATAGCTGATCGCTGACAGCTGGTGAATACATATGGTGTTCGCGCATTTTACGACGAGCGAGGGAAAGTTCACCGCGCGGCTCTTCGACGCCGAGACCCCGAACACGGTGGCGAACTTCACCGGGCTGGCGGACGGATCGAAGGACTGGACCGATCCGCGCACGGGCCGCAAGGTGAAGCAGCCGTATTTCAACGGCACGATCTTTCATCGCGTCATCGGCGGGTTCATGATTCAGGGCGGCGATCCGCTCGGCCAGGGCACGGGCGGTCCGGGCTACACATTCAGCGACGAGTTCCATCCGAAGCTGCGGCACAGCAAGCCGGGCATCCTGTCGATGGCGAACCGCGGCCCGAATACGAACGGCGGACAGTTCTTCATCACGCTCGACGCCACCCCGTGGCTCGACAACAAACACAGCGTGTTCGGCGAGATCGTCGAAGGCATGGACGTGGTGCAGAAGATCGGGAGCACGGCGACGAGCAAGCCCGGAGACCGGCCGCTGAAGCCCATCACCATCGAGTCGGTGACGATTGAACGCAAATAATTCAGAATTCGGAATTCGCATTCCAAATTCCAACTTCCGAATTCCGAATTCCAAATTCCAAATTCCAAATTCCTACGCGCCGTGCCGTCGCAGGAGCGCGGCGGCCTCGCGGTGATTCTTCTCCTGCGCGAGCGAGAGCGGCGTCTTCGCGTCGTTGTTCGCGGCGTTGACGTCGGCGCCCTGCGCGATGAGCGATTTCATCGCGTCGATGTTGTTGTTCGCCGCGGCGAGGTGAAGCGGACGCCATCCCGACGCGTCCGCGGCGTTGACGTCGCCGCCGGCGCCGATCAGCAGGCCGGCCACCATCTTGTGATTGCCGGCGAGCGCCGCGTGGAGGGGCGTGTTGCCGTTCGAGTTGCGCGACTTGGCGGCGACATCAGCGTCGTGCGCGAGCAGCAGCTCGGCCACCTTCGCGTGCCCGAAGAAAGACGCGAGATGCAGCGGCGTCCACCCGTCGCCGCTGTACGCGTTGATGGATGCGCGGCTCTCATCGAGCAGGCGCTCGACGCGTTCCAGTTCGCCGGCCGCGGATGCCTCGAACAGCGTCATCGGGGCGCCGCGCGAGACCAGCAGATTCACAATTTCCTTCTGCCGATGGTAGACGGCTGTTAGGATGGCGCTTTCGCCGGTACGGCCATGCGCGTCGATGAGCGCCGGATCCTCCGACACCATCGCCTTGACGCGATCGAACTCGCCGGCCTTAATCGCATCGATGAACGCCAGGGCACTGGACACTTCGGGCATGGGCAGATTGTATCCCGCGATACGAACGATGGCGCTCGCCGCTGCGTGCATTGCCTGCGCGCGCGCGGCCGCAGCGCAGACCGCCGAACGCGAACGGCTGACGCTCGATACGACGATCCCGCAGCGCGCGCTCGAGGATCTCCCGCCGGGCAGCAACCTGTTTTCGCTGTTCGAGACGGTCGAGCCCGACGTCATCGTCGACCGCATCGACACCGGCGGCGTTCGCACGGGCGTGCCCGCGAGAATCGGCGCGCACGGCAGCTCGTGGACGCAGACGAAGTTTCACGTCGGCGACATCGACGTGACCGATCCCGACGGCAGCGGCGAACCGATGCTGCTGCCCGATGCGAACGAGTGGAGCGAGGTGCGGCTCACGACCGGCCTGATGCCGATCACGAGGAACACGCCGGGCCTTGCCATTTCGCTGGCGCCGCGCATGCCGGCCTCGGAATGGACGCGGACCATCGAAGGCTCGGTCACGCCGTCGGTGTTCGTCGCGTCACCGATCGCGGAAGCGCCGGCAATCGAACGTCTCAACTGGTGGGGATCGGCGAATTTGCTGCTGAGCGGTCCGGTGATCCCGAATCGCCTTGGCGTCGTGTTCGCGGCGAACTGGGCGCGCGCGACGCGATTCGAGCGAGCGGATCCGACCAGCCTCGCCGCGAGCACCGGCTCCGCATTTCTCAATCTGGTCTTCACGCCCGACAATCGCACGTCGCTGCGCACCATCGGCTGGCTGCAGCAGAACGCGCATCCATTCGATCGCCGCGTCGCGTACGGTCAGCTCGATGCCACGCAACGCGATCGCGCCGCGCATGCGCAGATGGCCTTCGAGCGCGGCGGACCCGGAGAGCGCACATGGAAAGCGTTCGCCGGGATCACGCTGCGCCACCGCTCGCCCGAGCTCACCACATCGGCGGCTCCGATCGTGACCGAGCGTCTCGACGACGGTCCTGTCGAAGAGCTGTTGTATCCGGGCACGGGTACCGACTGGCGCGGTGAGGTGGGCGCGCGCGTGCAGCCGGCGTCAGGGTCGTGGCACGCGCTGACGCATCGACCGGAACTGGGCGTCGAGCTCATCGCGAGCCACGCGTCGGTCACCGCTCCGTTCAAAACGGGAACGCTCCGCATCGGCGAACTCGTAGGCAACCTGCCTGCGCGGATGTGGGTGTACAACAGCCCGACCACGGGATCGGACTGGGGAAGTACCACGTTCGCGGCGTACGCGCGCGACGAGCTGTCGATTCATCGGCGCGTCACGCTCGACGCGGGCGTACGTCTCGAGCACGTCACCGGTTCGGCCCACGGCGCGGAAGGCGGGATTACATGGACCGATCTTTATCCGCGCGCCACGCTTCGCTGGGACATCACCGACTTGGCGGGGCTCGCGGCGTTCATCGGCTACGGGCGCTATGGCGACGACCTGCCGCTTCGATGGCTCGCGTACGGCGATCCGATGGCGCCGACCGCAACGTATTCGCGGTGGACTCCGCCGGCCGGCACGCAGTCGATGGCGCCGGCGTTCATCGGACCGATCGTCGCGCGCGTCGGTCCGGGGAGCGCCGGAAACCCGCAGTTCAGCGCGATCGATCCGGAGCTCCGCCGTCCAAGCACGAACGAGCTGATGTTCGGATTCGAGTCGCGACCCCGCCGGAACACGGTGATTCGACTCGTCGGCATGGGACGACTCGCGCACAACGGCGTCGGTGTTTTGAACGTCGGCGTTCCGGAATCGGCGTACGTCAGATCGACGATTCCAGACGAAGGGTTCGGCGACGGACCGTCACAGCTGCCCGCGTTCAACCGGCTGCCCTCTTCGTTCGGCGCGGATCGATATCTGCTGACGAACCCCGATCAGCCGCACAGCACGTACGTCGGCGCGGAATTGACCGGCCAGACCGAGACCGAGCATCTGTTCTTTCTTCTCGGCTTCACCGCCGGCCGTGTCGAAGGACTGTCGGCGTACCCCGGCTTCAAATCGAGTGAGAACGACTACGGCGTGCAGGGCGACGTCTTCATCGACCCGAACTCACGCACCTTCGCGCAGGGACGCGATTTCACCGAGCGCGGCTACACCATCAAGACCGCGACGGCGTATCGCTTTCCGCACGATCTTCGCATCGGCCTCATCGGCCGGTATCAGGACGGCCAGCACTTCTCGCGGTTCGTGATCGATCCGAATCTCAATCAGGGGACGGAGCTCATTCGCGCGTTCCGAAACGGCCGCTCGCGGTTCACGTTCACCGCCACGGGCGATCTGCGCGTGCAGAAGGGAATCGAGGCGGGAACCCATCACCTCGATCTGATTCTCGACGCCTACAACTTCCTCAACCTCGCGCTCCAGGTGGAAGAGGACGTTCGGACGGGACCGACGTGGCGCCGAACGACGGCCGTGCAGCCGCCGCTCGCGATTCGCGCGGGGCTCCGAATTCAGTTCTGACGACCGCCGCCGTCACGAAGATCGAGGGCCAGAGGTACACGCCGACCGCTTTCGCCCAGTCGACGCCGTTCCGACCGAGGAGATATCCGGCTTCGGACGCGAAGAAGGTGAGCGCCGCGAACACGATCATCGATATCCGCACCAGGCGCCGTTCGTCGGCCCCGCGCGCGGCATCGCTCAGGATCATGCCGGCTGCGGCAAGGGTGAGGATGAAGCTGACGTAGTGATGGACCCAGCTTCGCTCAGAGAACCACAGCATGAACGCCGCAACGGCGCCGATCTCGACGACGTAGCGTTGCGAGGCGAGCGATGGGAGTCGTGGCCACGTGAGGACGAGGCCGGCCGTGCCGATTGCAATCATCGCGGCGCGAACGATCCAGCGCGCCGCTTCGTTGCTGAGCGACAGCACGTTGATGAAGTGGCTCGCGCTGTCGTAGCGCGAGTCGAACGCCGGCGTGTCGGTCAGGAACCGCAGGGCGAAGCTGCCCATCGACTGGCTCGTGGCGTACACGACTTTTCCCTGCGCGACGTAGGGAACGATCATGATCCGCGTCCACTGCTCGAACCATCGCAGGTTCTGGTGCCATCCGAACGCAATCGCCGGCACGACGAGCGACCAGATCGCGAGGCACACGAGTGCGGACGCGACAATCGTCCAGCGGCGCTTCCAGAGGAAGTACGCGACGAAGATGATCGGCGTCACCTTCATCGCGGCGCCGAGCGCGATGAGCGCGCCTGCGGCGACGTGCGACGCGTGGTTCTCGCGCTGCGCGACGAACAGCCCGGCGGCGAGCGGCGTGAGCGCCAGGAAATTGGTCTGCCCCTCCTGCATGTCCACGGCGACGGCGAGCCACCATCCGGCGACGATGAGCGCGACCGCCTCGGCTGACAGCTCCACGCCGGCGCGCGCGACCATGGCGGCGGCCAGCGTGAACACCAGGCACGCGAGCGGAAACTTCACGAGCACCCACGCGAACTGCGCATGCGGCCGCGTCATCGCCGCGAACGGCGCGAAGACGATGAGCGACAGCGGCGGCGTCGGCAGATCGTCGTTCACGTAGTCGACGCGGTCGTGGAGGAAGCGCGGCGTCATCAGCATCCAGCGATCGAAGTCGCTGATGTGGCCGCCGGCCGGATCGGCGAGCTTGGCTTCGGCGCGGTGCTGCTGCTGAAACGCGATGACGAGCGTAGCGACGAGGCCGATCGCGGCCAGCACTCGCGACGACGTGCGGGCTCGCGGCGCGAAGATGTTCACAGGTTGATGTCAGCCGAGGTAGACTCCGCCGGCTCGGTGCCCGAATTCTATCAAGTTCCGCGCGCACGCCGCGCGATCGCCTGGGCGTGGCTGATCCTCGTCTGTGCGCTGCTCGCCGTCCAGACGATCGCGCGGGCGGAGCGGCCCGGCGGGATCGATCTCACGAGCTACCTGCTGTCCGCCGGCGCGCTCGCGCGACACGCGAGCCCGTATCGACTGGCGACGCCGTTTCCGTACCTCTACCCGCCGACGCTCGCCTTCCTCCTGATCCCGCTGACGCGATTACCGCGTGTTGCCGTCGTGGGTCTCTGGTTCGCGCTGGGCGCGCTCTGCGCGATCTGGTCCGTGCGGTCGACGCTGATCGCGGCGCGGCCCGAGCTCGCGCGACGGCCGGACGAAACGGCCGTCTTCGTCGCGGTGTTCCTCACGTTTTTTTTCACCGTCGTGCAGAGCAATCTGCGAAACGGTCAGGTCAATTTCCTCGTGCTGGCGCTCTGTGTGATGGCGGCCCTGAAAGGCCCGCCCGACATTCGTCTCGCAAGCGCGTCAGGTGCGCGGTCGGCGATCGCGTGGAGCCTCGCGATCGCCATCAAGATCGTCCCGCTTGCCCTCGCGCCGTACTTCCTGCTCAGACGGCGATGGATCTGGCTGCTCGGCGCCGCCGGATGTCTCATCATCCTGCTTATGTCGCCTGCAGTCCTCGTGGGATCGCGCATCGTCGATATGTACGAAGAGTACTGGCGCGTGTTTCTCAGCTCGAGCTTCACGCGCGCGCAGCCGCTCGATTTCAGCGTGGCGGGCGCAATGGCATGGACTCTCGGCGTCCGCGTCGCGCCGGCCGTTCGATTCGCCGTTGCGATCGCCGTGGTGATCGCGGTCGCGTGGATGGATCTCCGACGGACGCGCCGGCGCGACCCCGAAGCATTCGCGGCGTATCTGCTCGCGATTCCACTCGTCTCGCCGCAATCGGAAGTGCATCATCTCGCGTTCGCGTTTCCCGCGGCGGTCGTCGCGGCGAGCGACTGGTGGCATGGTGCGGCGCGCGGCGCCGCATTCCGCACGGCGTGCGTGATTGCGGCCGCGTCCTACGTCCTGGCGACGATCGTGACGGCTGCTGCGGGGCCGCTGCTCTGCGCGTTCCTGATCTCACTTGCCGCGGCAGTGATCATGGTGACGAGACCGCAGTGATCGATCCGCCACTCTCGATCATTCAGCGCGCCGTCCTTCGACGTGTGCTGGATCTGCACCTGCCTCGCGGCGCACGGGTGCTCGACGCACCCTGCGGCGAAGGAGCGCTCGCCGTCGCGCTGAACCGGGAGGGACTGTCGGCGTTCGGCGCGGACATCGACACGTCGCCTGCCGCCACGCTCGGCGCGGCGTTTCGCGCGGCGGATCTCTCCGCGCCGCTTCCCTGGCCCGACGACGCCTTCGACGTCGTCGTGTCGGTCGAAGGGATCGAGCACCTCGAGAACCGGCAGGCGTACTTGCGCGAGCTCCGGCGCGTGCTCCGGCCGGACGGGACGCTGATCCTGACGACGCCGAACATTTCGTCCGTGCGGTCGCGCGTGCGATTCGCAGGCAGCGCATTCTTTCATCACGACCCGCGCCCGCTTCGCGAGGCGGTGCCCAATCCGCTGCATCACATCGGGTTGATGACGTTCGCGGATCTCCGCTACGCGCTTCACACGTCGGGCTTCCGAATCGTCCAGGTCGCACACACGCACATCAAGCCGATCGGATGGCTTTATGTCTTACTGGTGCCATGGATGTGGGTGTATACGCGGATCGCGTTTCGCAAAGAGCGAGACGCTGCGCAGCAGCGCGCAAACCGGCAGATTCAGCGGGCATTGTTTTCGCCCTCCGTGTTGTTCGGGGAAAACCTGCTGATCGTCGCGCGGCGAGCGGGCGAGGTTCGGCCGGTTTAGGCTTGACGCCCCTTCCCACCGCGGCCTATCCTCCGCGAGTCAACGTTTTCAGGAGGCGCCGGATGGAAATTGATCGCAGAGCCTTCATCGCCAGCCTCGGCGGCGCCGCGGCTGTCGCGGCGATGGATTCGGAAGCCAAGGCCGACGCGCTCGAGCACTACATGGAAGAACAGCTCGATGCGCAGGTCGCGGCGGCGCAGGGCGGCCAGCCGGAGAAGTTCCCGACGGTCGCGGAGCTCGACGCCCAGATCGAAACGCGCAACATCCGGCGCGGCGCCGGGTCGCTCTTCGCGTCGGGACGCGGCAACGTGAAGCGGCTCGAGAAGATGCCGAAGAATCCGACGCTGCAGGATTTCTTCCGGCTGCGTTTCGACCCCGCGAACCACGTGCTGCAGAGCGCGACGCGCGCGCTCAAGACCGGCATGTCCGAGGAGATCATTCTCGCGTGCCTCTGCCACGACGTCGTGCTGAACCTGATCAAGCCCGATCACGGCTGGTGGGGCGCGCAGCTGTTCGAGCCCTACGTGCCGGAGAAGACCGCGTTCGCGATCCGGTATCACCAGACGCTGCGCTTCTATCCGGATCCCGAGGCGGGCTACGAATACCCCGACCAGTACTACCGGATCTTCGGCGTCGACTACACGCCGCCTCCGCACATCGAGGCGACCTACAAGATGCTGAAGAACCACAAGTGGTACATGGAGCCGCGGCTCGTCACGGTGAACGATCTCTACGCGTTCGATCCCAAGGCGGTCGTCACGATCGATCCGTTCATCGACATCGTCGGTCGCCACTTCAAGCAGCCGAAGGAAGGGCTCGGCAACGACAACTCGCCGTCGGCGCACATGTGGCGGACGATCGCGAATCCCGATTCACCGCTCTAGGTCGAGGAATCAATGCAGCCACGAAGACACAAAGGGCACAAAGGATACAAAGGACACAAAGAATTTTCTTCGTGCGTCTTCGTGCTCTTCCTGTTTTCGTGGTTGCTGTACTCTTCGCGACCTCTCTCCGCACAAGCCAACGGCAAGCCGGTCACCTACAACGGCCTCGCGATGGCGGTCGATAACGTTCAGCGCGCACCGACCGCGAGCCTCAAGGACTGTCCGCCCGGCGGCAACACCGTCAACGCGATGACCCGTCCCGGCGAAGAATTCGCCATCGTCACGGTCAACTTCAAGGTGCTGCCGGCGTTCCAGCCCAACACGATGCTGAAGCGGCCGACGGTGACCGATACGAGCGGCAAGACCTACAACACCGCCGTCTCGTTTGTCGACGTCGGCAATGTTCCAGAGTTCTCCTGTTCGATCCCGTTCCGCGTCCCATCCGGCACCGCGCTCAAATCGTTCCAGGTCGACACCGCCACGCTCGACCTGACCGCCGCCGACGCGAAGAAATAGTCGGGTAGTCCGACCCACCGACCCACTGGACCTACCCGACCCACCCGACCCACCTGACCCACCTGACCCACCCGAGTCGCCGCCGACGCATTGCCCGATAAGGAATAGGGAGGGCAGCATGCGGAGGGTGATCACATTTGCACTTCTGTGCGCGTACTGGGGCAGTCTGCCGGCTGCGGCCAGCGCGCAAACGCTCCAGATGCCGGTAACGCGGGGCGACGCGAGCGCCTCGATCGGCTGGTTCGGCGCCGATCGGCGCCTGTCGGGCGAATGCTGCAGCGGCTGGTCGGCGGGACTGTTCAAAGGCATCGCAGGCGGCTACTACTGGACCGATAACCTGAAAACGGAAGTCGAGCTCGGCTGGCCCGGCGAAACGGAAGCCTACAGCTACACCTCGACGCCCCTCCCAGGCAGTCTCAGTGCATTCCAGTACGACGAGCACACGTTCACAGGGCTGAAGCTGTCCGCCGCGCAGCAGTATCAGTTCGGCCGCAATCAGATGTTTCATCCCTTCGTCGGCGGCGGCGTCGAACTCGATCGCCAGCGCGACGAGATCGAGCGCCGGACGGAGACTTCGCGCGGCGGCTTCACGTCGACGACGTTCACCGATACCGCGCTCATCGCGCGGCCGTTCGTGACGACGGGCTTCAAGGCGTACTTCTCGGAGCGATCGTTCTTTCGAACGGAATTCAAGGTCGCGTTTCGCGAGGACGGCGTAGAGCAGATCGCGTGGAAGGGCGGCGTCGGCGTCGACTTCGCGCGTCGGGGCGCGGGAGCGCGAATCGCCAGCAGCGACACGGCGACCGAGATACCTCCGCGCGTGCACGAGGATCCGGATCTGTGGCGCCGCTACGCGGCCAAGCTGCCGATCGGCCGGCGCGTGCGCGTGTCCACCGGCGAGGGACGCACGTTCACCGGAACGCTCATCGCCGTCGGCGACGAGGAAGTCACCGTCAAACCGATCTCGCGGATTTCCGAGCCGGTGCGGCGCGTCCGCTTCGAGCAGCTCGAATGGCTGGCTCCCGACGAAGGCAACACGCCCAACCAGCGCGCAGGCGTCATCGCCGCCGGTATTGGAACCGGAGTGGCCGTATTCTACGGAATGCTGTTCATCCTGTTCGCGTCAGTTGGAGATTGACGATCATGAAGCGCATCGCGGCAATCATCACAATCGCGCTTGCTTCGCTCACGGCAACCGCAGCGGCCGAAGCGCAGAGCGATCGTTCCACGCGGGACATGTGGAGCTCGTACGCGCAGCGGCTGAACATCGGATCCACGGTGTGGATTCGCACGACGGCCGGCGATCAATGCACGGGTGTGCTGATGCTCGTCGATGATGAGGCGATCACGGTGAAGCCGAGGACGCGCTATCCCGAACCCTCGCGCCGCATCCAGTTCGACGCCATCGACGATCTTCAGCTGCGCACCCCGCATCCCGGCAGCGCGGGCAAGGCGGTGGCGATCGGCGCGGCGATCGGCGGCGCCGTATTCCTGACGCTGCTCCTCGCCCTCGCCGGCGGATAGCAAGCGCAGTTTCCAGCGGCATGTGGCGCGGCCCTTTCAGGGCCGCGTCTCGCGGGGCTGAAAGCCCCGCGCTACATCAACACGGAAACGCGCTAGGGGATCGACACGCCATCGAACGTTGCCGTCGCGGCAGCGGCTGTGTTGTGACTCGTCACCGCGAGACCGACGTAGACGTTCGCGGCCATCGGTATCGTGTCGCTGCCGACGAGCGTCCACGATGTCCCGTCCGGTGACGAGTAGGCGTTGAAGGTGTTGCCGAGGCGTTCCAGCTTCACAAAGTACGGCGCGCCGGCCAGCGCTCCGGCCGTGCCGACGCTGACGCCACCCGTGGCGAGCCGACGCTGGAACTGCAGCCCCTTGCCGAACGACACGAGCATCAGCGCGTTCGCCGATCCCGGATCCAGCGTCTCGCGAATCATCACGCCGGCTTTCATCCACAAGTTCGTGTTCTGGTTCGTCGCCACGCGGGCGATGACGACGCCGTCGCCGGTCATCGTGCGGTAGGCGAAGTGGAACGCGTCCGCGGCGCCCCAGATGTCGGCGCCGGCGCCCTTCACGCTGAACGTGTCGGGCGCTGGAGTGAACGTGGCGTTCCCCGCGATGGCGACCGCGCCGATGTCCTTGTGGGTCCACGCAGGCGGCGCACCCGATGCGACGCTGACGTTGTCGAAGGTTGCGGTCTGCGCCGCCGCGATGTTGTGGCTCGTCGCGCCGAGACCGACCAATACCGTGGCGGCCATCGGGATCGTGTCGCTGCCGACCACCGTCCACATGACGCCGTCGGTCGATTGATACCCGGTGAACGTGTTGCCGACGCGATCGAGCCGCACCCAGTACGGCGCGGCGGCGAGCGCGCCGCTCGTCGCCGTGCTGATGCCGCCCGTCGCGGTCCGCCGCTGGAACGCGAGGCCTTTGCTGAACGACTCGATCATGAACGCGTTCGCCGATCCGGGATCGAGCGTCTCGCGGATCATGACGCCGGCCTTCGCCCACACGTTCGTGTTCTGGAGCGACGCCACGCGCGCGATGATGCGGCCGTCGCCCGTCATCGATTGATAGGCGAAGTGGAACGCATCAGCGGTGCCCCAGACATCCGCGCCGGCGCCTGCCACGCTGAATGTCGTCCCGTCGAACGCCGCGCTGCCGGCCACTCCGACGGCGCCGATGTCCTGATCCGTCCAGCCGGCTGGCAGACCGGGTCCGTTCTGTGTGATCGAGAACGCGAGCCCGGCGATCGTCACGGTTCCCGATCGCGATGGACCCGCGGTCGCCGCGACACCAATCGACACCTGGCCCGCTCCTGCTCCGCTCGCGCCGCTCGTCACGGTCAGGAAGGTCGCGTTGCTCTGCGCCGTCCACGAGCACCATGCGCCGCCGCTGACGTTGACGACTGCGGTTCCTCCGTCGGGACCGAACGTCTGGCTCGTCGGCGAGATCGCGAAGCCGCATGGCGCCGCGGCCTGGCTCGCGGTGTAGACCTGACCGGCGATCGTCGCCGTCGTCGCGCGCGCCGCGCCGCCGTTTGCCGCGGCAGCGAGCGTGACGACGCCGTTTCCGGTTCCGGACGCGCCGCCCGTCACGGTCAACCACGACGTGTCGTTGCTGACCGCAGTCCAGGTGCAGAAGCTCGCGGTCGTCACCGAGACGGTGGTCGTCTCGCCTCCAGCGGCGAACGACTTGCTCAGCGGCGAAACGGTGTACGTGCAGTCCGCAGCCGTCTGCGACGCGGTGAACGTCTGATTGCCGATGGTGACGGTCGCCGAGCGCGCCGGACCGCTGTTCGCGGCGGCGCTCAACGTCACGGTGCCGTCGCCCGTGCCGGGCGATCCACTGGTGACCGTCAGCCACGACGTGTCGCTGCTCGTCGCATTCCACGTGCACCAGCTGCCCGCGGTGACGCCGAAGGTCGCCGTGCCGCCGCCAACCGCGAACGACGCAGACGCCGGCGAGATAGCCAGAGTGCATGGCGCTGGAGCCTGCGACACCGTTGCCGCGCGGCCGGCAGCCGTGATCGTCGCGGTGCGCGAGCCCGCCGTGTTCGCGGCGACCGACAGCGTCACCGTGCCGTTGCCTTTGCCGGATGCGCCGCTCGTCACGGTCAACCATGTGGGGTCGCTGCTCTCGGCGGTCCAGGAGCAGGCAGCGCCCGTCGCGATCGAGACCGTTGCGACGCCGCCGTCCGGTCCAATCGACTGCGTTGCCGGCGTCACGACATATCCGCAACTCGCGCTGCCGTTGATCGTCACCTGATCGAACACCGCGACTGCCGGGTTGTTGACGTCATGGCTCGACACCGCCAGGCCGACGAGCGCATTGGGCGCCATCGCGATTGTGTAAGTGCCGACGGCGGTCCACGTGACGCCGTCAGTCGAGCGATATCCGGTGAACGTGTTGCCGGCGCGATCGATCCGCACCCAGTACGGTGCCGGCTTCAGCGGGCCTGCGATGCTCGTGCTCGTGCCTGACGTCGTCGTGCGCGCCTGGAAATTGAGCCCCTTCGAAGCCGCGACGAGCATCAGCGCGTTCGTCGATCCCGGCAACAGGCTCTCGCGGATCATCACGCCGGCTTTCGTCCACGCGTTCGTGTTCTGCACACTCGCCACTCGCGCGACGATCGATCCATCGCCGGACAACGGCTGATAGACGTAGTGGAACGCGTCGGCGGTGCCAAAGATGTCGGCTCCCCCACCTTCCGACGTGAACGACGACGTGGCGTCGTCGAAGTTCGCGTAGCCCGGCATGCCGACTGCACCGATGTCCTGCTGCTGCCAGGGCGCCGGAATCGGCGGCGCCGGCGGCGGCGGCGCCGGCGGAGACGGCGGCGGCGGCGCGCCATCGATTGTGCTGCCGTAGATCGTCGCGTCGTCCTGCGGGCTGCCCGGATCGGCCGAAAGGAACGCATCCGGACTCATCACGATCTGATCGACGAACGCGCCGTCGTACCGCTGCTGCACGCGAATGCGCTTCGGGCCCGAGGTCGCGAAGTAGATCAGCGTCGCTTCGTTGTTGAACCCGTTGTCGGCCCAGCCCCAGCCGCTCGGTGTGCCGGACGCGCCCTGCAGAATGACCTCAGCGCCCTGCGCCGATCCGATCTGGTAGAGCGGCGTACCGAACTGATCGAACGAACTGTCGAACTGCACGCTGACCGAGTTGTTCGTCGTGGAGTTGAACTGCGCTTTCAA
>Ga0075434_100002918_pt1 | contig 15192 bp, 13 predicted proteins | sample RhiMethybrSRZTD3_FD_75298 | JGI IMG/M metagenome (GOLD analysis project Ga0075434, IMG submission 75298) | Populus rhizosphere microbial communities from Tennessee, USA - Rhizosphere MetaG P. TD hybrid SRZTD3 | ecosystem: Host-associated > Plants > Roots > Rhizosphere > Soil | place: USA... | reverse complement strand
AGGCATTGAAGGCCGAATGAGCCGCGGCGTCTTCGGTCGGCGTAGAAACGGGCGCAGCAGAGGTTTTTTTCAGGAAAGCCGAGTTTGTCTTTTCTTCGCTGCTCGGCGTTTCCGATTCTGCAGGATGCGTGAACGGCGGGGGATAAAAAGGCCGGGAGTGATGTTCAGCGGAAAGTTTGCCATCAACGTTTGGCCGCTCCGGCTGCGCGGCCGACGTGTTTCGTTGCTCGCGTTCGGAAGTTGGCACTGAAGAGGCAGTGCGCAAATCCGTGTGCCCTGGTTTTTGCCCCGCGATTTGCTCTGACTTGTTTCCGGCAACGCTCCGCTCCATTCGCTCGGGACGGTCTGCGGTCGGCTGGGCATTCCGTTGCTGCGATTCCAGACCGGATTTTTGAGCAGGCTGTTCGTGCCTCGCCGCAGAAACATCCGGCGCAGCCCCTTGCGATTCTTTGCGCGCGGACGACTTCGCGGGAGCTTGCGGATAGCCGCGGCGCAGCTCTGCGCGGATCTTCTCCATGGTGTCAAGCGGAGTAGCGGCCGCAGGCGTTGCTTCGCGGCCGGAATTGCCGCGCGGCGAATCCAGGGCTAGCCACTGATCGAGGGCCGCGCGGAAATCCGCGGAAACCTCGACAAAGCGCATGCCGCCGCTTTTGCCGTCATCCTCCAGCCACTCCACTTCGCCGATGCCTTGCATGCGGCGGTCGCCATCAAAGGAGAACGCGAAAGGCATCAGCCCGTTCGGACGCAAAGGACTGACGGCGCGAAAGCGGAACCCGTCCTCGGAAATGCTGAGAAGCATGCCGCCGTTGCCGGAGCCGAGCTCGAGGTACACCAACTGATCCGGCTTTTTGCGGGCGAACGACTTTTGCGTGACTTCCATAGCAGGCTTTAGCAATTTTAACTCTAAATCATGGTTCTCTCGCGGCAAAGCTGGGAACCGGTGTTTCCATGTATGGACGACCCTGTCAGTGCATTTTTTTCGTGCACCCGCTTGGCGCCGTGGACCGTTCATACAGGAATCTACCAGTATCTGTAACAAACTGCTGGTGTTAGAACCGTATGACGGGAACAACGGAAAAACTAGGAAAACGGCACCTTGGTTGCCGCTTCTAAGCTTGAAACCTAGTGCAATGGGGGCCAGAATGAGACTGCGAATCGGATTCACGTTGGCGACCGTCTTTCTCGCGCTGTTTACCGCGGCGCTTTGGAAAGAGCGGAACCAGAAGGAAGGACGTAGGTAGAGCAGGCAGTCGCGGGATTGCGAATCGCTGGTGAGTCAATGCCGCGGCCTGAATCTTCGAGCTCCATCTAAAAAACTCAAGCGGACGGACGCGGCCTATCCCTCACGAAAAGGCAATTCGCACCAGCGAACGACGGCCTGATGCAAGAACCCGGCCCGCGCTCCGAAGGGGACGCGCCAGTGTCCCCTCCACCAAAGGATAGAAATTGCGGACGACGTTGAAACTCGTTCTGCCTTTAATCACCAGTGTCGCACTGGTGTCTTTGCTCTTTGCCGCTTACCAGGTCAGAAAAGAAAGACGAAATCTCAGGAACGACCTCTCCCGACGCGCTGAGCTGCTCGCAGAAAGCTTGCAAGAGAGCATCCAGCCGCTGTTCGAAAAGAACGAACGCAACTCCGAGAAAGCCATGCAGCGCGTGGTGGACCGTTTCGCTCAGCGCGAGCATATGAAGGGCATCGCGGTATACGAGGCGAATGGAAACCTTACCGTGATGACTTCGACGCTGGGCAACAACTTCAAGCAAATGCCCGATGCGGCCAGGAAGGCGCTCACGACGGATGCCGGACACGGCGAATTCACGCAGATAGCGGAGTCGCCGATGTATTTGTACGCACTACCGTTGGAACGAAACGACAAGGCGGCAGGTTCGCTGTTGGTGATTTACGAAACCGGTTTCATTGATTCGCGGGTGCTGTTGACGCTTCGCGACGCGCTACTTAGCGCTCTGCTCGAGACATTGCTGGTCTCGGGTCTGGCATTGCTGCTGGTGCGATGGACCTTCCTTGATCCGCTCAAGAGAACTTCGCAATGGCTGCGCAAATTGCGCGCCGGCGAGACCGATACGCCTGAGTCTTCTCTGCCTCAGGGAGAGTTGTTCGAACAGATACAAAAAGAAGTGAAGCATCTGGCCCGGGATTTGGGCGCGGCACGCGCGGCAGCGGCGGAAGAGGCTCAACTGCGCGAAAAGCAAGCTTCTGTGTGGACGGCGGACCGCTTGCGGATCAGCTTGCAAAGCAAGCTGAAGGGAAAACCGTTGTTCGTAGTGGCAAACCGCGAACCCTACATGCACGTGAAGGGAGAAAAAGGGATCGAAGTGCTGGTGCCGGCGAGCGGCTTGGTGACGGCGCTGGAACCAGTGCTGGAGGCCACGGATGGAACTTGGGTGGCACACGGGTCAGGAAGCGCTGATCGGGAGACGGTGGACGAGGCCGACCACCTGCGGGTGCCGCCCGACTTGCCAAGCTACACGCTACGCCGCGTGTGGCTTACACATGAAGAAGTAAAAGGCTACTACGAAGGTTTTGCCAACGAAGGGTTGTGGCCGCTCTGCCATATCGCCCACACGCGGCCAACTTTCCGGCCAGACGACTGGCTTCAATACCAGCAAGCGAATCGCAAGTTTGCGGACGCAGTGTTACAGGAAATGGCCGGCCAGGAAGCGCCGATCGTTTTGGCGCAGGACTATCATTTCGCTCTGCTGCCCAGGATGGTGAAGGATGCCAGGCCAGATGCTCGGGTCGCGATTTTCTGGCACATACCATGGCCAAATCCCGAAGTGTTTGGGATTTGTCCGTGGCAGCGGGAGTTAGTGGATGGCCTGCTGGGAGCGGACCTGATCGGATTCCACACCCAAACGCATTGCAACAACTATTTGGAGACAGTGGACCGGGCGCTGGAAGCGCTGACGGAATGGGATCGCTTTGCGGTGAACCGGCAGGGCCACGTAACCCGAGTGAGGCCGTACCCCATCAGCGTGGCATTTCCAAACGGAAAGCCGCATGTCGAGTATCGCAGTGCCGGAGAAGAGCGTGCTCGACTATGTGAAGAGCTGGGGATTGAGGCATCCCTGCTCGGCGTCGGCGTTGATCGCGTGGATTACACCAAGGGGATTCTGGAGCGCTTCCGCGGAATTGAACGGTTTGTTGAAATGAACCCCGCGTATCACCGACGGTTTTCGTTTGTACAAATCGGAGCGCCGAGCCGCACCGATATTCCGCGCTACCAGCAGTTTCTCGAGGAAGTCGCGGCGGAGTCAGAACGGATCAATGTGCGGTTCCAATCGGGAAAATGGAAACCGATTGTTTTCTTAGGCCGCCATCATTCTCACCAGGAGATCGAGCGTTTTTACCGGGCTGCGTCGGTATGCATGGTGAGTTCGCTGCACGACGGGATGAATCTGGTTGCCAAGGAGTTCATCGCGGCGCGCGAGGACGAACATGGAGTGCTGATCCTGAGCACGTTTGCTGGAGCTGCGTTGGAGCTTACGGACGCGCTGCAAGTGAATCCGTATGACGTACAGCAGGTGGCAGCCGCCATCCTGCGGGCACTCGAAATGCCGGACGACGAACAAGCCGCGCGCGTTCGCCGCATGAGAACGACCGTAAAGGATCACAACGTTTTCCGGTGGGCGGCGAATCTTCTCTCAGATCTGACGGACATTCGAATCGAGCCGCCGGAGCGGCAGGAAAGCGTCGTGGTAACGGGAGAGATCGCCGCGGGAGACGAGCCGGAGGAAGTGCGGCCATAGTATGGGGGCCAGGCCGGCGGTAGCGCCGTTTAAGATTTAAACACTGGCGCATGTTTCGCGGCCGGCGCCTATCTGAAAATAGCGGCCACGAGCAACCACATACTGTCGCCGCCAGGTTTCCCGGTAAATCCAAGAAGAAGTGATAGCATTTCGCCGCAAATAGTGCCGCAGGGAGATTGCCATGAAATGGACAGCGGGCGGAACCAGCCAGGACATTGAAGATCGTCGTGAGCAAAGTGGCGGTGGCGGGGGATTTCAATTCGGCGGAATGCACCTGGGAATTGGCGGCGCGCTGATCCTGCTGGTGCTGAGCATCGTCTTTAAACAAAACTTTTTTGCGCTGCTGGGAACCGGCGGCGGACCGGCTTCGCCGGCAATGAGCCAGCCTGACACTCGGCGCGACCAACAAGAACAGCCGTTGGTGCAATTTATTTCGTTCGTGCTGGACGACACACAAAGAACCTGGGACCAGATCTTGCCGCAGCAGGCAGGCAAGCCGTACCGGCATGCGAAGCTGGTATTGTTCCGCAATTACACGCAATCAGCAGGATGCGGGGGGGCGGAATCCGCGACTGGGCCATTTTATTGTCCTGGCGACGAGAAGGTCTATATCGACTTAGGTTTCTACGACGAGTTGAGCCAACGATTCGGCGCGCCCGGACAGTTTGCGCAAGCGTATGTTCTTGCCCACGAGATTGGACATCACGTCCAAAAAATTGTGGGCGTGGAAAGCCGCACGCGGCAATTGCAGGCAAGTAACCCCCGAATTCAGAATGAAATTTCCGTGAAAGTGGAACTGCAGGCGGATTGCCTGGCCGGCGTGTGGGCGCATTCCACTCAGCAGAGGAACTTACTGGAACAAGGCGACATTGAGTCGGCGCTCGGGGCAGCGGCCGCCGTTGGGGACGATCGCTTACAGAAAATGTCCACGGGGCATGCGTCGCCCGATTCGTTCACGCATGGATCGTCGGCGCAGCGCATGCAATGGTTCCGACGCGGATTCGACAGCGGATCAATCGCGGCTTGCAACACCTTCGACAACGCGCAGTGAACCACACATTCCCGACGTCCAATTGATTTCTATCAACTAGCTTTTGAACCAGCGGACTAGCATCAGGGCGCTGGCATCTGTCCCAAGACGGTACCGGCTTTACGTGCATTTTCGATGGCCGCCTTGGCGGCTTTTTCTTTTTCCGGATCAACTGCAACCTCTTTTGCGAGGATCGTCGTCTGCGCGGGAAAGGCGACACCGGCGCCGGTGCGTTCGAGCGTATCGGCGATGTTCAAGAGCAAATCCTCCTGCAGCGCCAGGTAATCCGCATAATCGCGCACCAACAGATACGCGTAGATTTCTACATCCATGCCGGCATCCACAAAACGAAGGAGGCGGACGCGCGACGACGCGTCTTCAACGTGATTGTTCTGTTTGAGCGTGGCGCGAAGCTCCTGGAGCGCGTAGCGGACGTGGTCGGGAGCGAGATCGAAGCGAAGGCGGACCGTCTGACGAAAGAGGATCTTGTCGCGCTGCCGGAAATTTTCCAGAACGGCATTTGCGACGGTGCCATTGGGAATGGTGACGACCGTGCGTTCTTCGGTGCGGAGTTTGGTGGAACGAAGTCCGATGTCTTCAACCGTACCACGCTGATCGCCGATCCGGCAGGCGTCGCCGATTTGCAGCGCCTTGTCGGTGAGAATGGAAATTCCGCCGAGGAGGTTTTCGAATGTTTTTTGCGCGCCGAGACCGATCGCCAGGCCCCCGATGCCCAGGCCCGCGAGAGCAGCGGTAACGTTGACGCCCAGGCTGCTGAGCGCGATAAGTCCGATGATGATGAAGGCGAGGACTTCGAGCACCCGGCGTGCGAGCGAAACGACGGAGCGTTCGCCCATGCGGCCGCTGGCGGTAAGACGGCTGATGATACGCGCCGAGACGTCACGCGTAATCCGGGTGATGAGCCAATACGCAGCCACCGCCAGGAAAACCCACAAAACGCGGCGATAGTATTGGCGATAGACGATCGATGCGCCGATCAGAAATACAAAAATGTAGTGCACAAAGGCGGACAGCAGCAGGGTGCCGGGGCCGATGTGGAAGAATCGAATCGGCGGCAATGCTGCGGCGGCATTTCTCTTGCGGTAGTAGCGAAGAAGCAGACGGGGGATAAGAGAAAGGGCCCAGGCTATGGCGATCGCGACCGGTATCGCGAGCAGAATGGCCAGCCATTGCCAGAGCGGCATATAGAGAAAACGGTTCCTGGTAAGGGTGGCGGGCAGCTTCTTTTCCAGTTCGGAAAACTGCAGCGAGTCGTAAATCTCCGGGATGGTGTCGAGAGACCTGCGCGCGATCAACCAGATTTTGCCGCCGCGCTCGTCATCGATGCGAATCAGTTGGATGGCAAACGAACCGGAGCCTTCGCGGACTCCGGTCAGCAATTCCTGGTTGGGCGAAAGACCATCGTCGAGGCGGCCCTGCGGATCACGGCTTAAAGACTCCAGCGAAGACGCAAGAATTTTCTGATTGATTACAGCGAGAAGCTGTGCGGCGAGATCCTGTTCTCCATCCGCTCGTGTGTGGCGGCGGCCGGAAGCGGGCTGAAAATATTGAACCGCGACAGGGTAGTTTTCGTCCTGTGCCGCGCGCAGAAAGCCCAGCACAGTGCCGCGAGGCGTTTCGCGGCCGAGCGGATCGGCAGCTGCGGATTGCGCCACCGGGGTGGGACCGGGGACAGAAGGAGTAATTCCCGGAATTTGTGCAACCGCGGCCGCGGCGAGTACGCAAAGCAGCGGCGCGAAGAACAGAAATTTGCGAAACAAGGCCATTGGAGGCTCCGGAAGTGCCAATCCATGATGAATAGGAGAGTGGCCGCCGTGCAAGTAGCTTAGCTGGAGGCGGAAGAGGTTTGCGGAGGAGCACCGAAGTGGTCGCGGTACTGTCTGAGGAGAAACTGGTCGGTCATGCCGGCGATGTAATCGCAGACGACAATGTGGCGCGGAACGATGAGGGCTTGTTCCTCGTGATCTGGCGGCATGGAGCCGCGTTTTCCGAGAAAGAGATGGAAAAGTCTCTCGAGACACTCAATGGAGTGGTCGCGGTCTTCCGTGATGACAGCGTGCGTGTACAAGTGAGCGATGAGGAATTGTTTCAGACGAGTATTTTGCTCAGCAATGGCGTGACTCAGGCCGGCAAAGCGGCGCGGATAGCGGCGGATTTCGTCAACGGTAGCGATACCGGACTGTTTGGCTTGGCCAGCCGTGGTTTCGATGAGGTCGGAAGCTAGCGCGTTCAGGACATTCTTGAGCGCCTCGCTGAACTTAAGCTTTTCTTTGGCCGCGGGATAGGCGCGAGCAACGCGAGCATAGGCATCGCCGAAAAGAGGAACATCCGAGCGGAGAAGGTCGAGGTCGAGCAGCTCAGCCTCACGTGCGTCATCGAGGTCGGCGGTGTTGTAGGCGATTTCGTCGACCCAATCGATCAGCTGGGACTCTAGGGGCGGTCGGAGGTCGAGCAGATATTCCGCGAGCTGCGGAAACAATGTGGCGTCATAGTCGCGGGAATGCTTGATGATGCCTTCGCGCAGTTCGAACGTAAGGTTCAGGCCGGTGAATTCGAGGTAGCGGTGCTCGAACTGCTCCACGATACGCAGGGCGTGGAGATTGTGGTCGAAACTGCCGCCGTGCACGCGCATGAGTTCGTTGAGTTTACGTTCGCCAGCGTGACCGAACGGTGGGTGGCCGATGTCGTGAACGAGAGCCAGGGCTTCGGCGAGTTCGCTGTTGAGGCCGAGCGCCGTCGAAACCGTGCGAGCGATCTGAGTGACTTCGAGCGTGTGCGTCAGGCGGTTCCGGAAGTGATCGGAATAGCGCGTAGTGAAGACTTGCGTTTTCGCTTCGAGGCGGCGAAACGCGCGCGCGTGGATGATGCGGTCGCGGTCGCGCGCATATTCGGTGCGATACGGGTGGCGAGTCTCGGGAAAGCGGCGGCCACGCGAAAATTCTTCGCGCATGGCCAAGGCCGAGAGTGGAGAGGAGTTCGGGATAATCCGCTCCGTTTTGTGCTGGTGACTGAGACTGATTAGGACTTCGGCGCGAGCAAATCCAGGCCGCGGTCGGCGCGGTCGGAAATCGCGGAGTTTGTGGGGTAGTCCTTTTTCACCTGTTGATAGAGCGTCGTGGCTTCCGTGGGATTGCTGGTGCGAAGCAGATCGGCCAGTTCGAGCAACGCCAGCGGACGCGGTACGAGGGCGGACTTGGAATCGGCGACGGCGCGATAAGCTTTGATGGCATCGTCGGTTTTTCCGGTGCGCGCGAAGACGGTAGCCAATTGATACTGCGCCATGGCGGAAAGTTCCTTGTCGCTGCTGCCCACGAGCTTCTTCAACTCCTCGATGGACTGACTTTGCTTTCCGACGTCGAGGAGCGTCAGCGCCAGATAGTAACGGGCGAGCCTGCCCGGGTTGGTGTGGGAATATTTGTCGGCGACGGCCGCGAATTTTTGAGAAGCATCTTGCGAGCGCTTCTGGGGGTCGGTGTACGTAACTGCACCGGCTTCGACAGGCTCGTTAGCCGTGCGGAGAGGCGCGTTGTAAATCTTCATCGCTTCATCGAGGCCGGCGGAAGCCTGCAGCGTCTGGCGATCATTGTAAAACCTCCAGCCGCCGTAAACGAGGACGACGAGGAGCACTGCACCTACGGCAGCGGCCGCGACTTGGCTGTGCGAGTAGACCGCTTCGGCGCCATGTGCGATGGACTCGCGGATTTTGTCCTGTTTGAGTTCCTTGCGTGAAAGATGCTCCGACACAGCACTCTCCTGTATATGTTCGTGAACTGTTTATGGTAGCACAGGGCCGTGACGAAGTTTCGCTTCACCAGGCGGAGGTTTCGTTCGGAAAGACTGTGAGATACTGTGCTGCCAGCCAAGCCCCGCCATGAATCGCATTTCCGCGTGCATCATAACCCTGAACGAGGAACGCAATTTACCGCGATTGCTGGAGTCGCTGCGCGGGATCGTAGACGAATTGGTGGTGGTGGATTCCGGCAGCACGGATCGCACCGGCGATATTGCCCGGGAATTCGGCGCGCGGCTTGAGTTTCGCGAATGGACGCAGTTTGCGGAGCAGAGAAACTACGCAGCGAGTCTAGCGAGTACGGACTGGATTTTGTCGGTCGATGCAGACGAAGTGTTGACCAGCGAGCTGCAAACGGCATTGCTGGACTGGAAGAAGCGCGTGCCACAGTTTGAAGTTTATGAAATGGCGCGAAGGACGTGGTATCTGGGCGAGTGGATCCGGCATTCGGGCTGGTATCCGGACTTCAAGAAGAGGCTGTATCGCAAAGACGCAGCACGATTCGCGGGGAGCCTGCACGAGTCGCTGGAGTATGAGGGAAGACGCGGCAGGTTGGCGGGCGACTTGCTGCACTATACGATTCACGAGTTCGCGGAACACGAAGAGAACGTAGAAAAGTACTCAACGCTGGCCGCTCGGCAAATGTACGAACTTGGTCGGCGGAGTTGGCGCGGGGCGTTATGGTTCGCGACGCCGTGGAGCTTCTTTCACACGTATGTGGTGCGTCTAGGGTTCTTGGATGGCTACCGGGGAGTTTTAATTGCGCGAATGGCCGCAAAGACAGTGCGCTTGAAGTACGCGAAGCTTGGAAAATTGTTGGCGGCGGAGAGAAAGCCGAGTGAACAAGCCAAATGATTCCATTGCTGGTGGACTTGGAACGCGAGTGGCGAGGCGGGCAGAACCAGTTTCTGTTGCTGCTGAAGGGCTTGTATGAGCGAGGGCACGCGGCCGAGCTGTTAGCAGCGAAAGGGTCATCGTTAGGCCATCGGGCGGAAAAAGCCGGCATCTGCGTGCACTACACGTCGCGGCACTCGCTGCTGACGGCGGGGCAAAAAGTGCGCACTCTGATGAAAGACGGGCGATTTGATCTGGTGCATGTGAATGAGGCACGCGCGCTGAGCGCAGCCTGGCTGGCGAGAACACACCGCAAGGTCCCGCTGCTGATTTCCCGGCGGGTTGGGTTTCCACTTGGAAAAAGTTTCTTTTCGCGCGCGCGGTTTCGCGCCGCGACGCGGATTATCGCCAATTCGAACTGGGTCGCGGAGCAGGCGGCGGCTTCAGGCGCAGCACAAGCGCAGCTTACCGTTATTTATGAAGGAGCAGAAATTCCATTACTTTCCGGCGCGGCCACGCGACACGCAGACCGGATACGCTGGGGAGTTGGCGACCGGGATCGCTTGCTGGGGTGTGCGGGAGTTCTGCTCGAGGATAAGGGCCAAGAGTGGGTGATCCGAGCCTTGGCGAAACTGCGCGCAGAATATTCGGACTTAAAGCTGCTCCTGGCGGGCGAAGGGCCGGACCGAGCCCGATTGCAGAAGCTTGTTGGTGAACTCAAGCTGCAAGACGTGGTAATTTTTGCGGGCTTCGTCAAGGATGTAGAGGCGTTCTATCGAGCGATAGACGTGTTTGTATTTCCGGCGCTATTTGAGGGTCTGGGCACTTCCCTGCTCGCGGCCATGGCGCATGGCGTGCCATCGGTGACGTATTTCGGATGCGCGCTGGGAGAGATCGTGGAAAACGGCGAGAGCGGCTTGCAGGTCGAGCCACGAAATCCAGAGGCACTCGCCGGCGCGCTAAGAAAGATTTTGGCCGACGCGCGATATGCGTCGGAAATGGGTGCCGCGGGGCGGCGTAGAATCGAGAGCAATTTTTCAGCGGACCGAATGGTGGAAGAGACGCTGCGCCTGTATCAAGAAGTTTGCGGGTAGGACTACGTCCGCCGACCTTAGGACTAAAAAGCTTGCCTCCATGTCCTCGCCCATGGACGGTTAGCTCGAATGCCTGGAGACGGAGATGACCATGCCGAAGCTCGTCCGTTTTCTTCTGCTGTGTTTCGTAATTAGCAAAATCACTTTCGCGCAAAGCGGCCACTCACTCTCGGGAAAAACCGCCGATCTCAGCCTGACCGCCGTTGGGCGGCAGCACCATCCCATCCACACCAAGAGCAAGGAAGCTCAGGAATATTTCGACCAGGGGATCACGCTGGTGTACGGCTTCAACCACGAGGAAGCAGCGCGCGCTTTTGAAAAGGCGGCGCGGCTGGATCCGGCTTCGCCGATGCCGCTGTGGGGAATCGCGCTGGCAGTGGGGCCGAACTACAACCTCGATGTGGACGCTGAACGCGAAAAAAAAGCATACGAGGCGATTCAGAAGGCACGCAAGCTGGCGGAGAGTGCGGCGCGAGTCGAGCAAGACTACGTGAACGCACTTGCAGCCCGTTATTCAGGCGATGCGAACCTCGATTACAAAAGGTTGGCGCGTGACTATGCCGCGCAAATGCGAGAGTTGGCGAAGAAATACCCCGACGACCTTGATGCGGCAACGCTTTACGCCGAAAGTCTGATGAACTTGAATCCGTGGAAGCTGTGGAGCCTGGACGGCGCGCCGGGAGAAAACACTGACGAAATCGTCCGTGTGCTGGAGAGCGTTCTGGCGCGCGATCCGATGCACGCTGGAGCCAATCACTACTACATCCACGCGGTTGAAGCCTCGTCTTCCCCACAGCGCGCGCTATCCAGCGCGGCGCGGCTCGAAGAGATGGTTCCGAAAGCGGGACACCTGGTGCATATGCCTTCGCACATCTACTCACGTGTCGGGTATTTTTCCGATGCGGCAGAAAGCAATGTCAAAGCGATTGCAGCCGACAGGAGCTACGCCAAGGAAGCCGTGCAGAGCGGAAGTCTCTACGACCTGATGTATCACAGCCATAACGAACACTTTCTGGCCTTCGCCGCGGCGATGGAAGGCCGCTACACGGAAGCCAGAAGAGCGGCTGATACGATGGCAAAGCGCTTGCTGCCTCATGAGGACACCATGCCGATGCTCGAGTCGTTCCTGTGGACGCCCATCTGGGTGGATCTGCGCTTTGCCAAGTGGCAAGAGATTCTTGCGCGTCCGGAACCGCCGCCGAACCGAAGAGTGCCTCACCTGATGTGGCGATACTCGCGGACGCTTGCGTATGCGGCCCAACAACAGGGCGCAAAAGCAGATGCGGAACACGCGCTTTATACCAAGGAAGCCTCCGCGCTGCCAAGTGAAAATCCCATTGGCCAAATGAATCCGAATGAGGCGATGCTTGCCGTAATGAATGCTGTCGCGGCAGCAAAACTCGACGCCGGCAAAGGGAATGCGGAGGCGGCAATCAAATACTGGCGCGCCGCGGCAGAGGCGCAGGACAAATTGAACTACACCGAACCTCCGGATTGGTATTATCCCGTACGCGAATCGCTCGGTGCGGCGTTACTGGCGAGCGGCAAAGCCAAGGAAGCTGAAGAAGTTTTTCGCGACGACCTGCGCCGCAACCCGCGCAACCCGCGCTCGTTATTTGGATTGAAAGAAAGTCTCGCGGCACAGCATCTGGACAACGACGCAGCATGGGTGCAGCGCGAATTCGAAAAGTCGTGGAAGAATGCGGAGGCGGGTTTGAAGATAGGCGATTTGTAACATGCGGAAAAAAAACATTTCCAAAAAGACTGAAGCGCCGCATGGGCTCCTTCTCAGTCCACACGGCGCTTCAGTTGCGCTTAGTATCTGTTTCCACGAGTTCCGTCTGTTCCCCTCCCTTTCCGCCTTGCCGTTCGGCCTAGCTAACTAGCGTTTTGAACAACCCATCGTCCTCGCGGCTCGAGGAATTCCACCCCGATCGCAAAGCCGTCGCCTTGCATCGGCTGGCAGTAAGCCACTCGGGCCGAGGAACGAAACTCTCCGGAACGCGAGGTAAATGTGAGCCGGTCATTGGGCTCCCAGCGCCGCACGCTGACCACGCGCGCGCCACGCTCGCTGACGTTTTCCGTAAATGTGGATTCGGCACCCGGCACTTGCCGGTTGCCTTCGAGATAGACGCCAATCTCCATGGGGATGCGGCGTTCTGTACGATGGAAGGGGAAGGCATTGCCGCGTGGTGAGCTCATTGTACGTTGGTCCTCACAAGCACGCTGCGATGCGCGAGAGATTTTGAATACTGCTGCCGCGATGCTTCATGCGGTAAAGAGCCCGGTCTGCGGCCGCCAACAATTTTTCGGGCGTGTCGCCGTCTTCCGGGAAAGTTGCTGTGCCGGCGCTTGCGGAGAGGGCGGGTGATTCAGCCTCGGAAGCCATTTTTTCGTGGATGCGGCCAACGATGCGCGTCGCGATATCCGACCCAGCTTCGGGAAAAACGATGGCGAATTCATCGCCGCCGTAGCGAGCCGCGGTGTCAATGGCGCGGCAATGGTTGCGAAGAATTTTGCCGAGACGAACGAGAGCGCGGCTACCCGTGAGATGCCCGTAGCGATCGTTGATCTGCTTGAGACCGTCCATGTCGAACAGAACCACGCTGAACGGGCGCTGCGTGCGGTGCGAACGATCGAGTTCGGCTTCGATGACGCTGAGCAGGCGGCGATAGTTGGCGAGACCGGTGAGCGGGTCACTGACCGCGAGCGTTCGTACCTGGTCGAATAGCCGCGCTTGCTCGAGCAGCGCGCCAGAAAGCATCACCAGGTAGCTGGTCGTCTTCGCCAGTTCGGCCAGGAAAAACGGCCCGTCGAGAAGATGGCGCGAAAATGCAGCCGCCACGTGGCAGAAGACGTTCAACGAGGCGACGATGAAGAGGGAGTAGTCATACACCGAAGCCGACTTGGCTTCCCTTCGCAGCCGCCAGCGAAAGGCCATCGCCGCAGCAAAAAACAGCGCCGCAGGGAGCAGATCCCAGGAGCGCGAAAGCAAACGCGCTGGATGAGAGCTTGGTGCGGACGGGGCGGCCAGGAATGCTGCGCTTGTTCCGTAAGCGCAAAGCGCGACGACCAAGAGGGCGATTGCGATTTCCTTGCTCGGCTGCCGTGCAGTCGGGGTGTAGGTTTCGACCGCCAGGGCGGCGAGGAGAAGAACGGCGAGCAGCGTACGGCTGACCATCCAGCCCAGAGGAAGATGCAGATAGGCACTGCTGCCGGCGTGCAAATATTGGCCGAAATGGAAGTAGCCGACAGTTTCAATCAGCCCGGACAGGACAAATCCGAAGGAAAGGATCAGCGCGATGCGATCGTGTGTGCCGCGGAAACGCACCAGCGCATTGGCGGCGTAGCAGAAGCTCAACAGCGTTCCGCCGACTTCCAGATACAAGTAAGTCTGGTAGCTGCCGGTAATGTTTAAGTTGCGCAGATACACCGCGGCGGGCAGGAACGCTAGGGCGACGACCAAAAATCCCAGGGTCCAGGCAGCCAACGGCCAGCGGCGGAGAAACTCGGCGATTCTGGTCCAAAGTCGCAAGAAAGCCCTCAGATACCCAACAAAAACCGGCAAAGCCGGAAGAGTGCACGCGCATTACCTTTTGGCCCTTGCGTGACGACCGCCGTAACCCATTGAAATTGTTTAGCTTATTAGCGTGCCGGCAAACGTGTATGTACCCTTTGGTCGCATTGCGAGACACATGACATCGCTCGAAAACTACTCGGTTGCATGCGTAAGGCTTTTGTTTACAGAGAGTTACGTCCAGGTTGAGCACTTTCCCTCAGCCGTCCGACAGTGTCTCAAGGTGAGACTGTCTCAGGCTTGGGCAAAAGCGTGCCGTTCTAGACTTTGGGCTTGGGGGCGGGTAGCTCGCGGGCCACAACCGTGTCGTTGAAACCGACCGTCTTATGTGAGCCGTCGCAGAACGGCTTATTCGCCGAGTGGCCGCAGCGGCAGAGGCTGATCGTAGTCCTTCCGGCCAAACCAAACGCTTGGCCTTGCGGGTCGCAAATCTCAAAATCGCCTTCGACCTTGATCGATCCGTTGTTGTTGACGGTAATTTTAGTCGCTGCCATCTGTTCTCCAGTGCGCGCTATTCCGATTTCACTTCGCGCAAGCTGCCCCGCTTCACATCGTAAACAAAGCCGCGCACTTCGATCGGTTTGGGCAGGAACGGATCATTCTTCACGCGGGCCACTTGTTCGCGCACATTGCGATCTAAATCACGAAATGCATGAAACTGCATGTGCGAGGCGTCCTTGCCGGCGGATGTCGAAAGCCGCCAGCGAAACTCCTCGTCGGTGATTGACATGAGCCCGCATTCCGTATGCTGAATGATGGCGATCGAACGCGTTCCCAACAGGTGCGTCGACAAAATCAATGAACGCACAGCATCGTCCGTCGCCAGTCCTCCGGCGTTGCGAATCATGTGGGCATCGCCCACACGCAAGCCAAGCAACTGCTCCAGATCCATGCGCGAATCCATACAGGTAAGAATCACCAGCTTGCGAACTGGCGGCGTTTGAAGATGGCCAAGGTCAAAGCGCTGCGCGTATTTCTCATTGTGCGCGACCATCTCATCGAACACAGTCATTGCTTTTTGCGCTTGAATAAGCCCTAGTCTCCCACTCAGTATTTGGGAACGCTCGAGTCCACGTCA
>Ga0075434_100002916_pt1 | contig 15193 bp, 12 predicted proteins | sample RhiMethybrSRZTD3_FD_75298 | JGI IMG/M metagenome (GOLD analysis project Ga0075434, IMG submission 75298) | Populus rhizosphere microbial communities from Tennessee, USA - Rhizosphere MetaG P. TD hybrid SRZTD3 | ecosystem: Host-associated > Plants > Roots > Rhizosphere > Soil | place: USA... | reverse complement strand
TGCCTGTGCGCCGGCGAGGAGCACCACACCTCGGGCATGCCCGAGCACGACCGTCGTGCGCACATTCTTCGCGTAGAAGACGTCCTCGACGGCGATCGCCTGCGGGTGGTGACGCACGATCAGCTCGGTGACACCACTGTGGATCTCGAGCAGGCGCTCTGGCAGTGGATCCCGAGGCCTCGTCCGAATCACGCCACATTCGAGCAGGGTCGGCGGGCGCGACCCGTCGCCGCTCACGACGCCATACCCCGTCGTCGCCGTTCCCGGATCGATCCCGAGAACGATCACATCGCCGCCGTCGGACTCACGCCTTCGCCATCTCCGACACGTCCATGTCGAAGTTGGCTTCGACCTTCTGCACGTCGTCGAGCTCCTCGAGGCCCTCGAGCAGCTTGACCAATGTCTCCGCGTCCTTGCCCTCGACGCGAATCGTGTTCTTTGGGATCCACGCGATCTCGGCGCTCGTCGACGCGAGCCGCTTGCCATCGAGCGCCGACTTCACGGTGTGCAGATCCGCGACCGCGGTGGTCACGACGAACTGATCGTCCTCCCGCTTCACGTCCTCGGCGCCCGCGTCGAGCGCGGCCTCGATCAGCGCGTCTTCGTCGACGCCCCCTGCGTCGAGATAGATCTGCCCGCGGCGATCGAACATCCAGGACACCGAGTTGGCGGCGCCGAGGTTCCCGCCCCCGCGCGACAGCTTGTGGCGGATCTCGGCGACCGTGCGGTTGGGATTATCAGTGACCGTCTGGATCATCAGGGCGACCCCGGCGGGACCGTAGCCTTCGTAGAGGATCTCCTGATAATCGACTCCCTCGAGCTCACCCGTGCCCTTCTTGACCGCGCGCTCGATGTTGTCCTTCGGCATCGAGTTGTTCCGCGCGGTCTCGATCGCGGTGCGGAGGCGCGGATTGCCGTCGGGATCGCCGCCGCCCTGCTTCGCCGCCATCGTGATCTCGCGGATGAGCTTCGTGAACAGGGCGCCGCGCTTGGCGTCAGCGGCGGCCTTGTAGTGCTTGATCTGTTTCCATTTACTGTGGCCAGCCATAAGCAGCTCGGAAGATGCGCGTGGGACGTGTGTGACGGACCGAAAATATACCACTGGAGACCGCGCCGCCGCTTCGCGCGAGCGGCCACGTCGCTCGCTAGCGCGATGTGCGCAGCTGCATCGCCTCCGGCGGCCAGTTTCCCAGGAAGAAGCGCATGAGTGCAGGCAGCACGCGGTCGCTGCGCTCGATGTATGTGAGGTGGCCAGCGCCGGAGAGCATGATGAGCCGCGCGTCCGGAATGATCTCCGCCCACCGCCGCGCTCCATCCGGTGACACGGCGAAGTCCCGGTCACCCTGAATGACGAGCGTGGGTGCGCGAATGGCCATGGCCTTCTTGGTGTAGTCCCAATGGCGAGGCAGCGAGCGCATGGTCTTGTCGACCCGCCAGAGGAATCGCGACGGCGATTCGTTCTCGCTCTCGCAGAAGTCGGTGGACACCTGCGACGCCCCGGCCGGGTTGCCCAGATAGACCGGCAGGTATGCGTCGTACCAGCGGCGACATTCGGCCGCGAGGTCCGTGGTATCCGATGCCGCCGCGCGAGCGCGTGCGAACCGGGCTGCCGCGGAGTCCGACCGCAGCCGTCCCTCTGGCGGTGCATAACGCGAAGCGGTGGCCTCGTCAGGCGCGGTGGGGCCGAGCTGCGCGAGGCGCGCGACCCGATCAGGGTGATCCGCGGCATAGAGTGCGGCGACCAGCCCCAGATAGGAGAAACCCACGACGCCAGCCTTCGAAATACCCAACCCCGCACGGACCGCTTCGAGATCGCGAATCTCGTCCGCCATCGTCAGGCGTTTCGGGTCGGCGATCCAGTCCGAACGGCCGCGGCCCCGTGGATCGTAGAACACGAGAGTGAGTGACTCGCGCAACGAGGAGAGCTGGCCCGCCAGCAGCGCTGCCCCCGGAACGATCACGGTATCGCGTGCGCTTCCGTAGATCGCGTAGTGGAGGCGCGCGCCGTCAGCGGCAGTGATGAAGCCTGATGAGTCGGGCTTCGCCTGGCCGCGAGCGGTCGCAGCGACAGCCATGACCCCGAGGACGATGGTCGCCAGGTGTGTCTTGGGATACTTCGCGTGCGTTGGATACTGCAGATACATGCGAGACCTCCAGAGAAGGCCTGCGGTCGCGTGTCAGCGATCCGGCTCTAGCATGTCCTCGAACCGCATCCACTGCTTGTAGAAGTAGAGATCGACATAACCGCGCGCACCGTTGCGGTTCTTGAGGACGAGCAGCTCCGTCGCGCCGTCCACGTCCGGTGCGCTGTCGTACATCTCCTGACGATAGAGCCCGAGCACGACATCCGCGAACTGCTTCACGGTGCCAAGCGCGCCGAAGTCGTCGAGCTGTGGACGCAGGTCCTTGCGGTCGCGAACGATCTGCGGAAGCCCGCTCGTGGCTATCACGCACACGTCGCGCTCCACTGCCAGTCGCTTCAACGCGCGTACCGCACTCGCCATCTCCTCGTCCAGCGGCCGGCCGCCCGTCGCGAGCGCCTGAAGCGGGTCGACGATCACGACGCCAACGTCTCGAGTCCTCTCGGCGTCGCGTTCGAGCGTCGGCATTTCTCCAGCGTGGACCGTCTCGAACGCTGGAAACTGCTGCTCGAGTCGTCGCGCCGCGACCTCGAGTCGAGCCCGCGATTCAGTGTCGAGGTTGCCGCGTCTCATGTCATCGACGCGAACTCGCGCTTCGATCGCGAGCGCGCGCTCGGCTGCTCGTGTCTGGTCCATCTCCGCCGACAGGAATCGCACCTTCGTCCCGGCATCGCTCGCGCGGAGCGAGATGGCCAGTGCGAGCGCCGATTTGCCGCTCCCCACTTCTCCACCGAGGATGACGAGATCGCGACGCCTCACGCCGCCGCCCAGGGCATTGTCGAGGCTCGGGAACCCGGTCGGGATCGTATCCCGTGGTGCCGTGCCGTCGATGATCGTCCCAATAGCGCGGCGGGCTCGCGCTTCGTCGAGGTCGCTCATATGCTCTGGACGAGCATGCGGATGATCTCGCGGAGCTCGCTCAACGCCGGGCCGTCGAGGTGTGGTGCGCTGCCATCAATGACGGCACGCAGTGCCGTTTCGAGACCGTCTCGGTCAACCGACGTCGTGGCATCCACCAGACGCGTCAGCGATTGGCGAAACGACGGCGGGACCGCGAGCGCGGCGAACCACGCGCGTGCACCATTGGCGCGAGTGATGCGCACGTTCTGCGGTAGCGGGGACGGTGGCAGCGCTCCGACGACGAGGCGTGCGGCGAGAAGCGTCGCCAACGCAACCTCACGCTCGCCGCCGAGCGGGGATCGTCCGACGTGTGCTGCAAGCGCACGGAATCGGAAGCGCGGTGAAGCGAGAGCGTATGGTGGCGAGAGCGGCACCGGGCCAATATTAGCGGGCGCGGCGGTCACAGCAACGACGCCACTATCACGATCAAGATCCGTCACGACACCCTACCTCTGTGCTACGCGAAACCGCCGACAATCGATCCGCTCCAGCATCGTCCGCCTCAGGTTGGGCCGTCGCTGCAGTCGTTTACCTGATCACCGCCATCGTCTATTTCGCCGTGCCTATCTGGCGGACGTTCGGCGAATCGCTTCTCGGATCGACGCTGTTCGGGCCCGACAATGTACTGAATGCAGGGATTCTCGAGTGGGGCTGTAAGGTAATTCGTTCGAGCTCCCTGCATCTGTTCGACTGGCCCTCGGGCTACCCGGTGCACGACACGCTGGCCGGAACGGAGAACCTGATCGGTTGGCAGCCGCTGTTCCTCCCGCAGCGGCTGCTCGGCATCGGGATCGTGAGCGCATACAATGTCTGCATCCTGCTCTCGTTCGTGATCTCCGGGCTCACCGGCAACCTGTTCGCGCGCCGGTGTGGCGTCCCGAACGATGGCGCCCTCATCGCGGGATTCGTGTTCGCGTTCGCGCCGCTGCACGTCGGGCTGGCGGTGCAGTTCCAGTCGCTCATCATCTGCTGGCTGCCGTTAGGCGTCGTGCTGTTCGAGCGGGTGCTGGCGGAGCGGAGCGTCGGCAACATCGTTGCCCTGGCGGTCGTGTTCGTGATGACGACGCTGGGCTCGCTCTATTACGGCGTCTTCCTCGCGCTCCTCCTCGCGTTGTGGTACCCGCTCGGCCTCGTGACCGGGCGGTTCGAGCGCTCGTGGGCAGGGGCCGCGCGGGTTGCGGCGGCAGCGGCACTGACGTTAGGTGCCATGGCGCCGCTGGCGCTGCAGTACATTCGCGTGTCGTCGACGTTCGGGTTCGACCGGTCGCTCGCGTACGCGATCGAGCGATCCATGGGCGTCGCCGACTTCTTCATGATCCAGAGCTGGCTGCTGGTCTGGGCGAAAACCCCGCTCGCCAACCGCACCAACTACGGCGCCGCGTTCCCGGGGTTCGTCGTCCTCGGACTGCTCGTGGCGAGCATCCGCTGGAAGGCGCCGCGGCATTTGAAGCTCAGCCTCCTCGTGGTGGCGGCGATCTGCGCCATCCTGTCGCTGGGCCCGCGCCTCAAGGTCTTCAACTACCCGACGAGCTTTCTCGAGAACGTGCCGATGCCGGGAGCGATCCTCGGATTCATTCCGGGCATCCGAATGCCGTCGCGTATGCTCCCGTGCGCGTTCATCTTCCTCGGCGTTCTCGCCGGAGGCGGTGCGAGCGTGCTTCTCACGCGGTGGTCCGAGTGGCGGCGATTCGCGGTTCCGATGCTTCTCGTCGCGGCGGCGCTGGACGTGTTTCCCGCCCCGTCGTTCGCGACCGAGTCGTGGCGGCTCGCTGCTCCACTGGCGAGCTCCGACGCGTACGCGTACCTCGCCCAGGCGCCGGACACGAGCGCGATCGTCGAGCTGCCGAAAGCCGACTCGACCGGGTTCACGCTGCCGGCAAAATCCGCGTACGTATACGGCAGCGTCGGTCACCTCCGCCGAACGGTCTCCTATAATCTGAGCGTCAGTCTCCCGGCCCCCGACTCGCTGCAGGCGGAGGCCGAGCGGCTGCCCGACGAATCCGCCCGAGCGTTGCTCGTAGCGCGCGGCGTCAGACGACTCGTCGTGCACAACCGCTTCTTCAAGGCTGACTCCGTTGCCCCACGCCTGTCGCGTCTGGATGCCGCCGGCTACCCGGTGCTGTTCCGCGGCCGCGACGCGACCGTCTATTCGCTGGAGCGAGCGTCCGGCGCGGGGACTCCCTAGTAGATTCCCTGCATGGCTCCCCCGGCGAAATCGGTGCTCTGGGTGGACGACGAGGCCGAGCTCCTCGAGTCCCACCGCATCTTCCTGCGCGAAAAGGGCTACGAAGTCGAGACGGCGACGAACGCGGACGACGCGGTAGAGCTGCTGCGCCGTCGGCCGTTCGACTTGCTCCTGCTCGATGAGCAGATGCCCGGCAAGCGTGGGCTCGAGACGTACCAGGAGGTGCGCGAGCTCGCGCCCAACCTCCCGGTGGTCATGGTCACTAAGAGCGAGGAGGATTCGACGCTCCGCGAGGCCCTCGGCGCGAATATTCGCGAGTATCTCGTCAAGCCGATCAACCCGCGTCAGGTCCTCACGGTCATCACCCGGATCCTCGAGGGGCCGCGCATTCGGCAGCAAGCGATTGCCAGACGCTTCGTGGAGCGCTTCCGCGCCATCGAGGTGGAACGCGGGCGCGTGCTCGACTGGCGCGGTTGGGTGGAGCGGTACGTCGAGCTGATGACGTGGGACGTGGACCTCACTGCTGCTGGGGAATCCGGGCTCTACGAGTCGCTCCGCGGTCTCTACCCAGACATGCAGCGCGAGTTTGCGGAATACATGCGTCAGGCGTACCCGGCGTGGCTTCGCGATCTCGAGGGCGATCGGCCTCCGCTGTCGATCGACATCGTGGGCGAGTTCCTGCTTCCCATCCTGCAGCGCGCGCGGAACGCGGTGTTCATCGTCATCGATTGCCTGCGGCTCGACCAGTGGCTTATTCTCGAGCCATTGCTGTCGCAGATGTTCGACGTGGAGCGCACGCATTATTACGCAGTGCTCCCGACAGCGACGCCCTACTCGCGCAACGCGCTGTTCAGCGGGCTCTTCCCGGGCGAGATCGCCGCTCGGTTCCCGGACTGGTGGGGCGAGCGCGAGGACGAGACGCTCAACGCACACGAGCGCGAGCTGCTCGAGGCGCACCTGCAGGAGCTCAACACGCCCCGGCCCGTGCGCTACAACAAGATCTCCACGGCGTCCGACTCCGATGACCTCGAGCGCCACCTCCACGGCGCGATCGCGCCGGAAGGCGTCAGTGCGTTCGTGTTCAATTTCGTGGATCTGCTCACGCACGGGCGCAGCGAGTCGGCCATCCTGTACGAGGTAGCGCGTGACGAGATCGCGCTGCGTCAGCTCACGCTGCAGTGGTTCCAGCGATCTGCCTTGTTAGGCGTGCTGCGCGAGGCGTCGCGCCGGAAGGTCTCGGTGCTCGTCACGAGTGATCACGGGTCCATTCACTGTCAGACGCCGGCCACGGTGTTCGCCAAGCGCGACGCGACGGCGAACCTGCGGTACAAGTTCGGCGAGGACCTGCGTGCGGAGCGTCCCGAACAGGCGCTGCTGTTCCCTAACGAGGATCTGCTGCGGCTTCCGCGACGCGGCCTTGGCGCGAACACGCTGCTCGCGGTCTCCGACGGATTCTTCGTCTATCCCACCAAGCTGCGTGAGTACCAGAGCCGATACCGCGGATCGTTCCTGCACGGCGGCGTGACGCCGGAGGAGTGCATCCTCCCGGTGGCTCTCCTGACGCCAAAGTGACTTGAGGCGTGCGCCGAACCACGTATCGACGGCTCCTCACGTTTCTCCGCCCTCATGCGTGGCGGATGGCGGGCACGGTCTTCTGCAACATCGCGGCGGCCGTGCTCGACGTCTTCACGTTCACGCTGCTGATTCCGTTCCTCGACAAGCTGTTCAACCAGCCGAGCCAGACGACCGGCATCTCGGAACTGCAGCAGCGCATCATCGGCCCGTTTCTCGAATCGGCCGACCCGGGAACGCTGCTCCGCAACATCATCATCGTCATTCTCGTCGCGGTCACCCTGAAGAATCTGTTCGTGTGGGTGAGCGGACAGCTCGGTGCACAGCTCCAGGAGTTCGTGACGCGCGATCTCCGCAACGCGCTGTATTCACACCTCCAGCGTCTGCCGCTCGGATTCTTCGTACGGACGAAGACCGGCGATATCCTCGCACGCGTACTCAACGACACGCAGCAGACGAAGCAGGTGATCACGCAGGCGGTCACGCAGTCGCTGCAGAGCGCGGCGGTCGTGATCGTGACGATCTTCGCGCTCGTGAAGATCTCGTGGCCGCTCACGCTGCTCGCGCTGGTCGTCGCGCCGATCCTCATCGGCCTCCTGCAGCCGCTGCTCAGAAAACTGCGTAAGGGGCACCGCAAGCTGAGCAACCAGTACGGCGAAATGACTGCCGTCGTGCAGGAGTCGGTGAGTGGGATCCGGCTCGTGAAGTCGTTCGGCGGTGAGCAATACGAGGAGGAGCGGTTCCGGGAAGGGAGCGGCCGTTATGCGCGCGGCATGGTCCGCGTCACGCGTCTCGCGGTGCTCGCACAGCCGATTACGGAGACCGTGGGGACGGCGATTGCGGTCGCGATCCTCTGGGTCGGCGCACGAATGGTCGAGAACGGAGCGCTGACCGGGTCCGTCCTGATCACGTTCCTGATCCTCGTTATGCGCATGCTGCAGCCACTCAAGCAGCTGTCGCAGGTGCCAACGACCGCGCAGCAATCGTTGGCGGCGGCCGAGCGCATCTTCGAGGTGATCGACAGCCCGACGGAGGAGAGTCTCGATCGCGGCAAGATCACGACGGCGACGTTCGAGCGAACGCTGGAATTCGAGCGCGTGTCGTTCGCCTACGCCGACGAGCCGGTGCTCGTCGATGTGTCGCTCGTGGCGCCGAAGGGCCAGGTCATCGCGCTCGTCGGCGCCAGCGGTGCAGGCAAGAGCACGCTCGTCGACCTGATCCCGCGATTCTACGAGCCGACCGCCGGTCGCATCCTCCTCGACGGGGTGGATACGCGCGAGATCGCGCTGCAGGCCCTCCGTTCCCTCATCGGAATCGTGAGTCAGGACACCGTGCTGTTCAACGACACGGTGCGCAACAACCTCGCGTATGGTGCGGCCGCCAGGTACACGGACGAACAGGTCGAAGCGGCGGCGCGAGCCGCGAACGCCCACCGGTTCATCGCCGAGCTACCCCACGGGTACGACACCATACTCGGCGAGCGCGGCACCCGACTGTCCGGCGGCCAGCGACAACGACTCTCCATTGCCCGAGCGCTGCTCGTCGATCCGCCAATCCTGATCCTCGACGAGGCGACGTCGGCGCTCGACACCGAATCGGAGCGCCTGGTGCAGGAAGCCATCGACCGCCTGCTCGAGGGCCGAACGGTCTTCGTGATCGCGCACCGTCTGTCGACGATCGCTCACGCGGACCAGATTCTCGTGATGGATCGCGGTCGAGTCGTAGAGCACGGGACGCATGGCGCTTTGCTGGCGCGCCGAGGCCATTATCATCGCCTCCATGCCCTGCAATTCGCCGATACGCGAGATGCCGAGACGCTCGCTCGACAGGCCGAGTCCCCAGTCCCCAGTCCCTAGTCCCCGCCTTCTTGCGCGTTTTGTTCTACTACTCGGGCTCTGAGTGGTCGGGGAGCGCGCGAGCGTTCGCCACGGCGGCGGTCGCGATGGCGGGTCGCGGGTATCAGTGCACCTACGTGTGCCGGGCCGACAGCGCGGTCGAAGATCGCCTGATGGAGAGCACCCATCACCTTCCCGGTGTGGAGCTGACGCCGGTCCCGTTAGGCGGGCCGTGGATGCACGAAAGCCTCCGTCTGCGGCAAGTGCTGCTCGAGCATTACGTCGAGGTGGTTTTCGTCCACTCGGAGCGCGAGCAGCTCGCAGCATCACTGGCCATCCGACTCGCGGAGCGTGCCGCCCTGGTGCGACGAGTCCCCGCTGGCGCCAAGCTCACGCGCGCCGCTGAGTCACGGCTCGGTGAGCGGCTCGCGGCGACCGGATACCTGTTCACGACGGAGCCGTCAGGCTCGAACGGCAATACCCCGCGCGGGGCGTTCGAGCCCGTCGCGGCTGACGTCGGCGTGTCGGTCGAATCAGCGGAACAGGTGCGGCCTCTGTCTCTCGCCGCTATCGGTGCCTCCGGAGGCGACCAGCTCATCGCGTGCGTGTACGACCCGACGGCGCGCCGGCGGATCGCGGCGCTGCTGCGGGCGGTCGCGCTGCTGGCCCCACGACACCCGGGGCTGCGCCTCGCGATCGTGGGACCGGGCGCCGAGGACGACGACCTGCGGATGCACGCCGCCGCGTTAGGTATCACGGAGATCGTCGCCCACGTCGGCCAGCGGCTCGATCAGCAGGCCGTGCTGTCGGCCGCGGAGCTCGCCTGGGTGGCTGCCGGCGGCGATAACGCCGCGTTCGGCTACCTGGACCTCATGGCGCTGCGCATCCCGGTGCTCGCGGAGCGCGACGCGCTGTCGCAGCGTTACGTGACCGACGGGATTTGCGGCGTGCTGCTCGCGCAGCCGGATCCGGGGACCATGGCGGCCCGCATCTCGGTGCTCCTCGCGCACGAGGAGCGACGCTCCGCAATGGGAGCTGCCGGTCGCGCCCGCGTCACGCGTGACTTCTCCGAGCAGGACATGGTCGATGGGTTCGAGCGCGCCACAGAGATCGCGCGCGACCGCTCGCGCTGGCGCACGTGACCGCGCGCCCCAGCGCCGCCAGCGCATCCACCACCATTCCATGCTCGGTGGTCATCGCGGCAAAGGACGAAGCCGCGGAGATCGCCGAGTGCGTCGCGAGCGTCGCGTGGGCGGCGGAGATCATCGTCGTCGAGAACGACTCGAGCGACGACACCGTGACGATCGCACGGTCGGCCGGTGCGACGGTCTTCAGCCACCCGTTCACCACGATCGGCCGTCAGCGGAACGCAGCGATCGCGCGCGCACGTCACCCGTGGATTCTCGTGGTGGATGCGGACGAGCGCGGCACCCGGGACCTTCGTGACGAGGTCGCGCGAATCGTCTCCCGCGAAGCGAAGGACGTCGCGTTCCGCGTTCCACGACGCAACTTCTTCCTCGGGCGAGAGATTCGTCACGGCGGATGGGAGCGTGACCGGCCGGTGCGTCTCTTCCGGAGCCGCATGCGCTACGACGAGCGCCCGGTGCACGAGCACGTCGTGGCGGACGGCCCCGTCGGCGAGCTGACGGAGCCGCTCATTCACTACCCCTACGCCTCGCTCGGCGAGTATTTCGCGAAGCTCGACCGGTACAGCCGCTGGTGGGCGGAACAGAGCTTCGCTCGCGGACGCCGAACGCGCGCGTGGACGATCGCGGTGAAACCGCCCGTGCGCTTCTTCTCGATGTACGTGCTTCGCGGCGGCTTTCTGGATGGGGCTGCGGGGGTCATCGTGGCTGCCCTCGCGGCCATGAGCGTGGCCGCGAAGTATGCGAGGTTGTGGGAGTTGCAGAGGGCAGGTCCCGATCGCAAATGACAACGCCGCCCACCGCCGAGAAGGTTCGGCTCTCTCACAAGGCCGAGTACACCGCGTTCCGCGCCATCATTGGTGCGCTCGGAACGCTGGACTGGGAACGCGCCGGCAACGTCGGCGCGCGGATCGGCGCGTTAGGCTACCGTCCGCTCGGCATCCGCCGTCGGGTCGTCGAGCGTCAGATCGCCGCGGCGTTTCCCGGCCTTGACGACGCGGGCGTCGAGCAGATCGCGCGTCGCGCGTACGAGCACCTCGGGCGAACGTCCATCGAGGCGACCATGCTGGCGCGCCTCGGACCCGACGCCGTGCTCGATCTGTTCGAGGGCACAGACGGGTGGGACGTCGTCGAACAGGCGCTCGCGAAACGGAAAGGATTGATCTTCGTTACCGGTCACCTCGGCAATTGGGAGCTGGCCGGTGCGTATGTCGCCGCGCGCGGCATTCCCCTCGACGCCATCGCGAGGCGAATGAGCAACCCGCTCTTCGATCGCTACCTGACCGAGACACGCTCGCGGATCGGGATGGTCGTCGTGCATGATGCCGACGCCGTTCGTCGAACACCGCGGTCGCTCAGGGAAAACCGCGCGGTTGCGTTCCTCGCGGACCAGGGCGTGCTTGGCCTCGCGTCCACGTTTGTGCCGTTCTTCGGGAGGCCCGCCAAGACGCCACGCGGCCCGGCCGTCTTCGCGCTGCGCCTGCAGGTGCCAGTGGTGTTCGGCGTCGCCGTCAGGCAGCCGACCGGCAAGTATCGCCTCGTGTTCGAGCCGGTGCCCGTGGAGGATACCGGTGATCGCGACCGCGACGTCGACGCCATCGTCGCGCGCTACACGGCGACGCTCGAGCGTTGGGTGAGACGTTACCCGGAGCAGTACTTCTGGCATCACAGGCGCTGGCGTCGTCAGCCGCCTGACACGCCACCCGAGCTGCGCGAGCCGACGTGACGGGCGCACCCACGACGCGCTCGGTATGGCGCAGCCTTCGTCGCGACACGCGCTCGCTCATCGGGCTCGGCGTCATCGCGCTCATTGTCGCCGCGGCCGTGTTTGCTCCCCTCATCGCCACCGACGACCCGCTTCGGATCGACCTCGTCAGGCGCCTCGCCGCACCGTCGTCGGCGCACTGGATGGGAACTGACGTGCAGGGACGCGATATCTGGTCTCGCCTCGTGTACGGCGCGCGTGTGTCGCTCGCGGTCGGACTTGTGTCACAGGCGATCGCCCTCTCGCTCGGCGTGGCGTTCGGGCTGCTCGCGGGGTATTACGGCCGGTGGGTCGACGAGCTCGTCATGCGGCTCGCCGACGTGACGCTTGCGTTCCCGACGCTGCTCCTGCTTATCGCCATGGTCGCGGCGCTCAGCCCGTCGCTTGGTGTCGTGCTGCTCACGATCGGCATCGTGGGATGGGCAGGCATGGCTCGGCTGGTCCGCGGACAGGTGCTCGTCGTGCGTCAGCTCGAATATGTGCAGGCCATCCGCGCGCTCGGTGCGCGGGACAGGCGCGTCATCGCCCGACACGTGCTGCCTAACGTCATCGCGCCCGTCGTCATCGCCGCGACGCTTGGCGTCGCCGGCGCGATCATGGCCGAGGCGGCGTTGTCGTTTCTGGGCTTGGGCGTTCAACCACCGACGCCGAGCTGGGGCAGCATGATCGCGGACGGCCGCGACCTGAACCTCCTCCGCAACGCGCCGTGGACGTCCGTGTTCCCGGGACTCGCGATCGGTGCGGCGGTCCTGGGCTTCAACCTCCTCGGCGACGCCCTTCGCGACGCGCTCGATCCGCGACGCATCGAGGCTGCCGCGCCGATGGCGGGAGTACCAACGCCCGAGGTAGAACCGTGACCGACGCCATTCGCGACCTCCGGGCGCGCGAGTTCCCGTGGACCGTTGCCGGCGATCAGATCTTTCTGAACCACGCATCGACCGGTCCGCTGCCGCAGCGTACCGTCGACAGGCTCAACGAGCTCACCGCGCTCCGCGCACAGCCGTGGCGCTACACGGTGGAGATGCAGTTCGGCGAGCTGGCTGACGCGCGGGTAAAGTGCGCACATCTCATCGGCGCGGACCCGCGTGAGATCGCGCTCATGGTGAACACGTCGTACGGCCTCAACCTCGCCGCACGTGCGCTGCCATTCGAGCCCGGCGACGTCGTCATCACGAGCGATCGCGAATATCCCTCGAACGTGTATCCGTGGATGGAGCTCGAGGCGGCTCGCGGCGTGAAGCTCGAGCGCATTCCGTGTGCGGGCATTCTCCCTGACGAAGAAGCAATTCTCGCGGCGCTGGACAGGCCGCGCGTCCGCGGCGTCGTATTGTCATGGGTGTCGTTCGCGACGGGTTACCGCGTCGATGTCGATCGGATCGGCCGTGCGTGCCGGGAACGCGGCATCTGGTTCGTGCTCGACGCCATTCAGGGTGTCGGCGCCGCGCCCCTGGATGTGCGGTCGGTGCCGGTAGACGTGGTCGCGTGTGGCGCGCAGAAGTGGCTGCTCGCGCCGTGGGGCAGCGGGTTCGTGTGGCTCCGGCCGGACCTCGTCCAATCGCTCCGGCCGACGGACGTGAGCTGGATGGCCACGCGGTGCTCCGACGACTTCACGCGCCTCACGGACTACGACTTCACGTATCGAGAAGACGCCCGCCGGTTCGAGGTCATCACGCTGCCATACCAGGACTTTGCCGGCTTGAACGCCAGCCTGGAAGTGTTTCTCGACGTGGGGCTCGACGAGGTCTACGCCCGCGTCGAGCGTCTGACCGGGCGCATCGTCGAGTGGGCGTTAGGCAGGTCCGACGTCCGGCTGGTGACGCCTCCAGAACGCGAGCGGCGGGCGGGCATCGTCGCCGTGGCGCCGCGCGATCCCGCGGCTGCCTCCGAACGCCTGACCGCGGCGGGAGTGATCCATTCGCTCCGCGAGGGCGCCATTCGCCTGTCGCCGCATTTCTACAATACAGAGGAAGAGATCGAGCGGGCGCTTCGCCTCGTCGGCAAGTAGTTCGTTGGCCTTCCGAGCCTACGTCGGATCGTGGGGATTATAGATATGATGGCCTAACTCTCCGATTGACCGAGCCCGTTCGGCGGCAGCCGCGTTCTCTTGGCGTTCGCGTTCCACGCGATCCGGCGAGTCAATCGATCCCGGACCGAAAACGCGAAGAATTGCTATTTCTCGAGCGCCTTTTCGAAGCACGTAGTACTGACCGTGAATCGCGCCGCTTGCCGCGAGCACGCTCTTCTCGGGGCTCAGCTTCTCCCCGTTGGCATAGAGTCCACCTTGCTGGAGTAGCCGGCGCGCGTCGCCCTTGGACTTCACCAGCCCGGTCACAAGGAACGCATCGAGAACGTCCACACCCGCTCCGTCCGAGCCGTTCCTCAACGGAATCGTCGCTGCACTGCCGTCGGCGGTCGTCACGCTGGCCGACGCGCCGTCGGTCGCGACGCCGTTGCTCGTTCGGAGGTCCACGGCGGCGGACGGAAGCTCCTGCGTGAGCGATTCCAACACCGTCGACGCGAACTGCCGCGGGTCCGCCGCACGATCGAACACCAGCCTCGACGCGTCCGCCGCGTCGCGCGCCGCCTCGGCGCCGTGGACCCTCGTCGTCACCTCGGTAGCCAGGGCGCGCTGTGCCTCACGAGACTCCGGACGCTCGATCGCCGCGGCCTCGAGCGCCTCGATTCCCTCGCGCGACAACAGCGTGAAGTAGCGCAGGTATTTCCCGACGTCGCGGTCGTCGGTGTTGATCCAGAACTGATAGAACTTGTACGGCGACGTCAGCGACGGATCGAGCCACACCGCGCCAGCCTCGGATTTACCAAACTTCGCTCCCGATGCCGTCGTCACGAGCGGTAGCGTCACGCAATGGGCCTCTACGCCAGCTGCGCGCCGGATCAACTCGACGCCCGCCGTTATGTTCCCCCACTGATCGCTGCCACCGATCTGCATCCGTACACCCTCGCGCTTGTGTAGCTCGAGAAAGTCGAACGCCTGCAGCAGCATGTACGAGAACTCCGTGTACGAGATCCCGCTGTCGAGCCGGGATTTCACGGAGTCCTTCGCGATCATGTAGTTCACGGTGAAGTGCTTCCCCACATCGCGCATGAACTCGATCGCGCCGAGGTTCATGAGCCACTCGGCGTTGTTGCGCATGAGCGCGCCGAGCGGTCCGGAGAAGTCCAGGAATCGCTCGAGTTGGTGGCGAATGCCCCGCACGTTCTCCTCGACGACCTCGAGCGAGTTGAGCTGTCGTTCAGACGCCCGCCCGCTTGGGTCGCCAATCATGCCCGTTCCGCCGCCCACGAGTACAATCGGCCTGTGGCCAGCTCGTTGCAGATGAGCCAGTCCCATGACCGGAATCAGATTACCGACATGGAGGCTTCGTGCCGTGGGGTCGAACCCGCAGTAGGCGACGATCGACCCTGCGGCGAGCATCTCGCGCACGCCTTCGGTGTATTGAAAAAGCAGCCCGCGCCACGCGAGCTCATCGAGATAGGATCGTACAGTCATTCGAGTAAGATATTGGGGCTGGCCGGGCGGAGTCAGAGCCGGCTCTGTTCCCGGTTCCCCCTTCCCGTCGTAGCTTCCCCGCTGGATGAAAAAGCCTTCTCGCCTTCGCCAATTCACCGAGCAGAACCCAAGATTGGTT
>Ga0075434_100002914_pt1 | contig 15197 bp, 14 predicted proteins | sample RhiMethybrSRZTD3_FD_75298 | JGI IMG/M metagenome (GOLD analysis project Ga0075434, IMG submission 75298) | Populus rhizosphere microbial communities from Tennessee, USA - Rhizosphere MetaG P. TD hybrid SRZTD3 | ecosystem: Host-associated > Plants > Roots > Rhizosphere > Soil | place: USA... | reverse complement strand
GCCACGTATTCGTTGAACTTGATGATCTCGATTCCCGCCGCTTTCTTTTTGCGCACGGCGGCAACGGCATCTTCCGGAGTCTTGATCAAGTAGCCGCGCTCGCCGCGCAGTGCCCACGCCGGAGGCGGTCCCACGAGGCGCGCGCCGGTCGACCAGATGCGTGGGCCACGAATTTTTCCCAGGTTAGTGCCATCGCGCTGGGCCAGAGTCCATTCATCATCGTTCTGCGTAATATCGGGACAAGTGGTAATTCCAAGATGAAGATAAATCTCGCCCATAAAGTCGAGCAGATGGCAGTGGCCGTCGATCAGGCCGGGAAGAATGGTTTTGCCTTTGATATCGATCACTCGCGCATTGCGAGGCACGGCGACGTCGCCGCGTTTGCCTACGGATTTGATGCGGTCGCCTTCGATGACAATCACAGCATCTTCAAGCGGAGTCCGGCCTGTGCCGTCGATCAATACGCCGCCTTGAATGACCAGAGCAGTCGATTGCTGTGCACGACCCACGCCGTGGAGAGCCACGAAGGCAAAGAGTGCAAAAGTCGGATAGAAGGACCTGCCGAACCAGATTTTCATAATGTTCTCCGGCGCTGGCAATCTTACTTAGCGACGGAATTGAAAAAGCCGCTCTTCTCCAACTCTTCGACCAGTGACAAATCGACAAACTCCTCAGGCTTGGGCACGGGTTTTTTGCCGGGGAACTGATTGTCGAGTAAGAACTGAATCGCCTTGAGCGAAGGCCGCGGAGTCTTCTGCAGGGTCGGAGCGTAGTCTTGCCAGGTGCCTTCGAGAATTTCCTGGTCGTTTATTTTGCCGTATTTGGCCAAGACTTTTTTGCTGAATTCCTTGTCGGTCCGGTAGCGCTGCATGCCGCGGGTGAACGCGCGCAGAAAGCGCAGAACGATATCGCGCTGTTGCGCAATGTAGCGACGGGTTGTGATCACGGTTCCGTTGATATCTTCAATTCCAAGCTCGCCGAAGTTGATCAACTCGCGCATGCCGAGCTGGGTTGCTTTGGCATAGAGGGGAAAGCTCAACGCGCCGGCTTGCACAGCACCGCTTTGAAGCGCAGCGAACACCTCGGGCTGGGCTCCGAATGAGAGTAACGCGACATCTTTATTGGGCTCGAGGTTGAAGTGCTTGAGAGCCATGCGCACGACTTGATCCGAGGTCGAGCCAAAGGTCGTTATTCCGGCGCGTTTGCCTTTCAAGTCAGACGGCTGTTTGATCTCGGCCCGCGCCATGAGACGAAAAGGCGAAACTGTGCCCGTCGAACCGATAATGACCACGTCGCTACCGGCCGCAGTGGCGGCCAAAGCGGCCGATGCTCCGGCCTGAATGATCGGCGCGCTGCCGCCGAGCAGAGCGGCCACCATGCGCGTGCTGCCGCCGACGCGAATCAATTCCACGTCGAGCCCTTCATTGGCGAAATAACCCGCTTCTTTGGCGATCCAGGCGGTGCCCCACGAACCGGCAAAGCTTGGATAGAGAAGCCGGATCGGGACAAGAGTCTGCGCGGCCCTAACAGCCACCGGCGAAACCAGCAGCATCGCGGCTAGGACGATAAGATGTAGAACCTTAACTGACATTGATGCCTCCGCGGTTTTGCATTGTTGAATGAGATCCTTCGCCTGTCCGGCTCAGGATGAGCTTGGTTTGTTTCTGCTTGTATGTAAAAACTCAGCAAGCACCACGGTTATCTCATGCAGGGCGACAATACCTCAAAGGCCGCGCTCAAGAAAAGTCCGCTCGACCAAAACTCAGCCGGCGTAAGAACAGGCGCTGAACCTTTTGGAGTCCAGGTGAGGCCGGTTTTTTTTCTCGCTGGTCTTTTCTTCCTTAACTTTGCATCGCGCATTGTTCTATCGCCGCTTCTGCCCACCATCGAAAGAGAGTTGGCGATCAGTCACAGCCAGGCGGGATTCTTTTTCTTTTTGAGCTCTGGAGGCTATTTGGCCGGGCTGTTGTCATCGGGCGTGCTGACGTCGCGCTCGAGCCACCGACTGGCGATTGTCGCTTCTCTCGCAGGCATCAGCATCGCTCTGTTAACGATTGCGGCCGCGACCAGCTTGTGGTTGATCAGGTGCGGATTGATTGTGCTGGGTTTCGCCGCCGGGTTTTATTTGCCTTCAGCGATCGCAACGATTACGGCGTTGGTCGACAAAAGGCACTGGGGTAAGGCGATCGCGATTCACGAGCTGGCACCCAATGTGGCTTTTTTTGCGGCGCCGTTTCTCGCCGAGATTTTTCTCCGTTGGTCAACTTGGCGCGCGTGCTTGGGGATGTTCGGCGTGCTCGCGATTCTCGCAAGTATCGGCTTCGGCCGGTTTGGTCGCGGCGGCGGCTTTCGTGGAGAATCCTTGCGATCCAACGCCTTCGGCGTGCTCGTCCGAACGCCGGCGTTCTGGCTCATGGTCATTCTCTTCGGTGTCGGTGTCAGCTCCACGATCGGCGTATACGCCATGTTGCCGCTCTATCTCGTGAGCGAGCGCAATTTCGAGCAGAGTACGGCGAATACAATCGTCGCCTTTTCGCGTTCCTATGGTCCGTTCCTTGGGCTGCTCGGTGGCTGGGCGTCAGACAGGCTCGGAGCCAAACAGACAATTGCCATTAGCCTGGCGTTCACCGGTATCGTCACCTTGCTTCTCGGAATGCTATCCGGTCAGGCACTAGGAGCCGCGGTATTGGTTCAACCCTCGTTAGCGGTGTGGTTCTTTCCGGCGGCATTTGCCGCGATTGCCATGATCACGCCGCCAAACGCGCGTAATCTCGCCGTAGCGTTTTCCGTTCCTGTCGGTTACATCATCGGTGGTGGCGCGATTCCGACATTCATCGGCGCCATGGGCGATGGGGGTTCGTTCGCGACCGGCTTCGTCGTGACTGGTCTTTTGATCGGTTCAGGCGGGCTCCTCTCGTTCCGACTTCGATTGCCCGCGCCGGTCGATGCAAAGAAAATGGCCGAACGGTTGTCTTGACCGCGGCCGCTGTTCTATAAATTTGCTCATGCTCGATTCGAATGAATTAGCCGAGAAGATTCGCCACAGCGATTCAGTCGTGGTTTTTACCGGCGCCGGGATCAGCACGGAGTCAGGCATTCCGGATTTCAGAAGCCCGGGTGGAATTTGGACGCGCTATCGACCGGTGACGTATCAAGAATACTTGAGCAGTGAAGCGGCGCGGATCGAAGCCTGGAAGCGACGACTCGATGGTTGGGAGCAGTATAAAAATGCCAAGCCGAACATCGGCCACTACTTCGTTCATGCGCTCGATGCGAAGGGAAAGTTGATCGGCCTGATCACGCAAAACGTGGACGGTTTGCACAGCAAGGCGGGTGTACCGGACGATAAAATCGTCGAGCTCCATGGCAGTAATCGCAAAGTGCTTTGCCTTAAATGCGACCGAGAATACGATCCCGATGAGGTGATCAAAAGACTGGTCGGAGACTTTGCATCACCCAAATGTGATGCCTGCGGCGGCATCCTCAAGTCGGCAACGGTATCCTTCGGCCAAGCGATGCCGGAAGCGGCGATGCGCCAGGCGCAGGAATGGACGGAGCAGGCGGAGATCTTCATTGTCATGGGATCTTCGTTGCAAGTGCAACCGGCGGCGTCGTTTCCCGCCGTGGCGCAACACGGTGGCGCGGTGCTGGCGATTGTCAATCGTGAGCCCGGGCCGCTCGACGAGATCGCCGATTTCCTTCATCACGGCGACATTGGAGAATTTTGCGCGCGCTTCGGTGAGATGATCGCGGACGGATAAAGCCATGTCACCACGAAGTTCATGAAGGACACGAAGGTTCTGGATAAAATGTTTGGAACTTCGTGCTCTTCGCGTTCTTCGTGGTGGAATGAACGAAACTCTCGCAATGAAAGGGCAAGGTGATGGCTGATTGGAAGATGATTGATGCGGACGGTCACATCCGTGAAATCGAAAGCGACGTTTTCGAGTATCTGCCGGAGCATTACAAAAAACGGCGCGACGCAGTGCTCTACTTTCCCTTGCTGCCGCACCATGGATGGCACCGGCAAGCCGGCCACGGCGGCACGGGCTCGTCGTTTCTAATTCCCACCCTGCAGGACTGGCAGCTTGCCCTCGATCAAGGCAATATCGAAGCCGCGGTGGTCTATCCGACCCGTTTCATGCACATCGGCCAAGTCGGCATGACCGAATTTGCCGTCGACCTGAGCCGCGCCTACAACGATTATCTCTACGATCGCTTCTTGCGGCGCGAATCTCGACTGAAAGGGATTGCTATTCTTCCTTTACAAGACGTCCCGGCGGCGGTCAGCGAGTTGCGCCGGGCAATTACAGAATATGGTATGGTCGGTGCCGTCCTACCGGCCGACGGTTTGCCGCGTCCGTTGGGCCATCCCGAGTTTCATCCCGTTTATGAAGAAGCCAATCGACTCGGTTGCATGCTTGCCGTCCACTCACAGAACTCGTTGCGCAATAACGATCTCTTCATGTGGCGCGGTGAAGCGGCGACGCTCGCGCATGTCTGGCCGCAGATGCGGCAGTTCACGAACTTCATGTTTTCCGGCGTGCTGGGCAAATATGCCGATCTCAAGATCGCCTTTTTGGAAGCGGGCTGCGGTTGGGTGCCTTACCTGATGAGCAAGATGGAAGCGCGCATGGGCGAATTGCCGCGCCCATCTCAGTTGCTCGAGCGGGGACAGATCTATTTCCAATGCGGTGAGGAGATGACCACCAGCCGAGACTTGGAGCTGTTAGGCGAGAAATGCCTGTTTTGGGCGTCGGACTTCCCCCACGAGGGAATTGTCGATATGAAGAAAGCTGTAAATGAATTCCTCAGTCGTGAAGATATTCCTGAAGCCGCGAAGAGAAAAATCTGCTACGACAATCCGAAGCGGTTGTACGGACTGTAAAAAAGTCCGTTCAAAACGTTCCAGCCGTTCAAGTCGTTCAAACCGTGAATGAATGCCGATCGGATTGAACGATTGGAACGTTTTGAAGCGCTTGAAGTTTTAGTCGGCGGCTTGCGCTTGCTGCCGAATGTCTTTGCGCGTCACGTAATCGATGATTTGTATTTTCTCCGCAGGTCCCGAGCGGTTGCCCATCATGATCATGGGCCCGTCGCCGGTGTTCTCGAGCGTGTAAAAAGATCCGCCGGTGATCAGCGCCGCCTGACCGGACTTCAAAGTGACTTTTCCGCCGTCGGGGAAGCTCATGGTGCATTCGCCGTCCAAAACGACGAAGGTCTGGTCGGCGTTATGGCAGTGCATGGCGTCTTTCTGCCCCGGTTTGTAGTAATGCATCCAGGCGTGAAAACGCGGCGTGTTGAAAATATTCTTGCGCCGTTTTTCCTTATGCGCCATATCGACGAGATCGACGATTTCAATACCCATTGAACGAACCTCCTCGTTGTGAGTGTCTCTTCATAAAACCGCAATCACTTCGATCTGAAATAAATTGTCACCGCGAAGCTCTGTCTTGGTCGCGTGCCGCGCCGGCCGGTCATGCTCGTCGGGAAACATTTTGAGCCAAGCCTTGTTGACGGAGTCACGCAGCTTTTCTTCTTTCAAATAGACTTTCATATAAGCGATATTCTCGGGCGTGCCGCCGGCGGTCTCCATAAACAGCCGAAGGTTGCGAAACATAGCCTCGGCCTGCTCGTCGGGATTTGGCGATAATACGCCGGTTTTGGCGTCTTTGCCGGAAATCGCCGAGGAGAAAATCATATTGCCAATGACGACACCATTGGGAATCGGCGCGCCGTGTTCCATGCCTTTGATATGAATGCTTTTTCGTTTCGCCATTGATCGCCTCCCACGACTGAAAACTTTAGGGAATTCATAGCATGAGGGGTGTTGCAAGGTCTACCCTACGGGTGGCGGAGATATTCATCCACGATCCGATGAAATTCCCCCGGCGCATCGATGTGCACCCAATGGCCGGCATTTGCAACCGTGTGAAATTCCGCGAGCGGAAAATACTCGCGAATCACGGCAAAATCCTGGTCCTCAATAAAGCGCGACAAGGCGCCGCGAATGAAGCAAGTCGGTTTGTCAAAACGATTCGGAATGGCGGGTGCTTTAATCAATTCGTCGTAGTTCGCGGCTAGCTCCTCCAGCCCGATGCGCCATTGAAATGCACCGTTGGGATCTCGTGTGAGATTCTTGACGACAAACTTGCTAAGCGCTGAGTCGGCAATCGTCACACGCAGCGCCGCTTCGGCTTGGCTGTAGGTTTTTAACCCGCTTAGTTCCAGATTCTGCATGGTTTGCAGCAATAGGCGATGCGTCGGCGGGTAAGCCTTCGGACCGATGTCGACAATCACGAGCTTCTCAATCGCTTCCGGGGATTCTGAGGCGAACTGCATCGCCACTTTGCCGCCCATTGAATGGCCAAGTAAGGAAAACTTTGAAAGACCGTGCTCGAGTAAAAATTCGCGTAGGTCGTCTGCCATGACGCAATAATTCATCGAGCTGCTATGGGGCGAGCTTCCATGGTTTCGCAGATCGAGGGAGAACACTTTGTATGTTGCTGCAAAACTCTTCCGCATCGCGCGCCAATTATCGGATGAGCCGAGAAAGCCGTGCAGAAAAAGCAGCGGATGCCCTTCGCCCTGAAGTTCGTAATGGAGACGCATCTGTAAACCAGTATAGAAAACTACCATTCACCAGCAAACCAAGGCGGTAAACAAAAAAATTCGAAGCGCGGTGAGTACTTCAGTGCTGCGGATCAGCAATGTGAGCTAGGCACGGTGAGGTAAATTTTCAACCAGAGAAAGCTTCGAATGGCGAGTCGTTTTGGAGCCGAACTGCGACTGCAATTAGCTTGGGCAATACGGGCGACCGCCGCTGCTCTGAACAGTTTTCCGATCAGCGGTCTTGAATGCTGACCCTTGCATCCATTTCCGTTCGGTCTCGCCGACGGTGTTTAACTGTATGCTGTCTTGCGCGATGAGGTTTGGCTGCTGCGAGGGTGATCGGCTAACCCTGTCCGTGATCCATTAGTTTCGCGAATGCTTCCAGATCGGCTTGCAGCTCACGCTGTTTTTCTGACAGTTCTGCCTGCCGTGAAACGAGGGCATGGTAGGGTGTCTGCAAAGCGGCGAGCCGTTGGCGATGTTGCTCAGCTTCGCTAGCCCGCGATTGCCATTCAGCCAGTTGAAGTTCTCGCTGGCGCATCTGTTCGCGCATTGCTTGCTGTTCGTGCTCGGACCGAGCGCGGATGTGGTCCAGCTCAGAAACACTCTGTTCGGTGGCGCTGAGTTTTCTCTCGAGCTCTGTGATGTGCGCTGCCAAATTCTCGCGGTCCTCACGGTTTCTGAGCTCGGTCTCTTCGAGCTGACGAATCCGAGTGGCGCTTTCATATAGCTTTTCGTTGGCCGCATTAAGCTCAGCCTGGGTTTGGATCTGTACTTCGCTCCCTTCATGCGGCGAGGATGGAGAAAGATTCGCTTCGCTGCTCGTCAGCCGGGTCCGCAGCTGAGTGACTTCCATTTCGAGGCGCTCATTGGCCGTCTGCAGTTCCTGAATCGCTGGCGAGTTGCCGCCGCTCAATTCCCGAGTCGCCCGACTTCGCTCCAAATCATTAGTCAACCCGGCAATTTGCCTCTCCAGTTCCCGATTGTGAGCGCGCAATTCGGTTAACTCTGCGGAAGGGTTGCTGTCTGAGGAGGCACCCCCGGTAGAGCCCACTGCTTCCGAAAAGCCTTCTAGCTTCGAGAGCAGCGCCTCTACCTCACGGCGCTTGTTTTTAAGCTCTTTTTCCGACGCGATGAGCAAAACTCCGAGAAAAAGCAGCGCACCCCCAGCGAAAAGCACGATCCAGACAAACATACCTTCCATTAGTATTTCTCCTAACCGGGTATTCAGAGCGATCTATTATTGGTTAACGCCAAAGATATGCCAAGAAAAAATTGGCTTTTTAGGGCTAAGCAGTTAATTCATCACTTGTTTCCAGCCGAGTGGCACACCGTCCGAAAGCTCACATATGAACAAATTGGCGAATTTTGTAGTGCCCCACGGCAAGAATTTCTTCGCTCCCACCGAGGCTGGCAGGGTTCGCTGGTTTCAGGTCTGGACATATGGGATAGGAGAGAGACCAACACCAGCGCATGAATTCTCCGATACGATCTGCAGCTTCCTCGTTAGTAACACGAGCCGAGCAAAGAGCAATTCTCACGGTCACCTGCTCAGCCGCATTTTTGTTCTTTAACAGCTTTGGCAGCATCGGCGTGGCGCTGCCGACGATGCAAAAGCAATTCGGCAGCAGCTTGGCGGCGATTCAATGGGTGAGCTTGATGGGGACCGTGGCGGTCTCAAGCTTGTCTTTATGCTTTGGCCGCGCCGGTTCGATTCTTGGTCAGAAACGTATCTACAAAACCGGGGTGGCGCTCTACACGATCGGCGCGGGATTCGGCGCGCTTGCGAATTCGTTCGCAGCCTTGCTTTCCGCGCGCGTGGTCATGGCGATCGGACTCGCGATGGCTGTGCCGATGTCGACCGCGATTCTCGCGACAGCATTCGAGCCGAAAAGCCGCGGACGAGCATTGGGCACCTTTGCCTCGGCTGTTGCGGTGGGACGGATGACCGGCCCGACGATCGGCGGTTTTTTATTGGAGCTCGGCGGATGGCCATGGATTTTTTGGATGAATTTCCTTATCGGCTCTGCCGTGACCCTCGCGGTCGGAAAAATCTTTCTCGGTCCAGGGGAGCAGCGACACGAACCCTTCGATGTCTGGGGCTCACTGTTGTTGCTGCTAAGCTATCCGGCACTGTTGTTGGGCCTCACCTTTGCGCCCACCGCCGGTTGGACCTCATCTTTTGTCGCCGGCTGCTTCATTGTCGGACTGGTAGGATTGCCGATCTTTGTCTGGATCGAGTTACGCACAAAAAAACCGCTGATCGAAATCACTATGTTCAAGCACAAGGTGCTGGCGGCGGCGGTGGCAGCTGCGGTTCTCTGCAATATTACCCACTATCCTGTTGGGCTTTGCGCGCCGCTCTATTTGCAAAACGTGCTCGGCGCGTCGGCCGTGGTCACCGGATTGGTGCTCGCCGTTTTACCTCTATCGACCGCGCTCGCATCATGGATTAGCGGACGATTGGCCGATCGGCTCGATGCCGCATTGATCGCATGCGTCGGTTTGCTGTTGATCTTTGGCGGGATTGTCTATTATTCAGGACTCGAAACCGATCATAACCTCGTTTATATCATCGGCGCGCTCGCTGTGGTCGGTACAGGACTCGGTATTTTCACACCTTCGAACCAAAAGGTGGCGTTTGCGTCGGTTCAGCAAGACGACTACGGTATTTTGGCCGCGATACTCAGTTCGTTCGGTACAGCCGCGGGAACGATTGGAACCACGATGGCCGTAGCATTAATGGAACTTCGCGGTGGCCAAAGGCTCTGGGCGGAACCTGTAGTTTTTGCCAGCGCGCAGCACTTCGCATTCTCGTGCTTAGCGCCGATTGGATTGTTAGCTCTGCTCATTGCTTATCTGAGCAGAACTGCAGACTCACATCGATGATGCGGGAACGTAGCCTCGGGATTAGCTCCGCTAGATGGACGAGTCTCAACGGTAATTGAGTTCGTGATCTCTGTTGCCAGCGGACAGTTCAAAGCAAAGTTTTGGCTGAATCACTGACCCAAGACGGTGCGCTTCGCCAGGACGCAAAACGGAACGCGCAGCTTATTTCGTCGACGGCTTCGTCAAGTTGGCATCCACGTATCCGGGTTTATTGCCGCGCTTCGATTCAATCTTCAGCCAGCCTTTTTCTTCTTCCACGACGTTAAGCGTCGTTCCTCTGGGTACGTCAGCGACCACTGGGTAGTGCAGACCCGGTCCGCCCCTCACCTGTGTGTCAGCAATGGTTTCATACTTACCATCGATCTGCGGATTGAGGGTTTCCTTGGTTTCGTTTCCCGTGGCTGCTCGTACCGATGCCATTTCGACATACCCGGGCGCGTTGCCCTTTTTTGAAACGATGAGTACCCACTCGCCGTCCCTGCCGACGACATTAACTTTGGCGTCGCGGTTGATGTCTGCAATGGCACGAAATTGCGGTCCCGGTCCGGTACGTACTTTGGTACTTTCCGTTGTCACGTAAACGCGCGTTTGCTCGTTGAGATCGGGGAGGTCTTTCGCTTCGCTGGGTTTCTCTTTGCGATTGCAGCCAGCGGCCAAGAGCAAAATCAGCCCGATCAAAAGCCGCGACGTTCGTCGATGCTTGCTCATTGCGCCTCCGATGTTTTCTGGATGATTCGATTATAGCAGATTTCAAAAACAGCGGTTGCTTAATAAATCTCTTTCCAAACTTTGGCCAGACTTTCGCCGTAGACGCTCAGATCCCATTCGCACAAATAGCCGAACGGCGTGAGCCAAACGTGATAGCCGTTCTCGCGCAAGCGCTCGCCCATTGACCGGATTAATGCATCAGCGCGAGCCGGCTCCGCGGTATCACCGCCGAGGTGAGTGAAGGAATGCAACACGATATTGCGCAGATCGCGCTTATTAGCGAGCCACTTCAAGTGTTTTGTCGATTGACGCAGGATGGAAGCCTCGCGCTCTTGTGTCAGGTCGGCTGTTTCGGAGTGAAGAAACGCCACGACGGCCTCGTGCACTTCCTGCTCAAGTTCCTGGTCCGCCACCTCCGGCAGCGTTTTTGAGTGAGTCTTCCAGCGAAATCTTTTCGCTTGAAAGCAGAGCAACTTCATCGAGTTATGCTCAATAATAGTCCAAAAAATTCTTGAGGATCTTTTTACCTTCTTCGTTAAGGATCGATTCAGGATGGAACTGCACACCTTCGACGGGAAGTTTGTTGTGCCGAACGCCCATGATGACGTCGCCGGCGGTGGCGCTCACGGATAACGCTTCGGGCAAAGTTTTCGGATCGATCACCAGCGAGTGGTAACGCATCGCAGCGAAGGGGTTTTTTACATCGCGAAAGATCGTGCGGGCATCGTGGCTGACCTCGGACAGCTTGCCGTGCATGATCGAAGGTGCCCGCACGATCCTGCCGCCGTACGCGGCGCCGATCGCCTGGTGCCCGAGGCAGACCCCGAGGATCGGCGTATGTTCTCCGAAGCGGGCGATCGTAGCGCATGAAATTCCTGCCTCCGCTGGCGTGCAGGGGCCGGGAGATATGACAATTTTTTCCGGCCTGAGCGTGCCGATCTCGTCCGTGGTGATACGGTCATTAAGAAAAACTTTCACCTCCGCGCCCAACTCGCTCAGATAATGATATAAGTTGTAGGTGAAGGAATCATAGTTGTCGATCAGTAAGATCATCGTCGACTCCATTGCTCGGCAAGCGCCACAGCCTTGAGCATGGCCCGGGCTTTATTCAGAGTTTCCTGGTATTCGGTTTCCGGATCGGAGTCGGCAACGATTCCGGCGCCCGCGGTGACAAACACCTTCTTCCCTTTCATGATAATGGTGCGGATGACGATGCAGGTGTCGAGATTCCCGTTATAGCCAAAATAGCCGATCGCGCCGGCATAAAGGCCGCGTTTTTGTGGTTCCAACTCGCTGATAATTTGCATCGCACGGATTTTTGGCGCGCCCGAGACCGTGCCCGCGGGAAACGCCGAGACGAAAAGGTCGAAAGCCGTCTGATCGCTCGCCAGCTTGCCCCGCACATTCGAAACGATGTGGATGACGTGCGAGTAGCGCTCGATCGCCATCAGCTCATTGACCTCCACGGTGCCCACCTGCGCGACTCGCCCAACATCATTGCGTCCCAGATCGACCAGCATGATGTGCTCGGCGCGCTCCTTCGGATCGCTGAGCAGATCGGCTTCGAGTTTTCGCTCCTCTTCCGCAGTGCCACCACGAGGCCGGGTCCCGGCGATCGGACGCAACTCGATCGTATCGCCGGTCAGTCGAACCATGGCTTCCGGCGATGAGCCGATGACCCGGAGATCTTCGAGCTCGAGATAGAACATGTAGGGTGACGGATTGATGAAACGGAGAGCCCGATAAATTTCGAAAGGATCAGTCTCAGTTTCCGTCTCAAGTCGCTGACATAAAACGACTTGAATAATATCGCCGGCTTTAATGTACTCTTTCCCTTTGACTACAGCGCTGGCGAATTGCGCCTTGCTCAGATTCGAGCGAAATTTGCGGCTTGCGCGGTTTTGGCTGACATCTCGCGTCTCGATACCGCGGGGTTTTTTCTGCAGGGTCGAGATCACGTGGTGAATACGGCGGAGCGATGCCTCATAGGCCGCGCATAAATCGGTCCCTTCGGTCAGCTGAATATTGTCGATGACCTTGATGGTATGCTTCAGATTGTCGAAAGCGATTAGGGTCTGTACGAAAAGGAAAAAAATTTCCGGCAGGTCGAGCGGATCTTTTTTGCAGTTACGAACCTGATGAAACTGCTCGACAGCGTTGTACGAGACGTAACCGAGCGCGCCACCGAAAAACGGCGGCACACCAGGTATGCTGACCGGGCGGCAGTTTTTTAGCAATTGCTCCAATGCTCTTAGAGGCCTCTCGGAGCGGAACCGGCGAGATTTGCCTCCTTCAACAACCTCGATTTCAGAACCGCGCGCCTTGAACACCCGATACGGTCGTGTTCCCAAAAACGAGTAGCGCGCCCAACGCTCGCTGCCTTCCACGCTCTCAAGTAAAAAAGCGTAACGATCCCGCTCGAGTCGCTTGAAAAATGAGAGTGGCGTCTCAAGATCCATCAGGAGTTCCTGATAGACCGGAATCAAGTTGCCGCGCTTTGCTAGTGCGCGAAACTCTTCATAACTGGGCTGGATCATACCGTCCTAAAAAAGAAAAAGGGCCATAAGTTTACCACCTATGGCCCTTACGTCGTTTCACGATTTGATGAAAAGTCAGCCACGGCGGAAACGCTGTCGATTTCGCCAGCGCCGCCAAGATGAAACAGTCCGGTGAATGCTCAATGCTTTCATTTGTCGCTATCTTGCCGGATTGCGCAGTGGGGGTCAAGGATAGAAGCTCTCGCGCGAGTTAGGGCAATACCCATGCACTCTGATTTGACAACGATGGTTTGGCGGGGTAGCTTAAAACGCTTTTTGGAATTTGCAATTCGCGTTTGGGTATCTGCTCGCGCTTCATCGGGAGGAAAATATGGTTCGACGCGAAAAAACCAATTACGTTATTCAGTCGGTTTCCCATGCGCTCGATGTGTTGGAGCAGTTCAATGGAACTACCGATGAGATTGGCGTGACTGAACTGAGCAAGCGGCTGAAGCTGCACAAGAACAACGTTTTTCGCTTGCTGGCAACGCTTGAAGCCCGAGGTTATATTGAACAAAACAAGAGCAGCGAAAATTATCGTTTGGGGCTCAAGTGCTTACAGCTAGGACAAACGTTCATCCAGCAAATGGGCTTGCTGCTGCAATCAAAGGCGGTTTTGGTTGATTTATCAAAGACAACGCAGGAAAGCGCCTATGTTGCGATCCGTAAGCGTGAGGCAATCATCCCTTTGGATTTTGTCGAGCCGGCGCGACCCGTCCGGGTGGTTTCATTTTTGGGAACGGTATTGCCGGCGCATTGCACCGCGGCAGGCAAGGCGCACTTGACGTTTGAATCGGAATCGGCAGCCGGTCAAAATCTGCCTGAGCATCTGGAACGGTACACGGAAAACACCATCACCGATCGAAATCTTTTGCGTGACCAGATCATCATGATCGGAGAGTCTGGATATGCGGTGGAGCGCGGTGAATTTGCCGAAGGCGTGAACGCAGTGGCCGTTCCCATCCGTGACTATACTCGATCCCTCGTCGGAAGCCTTGCCGTCGTCGGGCCGGAAAATCGATTATCCGACGAAACGATCAACGCGGAAATTGCGCCCGTGTTGCTCAAAGCCGGAAACGACCTCTCCAAAAGGCTTGGATTTCCCGGATGAGCCAATCCGATTGAACGCTGCGCTTGCAGAACAAACCCGTCATATAGCGAGAGACACTAGCAACCGGTTCACGCATTGCGCTACCAAGCTGCCAGCCGCAAGGTCGAGCACTCTCCCGATACTCTGACCGTGTGTCATCGCAACGATAACTGACGGAGGTCGATCACAGCGAGATGTTGAGCACGACGGAAAAGATTCTTTTTGTTCTGCTCGCAGTGGGATGTCTCTCATACGGCGCTCAAAGATTTTATGCGGTTTATCGCGCGATAAAACGGGGCAAGCCCGATGCGCGCTTCGATCATCTTCTGGAGCGCATTCAAAGCGCTCTGTGGATTGTTTTGACCCAGGAATCGGTTTTTAAAAAGCGGCCCGTCGTTTCGCTCCTCCACGCATTGGTATTTTACGGCTTTGTCTTCTATTTCCTGGTGAACCTCGTCGATGTCGTGGAGGGATTCTTCGCTGTCGATGCGCGCCACGGCGCGTGGAACGCATTCAATCTGGCGGCCGATCTTCTTACCACCGCTGTTTTGATCGGCATCATCGGTCTCGTCGTGCGGCGCTGGCTCGTTAAGCCGAAAGATTTCGTCTTTCCGGCGAATGTGCCGGTTCTCCCGGAAGTTCGCGCGGGAATTGCTCGCGATTCTTCGGTGGTTGCCGGATTTATTCTGTTTCACGTCGGCTCTCGGCTGCTCTTCAAGGCCACGCAACTGGCGCAGCAGAGAACGGATTATTACCAGCCGGTCGGTTCGCTCCTGGCCTCTGCCTTCGCCACTGTGGCACCCGGCGGCTTGGAGGTCGCAAATCATTTCTTTTGGTGGGGCGCGTTAGGCTCAATCCTGCTTTTCATTCCGTATTTTCCCCGCTCCAAGCACATCCACATTTTTTTAGCGCCGATCAATTTGGCGCTTAAGAAGAAACGGCCGGGCGCTCTCAACCCAATGGATTTTGAGAAGGAAGAGGTCTTCGGCGCCGTCAAACTTGAGGATTTCACATGGCCGCGCCTTTTGGACTCCTATGCCTGCATTATGTGCAATCGCTGTCAGGACGTTTGTCCGGCAACCAATACCGGCAAAGCTTTGAGCCCGGCTGCCATTCTGATCAATGAGCGTTATGAGCTGAATAAAATCCTGCCGCAATTTGCCTCCGGCGAGGCGAGTCCGCGGCCGTTGCTGGAATTTGCGCTCAACGAAGAAGCGGCGTGGGCTTGCACGACGTGCAATGCCTGCATCGAAGTTTGCCCGGTCGGCAATGAACAGATGCTGCACGTGATCGATGTGCGTCGTGAGAGAGTGCTTACGGCTGCGGAGTTTCCCAAGGGGCTACAAAACACCTTCAACCAT
>Ga0075434_100002912_pt1 | contig 15201 bp, 6 predicted proteins | sample RhiMethybrSRZTD3_FD_75298 | JGI IMG/M metagenome (GOLD analysis project Ga0075434, IMG submission 75298) | Populus rhizosphere microbial communities from Tennessee, USA - Rhizosphere MetaG P. TD hybrid SRZTD3 | ecosystem: Host-associated > Plants > Roots > Rhizosphere > Soil | place: USA... | reverse complement strand
CCCCGTGTCTGGCCCCCCGTGTCTGACACCCCGTGTCTGACACCCCGTGTCTGGCCCCCCGTGTCTGACACTCCGTGTCTGACACCGCCGCCTAATGCGGCCGTGGGCTCGGCGTCGGTGTCGTCATCGTCCTATCGGCCGGCGCGGCGATGCTCATTTGAAATGCGGCGCTGTCGACCACGCCGCGGATGAACGACGACATGCGATACCCGTTGCGGCCCGCGTCGCGGATGATGCGGCGCACGGCCGGCATGTCCGTCGCTTCGACTCTGCGCCCCAACGCGTACGTCACCAGCCCCTCCGTGAAGCTGAGAAGGAACGCGTCCTTGTGCGCGAGCAGCGCATCGCGCAGCCCGGCAGGTCCATCGAGCTTCGTTCCGTCGTACATCACTCCGGTTGCGTCGACCGCGAACTCGCCGTCCTTGATCCGCCAGCGACCGGTCGCGTCGAAATTCTCGAGCGCAAGGCCGACCGGATCGATGACGCGATGACACGAATTGCACGCCGGGTTCGATCGGTGCTCTTCCATCCGCTGACGGACCGACAGAATTTTGCCTCCGGACGTCGCGTTCGTCGCCTCGAGCGCCGGCACGTTCGGTGGCGGCGGAGGCGGCGGCGATCCGAGCAGCACCTCGAGCACCCACTTCCCGCGCAGTACCGGCGATGTTCGATCGGGATTCGAGGTGAGCACGAGGACGCTCGCCTGTCCCAGAATGCCGCGGCGATATTCCGGCAGCGTGACGCGGCGGAACTCGTTGCCGACGACGTTCGGAATACCGTAGTGCCGCGCGACGCGCTCGTTGACGAACGTGTAATCCGCCGTCAGCAGGTCGAACACGCTGCGATCGTCGCGAACAATGCTGTCGAAGAACAGTTCCGTTTCGCGCTTCAGCGCGCCGGCGAGCGTGCTGTCGTAATACGGGAACTGGATCGGATCCGGCGACACCTTGTCGAGATCCTGAAGCCGCAGCCACTGCGATGCGAAGCGCGTCGACAACGCGTCAGAACGAGGGTCGGCGATCATGCGCCGCAGCTGGCGCGTCAGCGTGTCCGACACACCAAGCTGCCGGCGAGTCGCGAGCTTCAGCAGTTCGGCATCCGGAGGCGCGTCCCACACGAAGAAGGACAGCCGGGAGGCGAGCTCGAGATCGCTCAAGCGGTACGGCTGACCGGGCCTGGCATCCGCCGGCGCGGATTCGAGCCGGAACAAGAACTGCGGGCTCGCGAGGATGGCTTCCACCGCGCGCGCGATGCCGAACTCGAAGTTGTTCCCGCGGCGTCCGTCCTCGTAGAACCCCACCAGGCGCGTGAGATGACGCTCGTTCACCGGGCCGCGAAACGCACGCGTGGCGACATCGCTGATGATCTGCCGTGCGCACAGCGGCTCCTCGTCGGCCGTCGTCGGACGACACGTGAACACGCGCCGGCGGCTCGGCGTATCGGACACGCCGGTCACGCGCGTCGGCCCGACGATATTGAGCGAGCGGAGATGCGGAAGCGTCGTGATGCCGTACGCGGTCCCGATCTCGGTATCGGCGAGTGTGTGTTCGATGGGCGCGATGAAGTCGTTGACCGGCCCTTCGAACCGCTTGAGAAACGCCGCGGTCACGCGCTGAGGGCCGGCCTTCACGTAAATCGCTCCGGTCTTCAGCGAGAGCCCGGTCTTCTCCTCGCTCATCTTCGGATCGATGTTGAACACGGCGACGCGCGCGCCGTCGACCGATACCTCGAGCTGTTCGTCGGTGGCGGTATTGCCGAACAACAACCCGAGCGGCTCGGCGTACAGATCCAGGCGGAACGTGTAGTCGCCGTCGGCTGGAAACGTGTGCATCACCGAGATGCCGCCGCGCGTCCCGATCGGCGCGCCGTCGATGCGATCCAATTGCGATGCGGTCTTCGGCAGCTTGTAGCTCGATTCGGCGGGCGACGCGTCGGGATCGCCGAGCGCGAGCGCGGTGACGCGGCTCGCGGCGCGAAGATAGCCCTCCATCAACGCTGGTGAAAATGTCTGGACGTCGGCGACGTTGTCGAAGCTGTTGCTGATCGTGTCGGGCGGCAGAAACGCGGAGGCATCAACGTCGACGGCGAGCAGATCGCGCACGGCGCGCGCGTACTCGATGCGATTCAGACGCTGAAACGGCCGCCAGCCCGGTCGCGGCGCGTTCCCTGCCGCGGCGTCGATCGTCGTCTCGAGCGCGTCCACGAGCGCCGCGAGCTGGGCCGCGTCGGGCCGCCGCGCGCCGGAAGGCGGCATCATGCCGCCACGCAGCTTGTGAATCATCTTCTCGGCAACGAGGACGTCATCGGTGATGTGCGCGCCGTCGAACGACGCCAGCGACAACCCTCCGGCCTTCGTGCGATCGCTGTGACACGTGGCGCAGTACTCGTGGACGAGCGCGGTCTGCGATTCAGTGATGCCGGGCGCGGCCTTTGCGACCGATGCGGGCGGGCGCTTAGCTGAAGCGCGGCGCGTCGATGCAACCGAACCGTTTTGCGCTGCAGCGACCGGTACTATCAGTACTGCGACGACTGCGAGGGCCGCGCCGAGCGCGCCGAATGCGGTGACAACGACGGCCGCGCCTCGACAGGACTGTCGCATGCCCGGGAGTATAGCGCCCGCACGCGCGCGCGGCAGCTGACCTGGACGTTCAGGCGCGCGGCGCGACACCAGAACCGAACGGCGGAAAACACTCGAAAACACGTGAGTTTCGCGCGGAGCGCAGCCGGCGAACCGATGACAAAAAAAGACACGGGTGCGCGCACCGGCCGCACGTCGATGGCGCATACTTTTCCCGCGTCACGTCGGGGGCTGCTGATGAAAGCCATAACGGCTTGTGCGGGTATTGTGCTGTTCACGGGAGTGACCGCCGCGTCCCAGACGGCGGCGCCTCCCGCGTCTCCATCCGCGACCGCCGGATCGCAGGCGGTCGTCGACAAGTACTGCGCCGGATGTCACAACGACAAACGCAAGGCAGGCGGCTTTTCGTGGACGTCGATCGATCTGTCGGATCCGGCGCACAGCGCTGAAGCGTCCGAGCGCGTCATTCGGAAGCTGCGTGCGGGGCTGATGCCGCCGGCCGGCGCGCCGCGCCCCGATGCGGCGAGCACGAAGGCGCTGGTGACGACGCTCGAAGGGTCAATCGATCGGAGCGCCGCCGCGCATCCGTATGCGGGCGCGCCGGAACTTCACCGGGTGAACCGGACCGAGTACCGCAACTCGATCCGCGATCTGCTGGATCTCGACGTCGACGTGTCGTCGCTGCTGCCGCCCGACGAATCGGGCCGCGGCTTCGACAACATGGCCGACGCGCTCACCGTCACGCCGGCACTCGTGCAAGGCTACGTTCGCGCAGCGGGCAAGATCAGCCGTCTCGCAATCGGCGACACGCACGTGCAGCCCGCGATGTCGATGTACAACGTGCCGAAGGTCGTGAACCAGATGCGCCACGTGGAGGGCGCGCCGCTCGGCACGCGAGGCGGCACATCCGTCGTGCACACGTTCCCGGCCGATGGCCAGTACACCTTCAAGGTCACCTTTTATTACGACTTCCTCGAGACGCTGTACGGACAGAGCCTCCCTGAAAATCTCCAGGGACAGGAAATCGAGGTGTCGGTCGACGGTGCGCGCGTCGCGTTGTTCAAGATCGATCCGAACATCCCGGAGACGAAGTACAACCTGACGACGCCGAAGATCAAAATCGCGGCCGGCCCGCACCGCGTGTCGGCGGCGTTCATCGCGAAGTTCGACGGCCCGACCGAGGACGAGTTCCGTCAGGTCGAGCAGTCGATGGTCGACATCAGCGCCGGCGTTCCCGGATTCATCGCGCTGCCGCACCTGCAGTCGATGACGATCGCGGGGCCGTTCGACGTCACGGGCGTGTCCGACACGCCGAGCCGGCGCCGCATCTTCACGTGCAAGCCTGCATCGACGAAAGACGAAGACGCGTGCGCGTACGAGATCATCACGACGCTCGCGCGCAAGGCGTTCCGGCGTCCCGTCAGCGAGACGGATCAGAAATTCCTGTTCGACTACTACAAGCAGGGCCGCAGCGAAGAAGGCGGCTTCGAGGGCGGCATCCGGATGGCGGTGCAGGCGATCATCGCGAACCCGCGATTCGTGTTCCGCCTCGAGCGAGTGCCGGAGTCGGCGAAAGCGGGGGCAAACTTCCGCCTCGACGATCTCGATCTCGCGTCGCGTCTGTCGTACTTCCTGTGGAGCAGCGGTCCGGACGATCAACTGCTCGCGCTGGCCGAACGCGGCAAGCTGAAGGATCCGGCGGTGCTCGAGCGTGAAGTGCGCCGCATGCTCGCCGATCGTCGATCGGAGGCGCTCGTCGACAACTTCGCCGAGCAGTGGCTGCGTCTGCGCAGCGTGAAGCACGCGGATCCCGACACCGGACTGTTCCCGCAGTACAGCCGCAATCTGGGCGAGTCGATGACGCGCGAAACGAAGCTGCTCTTCGACAGCATCATGCGCGAGAACCGCAGCATCACGGATCTGCTCACCGCCGATTACACATACGTCGACGAAGTGCTCGCGAAGCACTACGGCATTCCGAACGTCCAGGGCAGCGCGTTCCGCCGCGTGCAGGTGACCGATCCGAATCGCATCGGCCTGCTCGGTCACGGCAGCATTCTCACGCTCACGTCGCTCGCGAATCGGACGTCGCCGGTTTTGCGCGGCAAGTACGTGATGGAAGTGCTGCTCGGCGTCGCGCCGCCGCCGCCGCCGCCGAACGTCCCGGCGCTGACGGAAAACGTCGAGAATCAGAAGCCGCTGCCGGTGCGCGAACGCCTCGCCGAGCATCGCAAGAACCCGGCGTGCGCGTCGTGCCACAAGATGATGGATCCGATCGGGCTCGCGCTCGAGAACTTCAACGCGATCGGCTTGTGGCGATCGATCGACAGCGGATCGCCAATCGATCCGTCCGGCGAGATGTACGACGGCACGAAGCTCGATGGTCCGGTCAGCCTGCGGAACGCCGTCCTCAAGCGCAGCGACGCGTTCATCGCGAGCTTCACCGAAAACCTGCTCGCGTACGGGCTGGGACGCCTCGTCGACTACCGCGACATGCCCGCGGTGCGTGCGATCGTTCGCGACGCGGTCGCGAGCGAGAACCGCTTCGCCTCATTCGTCCTCGGCGTCGTCAGGAGCGTTCCCTTCCAGATGCGGCAGGCCGACGAAGCGGTGACGACGGCGGAAACGCGCAGCGGGCGTGCGCCCGCGACGCTGCAGAAGCGATAGGGAGAAGGCGGAGACCCATGTTCATCACACACACGCATCTGTCGCGACGCACGGTCCTGCGCGGCATTGGCGCCACGCTCGCGCTGCCGCTCCTCGACGCGATGGTGCCGGCGCGGGCGTTCGGGCGCACGGCGGCAAACCCGCGGATTCGCCTCGCGTGCCTGGAGATGGTGCACGGCTCGGCCGGCAGCACGCAGTACGGCCTCGAGCAGAATCTCTGGATGCCGGCGGCGGTCGGCGCCGATTTCGAGTTCACGCCGATTCTGAAACCGCTCGAGGGCTTCCGCGACTACCTGACCGTCATCACGCACACCGATCTGAAGCCGGCAGAGGCGTTCAGCGCGGCTGAAGAAGGCGCGGATCATTTCCGCTCGAGCGCCGTGTTCCTGACCGCGGCGCATCCGAAGCAGACCGAAGGCTCGGACGTGCGCGCCGGCACGTCGATCGATCAGCTCTACGCGCAGCAGTACGGACAGGACACGCCGCTGCCGTCGCTGCAGCTCGGCATCGAGAACGTCGACGCGGCCGGCACGTGCGGCTTCAACTACGCGTGCGTGTACTCCGGACCGATCAGCTGGTCGTCGCCGACGACGCCGATGCCGATGACGATCGATCCGCGGATGGCGTTCGAGAATCTGTTCGGCGACGGCGGGACCGCCGCGGAGCGCGCGGCGCGGCAGCGCGCGAATCGCAGCATCCTCGACGGCATCACGCTGCAGGTGAGCCGTCTGCGGAACGATCTCGGCGCCGGCGATCGCACGCGGCTGAACACGTATCTCGAGAGCATCCGCGAGATCGAGCGCCGCATCGAGAAGATCGAGCAGCAGAACGCGAGCGGCGAGCATCGCGAGCTGCCGAACGCGCCGGTCGGCGTGCCCGACTCGTGGGAAGAGCACGTGAAGCTGATGTTCGATCTGCAGGTGCTGGCGTTCCAGTCGGAAGCCACGCGCGTGTCGTCGTTCAAGTTGAGCCGCGATACGAGCAACCGCGTGTTCCCGGAAAGCGGCATCAAGGCGCCGTTCCACGCGATGTCGCACCACGGATCGATCGCCTCGAAGATCGCGGAGTACTCGAAGCTGAACATCTATCACATGAGCCTGCTGCCGTACTTCCTCGAAAAGCTGCGCGACACGCCGGACGGCGACGGCAACCTGCTCGATCACTCGCTGATTCTGTGGGGCAGCCCGATGGGCGATTCGAACGTGCACACGCATCGGAAGCTGCCGCTGCTGCTGGCCGGACACGCGAACGGACGCATCAAGGGGAACCTGCACGTGAAGTGCGCCAACGAGACGCCGTTCGCGAACGTGCTGCTGACCATCCTTCACAAGCTCGACATCGATCAGGAACAGATCGGCGACAGCACCGGCGAGGTGGCGATATGAAAACGTTCGCGCGTTTCGTTGTCGCAGGGCTCGTTGCCGCAACGGTGTCGATTCGGGCGGCCGACACACGGTTGATCGACGCCGTCAAGGATCGCGACGCCGCCACGGTCAGGACGCTGCTCGCGCAGCACGTGGATGTGAACACGGCCGACGGCGACGGCAGCACGGCGCTCCACTGGACCGCAGCCAACGGCGATCTCGCGTTGACCGAAGCGCTGCTGAAGGCGGGCGCCAGCGTGAACGCGGCGACGCGCATCGGCGCGATGACGCCGCTCTTCATGGCCGCGCGAAACGGCAACGCGCCGGTGATCGATGCGCTGATCAAAGCGGGCGCGAGCGCGGCCGACGCGAACGGCAACGGGACGACGGCGCTCATGGCGGCGGCTGCGTCGGGCAGCGCGCCGGCGGTGAAGCTGCTGCTCGATCGCGGCGCCGATCCCAATGCGAAAGACGTCACCAGCGGTCAGACGGCGCTGATGTTCGCTGCGGCGCGCAACAGCGCCGATGCGATTCGCGTGCTGCTGGCGCGCAAGGCCGATCCGTCGGTGACGACGAAAGTCGTTCAATTGAAACGCGTGCGCATCGACGCGAACGGGGATCCGCTGCCGGACGAGCCCGACAAAGCTTCTGATAAAGACAACAAGAATGACGACAAGAAACCGGAGAAAGCCAGCGCAGACGGCGAGAAGCTGCCGGGCGTCGGCTTCGACAAGGACGGCCACCCGCTGAGAAAAAAGGACGATGACCGCGTGTTCGGGGCGACCGTGATCGGCGGGATGACCGCGCTGCACTTCGCGGCGCGAGAAGGCGCGGTGGAGTCCGTGCGCGCGCTCGTCGAGGGCGGGGCCGACGTGAACCTCGTGAGCGGCGGCGAGAAGACGTCGCCCATCAACGAGGCGATCATCAACGGCCATCTCGATCTCGCGAAGTACCTCTTCGACCACGGCGCCGACGTCCGGCTCGCGAACATCGACGGGTTGACGCCGCTCTACGCGACGATCGACATGCGATGGCGGCACAACACGTGGTATCCGCAGCCGACGATCGAACAGGAGAAGACGAATTATCTCGAGTTCATGAAGGCGCTGCTGGATCGCGGTGCGGACGTGAACGCGCCCATCCTCCGCAAGCTGTGGTTCCGCAAGTTCCGCTACGGCGACGACTGGGTGGAGCCGGCCGGCGCAACGCCGTTCTGGCGCGCCGCGCAGGCCAACGACGTCGACGCGATGCGGCTGCTCGCGTCGCACGGCGCGGATCCGAATCGCGCGACGAAGCACGGCGTGACGCCGCTCATGGTCGCCGCCGGGATCGGCTTCGAATACCAGGGCACGAACATCAACCCCGATTCACGCATGACGGCGGTGAAGTATCTCGTCGAGGAGCTGCACGTCGACGTGAACGCGAAGGACGAGAAGAAGTACACGACGCTTCACGGCGCGGCGTACGTCGGCGACAACGATCTGGTGACCTACCTCGTATCGAAAGGCGCCGACGTGAAAGCGCGCGCGAACGGGCGTCTCGGCGGTACGCAGGGCGCCGAGGATGTGCCGGACGGGACCGGCGACACGGTCGCAGACATGGCCAACGGACCGCGCGAGAAATCGCTGCTGCACCCGAAGACGGTCGCGCTGCTCGAGTCGCTCGGCTCGGAGAACTCGCACGACTGCCGATCGACCGCCTGCGTGAACAACACGAAAGCCGAGAAGCCGGCGAAGCAGAAGTAGGGCGCCCTTTCAGGGCCGCCGCCCAACGCGGGCCTGAAAGGCCCGCGCCACAGATGTACGCCTGAGAGCTTGGACCCTGGAATGCGGGCTCGTTCCGCGGGCATCGCTGCTGCGTGCGCTGACGATCCTCACCGTCAACGCGCAGGCTTTCCTGGCAGAGATCGCAGAGATTCTCTTTAAAAAAACTCCGCGGTTTCCGCGTTCTCTGCGGTTGCTTCTAGCGCCTCGAATCGCGCGCCACTCACGAGCACTTCCCGCAATGCGCCGCGACGATGTCGTCGAGCAGACTCAGATATTGGTCGCGTGACACCGTCGGCTTGCCGCCGCTGAAATCCGTTTTGTGCGCGACGACGAGATTCAGCTTCGGGAGGACGGTGATGAACTGGCCGCCGGCGCCAACCGCGCTGTAGGCGCCCTCGTAGGGACCGGTGGCTGCGGGACCGTCGAAGACCCACCACAAGTAGCCGTAGCCGAACCGCTCGCTGCGATAGTGCGGCGGGTTCATCGCACCAATCGGCGTGTTCACTTTCACGATGCGGCGGGCCCACTCGCGCGGCACCAGCTGTTTCCCCGCCCAGTTGCCTTCGTGGAGCATCAGATATCCAATGCGCGCCATGTCGCGCGTCGAAAACCACATCGGATAGGCGGCGTGAGTCGATTTCGTCAGGTCGCCTTCTTTTTTCTGCAGGCTGCGATCGAAATCCTGCATGGCGATCGGCCTCGCGAGATCGGATTCGAGCGCGTCGTAGATGTTGCGTCCGGTCTCCTGCTCGAAGATCGTCCCGAGCACGTTGAAGTCCCAGTTGCTGTACAGGTAGTACGTCCCGTGCTTCTGCGAACCGCGCGGCGGCGCGCTGGCGAGATCGTCGCCGCTGTAGGACGCAGGGTGGTACACACCCGATCTTGCGCCGAGCAGATCGGACACCGTAGCCTCGAGCTCCTGATCCGACAACCCGCCGACGTCGGTGATCTTCAGATCCTTGAGCGTCTTGTCGAGACGCACGACGCCGCGCTCGATGTAGTTGCCGTACAGCATCGCGAGCACGCTCTTGCGCACCGATGCGATGTAGCTCAAATGCGCCGCGTCGCCGTAGTCGACGAGAATGCGGCCGTCGACGACAGCGACGAACGACGTCGTCGCCAGCTGCCGCGCGTGCGCGACCGCCGCGTCGAGCTTCGCGCGCGAGAAGCCCGCAGTCTCGGGCGACGCGATCCGTTCCCAGCTCGCCGCCGGAAAGACCGACGCCGGCGGCGCGGCAGTGATCGCACGCGGCGCGTGAACGAGCACGGCGACCGCAAGCAGCGGTGCGAGCACGAAACGCACGGCGAGTCGCCAGTGATGGAGGGACGCGCCCCGACGACCTTCGTTGATCATCCAATCCTCCATTCATTTGGTCATTGGTTCATCTGGTTCTTGGTTCATTTAATTGATTAACTTCAATGAACCAGTGAACCAATGACCAAATCCAATGAACAAATGAACCATTGACCAAATGAAAAAATACTCCCGCGTCGGGATCAGAAATAGAACTTCACCCCGAGCTGCAGCTGTCGCGGGTCGGCAGCCGTGAAGATCTTCCCGAACTGCGTCGAGTCGGCCTGGTTGTTCGGGAGCAGGAAATTCGCGTGGTTCAGGAGGTTGAACACCTCGAACCGCAAATCGAGCGCGCGCGACGAGCCGAGCCCGAGACGCCGCGAGATCGCGAAGTTCACGGTCTGGAACCCCGGACCTTCGATGATGCTGCGGCCCGCATTGCCGTACGTGAACGGCGCCGGTACCGAGAACACCGACGTGTCGAACCATTGATCGGGCGTGTGCGGCGCGTTGGCGTTCGGATCGCCGCCGATGTTCGGCCGCTGCGCGTTGGTGGTTCCGACGTTCGCGCGATCGGCGCTCAGCACCGCCGTGAGCGGCATGCCGCTCGTCGCGGTGAAGATGGCCGAGACCTGCCACGCCTTCAGCAGCGCCTCCTCGAACGGCAGCTCGTAGCTCGCGCTCAGCACGAAGCGGTGCCGGCGATCGAACGACGCGAGCCCCTCGTCGGCCGCGCGGTTGCGCGGATCCTGGTTCGGCACGCCGTCCTGCGTGTTGTCGACCGTCTTCGACAACGTGTACGACACGAGCATGTCGAGCCCCTTCGACAGCCGCCGCTGGAACTTCGACAGCAGCGCGTTGTAGTTCGCGTATCCGGTCGGATCGGTCCACGTGATGCCGGAGTACGTCGTGTACGGACGCCGCGCCTGAATCGCCGCCGGGTCCGGCGTCGGCTGATTCAGGTTGTACTGACTGGCCAGTCCCGTGCTTCGCGATCCGACGTAGGTGACGTCGAACATCCCGTTCGCGCCGATCGCCTGCTGCGCACCGACGCTCCAGCGCTGCACGCGTCCGCCGTGATAGCCCGGATCCACGCCGGAGGCCGCGAGCACGCTGTTCGCGAGCGACGCCGGGAACGGATCGCTCATCGAGATGTTCGGCGTCGTCGTCGACGCGTTGAACTGTCCGGCGTTGGCGATCGGCGCCGTGGTGAAGCCGTTCGGCGAGAAGATGTTGTGAATGAGCGACTCGTAATAAATGCCGTAGTTCGCGCGCAGCACACGCGAGCCGCTGCCGCTCTGATCGAACACGACGCCGAGGCGCGGCGCGAAGTTCTTGTAATAGTTGTTGCGGATGCCGTCCGGCACGTCGTTGGTCCCGACCTGCACCGCCTTGCCGAGCCGCGGGATGAACGTGCCCCACTCGTTGTTCACCTCGTGGTCCGGCGCCTGATATTCGTAGCGCAGTCCGTAGTTGAGCGTCAGTCGACGTGTCGCGCGCCAGTCGTCCTGCACGTACCCGGCGAGCTGCCACGATCGTTCGGTGCTCGTCTGCGGCCCAATCAGGTTGCGCGTCTGCGTCGGATATCCGAGCAGCAGGTCGGCGATCGCGTCGCCCGTGTATCGGCCGGTGAACGTGAAGATGCCTTCCGGCGTGTTCGAGTCGCTGATGTCCATCCCGTAGCGGCGGTACTCGAAGCCGCTCTTGATCGCGTGATCGTGGCGGTTGTGGATCACGGTGTACGCGATCTGCCCGAGATCATGCAGCCGGATGAACGGGTTCGTGAACGGGTTGACGCCGCTGTATCCCGTCACGCTGACGGTCGGCGGCCCCATCGTCAGGAACTGCGGCGAGACGGCGTTGAGCGTTCCGCCGATGCCAAGCTCGCGGCCCCAGTCGGTCCGGTCCGTCGGCCACTTCTCGTTGTCGACGTGGCCGTATCCGATGCGCATCTCCTGCACGGTGTCGGCGCTGTAGACGTGCGTCCACTCGGCGCCCACGTTGAAGTTGTGCTTCACGATCGTCGTGAAGGAGTTCGCGAACGTCGCGCCGCTCGGGTCGACTTTCGTATCCCAGTAGCTCTGGAACCGGCCGAAGATCGCGTTCTTCTCGGACTTGTTCCAGTCGAGGCGGAAGCTGCCGACGTGGAGATCGTCCTGAATGTCGGAGTTCGCGATGTAGTTGCGCGTGCCCGACGCGTTCGACGATGGAAACAGCTTCGCCAGAATCTCGGCGCCCACCGGATTGAATCGCGTCGACGGAATCTGATTGCCGGCGAACGGCAGCCTCGTGATTGGATCGAGGATGCGCGTCGAGAGCGCGCTGAAGTCGCCGTTCTTCATCGCATCGGTCGGCACGTTGCCGGTCAGCGTGGCGCCCTCACGGTGGCGCAACCGCTCGTAGGATCCGAAGAAGTACACGTTGTGCCACGGAGTCGGGCCGCCGGCCGTCGCGCCGAACTGATTGCGATTGAGCGGCGCCTTCGACGTCGCGAAATAGTTCTTCGAATCGAACGCATCGTCGCGCAGGAACTCGAAGACGTTGCCGCGGAACTTCGAAGATCCCGACTTGCTGACCAGACTGACCACGCCGCCCGACGCGAAGCCGACGTCGGCGCCGTAGCTCGCGCCGAGAATGGTGAACTCCTGAATGCTTTCGACGGACGGGAACGTCGCAATTTCGCCGGTCGTCGGATCGTTGTTGTCGAAGCCGTCAATCAGGAAGTTGTTCTGAAAATCCTGAGCGCCCACGATGTTCATGCCGCCGCCGCGGCTCGCGAGGTTGGAGTTCTGCGCCATGTCCTGGACGCCGGGCACGATCAGGCCGAGGTCACGGAAGTTGCGCCCGTTCAGCGGCAGCGCGACCACCTGGGTGCCGTCGACGACGTGTCGCAGCGAGCTGTCGTTCGTGTCGACGAGCGGCGCCTGCGCCGTCACCTGCACCGACTCCTCGACGGTGCTGAGCTCGAGCATGAAGTCGACGCGTGCGTTCTGATTGACCTGCAGGATGATGCCGGTCTTCTCCAGCCTGCGGAATCCGGGCAGATCGGCGGCGATGTTGTAGCGCCCCGGCGGCAGCAGCGGGGCGTCGTAGTTGCCGGACGTGTTCGTCACCGTCGTGCGCAGGAGATTCGTGTCGGGGTTGACGATCGTCACCGTGGCGCCAGGCAGCGCCGCACCGGATGGATCGGTGATGGTCCCCTGAAAACTTCCGGTGGTGCTCTGAGCGAAGAGTGGCGCCGACGCGAGGATCACGGCGACGACGGCTGCGGCACTGCGCAAACGCGAACCCATATGACGTTCCTCTTGATGAATGCGACGGCTGGTGATCGTGGACGTCCTCGAAATGGCCCAGAGTCTAATGCAGACACCGGGAAAATCGTCGAGTCGAATTGGAAGATTTCGTGGGCCGCGGCCGAGGTGCGCCGGCTGGTGTTTATGCCGGAAACTGGTCGAGGTTGCGCTGCAGCGCCGTGCGAATGACGCCGAGCCGATCATCGCTGAAGCTCTCGCCGAGGATCGCCGAAGCCTGGCGAAGATTTTCCACAGAAACGGAACTGCGGGCCTGCGCCAACAAATTCGCCGCCGCCGGACCGGTGATGCCGGCAGCGCCGAGCAGTTGCAGAAGTCGACGGCGCGTGAGCGCGTGCGTACTCATGATGGGCGCGCATGCTGGCACGCGCCTCGCGCGCACGAAATGCAGCGCTTCACGCGCGCCGCACGCGCGTCTTCGCCAGGGCCGCCAGATTCCGCCAGGTGCCCCTGCCACTTTGGTGTCGCGCTTCACGAAATTATCTCGAGACGCGTACGGAGTGATGTCGTCGAGAACCTTTTAGGAGCATGTTGTTCCGCAGGTCGCTACTGGCTCGTCTCATGCGATCAGCGGAGGTGATGTGTACGCCGACGCGTACCGTCCAACGAAGGAGTCAGCGATGACGCGCACGAACGAACGGCGAGTGCGGTTGGGATTGTGGACCTTATCCTGGGTGGCTTCATTCTTCATCTGCACCGGACCTGCCGCCACGCTGGCCCAAGCGCAGTCCAAGGCATATGTGGCGAGCACGACGGCGAACACCGTCACGGTGATAGATACGGCGAGCAAGACAACAGGCGCGACGATCCCGGTCGGTCTCGCGCCGGTGCAGATCGTGTTCTCAAAGGACGCGACGCGCGCGTATGTCGCGAACAGCGGTGAAAACACCGTATCGGTGATCAACGCGACTGACGACACGCTGCTCGCCCCGATCGCGGTCGGCAATCCGCCGGCGAGCGTTGCGGTCTCACCGGACGGCGCGACGCTCTACGTGCTGGAGACGAACGGCGACCTCGAGTCCCGCAACACGAGCGACGGCTCGGTCGCGGCGGCGACACTCAACGTTGGAACCGCCGGGGGCAACATCGCGATCACGCCGGACGGAAGTTTCCTGTACGTCGCGTCTGGAGACGTCGCGATCGTCTTGACCGGCGCCCTGCCGCAAGTGCAGACCCGGTTCACGCTCGACTCGAGCGCGAATCCGGACGTCTTCAACCACGCCGTCTCCGTCGCGATCTCGTCGACGGGCGTTCCCTACATCGGGTTCACGACCTACGATTTCACCAATCCGATTCTGGGATTCACCGCGACGGGCGGGATTCGCGTGCTCGATCCCGTGAACCCCGCGACGATCTCGTTGTTCGCCCTGCCGGGGGCGCTGTCGATAGCGGCCGACGACAGCCTCATCTTCGCCGGCATCGACTACTTCTGGGCGAACAGCCTGTACGGCGCGGCGTTCTTCCCGGGACGCATCATCACGACGAGCGACACGGCCAGCAATCAACTGGTCGGCTTCGCCGATCTCGGCGCGGACGGCGCGCTGTGGAACGAGCAGCACACCGCCGCCGGACTGGCGGTGACGCCCGATCGAAGCACCGTCTTCGTTGCGATCCCGAGCAAAGATTGGGTCGGCGTCGTCGACGTCGTCTCCAACGTGGTGAGTTTCTTGTCAGTTCCGGGCGGTCCGAGAGCCGTAGCGATCGCGCCCGATCCGTCGGCGACCGCGAGCCCACTGAAGGTCGTGGCAGGCGACGATGTGGTGACGACGCCGCTGACGGCACTGATGATCGGATCGGCGATTTCCAACGTGCTGGCCAACGACACGCTCGGCGGCAGGCCCGCAGCCGTCGGCAACGTGACGTCCCCGAGAACGGTGACGCCGAGCGACGGCATCACGCTCGATTCAGCCGGCGCCGTGTGGATCGCAGCGGGCGCTTCAGTCGGGCCGCACACACTTCGCTATGAAATCTGCGAGGCCAACCATCAAAGCAACTGTGGTCAGGCGAACGTAAGCCTGACGGTGAGAGATCGGTACCCGATTACGGCGAGCGGTGAAGCCGCGAGCGCGTTCCAGGGAGCGACCGCGATCGCGAACGTGTTGTCGAACGATTCGTTCAGGGGCGCCGTGCCCGATCTGACGTCCGTTCAGTTCTCGCAGGTCACCTCGTCCGATCCGAGCATCGCCCTCGACACGGCAAATGGCTCCGTGTCGGTTGCAGC
>Ga0075434_100002911_pt1 | contig 15202 bp, 13 predicted proteins | sample RhiMethybrSRZTD3_FD_75298 | JGI IMG/M metagenome (GOLD analysis project Ga0075434, IMG submission 75298) | Populus rhizosphere microbial communities from Tennessee, USA - Rhizosphere MetaG P. TD hybrid SRZTD3 | ecosystem: Host-associated > Plants > Roots > Rhizosphere > Soil | place: USA... | reverse complement strand
TTTTGCCGGAAGACTCCGGCCCGTAGATCTCGAGCACGCGCCCGCGCGGCACGCCGCCGATGCCGAGCGCGAGGTCGAGGCCGAGCGAGCCGGTCGAGACGATCGCGACGTCCTTGATCAGCCCGCCTTCGCCCAGCTTCATGATCGCGCCCTTGCCGAACTGTTTCTCGATCTGGCTGACGGCGAGATCGATCGCCTTTTCACGATTGGAATCCATGCACTCCTCCATGATTAATTTGCGCGCAGCGAAAAAGTTTTCAATGCCGTGTACACCGCGCCGTCGCGCCTCAGCGTGCTCTGAAACAGAACCGTTTCGTCGACCGCGAACGCTCCGAAGTCGCGGCCGCGCCACTCGTCGACGACGCGCCGGAGCGCATCGCCGCCGCGCGCGCCGTCGCGCCAGCGGCCGATCGTGAGGTGCGGCTTGAAAGCCTGCTGTTCGCGCGGAAATCCCAATGGTTCGAGAGCCTGTTCGGTCGCTTCGGCGAGCGCAGGCAGCGCGCCGCCTTCGAGCCCGGCCCAAAATACCCTGGGCCTTCTTATATCAGGAAATACTCCCAAACCTCTACACGAAACCGTGAAGCGCGTCAGCGGCGCGATCGCCGGCTGCAAGGCGCTTTCGACCTCGGGTATTTTGCCGTCGTCGACCCGGCCGAGGAATTTGAGCGTCAGGTGCAGGCTCTCACGCTTGATCCAGCGGATGCCGCTCAAGAGCGGATCGAGATCGGCTTGGGCGCGGCAGATCCGGTCGGCGACGTCGGGCGCGATTTTTACGGCGACGAAGAGGCGCGCCACGGCTACTGCAACGCCGTCCTTAGCCAGTTGAGCGCCGCCTGCGCGCCGCCGTGGATCACGCGGTCGCGGTCGCCGGAAAATTTAAACAGCCGCGCGTCGCTGCCGCCGCGCCGCGCGAGTCCGATCCAGACCGTGCCGACGGGCTTCGCCTCGCTGCCGCCGCTTGGCCCGGCGACGCCCGTGGTGCTGAGGGCGATGTCCGCGCCGCCCGCGCGGAGCGCGCCTTCGGCCATCTCGAGCGCGGTCTCGCGGCTCACGGCGCCGTGGGTGTCGAGCGTCGCCTGCTTGACGCCGAGAAAGCGAACCTTCGATTCGTTCGAATAACTCACCACGGAGCTCGTAAAATAATCCGAGCTGCCCGGGACGAGGGTGATGCGTGCCGCGATCGCGCCGCCGGTGCAGGATTCGGCCAGGGCGAGCTTCCAGCCTTTCTTGCGCAATAACTGGCCGACGACCTCTTCGAGCGTTACGTCGCCCTCGGCGTAGACGTGCGCGCCGAGGATTTGTCTGAGATGCTCCTTCAGCTCGTCGAATTTGCCGTCCATGCCCCCGCCGCGAACCGTCAGTTTCAGAGTGAGGTCGGGGTAATGGGCGCGAAAGGAAAAGCGGCCCTCCGGTGGTAAGGAAACGGCCTTCACCAGGTCGTCGAGCTTCGATTCCGTCAGCCCGTTGATCTTGAAGGTCGCGACCGAGACTTTGCCCGCGCCGCTCGCCTCGGCGACCCAGGGGAGCACGGTTTCCTTCAGCATCGCTGCCATCTCGCGCGGCACGCCCGAGAGCCAGATAAGCGTCTTGCCGTCCTGCTCGATGCGAAAGCCCGGCGCGGTGCCAATGGGATTGGGCACGATCACCGCGCCTTCGGGGAACACCGCCTGCTTAAGGTTATTCTCCGTCCAGGGAAAGCCGCGCGCCTCGAAGCGGCGCTTGAGCGCCTCGGCGACGGCTTGGTCCGTCCTGAGGCCGCGGCCGAAGCATTCCGCGACGACCGCCGTCGTGAGGTCGTCGGCCGTGGGACCGAGGCCGCCGGTGCCGATGACGAGATCACCGCGGCTGAGAGCATGGTCGAGCGCCCAGAGAAGCCGCTCTTTTGTATCGCCGACCTTGAGCACCGCGGCGACATCGAGGCCCATCGAGAACAAGCGCTCCGCGATATGGGCCGAATTTGTATCGACGACCTTGCCGGTCGTGAGCTCGTCGCCGGTGCTTAGGATAGCTATCTTTTGGATCATAACAGGCCCCAGGCCATCGCTAGCCGGACCACCAGGAGACTATAAACGCCGGCGACGAGGTCGTCCATCACGACGCCGATGCCGCCGGGCATGCGCTCCGCCCGTCTGGCCGGGTAGGGTTTAATGATATCGAAAAAGCGGAAAAGAATGAAAGCGGCAATAATTGCCGACACGCTTTCCGGCGCGGCGAAATTGGCGAGCATGAACCCGGCGATCTCGTCGATGACGATGCGTGGGGCATCTTTTTCCCCGAAGATCGCTTCGGCCCTGTCGGCCGACCAGAATCCGACAGCGATGACGGCGGCGAGCGTCAGCAGCGCGAGCGGCAGCGAATCAGCGGCGAGGCGGTTGAGCAGCAGCGAAAGGGGAATCGCGACCAGCGTCCCGGCCGTGCCCGGCGCCCGGGGAATGTACCCGGCGCCGGCGCCCGTCGCCAAAAATAGAATTACGCGGCGCAGGTTAAGTAAGCGGGGTGGCGGCCAGTTGCGTCAAGAAAAGCTGCTTGCGCGACTCGAATACCTTGCGCAGTGCGGGCTCCAGGAGATATTCGGCCGGCGGATCGAACTTCAGCGGATCGACATATTCGTTGTCCTGCCGGACCTCGAAGTGCAGATGAGGACCGGTGCTGAGGCCGGTTTTGCCGACGAAGCCGATGACCTGGCCTTTTAGGACCTTGACGCCGTTTCGGATGCCGTTCGCGAACCTTTGCAGGTGCGCGTAGCGCGACGAATAGCGAGGATCGTGCTCGACATCTATCAACCGGCCGTAGCCGCCTTTCTGCCAGCCTGCGAAGACGATCCTGCCGTCGGCAACCGCGCGTACCGGAGTGCCCAGCTTGGCCGCGAAATCGACGCCGTGATGCGGCCGGTCGATGCCGAGAATCGGATGCAGGCGGCTGTCGGAGAAGGTCGAGGATATTTCGATGAAATCCAGCGGGAAGCGGAGAAACGCGCGCGCCAGCGTGTGGCCGTTCAGGTCGTAATAGGCCCCTTTGCCCTTTTCCTTTTCAAAATACATCGCGAAGTAGCGCCGGCCGGAGTTGATCAGCTCGGCGGCGAGAATGCGGAACGTCGGCCTATTCTTGTCGCCGGGTCGGGAGCGCTGCTCGTAGACGACTTTGAAGGTGTCGCCCTTTTGAATTTCCTTGTCCAGGTCGACCTCCCAGGAAAACAGCTCTGCGAGCTGCGAGAGGAGAGGCGCGTTCAGCCCGACGCGCTGGCTGTCCTGGATCAACGTCGTTTCGACGATGCCGCCGGCGGTCTTGATCTCGACGTCGTAGGGCTTTTCTCTTTGGCTGAAGACGATCCCGCGCGTGCCTCTTTCCCAGGTGAGGATCGAGTCGGCGTTTTGCTCGACCTCGATCGCCTTCAGTTGTTCTTTGCCGCTCGGCGGCTGGGTAAGGTAAAGCTGAACTTCCTTACCCGGACGGAACGCCGAGAGCGGCAGATGCTTTTGGATAGTCTGCAGCCAGACCTTACGGTCCTGGAGGGATACGCCGTACCGCACGAGAACCTGGCTCAGGCTGTCGCCGGTTTGAATTTTATAGGTAACTCTTTTTAGAGCGCGGAGCCCTTCCGGCAGGGCAAGGTCTTTCTCCGCGGGCGGTAGAGCCGGAGAGCCGACTTTTACGCCGGAGTCTTTGAAGTTGGGGAGGAGTCCTTCCGCGTTTTCTTGGGAGAGAGGCTGCCCGGCGCTTGCCGAGAGCGGAACCAGCGCCAGCAACCCGATCAGAGTGCCAGTCGCAGCGATGAGTTTGAAAGCCATGATGCAGCTGAGCGCGTTTGAACGCGGTGTTTTCTACATTCGTCTCTTTCGCTGTTCGTGCAAAATTGTGCTGTTCATAACCCGATTCGACACCTGTTGTCAACTCAAGAATTGACCGGCTTAGTGATACGATAACGGGATGGTAGAAGCCTCCGGATGAAGGCCTCAGCCACGAAAAACAAGGCCGCCGCAAGGACCAGATAAGATTGTAGGAATCGGACGGTCGGCGGACTTTTTCGCGAGATCGCCTCCGCTGCTATTCCTGGATTGATCGAGCCGCCGGTCGCGTGCGCGATCCGCTGCAGGAGAGCGAGATTGACGTCCCCGGTCGGCGCCTCGGACGTGATCTCAGGCGGCCGCGTGTACCCTAAAATCGGATAGCTGATCGTCAGGCCGCGCCGATCTTCTTTGAGCTCGACGCGGTAATCCCCGGCCGCGGCAAACGGCAGCCCCGCCTGGTAATGACCGGGTGCCAGGCGCTTAAGAACGCCTTCGCCTTTTGCTCCTTGAGGACCAGAATAGGAGTAGCGATAGGGGTTGCCGTCGGACTCGGCGCCGTAAAGGAAAAAGTTCAGCACCACCCGATCGCCCGAGCGATCGATGCGCGCCTCGTGCGGCGGCAGCGCTTCGCCCTGCGGCTTGAGCCAATCGAACACCCGACCCCAGAATCGCTCCAGGCCGCTCCAGCCGATCCAATCGCGCGACCAGCGGCCGGATTGGTCGATCGTCAATACCGCCACCTTTCCTTTCCCGTAACTCCAGGATGCCAGGAGCGGCGATGATTTGTCTTTATTCTGGACTCTAAGATCGAGGTGGGCGGCAGGCTTGAGCTCCGCTTCGACATATCCTCTGACCCTGGGAAACGGCTGGCCGGCCAGAGGCGCAAGAATTTCTGAATTCCTGGACGGTATGGGTGTGAACTCTTGCGCCTGTGCTTGCGGCGTCTTTGTCAGCGGTTTTTGGCCCTGCTCGAACCTGAACGTCGGAAAATCGTTGAGGTCTTTAGCAATATGATAAATGCCGCCGCCGTACGTACCGATGCGCTTGACCAGCGCGTCATCGACACCGCGCCCAACGCCGACGGCAGATACGACGATCTTCGCCTCGTTTCGCATCCGCGATACGAGGTCGATATACTCGCTCGGCCGGCCGCCGACCTCATCGGCGTCCGTGATTAGGATGGCGTATTTAGCGTCGGCCGGCTGGCGCTGAAGCTGCGCCATCGCCCCGCGGAGTGCAGAAAGTATGTCCGTATTGCCTTTAGGCACTAGACGGTCGACGTCCCTCGCGAAAGTCGACCGTAGATTCCTGACATTGTCCATCTGGACCACGGGGAACGGCGCGGTGTCGAAGCCGATCACGCCGATAAGGTCGCTGTCGGCGAGCTGCGTGATCACGCGCTTCGCGATTTCCTTCGCGTAGAGGATTCGGTTCTCATGCCGCGGATTCGCCTCTGGGTCCATGCTTCTCGACTTGTCGATGATCAGCAGCACCGCGCGGGTTTTCTCCGGCTGCGGCTCGTTTTCCTTCGGCTCGACAAAATCGACCGGCAATGCCGCCGCGAGCGGCGTCTGTTTATATCCCGGCGTCAGCGCGCTGTCGTCGCCCAGAACCACGAGGCCGTTCCCGGCGCCGGCATGGCGCTCTAAGGCGCGCCAGTAACCGGCCGAGAGATGGTCTTTGTCGATGTTGTTGAGAACGACGATGCCGTAGCCGGTCGGCGCGGGCGCCGAGCTGCCGGCCGGGACTGATGCGATATCGAATCCCCGCCGTTTGAGTAGCTCCTCGAGGTATCTTCCTTCGGCACCCCGGCCGTTGATGATCAAAGCCCTCTCTTTTGCGCGTACGCTTACCCAGGTGGTCGCGCGATTGTCCTCGCGCAGCAGATCGGCGTCGGCTCGGCTGGGCGTAAACTCGGCCTCCAACGCTTCCAGCGGCTCGTCGCCGACCGCGACTTGGTAGCTCAAGAGCTGGCTTCCCGGCCGAAGCCTCACGGCTTCCGTTTTGACCGGCCGGCCTGCGCGCTTGAGCGCTAGATTGCCGTCGACTTCGCGTTGATCGCCGTTTTCCACCGATACTTTAACGGGGATGGCCTCGCCCTTCACGGCTTCGGCCGGCGCGATGACTTTCTTGACCGCAATATTCGCGACCGGCGGCCGTGACGGCGGCAATACGGGATAGATCTTGATGCCCGCCTCGGCGAGGGCGGGCAGGAGCCGCTCGGCCGAGCCCTCGTTTTCCCAGCCGTCGGTAAAAAGAAAGACGCTGCGCTCCGCTCGCGGAAGATTCAGCAGCGCGGCAAATAGTCTTTCGAGATTAGTTCGTTCGGGTCGTACGTTATCGCCGGGCGTTTCCAGTCCTTGCTTCCAATCCGAAGTTTCCGCGGGTGCGCCGGCGAAAATGAACGCGCGATCGCCGGCCGAAGGAAGGAGTTCCTGCCGGGCGATCCAGCGCCGCGTCTCGGCCGGCACGCTCCGCGACACGTCGAACGCGAAGACGCGCTCGGTACGTTTTGCCGAAGTCGGCCCGAGGAGGCGCGGATCGGCCAGCGCGGCGACCACTAAAAGAATTATTCCCGAGCGCCATGCGATCGCCGCAGCCGGCAGCCGTCCATAGCGCATCCAAAGGAGGGGGAGCAGCGCCACCAGCCACAGCCATTGGGGCCGGGCGAATTCCCAAGCGCCCATCAAGCCGCCTTCCCCGCCGGCCGCGGATTGATAAACCATTCGAGCAGAAGCAGCGCCAGCGCGATCGCCAATAAATATGGCGATAGCAGCGCGGCCAAAGGCCGGTCGCCGTCGGCTCCGGGCGCCTCGCTGATCCGAATCGGCGTGGAGCTGCGGAGATCGGATTCAGCGGCGTTGTCGAAATTGACTGCGAGATATCGCGTTGCGCCGGCGCCGACTTGATAGATGCCTTGAAAGAGGGCGGCGGTCTGTGGCTCGACCTTGTCACCGTTAGTTCTGAACAGGCTGTCGCCGGGCCGCAGGTTGATATTCAGCGGCATTCCCGTCGTCAGCGCTGGCGTTTGCGCGCTGCTCAGCCACTGGAGCAGATTGAGCGTGAAGATCGACATCGGCAGGTTGCGCTGGCCGAGAAACGGCAGCGGATCGAAGCCGAGCGCGACGTACCGGCGGTTGTCTTGCTCCAACGCAACCGCGAGCGCCCCGTCGACGCCGTCGATAACGGCTTGGCCGCTTGGGCCGAGCTTCAGCGGCCGCGCGTAAGACGGGCGAAAGAGGCTGAAATTGATGTAGCGCGTAAGCGGATGCCCCTCGCGCCAACCGGTCACGATTGGACTGGCCGCGCCGTCGGCGACCCGCACTAGCGGATTTTGCGGCGGCGGCAGGATGAACAAGGCCGACGCGTCCGGCAAGGCGGCGGGCGCGGAATATTGGAATATCTCTACCGCATGCGGCGCAAAGTTCCCCTTGCGGTAAGCTTCAGGCGCAATAATTTGCGCTTCCACGCCGGGTATCGCGCGCAGAGAATCGAGACCGCCGGGACGGGGAGAGATCGCCAAAATCTTGATCCCGTCCGTCGGCGGCGCGACGGCGAAGCGGCGGTTGTCGAGTGGCAGCCCATCGTCTGCGGCGATCTCGGCTTCGTAGAAGGGGTGCGCCGGGATGGCGTCGAACGAGGCGTCGACGCTTTTTCCCGGCGCGATCGTATAAGCGCGCGTCGCGATAATCTTTCCGCCGGCTTTGAGATTCAGCTGGAATTTTTCCTCCGCGTTCGAGAAGCTGCGCACCTCGACGCGGGCTTCTAACCGCGGCGCGTCCAGCCCCGCGCGCTCCACCTGGAGCGAAGTCAATGCAAGGTTGTTTTGCGAACGGCCGACCGTGATCACGCGCAGCGTCGTGCTTTGTCCTTCTGCCGGATGGTCCGTGACGAAATAGAGCCGCGCGTAATCGCCTTCGCGCGCGAGTTGCGAAAGCTCAGCGCCGTGATCAACCGTGCCCTCGCCGACGTCCAGCGGTTTTAGCGCGGCGGCGCGTTTCAGAGCGTCGTTCGGTCGCAGACCTGCTTCGCCGATGCGTGCGAGATGCGGCGCGAGCGCATAGAGATCGACACGCGCTCCCGCGGGTAATCCGCGAAGAATTTTTCCCGCCTCAGCGAGAGCGGCTTGAAAGCGGCTTTGTCCGTCGTCGACGGCTTGCATGCTCGCGGAGTTGTCGAGCACGAGCGCGATGTTGACCGCGCGCGAGGTAAGCGCCGGTTCGGCGAGCGCGAGCAGGAGAAGCGTCAAAAGCAGCAGGTGCAAGAAAAAAATCGGCGGGACGCCCGAGCGAACCCCGCTCGTACCTGCGGCGAATTCGCGCATCAACAGCAGGCTGGAAAAATAGACGCGCTGCGGCCGCCGCCGGATCAAATGCGCAATCAGGAGCACCGGCAACAGCAGCAGAGAATAAAGCGCCGCGGGATTGAGAAACTCCATCTTATTTAAACAGCCCCATCGCGGGAAGCGTTTTGAGAACGAAATCGCTCAATTCCTCGTCGCTCACGTACAGGGAGTAGCGAATTCCGCTTTGATGGCAGTAGCTCTTGAGCTCGCGGTTGTGCCGCTCCAGGCGCTCGCGGTACGCGCGCCGCGTCGCATCGTCCCAGCGGAGATTGAGCTCTTCGGGAGTCTCGCTGTCGGCGAGCCGGAGCTCGCCCGCGAACGGCGGATCGACCTCGACGCGGCTCAAAACCTGGACGGTCGCGATGTCGAGGTTGAACGCCCGCAGCAGGTTGAGAGCGTGCCTGTAGGATTCCGGCGGCACGATAAAGTCCGAGACGAGGATCGCTTTCCCCGGCCGATGGATATTTTTTAATTGTTTGCCGAGCGAAGCGCCGAGGTCCGGCGCGCCGGCCGGTGACAGCATAGCGGTAAAATCGATCAGATCGAGAATACGGTTGCGCCCGCGGTAGAAGGGCGAGGCGGGATTGGCTTCGCTCAAGGCGTGGAGCCGGACATGGTCGTGATTGGCGAGGACGACATAGCTCAGCGCCAGAGCTATGTTGCACGCGGGAATGAATTTTTCCCGCGGCGAGGGAAAGCCCATCGAAGCGCTCGTGTCGATAAAAACGTACGCGAAGAGGTCGACCTCCTCGCGAAACAGACGCACATAGAGGCGATCGCTGCGAGCGAAGATGCCCCAGTCGACATAGCGCGGGTCGTCGCCCGGCGAATACTTGCGGTAATCGGCGAATTCGAGGCTCATGCCCCGCCGCGGCGACGCATAGGCGCCGGGTCGATTGCTCAAAACCTCTTTGCGTGTGCGCAGCCGCAGAACTTCCAGACGATTCAAGAAATCCGCGGAGAAGGGCGGCGGCAGCATCGGCGGTTCACTCGAAGGTGATTCTGAGCACGCGATCGTCCTCGGCGGCGGGCCGTCCGCGGCCGTCGCGATTGCTCCGCACAAGCCGGTTCTTCATCACCCCGCCGTCGCGGTAGGTGTAGGCGGTGTAGACGTAGCGATTTTTTTCAAACGCCGGGTCGAGCGCGAGGCCGAGCAGGCCGGACTCGCCTGTCTCGACCACTTCGAACCGCATCCACGGCTCCGGCGCGAGTGCGCCTTTCTCGATCACGCGGATGCGTCCCGGCCGCTCGGTCAAGTAAACGCGGCCGTCGGGAGCGAAGGCGATCGCCCAAAGCGTTTGCAGGCCGCGTGCGAACGTTTCGATCTGGACGTTCGCCTCGGCCGCGTGCGCCGCGCCGCTAAAGGCGATGAGAAGACATAGAAGGACAATTCGCAGATTCGGCATATGCGTCACTCGCTTGGAACGCTTCCGATGATGGAATCGAGGATCGCGTCGGTGCCGACGTTCTCCGCCTCGGCTTGAAAATTCATGATGACGCGGTGGCGCAGCGCCGGATAGACGACCGATGCGATATCTTCGTAGCTGACGTGCACCCGTCCTTCGACGAGCGCGTTGCCTTTGGCTCCGAGGATGACCGATTGCGCGCCGCGCGGGCTCGCGCCGTAACGCACGTAATTTTTTACCGGCGCGATCGCGGCGTTGTTCGCCCGCCCGTTCGGCTGCGTCGCGTGAACGAGACGGACGACGTACTGCTCCAGCGGCGGAGCGATGAGAACCTGACGCAGCAAAAGCTGCATCCGCCCGATGACCGCCGGCGCGCCTTCGGCGAGCACGGGGCCCGCATCCTGCTGGCCGGGGCGCGTCGTGCGATGGAGAATTTCCGTCAGCTCCGCGGGCGTCGGCGGCTGCACCAGGAGCTTGAAAAAAAATCGGTCGAGCTGCGCTTCGGGCAGCGGATAGGTGCCTTCCAGCTCGATTGGATTCTGCGTCGCCAGGATCATGAACGGCGATTCCATCGGATGCGTGACGCCGAACGCGGTGACCTGGCGCTCTTCCATCGCTTCGAGAACCGCCGACTGCGTCTTCGGGGTCGCGCGGTTGATCTCGTCGGCTAAAACGAGCTGCGCGAAGATCGGTCCCTGCTTGAACTGGAAATCGCGCCGGCCGGCGGTCTCGGAGAGCACCTGCGTGCCGATGATGTCGGCCGGCATTAGGTCGGGCGTGAACTGGACGCGCTTGAACGAGAGGCCGAGCGCGCGGCTGAGCGATTTGACGAGCAAGGTCTTGCCGAGCCCGGGCGCGCCCTCGAGGAGGACGTGGCCGCCGGCGAAAAAGGCGATCAGCACTTTGCGGATAATATCCGCGTGGCCGACGATCACTTCTTTGATCTCCGCCTCGATGCGGCTGAAGATTTCTTTGAATTCCAACGGATCCATCGTTATCGAATAAGGCCCCGGTACTCGAGCGGCAGCATCTGCTTTTCGCCGGCGAGTTGAGGATCGTCGGGGGGTGCGAGCGGCACATTGGCGCTCGGCGCCGCTTGCCGCGGTTTTCCGCGCTGCGCTTCGCGGCTGCCGCTCGCGCTGTCCGATTCTACCTCGGGAAGCTGGACGATGACGTACCGGAGATCCTTCTCTTTGAGCTCTTCGGAGATTTTCTCTCCCGGCGCGGCGCGGCGCGCCGGAGTTTTCTCGCCCGATGTGCCGGATGCCTCAGTGTTGCCCTTGCGCTCGGTTTTCACTCCTGCGCGATAGTTCATGTCACCGCCTCTGCCGTCGTCGTTCTTTTCCTCGGCGGATTTGCGTCCCTGCTTGTCACCGCCGTCTTTTTGCTTTAACGCGTCCTGTTGCAGATGATCGGGGCGCTCCAAACGCTTTTCGCTTTGTACGGCGAATTGCGGTTCATCTTTCGTTTGGCGCGAGGGATCTAAGGTTTTTGTGCCCGACGCCTCGCCTGGGCGCCGCCCCGTGCCTTTACCGCTGCCGCCTTTGTCATCGAGCTTTTGCGCCGCGCCGCTCCCGTCGCCTTGGCCAGAGCCTTCGCCGCTCCCGGTTCCAGCGCGGTCGCCCCGCGTCAGCCAGGGGAGGCGCAGCGGGAACAGGCTCATGGTCGGGCTCTTTTGTTTTGCTTCCTCGTTGATTTGCTTTGCAACGGCGTCCAGGCTCGCGACGTCCCCGCCCCGTTTTTTTTCCGCCGCGATGCGCTCTTCGATTTTATTCAGCACGTCACGGACCATCGCCTGCTTTTCTTCCACGGAGAGAGAGCGCTGCCGAAGTTTTTGCGCGGCGGCCGAGATGTCCGCCGCGAGACCCGCGAAGCGCGGCTCCCGCGCGAGCTTATTCGCCGCCGCGGCGAGCTTCGCGTCCGGCGCGGCGGGAGTCCATGCCGGCAGCCACTCGAAAGCGAGCTGAAAAACGATCACGGCGGCGAGTGCAGCGATGAGGGAATTTAGAATGGCGCGCTCGCCGCGGAACGGAAAGTCCCGTTTAAAGTCGATGCGCCGCCCAATCGCGGCGGCTTCCGTTCTCAGCCGGGAAATGAATTCCGCCGGGCCGGCGTCGCCGATCGTTGCGAGCGTGACGAACCGCTCCTCGCCCTTCGATTTTTCGTCGGCCAGCCGGGCGGCGACGAGCCGGGACGGAGCGCGCCGGTAAAACCGCGCGGCCGTAAGGCCGGCTGCGACGATCAGGACCGCCGCGCCGGTCGCCATCACCGCATCCGGGCCGAGCCAGGCGAAACGGTAGAGAAAAAAGGCGATGTACCAGGCGGCGAGCAGCGGCGGAATAAAAAGCAGCGCCGAGCGCCACAGCGCCTGCGCCGCCAAGCGCCGGCGCAGCGAATCGATCAGTTCATCCGGCGCCGCGAGAAGGTTCACCCCACGAATATAGCACGGCGAAACCGCGAGAAAAGACGAGTCAGCGGGAGGCGCGCTTCACCGGGCGCTTCTCGCCGCCCTGGTTCACCGGCCGCTTATCACCCCCGCCCTGGTAGGTTTTGACGCCGACGTTGTGTTCGGCGAGCTCGACGGAGAAAAGATGCGACCCGTCGTTCTTCGATACGAAGTAGAGGTACGGCACGGCGGCGGGCGCGAGCGCGGCCTTGAGCGCCGGAAGTCCGGGATTGCAGATCGGGCCCGGAGGGAGGCCTTTGATTCTGTAGGTATTATACGGGCTCGGATTTTTCAGATCTTTATGCGTGATGATCTTCGGCGCCTCATCGAGGCCGTAGACCGCCGTCGGGTCGCTCTGCAGCGGTAGACCGATCTTGAGGCGATTGTAAAACACCGCCGAGACGAGCGGCCGCTCGGCGGCGTTGCCGGTCTCCTTCTCGATCATCGATGCGAGCGTTACGACGTCGTGGGGAGTGAGCTGAGGCTTCGCCTGCGCGAGCAGCGGTTCGACGTTGCTGTGAAACTGCTCGACCATCGCCGCCAACACTTCCGTCTCGGTCATTCCCTCGGGAAAAAAATACGTGTCGGGGAAAAGATAGCCTTCGACGCCCTTGTCCGCGAGGCCGACTTGCGCGAGCAGTTCGGGGCTCGCCGCGGCGGCGGCGAATTTTTCCCGGTCCCCGACCTTGGCGTCCTCCAGCAGTGCCGCGATCTCTCTAACGTTCAGCCCTTCGGGGACGGTGACGCGATGAAACGGTCCGAGTCCGGGGATCATTCGCTTCATGACGCTGGCGGGCGCCATCGGCAGCTCGAAGCGGTAAACGCCCGAATGGATTTTTTTATCCAGGCGCCAGAGGCGCGCCCACAGGGAAAAAATCTTCTCGTGCGGAACCGCTCCCTGCTCGCCTAGCTTCCTGACCACGGAAGCGAACGGCTCGCCGCGCCCGACTTTGACGGTTACGGTCTCGGCCTTGTGCAGCGGGGGAAAGAACAGCGCGTTGACGGCTAGACCGATAAAGAGCAGGGCGGAAACGAGGAGCGCCAGGAGACTTAGGAAGAAATATTTCAGTGCTCACCCCTGGCTTGATCGCGGGCGGGTCAATTCTCCGTCAGGTTGGTCGTGATCCAGCCTTCGACCTGCTTGAACCAGCCAGCGAAAGGATCTTCGCCGGGCTCCGACGCGAAATAGGCCTTGCGCATGTAATCGAGGGCGCCGGAGTAATACTCGAACTTTTTCGAAAGTTCCTGGAAGAGGATGAAGCCGGTTCGATAAAGCGACAAATCCAGCTCGGACACGGTCCAGTAAGAGCGCTGTCCCTGTTCGAGGTAGTATTCGAGGTAGCCGCATTTTTCCACATGCGCGCGGAAGACGCCGCTCATGAACAGCGTGTAGTCGCCGAGATACTTGCGCAGCTCGCGTTCCTGGACGACGCTGTTTTCGGCCGCCGGATCGCTCGTCTCGTTGAGGATATCGACGACGCTGTCGAGTTTTTTGCCCGCCTGTGTGCGGATGCGATAGAGATTGTTGGTGCTGGCGAAGTCCGTGAGAACGTCGGCGACGTAGCGGGCGACCGTGGCGTCGTTGATGCCGAGCTGCCAGAAGCTCCGGCGCGTCATTTCGTGAAAGAAGTGGTTTAAACGCTCGTTAGAAACCTTGTTTTCCTTCATCAGCGTTTTTCCCCTCATTCAGGAGACCATGATACCAAACGGCCCGCAGTTTTGGAAGAATCTTTCCTCCATTCCCACCCGCGCGCGGCGACGGTATAATGCAAAACGCTTCTATTAGCTCGATTTGAGGAGGAACGCGCATGGGAAGGGATCTTAAGGAAGCCTTTTTCCGCTTGGACGGGGCATGGGCATCCTTCGAACTGATGTCGATCCGCAAGCGCGAGGATTATTTGAAGCCGTTTCGCGTGCTCAAGTGTAAAATCGACGACCAGGTCGATTTCGAGGCGTTGGACGAGTCGCGCAGCTCCACCGAAGCATCGGTGCTGATCGAGATTTTCGGTGAGGAGGAACTGGTGGCGGCCACCGGCCGCGGGCCGGTGCACGCGGTCGACAACGCCATGCGGAAAGTACTGGAACAGCATTATCCGCAGCTCTCCGAGGTGCGGCTGGAAGAATTCGACGTCCGCCTGCTGAATGCCGGCGAGCTGCCGGAAGACGAGGAGCGGGGCTTCGGCGCGCCGGTGCGCGTGCTCGGCATCTTCACCGACGGCGCAGAGCGCTGGGGGACCGTCGGCGTCGCCGCGGACATTCTCCAGGCGAGCGTCGAGTGCATCATCGACGGGCTCGAATGGAAGCTCCGCGGCGAGCACAAGCATTAATGCTCGTTGCAAAGTCGTTCATCCGATGTAGGGGCGGTTTGCGAACCGCCCCTACGAAATTCGCATCAGCTCCCTGTCGTTCATGTCCCAACGAAATCGCCTGCTCGTCCTGCTGTCGCTAGTTTCATTGATCGCCTCCGGCTGCCCCGTGGACGAAAAATTCATCTTTTTTCCGAGCGCGACGATCGAGGCGACGCCGAAACATTTCGGCGTCGACTACGAAGACATTTACTTCGCGACTCGTGACGGCGTGAAGCTCAACGGCTGGCTCGCGCTCAAGCCCGGCGCGCAGGCGACGCTGCTCTGGTTTCACGGCAACGCCGGCAACATCGGCCACCGTGCGCACGGCGTGAAGCCGCTGCGCGATAAGCTCGACGTCAACGTCTTCCTGATCGACTATCGCGGCTACGGCCGCAGCGGGGGCGCGGTTTCCGAGAAGGGAACCTACGAAGACGCCGAGGCGGCGTTCAGGTATTTGACGGGGCGAAGCGATATCGATCCCAAGAGAATCGTCCTATTCGGCCAATCGTTGGGCGCGGCGGTCGCCGCCGACTTGGCCGGCCGGCGGGATTGTCTCGCGGTAATTCTCGAAGCGCCGTTCGCGTCGATCCGCGACATGGCGCGGGCGATCTATCCATGGCTGCCGATCGGGCCCCTCATCAAGACGCGCTACGACGTGGTCGAGAAGGTGAAGAAGATCAGCGCGCCGCTGCTCGTCGTGCACGGCGAGCGGGACGACATCGTGCCGTTCGAGCAGGGGCGGCGCGTCTTCGACGCCGCGACCGGCCCGAAGGAGTTTCACGCGCTGCGCGGCGCGCACCACAACGACACGTTCGAGGTGGGCGGCGACGCCTACTTCGCGGTCATGAAAGACTTGATCGAGCGGGCCG
>Ga0075434_100002909_pt1 | contig 15207 bp, 15 predicted proteins | sample RhiMethybrSRZTD3_FD_75298 | JGI IMG/M metagenome (GOLD analysis project Ga0075434, IMG submission 75298) | Populus rhizosphere microbial communities from Tennessee, USA - Rhizosphere MetaG P. TD hybrid SRZTD3 | ecosystem: Host-associated > Plants > Roots > Rhizosphere > Soil | place: USA... | reverse complement strand
CGGGTAATGACCGGGCACAGTCTGAGAGATCGCCTTGCAACGGCGGTAATACAAGCGCGCGATCTTCCCAAAATTGCGCGGCCCGAGCGCTCTCAGATCACATTTTTGAAAGGCTCGCAGAGTTTTTCTGCTCCAGCCACGTATTGAGCCCGTTTCTCAGAGGTATTGTCACGCTATATAGCTATATAAAGGATGGAAACTGAAATCGACTTGGTGACAGTGCGGTTTCAGCACTTTCCTGTAACTCGTTTAAATTTATGGGGATAACGAAAGAAGTAACGCGAAGGCAGCGTTCTAACCAACTGAACTACGTCCCCTCTTTGTTTTCTTACCGTTATTGGAAACCCGCGTATTTACTGGCTTTCCTCACGTTCAATCGATTCGCTTGCGTCGCCCTGTTCAACCCAGTAGAACCAAATTCTGAGGTTAATGGACACCATGGACACCAAGTTAAACCGGTCCAAACTGTGCTGCAGGCAAACACCAACCCAGAGCAGCTGTCCCTGCCCCGTGAATGAATTGTAGCAGAGCATCGATTGATCCGTCAGGCTTTGACCCGAATGCGAGTGAGGTTCTGGGGCGGTTTCCGCTGTTCGAGCATAGTTGGTTTCAGGTTCCCTGGTGGACATCCAATCGCTTCGTACGGACTTGCACACCTCGAATCACTGTTGAGGCCTCTGCCTTGTCGCGACAGTGGCCGCTCGCTCATTGCACGTTCTAGGAGCATCATTTCAGTTAGTTGTGGCCCGATGTTGTCTTGTGCTGGGTTTGCGAAGGTTTGATGCACGAGATCGACGTGGTGATTTCTCCTGAGAAGTTGATCATTGGTTGACGGTATTAAAGGGTCATGAGACAGCAGGTGATCTATAGATCAATCTCGATCTGTGTTGTCGATCGCGAGGAGGTTGACTCTGCGTTTGTCCTAATCGGTGAGGCTATTCGCTAGTCTCCAGATGAGGGCTACTGGTCCTGTGCAAACCTCTTACACATCGAAGGCGGCGACCGTTGATCGCGTAGCACCGCGAAGCCATACGTGTCGCGGGTCGGTTTTGAGTCTCGGATGCCAGGCCATGAGGAAATGAAACGCGTGCAATTAGCGTGGCAAGGCTGATGTCGATGTCCCGGCATCTTTGGAATACTTACGCCAGATTATCAAGCCCATTGATCGCGAACTCTATGACGAATTTGAAGGAGAAGCACGCGGGCGTTTGCGCGGGCGCGACGAGAATGATTGGCCGGTGTAGAGCGGGTTCGGGCCGGTCTTCGCAATGCTCGCGCCAAGGGCAAGCGGCTGGGCCGGCCGCGGGTTTCGGTTTCGGCAATGAAGATTCGGGAGCTGCGTGGGCGAGGCTTGAGCTTGCGCAACATCGCCGCACGCTGTCGGGTCTCAAAGACCACTGTAATCAGAGCACTAGACCGGCAATCCGCATTAATAGTGAGTTAGCAGTCTCCGCGATTCATTTCATTGCCCCCGAGAACGGCAAGATCAAGGCGACGTGGTCTGTCGTTCCAGGATCGGGGACCGGTGATCGTTTTGGCCCGCTTTCGGAGTGAAATGCCCTTCAAGTAAAGGTGGGATCGCACAACTTTGAACTTCCCGATTCGACTGTCGAGTGCGTGCCGACGCTGCGAGCGGCCTGCGGCACCGCGACCGCGCCCAGTAGCAAAGCCGCGCCGAGCGCCGAGAACACAGAATAGCTCAGAGGGGCGACAATCCCGAGGGCAATGCTCATCGTCAGTGCAAACGACAGCAGTAACGCCGCGCTGCTCCAAGCGACCACGCGTTGATAGATTCCCAACAAGAGGGCGATGCCTAGCCCAATCTCGATGCTTGTTTCCAGCACAGCCAGTCCAGGAATCAGGCCTTTTGGAACAAACCAGTTGAGCACGGCAACGTATTGCACGAAGTGAGTCCAATCGCCCCAGGACACATTCGTGCTGCCGTAGGGACCTAGCCAGCCGAAGCGGTCGCCGACCGAAACAAGAAAGGTAATGCCTAGGGCCAGTCGCGAGAACACTCTGGCAATTTGCAAAACGCGCTCATTGTTCATAACAGTTTCGTTATTTCCTTTCCCTTTTCAGCGAATGCCAGGGCGAGGATTCTTCCTGGCTTGGTTGTGCTCGCGTTGCCGGATGGCAAATGGATGCTGCCGGGAGCCTCATAGAACACATCACCTGCCGACAACAGCTTCTGCTCGTCGCCTTCCAGTTGAAAGCGGTATTCCCCTTCCAGGATGTACCCCAGAATGAAACCCGGATGAGCGTGTTTGGGCGACGTTGTGCCGGGTGGGAAGGTCAATTCAAGGACGGTCACCTGCCAGCCATTGAGGTTAACTGGCGGAAGTTCTCGCTCGTAGATGGCCTTTATGCCGGATGCGGCGGGCGCTTCAGAACGATCCAGCACAACCAGAGCCAGGCTCGCCAAGCCAGCCTGGAGAAATTGTCGACGATGTTTCATGGGCCCAGAATAGATTCTGTATTGGTATTATGAATAGATCCATATTACGTAAAATCTTTGTACCAATGGCGCGAGGTCCTGAATCGATGCCTAAGGATGTCAGCTCTCTGCAACTCGCCCTCGACCAAAGGCAACCTCACACTACGCTGACCCGCTGGCTCTACCAGGAACTGCGACGCGCCATTCTTGAGCGCCGCCTGCCGCCAGGAGCACGGCTGCCAGCCACCAGGGACTTTGCGGCTCAATACGGCATCTCACGCGGCACAGTAGTGACTGTGTTTGAACAGCTTCAGGTTGAAGGCTATTTGATCGGGAGGGTGGGGGCAGGCACCCGTATTAACGAGCGGTTGCTGCAAGATGCGCCAAAGAAGCCGGCGACACAACTGCTAATAAGGAAGCTGCCAGCACCAATTCGAGGGTTGTCGACTGCGAGGCCCGCGCATCCGTTTCGGCCTTACGAGCCTGCGCTGACCGAGTTTCCGGTGGACACTTGGGCGCGTGTTGCCGGCCGCCGATTGCGTCGGGCCTCTCCCTCGCTGCTAGCCGGTGGAGACCCGCGAGGGTATGCGCCATTACGCGAAGCCATTGCTGCGTACCTAGGCTCCTCGCGTGGGGTCAATTGTTCGGCCGACTCGGTGTTGATGATTTCCGGAGTACAGCAGGGTCTGGACCTGATCGCTCGTCTGTTGATCAAGCCCGGAGAACCGGTATGGGTGGAGGACCCGGGCTACTTCGGCGCGATCGCCGCCTTTCGTCAGGCTGGCGCCAGGATTATTCCCGTGCCGGTGGACGAAGGTGGGCTTTCGGTATCGCAAGGAGAAAAGTTATGCAGGTCGGCAAAAGCTGCTTATCTGACGCCTGCCCATCAGTTTCCGTTGGGCATGGCGATGCCCGTTGAACGTCGGCTAGCGGTTCTGAAGTGGGCCCGGGAAACCGGAGCTTTCGTCATTGAAGATGACTATGACAGCGAATATCGTTTCGACGGACGGCCGGTGCCCGCGCTCCAGGGTCTGGACAAGGCGGGATCCGTGATTTTTCTGGGAAGCTTCAACAAGGTACTCTTTCCGTCATTGCGAATCGGCTATCTCGTCTCACCTCCTGCGCTGCTTGATCCATTGTTGGCACTGCGGCTGGGCGTCGATCTACATTCCCCGAGCTTTGACCAAGCGATTCTCTGCGACTTCATGACGGAAGGCCATCTGGGACGACATATTCGACGGATGCGCGACACATATGCCAGTCGATTGGCTGCTTTGCAGCACCAAGCCCGGAGATATCTGGCAGGGCTGCTTGACGTTTCGCCAGTCCCGGCGGGCCTGAACACGCCGGGGCTCCTCCGAAATGGCATGCTGTCGCGGCAAGCCGAGGCGGTTGCGGCAGACCATGGGATCGAGGCGTTAGGGCTTGATCGCTTCACACTGAAGCGCAGGCAAGTGGAAGGTCTCCTGCTTGGCTTCGCTGCTTTCGACGAGCGCGAGATCCGTCGCGGCATCGTGACTCTGGCAACCGCATTGGAACAGAGCGCCCCCTGATCCAAAGTAAGAACACTGCGCCGCTCACGGGTGTCGCGACTTCTCGCGGAAACCGGACTTTAGGAAGGTATCCGACAGCCGAGTTTCTCGGCTAAGTCATTGACTTCTTGATACGAGTGCGAAACCCCAGATGGCCGGGCCAAATTCGGGCCATAGTGCTGTGTGGATGCTCGCCACGAGTTGCTCTGGCGCGAGTTTCCGAGACGCTGATGGGCTTAGTCTTTGGCGCGGCCCACGTGTAGGCAGGATTTCGATTCTTTTTAAATTGCGACGTCGATACCCATGAACTAATTCCCAACCGATGTCAGGCGACTGGGTATACCCCAAGATCAATATGTCAAAGGTGGTGCGCTCAATCTGTTCCTGACACCGGCACCGGAATTAAGCCAAAGAGTCCGCTGAACGTACTTTATGAAAACTCCAACATGGCCGACCGCGAAGTCAGGACGCAAGCGCGGCGGCGACGCGGCGATTATCGCGGCAGCGGGACGCCTACGTTCAACAGACTTTACTTTGTCGAAGACTAAAATCGCCTTGATCCGCCATGCTAAAAGACATGAAGAAACGCAATCTGTCAGCACGAGAGAAAGCACGAGAAATCGGCGACGCCAGCGTCAGTTTACAGGTGGATACATGAAGTCGGGAAGGATGCCGGAATCAAGATGCCCAAGCAGAAGTGACATGGACGGGAGGCAAGCTGTGAACGGACCCAGAGCGGTTAAGAGTCGACCCGCAAGGATACGGAATAGAACCTATCTCATATCGAATCCGGGCCGAGTTGCCCTCGGCATAACTTCTGGTTTGCCTGTCATCCACCAGAAGAGTCTCTGTGAAACTGATGACAAGGCGAATGACCGACTCGGGCGAAAGACATGGGTCCGATGACTCGTGAGCCGGACATAGCCAAGTAGGACTACTCGCCGCGAAGATGGCTCAGCAGGATAACATCGCGCTTTGATTGTCCCCGCGTCATTAATATGTGCTCGCGATCGGCTGTCCAACTGAAGTCAAATATTTCTCCAGAATTGAAGTGAGTGAGCTGTTTTGGTTTGAAGCCACTCAATGACTGCTCCCAAATATTGGACGCACCGTTGCTCGTGAGCACGTAGTTCAACGCCTTTCCGCCAGGAGACCAGCGGAGAGTTCCCAGGAAGCCAGGAACCTGGAATTTGTTGATGGGAGTGCCTCCGCCAGATGGAATCACCGCCAGCTCCACAACGGGAGGAGAGTACTGCTGATAAGGATAGGCAAGGTACTTCCCATCGGGGGAAACGACGATGTTCCCAAATAATGTGTCACCTAGTATGTCGGCGATTTCCGAAATCGATCCGTCCATTACGGAGATTCTGCGAATTTTTTCAGGATGAACAGCATTCATGTAGTAGGCAAACTGTCCGTCCGGCGAGCAGGCAGGAAACAAGACGTCTCCACTCGTTAATGCCGTTTCGTTCGAACCGTCTTGCGCCACTCTGGTCAAGACTTTCTCGCCATTTGTACTCCTCACAGCCAGCAGGAAACGCCCGCATGGCTCAATCCATTCCGGATTATTTAAGGACCTGACAGGTACTCTGTTAGTGCCATCCTTCTTCATGATCCAAGCGCCCGAGCCCAAGGCTATCAAACGTCCATCCGAAAGCTCGCGCACCTGGTACAACGTCGGCTCCCCGGACGTGACCTGGGAAGGGTGAGAGAGATGATCCCTGGCTTCGGCAATCCATAGATTGGATACCGCGCTATTTGCGATTACTGCCAGCCGCTTGCCGTCTGAGGTCAGATCGACGGCGGAGCCGTAATCAGTCAGGTCGTTCGTGAAGCGGTGTGCTTCTCCTGACGAAGTGGCAACTGTCCAAAGCTGTCCCCGATGCGAGTTGAGATCTTGTAAGGTGACAATAAGTTTCCGCCCGCCCTCAATCCACAACGGGCGTCCAATCGCGCCCTCAGAACTGTACAGTTCAGTCTGGGTTGCCTTCGATAGGGAAATGAGATACAGCGCGAAACGACGTCTTTGTCCGGTCAGATGCGCGGACACGGCTATGCTGTCGTTCTTGGGCGACCACGTGGGTCCGCTGTCAAAAACCTCGTTTCCTGCGACTGTGGCCAGCAGGTGATCGCCAGTTCCATCCACATTTGCGACGCGTACTTCGAAGATTTTGCGACGCGGGTATCCGCGAGTGTAAACAAGCTCCGTGGCATCGGGCGAGAAACTGATCGGAGTGTCTGCATCCCGAATCAATTGTTCGACACCGCCTCCCTCCGCGGGAATTCTGCACAAGTAGCTGAAGACCGGATTGCTCTTCTCAGAGCGGACGAAATAGAGAAAATGCTCGTCAGGAGAGAATTCCATGCCACTGAAGTTCACGGTGTCTGCCCTGAGAAGTTGCGTTTCGTTTCCGGTATCTATCCGCTTGAGCCATAAGCTCTGCTCTAATCCTTCACTTCTCGCGTAGGCCAACCTTAGTCCATCGGGAGCTATTGCCATCTCGCGGATCTTCCCATTGTCCGTCAGCTCGGTGATTTCCGTGTTTTGGATTTCGAGGGCAGGCGGGCGAGCGAATCCACCGTATCTGACAAGAACTACTGCGGCAGTTCCAAAGAGAACAGCAATCAATAAGTACCGGTATTTCCGGATGCCGACCGGTGGAACGATAGTGTGGAAACCAGATCCAGAGAGACTGTCGCTGGATTCTTTCTTGCCCGTTGCGGTCGGGAAAATCGGTTCGCCGGCTGGCGGTTCCTCGGGTAGAAAGCCGTTGCCCGAGATCGGAGCGATGAAGCGGTAGCCCCGGCGGGGAATAGTTTCAATGAAAACAGGCTTATCGGGTGAATCTCCAAGTGCATAGCGCAACTTCTTGACGGCCGTGTTCAGGCCCTTGTCAAAGTCAACGTAAGTACCGTTAGGCCACAGTCGCGTCTGGAAGTCCTCACGTGACACGATCTCTCCAGGATGTTCCAGAAGGAGAAGAAGAAGTTGAAGGGGCTTCTCTTGCAATCGAAGTGGCAAACCGCGCTTTAAGAGCTCGCCGGACTCCCGGTCCAGTTCGAAAGTGCCGAAGGAAAGTCTGCCTTGCCGCTGACCTGCAACTGCCACGCCCCACGCCCTCACGCGCGTTCCGCCAAGTCTAGCACGGCTTTGAGCTGCCGGAGGTGAGTTCACCGTTTCTCGTAACCCGAACGATCTAATCCGCTTTCCGGTTCACGCAAAGTTCAGCAGAAGTTGGTTTGACGAACGTTTCGCTGCTGATCAATCCTCTGACGCCAGCAGTCCCTTACGCCACTGCTTGAGCGCGAATCCATGATCGCCCGCAGGTGAAGAGGAGATTTGTATGAGAGCGCTGCCCGAACGACTCGTCTATATTCTCGTGACGCTACTTGCAATAAGCTTTCCTCTGCAATCCTCAGCGCAGAATCACCAGCGCTATAGGTTGTTTGATCTCGGGACCCTCGGAGGTCCAATCAGCTATGGTTCCGTGAACGGTGTCGGCTTTCGTCTGCTGAACGACTCTGGCACTGTAGCATCGTATGCCGATCTGGCAGTTCCCGATCCGAACGCGTCATTCTTCTGCTATGCGGACTGTTATCAGGCACACGCTTCACTTTGGAAACACGGGGCGATAAGGGATTTGGGAGCACTTCCCGAGAACAACAACAGCGCTGCTGGATCCATCAATTCTCGTGGCTGGGCGACCGGTCAATCCCAGAGCTCCACGATTGACCCCGTTCTCGGTTTTCCTGAATTCCGGGCTGTGCTCTGGAAGCACGGACAGATCATCGACCTCGGAACACTCGACTCCGGGACCGAGAGCCTAGGCGTCTTCGTGAATGATGCCGGTCAAGTCATCGGATTTTCCACGGTAAATACGGACCCGGATCCTGTCGGGTTCTTGGGCTTCCCGACACACACGTTTATCTGGCAGAACGGTGAGAAAGTCGACATCGGAACCTTAGGCGGAGATGACACTTTTCCTGGCGCGAGTTGCAGCCACCCGCCTGAAGGGCTCGTCTGGGGAAACTCGACCACGAATACAACAGTGAATTCAGATACCGGGCTTCCTACCCTCGATCCGTTCCTCTGGGATCACGGCAAGATGACCGATCTCGGGACACTCGGCGGTACCATTGGGTTTGCCCAATGCGCAAATAACCGGCGTCAGGTAATTGGCCTATCGAGCCTCGCCGAATCTCCAATAGCGTGCACTGACGGACGATTAACCGGCTGCCACGCGTTCTTATGGACGGACGGACAAATGCAGGATCTTGGAACTCTCGGCGGTCCCAATTCCGAGGCCCAATGGATCAATGAGTTGGGACTGATCGCGGGCTCTGCAGACTTTCCTCGACCTTTGCCGGGAGTGAATCTTCACGATGCGGTCATTTGGAAGAACGGAAAGATCAAGGACCTGGGAGCGGTGGACGGCGATGCTTGCAGCCGGGCATATGGGTTGAATGCTCGCGGACAGGCTGTGGGCGGATCAGGGGATTGTCACAACTTCTTACATGCATTTCTCTGGGAAAAAGGCGGGCCTATGCTCGACTTGAACAAGCTCACTCCTCCAGGCTCCGGGTGGGTATTGACAAACGCGTTCAACATTAATGATCGCGGCGAAATCCTGGCCAAAGCCGCACCAGTGGGTTTCACGCCGAATGATGACGCAGACCTGGGCCACCTCGCTCTACTGGTTCCGTGCGACGAGGGCCGCGGCGGCTGTGTGAACGTTCTGGCGCCAACAGCTGCGGTCCTCCCGTCCACTCAAACGCGTGTGGGGCAACATACAGCCGCGCGAGATGCCGTGCGCAAATGGCATGCACGATTCACGGCGTGGCGGGCAAAGATCGGACCTGAGACGCGATAGGGCAACATGCTCCGTGATGAACAAGAGCTGATTCAATCTATTGCGCATGTGGATTAGCACTCGTTGCGCAGTCTGTCCTTGGCTGGTGTGACGGTCACGGCGTATCCGTGATCAAGGTGGATACACTAGGCCACGTTTTTGTGCTGGTTCCGTGCGGAGACGGTTGCGAGGAAGACGATGCAGAAACCAGGGCTGCCAAGTCGGTGGTTCGACAAGAGTGGTTGGGTACAACCGCGACCAATACTGCTGCAGAGTACATAGACGTGCCCGATAAACAAAGAGGCGGCTGACGTAATTTTCGGAGTAGATTGCTCGGGGTTCGGCGAGGTTATGTCTGGTTGAAGTTCTGGCAGGCCGCCTGTTTAGATGACTGCGCAGACCGGCAGCATGCGGATTTGAGATCCCAGTTCACTAGGGCAAATTCCCGCTCCGCCCGGTAGCAGCGCACTCGGGGAGGATAGTCGGCAAAACGGAAGTAATTCTGGCGAGCTTCGCCGACCAGGCGCTACGCCGGAGTGCCACACTGCATCGACACACCAATGCGCCATGACCTAATGGACGAACAGTGGAAGCGCCTTGCCCCTCTAATCCCAAAACCGAGAAAACGACGTGATTGGCGACCACCTTGGGACCATCGACGGGTCTCGAACACACTGCACAAGATTCTGCACAGCCCGCACGAAGTCAGTAAACAATATCCCAAGAAAACTGTCGCCCAGGTGTTGCTTGTTTGTTGCTCAAAGTGTGCCGCCGATGTGCTTTTTATGGGGTTTTTGGGGTCTACTCAGCGTATATGTCATAGAAAACGCTGATTTGTATATGAGTGAGTTGTTCTGGCAGATCACTGAAGCGGGCCTTTAAGTTACGCTCTGAGATGAGCATACTAGGCACACTCGAAAAGGCCAGTCAAACGAAAAAGGGGATGGGAGCTAGAGCCCGCTAAAAGTGCACCCCCCTGCGCTCGCGCGCGGACCAAGCCTGCGAGCTCCAGTCGATTCAACCATCAGAACAGCCCCGGCGAGTAGTTGAACCCATCCACATCCCGCGCGAGTTCTCCAGCGCGACTGGTTGACCTGAGCAGTTCAGCGAAGTAAACGATGCTGCGGTTTTCAAGACCAATCTCGATGGCAACAGGTCGCTATCAGAAATTGCTTCTACGCAAGAAACAAGCTCCTGCGATTGGATCCGAATCTGCCGATTCCGGTGCTTCAACGAAGTAAGAGATCCAAATAGATATCCCCACCCAATATGATTGCGTTGAGTGGGGATTTTTCTCGGCAAAGTTGATTACGGCGAAGCTAACACGTCGTCGTAGTAGTTGAGCATGGCGCGTTTGGGAGTTTCCTTCAACCCTTTCAGTGGGACCTTCTGTTCAACGCTCGAATTTCCTGACACTCGGGCGCGACCTAAATTCACCACGTGGCCATCTGCCAATTCCAGATAGATCGGCACCAGCATGCGGAAGTTGTCGTCAACATTTGACTGAGTAACTTTCAACCCGAACACGACGTCTCCACTGGAATCTTTGTCGAACGTGTACGCACACTTATAAGCTGGCAGAGCTGTGCCATACACGTACTCATCAAAAAACCAGTCCAGCTTGTGATTCCCGGCTAAGTCCATTTCAGGCGTCATGTGTTTTTCCACCATCGCTTTAAATTGCTCGGTGCTGGCAGCCTGGTTGGTATAAGTTTTGACGAAATCGTGCATCATTGCCTTAAAGCTTTCGTCTCCGGTACGGCGGTCCCACATCATCATGCGAATCATGTGTAAGATGTAGCCGCCTTTGGGATAAATGAGCCGGCGCGTGACCCCGGCGCCGGTACGTGAATTGCTCATGCGGTAACCCATGGTGACTGGACCGGCATCAACCGCCCGCCATCCCTCTTTGTCGCGCTCCAGAAGCAGATCGCGCTCATCATTCCAGAAGCTGATGAACTTCTGCGGATTCTTTTCGATCATCTGTAGATAAAGCGAAGCCGACATTTCGGCAAAACCCTCGCTCATCCACTGGTCGCGATACGAGCTAAACCCGACGGTATGCCCCCACCATTGATGCGCGACTTCGTGAGGAGTAACGATTTTCCAGTAGCCACGATCGCCGAAATCCATACCCAGCTGGTGTCGGATGGTTGTGTCGTAGAAGTAGCACATGGGAATCCAGACGAGCTCTGGCCAGGCCTGACCATAATTGCATGCGGTCTGCTGGGTGATGGCGAGCCGCTTGTAGGCCGACGGTCCAAAGTAGTCATTGTAAAGCTGGACGGAAAGAGTTCCTTCCGCCAATGCTTTCTTAATAAGCGGAACGGTGCTCATGTTACCTAGAGCCACACTTCCCGCCATGTGTGGTCCCTGGGTGGGCAGGTCATGCTCGGCATAGTGAAGGAGCGAACGGACTTCGTCCGGTGGCTCTTCATTGGCATAGGACTGTACCAGGTACTCCGGTTTTTCGATCTTGCTTTCCTGCATTTTGAATCTACCAAAGTTGAATCCCGCAACCGCCTGTGGTCGGCTCTTCCAAACGGTGACGTTTTGACCGCCCTCGTTCTGCTCGCTTACCAGGTCTCCAGTGGCAGCGATCTTCATTCCTTTGGGAATGCGGAATGTCATGTCGTAGGCTGCGTATTCGCCCAGAGTGAAATGCGAACTGTTTGGATACCAGTCGTCACGCGCGATGGGGAAGTAATTGCCACCCCCGGTGTTCACCACGGCGTCTTTGCCGCCATAGGTGATGGTTACTGAATACTTCTGCCCAGCTGAAAGAGCCTTCGGAAGGATTACGCAAAAATCGGCATCATCGTTCTTATCTTCTTGAATGAATCCCATCCCTTGACCATCTGGTCCGGTAACGCTCTGAACGCGAAGACTGGAAAACAGCCGGAATGGAGCGACTCTAACGCCATCTCGATTGGCCACGATGGTGGTTACCGATTTGCCCTGCAAATTCGCACTCTTTTCGATGCTGACATCGAGCTGCTGGTGTGCGATACCCACCAGGCCGCGATGATTCGCCGGATCATCACCTTCATCTTTCAAATGGAACGATGCCCATAATCCGCGTTTATTCTCGTCGTAAGTCATGAGTTCCACTTCTTCGGGTGAAACTTCGGGAGCGCCGTTCGGGTCAATAAAGAAGAGTTCCTTGCCGTTGTAGCGCTTGCCGTGAACAAAGGCGACAAAAAAACCAGCTGGCCCGTTCCCAAGAATATCTTCGAGAAGTCGGCCCTCCAGGTTGTACTTCAGCATGCGATCGTGGCGCATTGCATTTTGGCTATCGCGCAGCAGACCGGGGTCGCAAGAACCCGAACTCGGCGATCCGCCTTTCTTTATTTCGTCATAGCTGGAATCTGTAAAGCGAAGCACAAGCTGGGCAAAATTCTCGCTGAATTCGTCTTCCTTGGTGAGCAGCTTCAAGCTCGCTCGTTCGTCGGCAGTGGGCGGATCCAGAATCATGTTGCCATCGCCCACGAACACCGCTCCTGTGACCTTGCCTTGAACCGGTGGTACGAAGCACACGGTACCAGAACGCAAGTGAAAGGTAGCGGCATCGCGCTTCAAGGTAAAGTTGTTCACCGAGACGGCCTCGCCGCTCAGGGTCAAGTTGCGAAGCTGCTGATACGTGGGATCGGAATTCGGGCCTTGGCTCGTGGATTCAACAGCTGCATTGGGAAGAGTTAAGCCTAGGCAGACAAATGCGGACAGCCCCATGGCGCGCAAGAGCGACATCGAAATCTCCTTCGGGGGAAGAAGAGTGAGCGCTTATTATGCCCACTTGCACCAGAAATGCAACAGCGAATTGAAACAACGGCGCCTCGGGCGCCATCATCTCGACATAGACATGGGAGGACGAATCAGCAGTTTCGGGCCTCCCCGGAAGCTTCTGGGGTTTTGACAATCGCGCCTCGTTGGGAAAGGAAGGCTGAATTCCGCTGAATGCTGCCAGCAGAGCGAGCCCGACCCCGACCGCTTGTCGACGCCGGCGTAAGACGGAGCCATTTTCGGCGGTCTAGGCCGGAGCCACCGAGCCAGCTCGGAATGATCCAGAGAGCGCCCCCGTTGTCGAGAAAAACCTTAAGAGGCCGTCCGCCCAACGCGACGTGAGAGCAGATTATGAATGAACAAGCTCTAGCGCCGCTTGTGGTGCGAGAAGTGCGCCAAGTTGCGCCAGCCTCACTGTACGGGGGATCTCGCGCAGAGCGGATTTCGTTTGTCGCTTGACGTGATGAGGACTGCGCGGCAAAATCCTTTTCAACGCCGTTTCGAACTTCGCTTGGAGGACATGGTGCCGTACGACGAATTCCGTAGACTGTTAGAGAATCAAAAGCCACCGAGCCGGTGGGAAAGGATCACACTCGACAGCGTAATTAAGTGGATGCTCGCGTGCGCGCTCGTTGTGATTGCCGTTTTGATCCGATGATCGCTGAGAGTGACACCTGCGATGGAAGCCGGAATCAGCAACCACGTTTGGAGTTTGGAGGAGTTAGTGGGATTATTGGAAATCGAAAATACTAATCAGGCGGCGGCGTGATGCTACTACTACTCAAGCTAACAGCTTCAAAATACATCACTACCAGAATTTCCACTCATTAGATTACGACGCAGAGAACCTGCTATTCTGACCAGCTGGGAGGAGAATCAAGTCCCTGTAGTAACTCCACAGGGAGCATCGTCGATTGCAGTGCAAGGCAACTTTGCATACGTCACGCACACGACCTCAGGAGACAGCTCGATCTACTCCATCGATCCAGGTTCCTGCAGCGGCAATACCTGCACCATCAGCGGCGAGCTTACATTCCTAACCAGCATCCGCACCGGAGCCGGTGCAACCTCAGCCCGCATATTCCTAGGCAAATTTCTTTATGTGGCAAATTCCGGCGACGGCACCATATCCGGTTACAGCATCGACGACGGCACGAGGCTCCTTACCGGAGTGCCGGGTTCGCCCGTCCACACCGGAACGAATCCTACATTTATCGCCGCACCTTAACCCATATTGGTAGGCATCGGTACGAGCTCCTTCCAAGGCAGAAAAAGCCCGATCAAACCGGCCTATTTGCTCCCAAGCCCCATCCCAAAATCCGCGACCCAAGCCTCCTGAAAGACCAGAGACCCAGTCACGCAGAATTCGTGACCTAAATTGAATTAAGTTCAAGAGTGATGATGTCGTCTGTGGTAACCCTCCTCTCGGATCATGTCAGTCGGGCATATGATTGGCCATGCGCTGGGGGTGAACACGTCCGTGGCTACCCAACAAGCTCCAGAACGCCGCCGCTGGCCGCGACTCTCCCTTGCCATACCGGTGTTCGTGCGTGGCGTCAACGGCCAAGGAAGAGAATTCCTAGAGTTCTGTACCTTGCTCAACGAGAGTGCTGGAGGAGCGCTACTGGCGATACGTCGCAAACATTTGCGACGCTGGTCGCGGGTATCGCTAGAAATACCTTCTGCACCGATCTTAAGGAATGCGAAATTGCAACGAACGATACAAAGGCTGCGGGCGCGAGTGATTCGGACCACGTATGAAGATGGCTGGAATCTATATGGGTTACAATTTGCCCGCCCGATTATCTAAAGTGCGCCGAAAAGCGAACGGAAACCTTTTTGCGCCGCCCTGGCATCATAATGCAGTTCGAGTCGTGCCGCAGGTATCACAATTTGCTCTTCGGATCGCCAAGCGCCCTGGACTGCCCAGTGAAATAGCTTCGGCTCTCTGGCAAAACGGGGTGCACATACAAGCATTTTCCGCGGAGCTTCACAGAGGACAGGAGACACTCCACTTGGCTGTGGATAACGGCCAAGTTGCTAAGAAGACGTTCATTGAGAATGGCTGGGAAGCCGCTGAGGAGGATATGCTGGCGTAGGCCCCCTTTTCCAGCTGTGGAGCCCCAATGTGCCGATGACCAGTTTTGCCCGCGTTGTAAGCCAAATTTAGATGATCGAACGTCGCAAAATCCGCGACCCAGACCACCTGAAAAATTTGAGACCTAATAACGCCGAATTAGTGACCCACGACAAACCATAGTTCCAAACTCGTCAAAACACTTTTTCTCCTCGCCTTCTTCCCAGGGTAGCGACCACCCCACCCTGGTCCTTATTATTAATACCCGGAGAGTCTGGCCAAAAACCCCACCGTCATCGAAAAGATGTACATTCTCATTTGCAACCCACCTTGATTTTTGGAAATTCGCCCCAAGGTGCATTCCCGTGCCGCCCACATGGCAGGAATTGTTCATGGAGCTCCTGCTCGACCCTGACCGTTCTCAAATCGGTGAACGGGTACAAGCTGTGTGATTCACGCAATCGTCTGCCGGTATCGGGAATCCGAACCTCTCACCTCGAAAGAACGCTCCGTGATTGATCTCGCCTTGGA
>Ga0075434_100002908_pt1 | contig 15208 bp, 13 predicted proteins | sample RhiMethybrSRZTD3_FD_75298 | JGI IMG/M metagenome (GOLD analysis project Ga0075434, IMG submission 75298) | Populus rhizosphere microbial communities from Tennessee, USA - Rhizosphere MetaG P. TD hybrid SRZTD3 | ecosystem: Host-associated > Plants > Roots > Rhizosphere > Soil | place: USA... | reverse complement strand
TTTGTAATGGTACCAAAGATGTATATGATTACGCAATGCTTGAACAAAGATAAGAACATAACCTAGTGAGAATTCCATGATTTGAAGCATTGTTATTACTGTACTGACGTTCCTAATAGAAGCAAGTACAAAGATGGATTTAGAAATAATACATCGAATTGAAAAAATCAACTTTTAACCAATTCTTATATCTTTTAGAATGCATGTTAGAAGCACCCGCATTAAGATGATCAATAAAGTAAACCCCCACGAAGCTAGAGTAGATTTTTCATTCAATAGGGAAGTATTCTTCATTATTGCTGGGGGTATAATAGGAGCCATGGTTATGGCAATTCCTTTGACCTTCTTTTCTACAGGAAGATCCCATGCATATGACCTTACTTGGATAGTATTTGGACACATTGTTGGAGTTCATTCACCTATATCATCTGCTATTATAGCAGGAATGACTATTCATATAGTAGTAGGAATCTCAATTGGGATAATATCAGGTATATTTCTATACAAAACTAACATTTCTTATAGCACATACTATACTTAATTATTAGTCTCTCGTTTAGTTAGCTGGATCTAACCTGGCAAAATGAAAACAATAACAACGATTGAAGATAAAGAGGCATATAGCAATTTTATCAATTCGATAAATAGCGATATAACAAGAAAAGAATACAACCTAAAACTTTCATACTTTATAGAGTTCTGTCAGAGGTCAGGACATGGCAACATATTAGAAATTGAACCTGCTAAACTAGAAAGTATAATTAGAGATTACATAGTTCACCTACGACACGATAAGAGACTTGCACCGGCTACAGTATCGAATTACATTGCTCCTATTATCCATTTTTACGATATGAATAACTTTACACTACACTGGAAACGACTGAAAAAATTCAAATCAAAACACTACACTGTAGTAGAGGATAGACCGTACTCACTAACCCAATTAAAGACATTGGTTGATGCTGCTACACTACGTGATAAATGTATGATACTAATAATGTGTTCTGCTGGTTTAAGACGGGGAGCACTAGCACACCTAAAAATAAGAGATTTACAAAGGATAGACAAATACCAGTTATACCAGATATCAGTATACAAGAAAGAACAAGAACAGTATACCACTTTCTGTACTCCAGAATGTGCCAAGTATATAGACCAATACATAGAGTGGCGGCAAAGGATAGGCGAGCAACTAAAACCTATTTCGCCACTCTTTAGAATAGAGTTTGATACAGTAACAGAAGTAAACAGACCAAAAGCAGTAAGTACACATGTAATAGCCTTTACGATTCATAAACTATTAGACCGTACTGGAGTAAGGACACCGACAACAGATCACACCCAACGTACAGAGCTAATGCAAACGCATGGCTTTCGCAAGTTTTTCAAGACCACTTGTATCAATAGTGGTATGAATCCTCTTTACTCAGAATACGTAATGGGACACCGCAGCGGCCTAACCAAGTCGTACTTTAAACCAACCGACCAGGAACTACTCGAGGGAAATGATAAAGCTCTTGGGTACGTAGCAGCAATTAACGATCTAACTATAAATGAAGAGCATAGACTAACCAAGAAAGTAAATGAATTGCAATTGAAAAATGATCAGATAATGGAGCTCGAAAGACAGCACAAAAAAGATTTAGAGACAGTTCAAAACCAAATGGCTCAAATGATGGCCATGATAAGACAAGAACCACGATTAGCAAAAATAAAAGCAGAGGCTTTGCTAAATAAAAAAGTGAAAATAAAATAAATAACCTTTACAGCAAAAACGAGTATAGGATCATAGGTCATTTCCATTTTCTGCAACTTGAGTTAGGGTTATTCAAATACCACTACTTTTCTTGTAGTTTGAAGCCGCATAGGGTTAGAAGGTTATCGTTATGTATTTTCATTTTCATAGTTGAAATTCGGGATATACATTAGATCCATTGTCTATTATACTAATGTTTTAAGAATCCATTTTGCCGTGCCGTATCTGTAATGTGATGGAAATTGTATTGAATACACACCATACTTGTGAGGAACTAAGATAAAAATATATTGTTTAAAATATGTTACTGTTTCCAAGAAGTGTCTATACGAAACGAAAAATACAATAAAGGATATAACTTGAGACTACTATCATAATACTAGTAATTTGATTGCTTTCCCAAACTGGATGTGAAGATAGTTAATGAAAGAAATAGATAGTAAGAGAAGCCTCCTGATCAGTAGTAAAAACAATAATGAAATAGAAGGTTTACTGCAACAGCCTGTGGAGATTGGCCGCCATGAACAGGCTGAAGCAGCAGTCACATACAGCATACCAGGAATGAGACCTGATATACTATGATGTCTAGTCAATGTTATACCGATAGCACGTCGGTTAAACTTTTTGGTAAGTGTATCTGTGAAACACATGATTGCACATCAGTGGCAACCACCGCTATTAACGTGAACCTTGGTGAACTAGGTTGTATTACGCTATTTCTGTGTGAAAAATGTGCACCAGATTTCAAAGAGATTTGAAATGACTACTTTAATGATTAATCATACCAATTGCTGACTGGATTGAAGGTAAGGTAGCCTTATTTGTTATTTGATGATATTACGATAGTCGAGCAGCCTACATATTTCCATACATCTTTTAGTTAGCATATATGAAACTATTCGATAGTAAACGAGGCAATTTGTTTTCATTTTATGAAAAGTAATCAATAGTAAAAAGCAAATCTAATTTAGAAAGGTTTGAACTTACCTTAGTGCACATATTCTACTGCAATGCCCATTACGTAGCAAAATAGATTGGATTATTAGATCATCAGATCTAGTATCAATAGCGTCAGGCTTGGCCATAGTCATAATAGATGTAGGTAATTCATTCGTCCTTCCACTGCAATGGGCTTACTTACCGTTATCACATCCTCGAATCAAGTCTGTTGCAGTGCCAACCAGCGACCGGAACCACCAGAGAAGTTGATAGCCTCGGCACATATGAACCAGAAGGAAATAGATGAATACAATCAGAAGAACTATGCAGACTATTATAACAAACTAGCAGCATATAATAACAGTAACAGTAAGGCGGTTACACGTAGCAGTAGGTCAAAGAGGGCAGCCTAACCATGACCAATAAACAGCAGCAGAACCAGCAACAAAAGACCAGCGAAGCCGAAACTATCGAAATGCTAAGGAAAATGCTGGAGGTTTCACGAGAGAAAAACCAAAAACTAACAGAACAAATGGAGAAACTGCAGGCAGATCATATACAGCTTAAATCATTCATTTCAAGAGCTAACCCAGCATTTGCAAACCACATACAAGCTGAACAATTTCAACAATTAATGCATGGCGGGATACGCGAACAATCCAAGACATACCAGGAGCAAATGGAGCGGGATAACTACCGGAGAGAGCAAGATCGTCAACTAGCATTAGACGACAGTACCAGAAATACAGGAATAAAGTGTTAGAACAAATACCATATTTGCAGGAGGAATACGATAGAAGAGTCGCGGATACTAAACAGGATACACAGAAACATGTTGAAGCAGTGCTCAGGAATGCGCAACTTCTTCAATTGGTAATGGACATTTACTTCTGGTTTAGCACGTGGCGTCAACAAACCTAGATAAATAAATAGAAAACAATAAGTTTTTTTATTTTAGATAAGCAAAATTTATAAAAACTTATATCGAACACCATGGATAATATTTGAACGGTTCTAGACTAGCGACCGGCCTAACAAACTGTGCATCGCGTATATACCAGCCGTCTTTTGTTATCGTGTTATAGGTGTCCTCCTTAGCCCTATAGTAGCAAATATCATTGTAATCTACAGCCTTTTCAAATTCGTTACAGGTACAATAATCAGGGTTCATGATAAAGTCAGGTATGCCATTCTTAAAGATAAGACCACCACTTGTTACTGTTGCGGACAGGATTACCGTCGTCCTATATCGCTGGCTTATTTAAGTTATTAATGAGAGGATAAGCATATTACCATACCGTTAGCGATATCTCTAGTTACTTTGTGCTCAAGGGTCTAGTCCTCTGGTAGTAACGTTTTCAGTAAACAAGGTATACAATTGGTTCTGGAAATCCGTGCGGGAATTAATGAACGCAATTTTAGTGTTAACTTAATTTTGTTTAGTAAGAGCCTTATACTTGTAGCCCTAGTGCTCAACCAGCAGACAAACAAACACCCGTTGCTGTTATTACAATGGTGGCAAAGGGAACTGCTTCACTCCAAACAAACAAACAAACTAAGTTCATGAATGCACGCACGCGTCGCCGTATGTGGGGGCTGTAGGTTAGGTGGGATGGTTGACCGGTTAAAGCTCAACTTTCACTCCTCTAATCCTCCTAACCGACCAGCCCCATATACAATAAATACATACATACACCCACACCACTTGTTTTGTTATTCCATTCCACACCACTTGAAATGTTTATTCTTGTCTTTATCATATAGCGAGAACATTGTTGTTAGGTCGCTAACAGACATTTGCTTGTCTTTTGTATTCTCTTTCTGAACAGCGAGCCCAAATGCTTTCTTTCTTTAATGGCATTGCTTATCATTATTTCAGAATTCTTCCGGTTTTTCTGGTAGGCTGAATACCTCTTTTTCTACGATGTTCTTCGTCCAAAATCATTGCGTATATTTGCTGCATGGCCTCTACCTCCGCTAAGTTGTCCTCCACTATTCGCGTGTTGGTCTTTTCAGGGTCTACTGCCTTTTGCTTCTTTTGTATTTCGTTGTAAATCATTTTCTTGACTTCGTCCACTGTTAGTTCTTTTGGATTTGGCTTTGGCAATTAGGATATTCTAGGGGTAGCTATTTCTATATACTGTGTAACTATACGCAGAGGGAGTGACTAGTTCAAATAGACGTCTGCGCAGCAGGACTTTCGTTATCGGAGGACAAAGACCCGCCGCATGACGGGCATTTAGTGGTCTCTGGCTTATTTATTTTCAAATTTTCGCCACAATGCGGGCAATGTTCAAGCGTAGACATTATGAAATAGCATAAAGTCGTCACTTAAAAGAATTTTCGAAAGTTCATTTAAATATACCTTCTACCTCGGTTTCGCGTCCAGCCCGCACGGTTTAGTATCCTAGAAAGATGTCCTTTTAGCAGTCTATTAAAGGAGCGCTTGTTATACTGAACAAACAGAGTAAAGTAAAAGGAATAATAGTTGTCTGATAGGTCTTTGATGGCTACATTGTGGCGATATCAGAGCAATTATGTCTTTGTCTTATCTGCATTTATGATATACTGACATAATAATAAAAAGCTAAAAGGTCAAGTCGGTGAAAATAATAGATGTAAATAACGAATTATGGAAAGTTCTTACGATTTGTTCTGCGAAATTCTTTAATATAAGATGAAATATACGTTGAATAGATGCATCCTTTGTGATGTTCTTGAGGAAGTTTTTTGTGGCCTTACCATTACCACTGCCATTACCTATACTCTCAGGCGTGGATACGTCGCTACCATTACCATTTAGTATATCTCTAAGCCTGCCTTCTAAGTCTGCTTCGTAATCAGATACGTCTTCAATAAAACCTCCATATTCACTTAGTTCTCCCTTTATTTTTTCTATCTCGGATGATAATGTATTATTGATTTTGTTTTTTACTATGTTAAGTAGATGATACAATTCTGACGGTACGAATAGTATAGTTCTGGTAATACAATGGTTCGATTATAATTTCGACTTGGGTATATTTCATCTAACTTTCTGACTATCCGGTTCATTAATTCTTCAGCACCAACAGCGTTCTTGACTGCATTAATTTCAATACGTCTATCTTTAAGAAAATTAAATATATCCTCGTCCAAATACATATTATTCTTTGCGTAAGTGAGGTGCTCTTGATTTGGAGTATAATACTCTCCTTTCTTTAGTTCCTGCAACTCTTTGCTAGATATATTAAAGTCGTCAAGCGTATCAAAGTCAATACCAATCCTTGGGACAGTTTACAGCTACAATAGTCTGGATTCATAATAAGTCAGATATGATATGCCGTCCTTGATAAAAATCTTAACCTGCAGCCTGACTATGGTAAGATTCAGGACTGGCTGATTCTATTGATAGGTAAAAGTATCAGGATCCGTGATGAACTTGATTTCTATCATCTTCTAATTGATTATATCTATAGATAGTAATACCAGTTATATGATTTAGATTCAAGATCGATATCATCCGAACCATCACAACAGCGACCAGTCGTCTATAATATATTGATATATACCTACTTGCGTTATGGTGCATGTACGCAATGTTTCTCTGCATCGCTTCAACTTGGGTATGCTTGCCTACCTGGCTGAAGTACATACCAATGACATCTGCTCATAAGATAGTTTAAACAATTATTTCACATAGTAAAGGAACTGGGTAGACTCCTCATTTTAGAGGATTAGCTTAAGTGCAGCCATGCCAAGAGCACCTGCGATACATGGTCTGGACTTGACTATATCAGCAAAATCTCCGCTATTCGGACCTGTTTCACATCCAACTCCAGCACCCAAAATTCCGGCCTTGAGTATATCACTAAAATCTAGGCTATTTGGAAGTGCTGTTATATTACGACCGCCACCGTCAAATGATGATACTCTACTCAAAGCCTGCATAGCTACAGTCGCTATCTTTGTAAATCCACCTGTAGAATTATTACTTTTCATTTGATTGTAAACGGATGTTATTTGCTTAATTGTAGGGGTTGTTAAGGTCCGATTCCCTGGATGTGAGGAAGAAGAATTCAAAGCAATAGAGTCAAGCTGAAGAAACAGTTTCGCATTCTGTAATGAGTCAAACCCCATTTTTGCCAACTGGGTTACATTCTGGATGAAAGTGAGTGATTCGCGTCCTGCCGGCACGTCGACACCGAACAAAGGGCCAGCCTTGTGTACTAGAAGTTGTTTCATCTCCTCTACCTGTGCGGCCGCGTTGAGAGGAAGCATACTCATAGCTATGGTTGACATCAAAAAAATAGTTAATCCTATAATTACATTCTTATTTAGCATTTGGTTAATCTCCAACATCAAGATCAAGATCAAGATCAAGATCAAATATAAAAATATTTATGGTCTGCTATCATATGTTTTAGCCTATAGACTTTAAACGAGTAGACTCATCTTTTTAGGTGACTACTATGTTGGCTAGCCATTTATCGTCTCGATCATAATCTATTTATCAAGACGATCTTCTTTATCAGTCACAAAGTGATTGTAAGTTTTGTGCTGCCAACGTCCGTAATATATAAGCAAAAATAGCAAAAATTGGTTTATATAGTAAAGGTAATGAAAATTAATAAACAGTAATAAATAACAGCATTTGACAGTTCATAACAGTCTGCTACTACCACTATTATTATTAATTATGACTCGGAAACTTACCCCTTTCGTCGCTGTTTCGTCCACTAAACCTTGCAGGACTTCGATCATTTGTCTCAAAACAATCAAGCCATGACTATAGGTACGGTGAGAAAGCTAATGAGATGATATAAAACAATGACAATATCAAACCCAAAATTTAAGGTAACTAAACCCAGGGTAATAACAGCTAAACTCGCAAAGATAATTGATATTAAAGGTAAGAACCCCATCGAACAACGAAGCGCTAGTTATTACCTCCATTATTTTATTTATTTTATTTATTTTATCTATATTATTTTTAATTTATGAACAACAACGGCAACTTATTTAACGTTTTTTATCCTTAGGAACACAAGGGAGCACTGGTACCCCCGTCGCTACTACACATATGAACATGGACTCAACTCCAATAGTATCGTCCGTAGTAGCCAGTTGAACGAAGTCGATAGGGGTACCACACCCCGCCACTATATCTTTAAGTCATCAGTTAGTCATGACAGTCAGATTGGAGTGGCATATTAGAAATACGTAATCGAGTATATAGTATTGCTAATTGTTAGTTCTAGGTTAATTTTCTATATGTCGGATATGGTAGAATCAAATAGATATCAAAAAAATCTAGTCCTACGTGTAGATTGACGTCCCACGATGATGATAAAATTTATGTATACAGTCTATCATAAGGCGCGCCAATCAAAATTCACTAGGAATGTCACGACCAATTGCTGATTGAGTCTATGATCTACTTCTATTAAAAACCAGGGTCAAACCAAAGATTAAATTTATCTAGAAATTACCAGAAAATAAAATCAGACCACTTTAGCTTAACAAGGCTAAGATATAAATAGGCATTTTATGCTTCCAATTTCTTATAAATTCCTTATGTGAAGTATGGCTTGATGTTTAGGAATATTCACACTAACAACGGACTAAACGTTACTAATAGCGTTGCTTTTATGATTACAATATTTTTTATCGGATTAATGCTACTATTTTCTACATTTCTCACACAGCATGCATTTGCTGACAGCATGTCCGAAAGGATGAAGATTAGAGAGGAACTTTCTGGGATATCGTCTGACGACCAAAATACCTAGAGTCATACTACAACGATCGCCGTAATCATTACGTAAGACGGGTGTCTAAATTGCTATGAGATCATGGTTCAGTGCGGTGCAATATATGCAGGGTGCAGTTTTTTCCTATCAACTCATTACTCGAGAAGATAGAGAGTACAGGATCTAAATCGCGAAATTTTGCATTTTCACATATTTGCTATTTTGATATTTTTTATAATGCTGAAACTGTTCCCAGATACGGTATCATGAATGATATATTTCAATATATAGTCTCCGACCGGAAATGGACTTGTCTGAGTCAGACCTATTGTCAAAATCAATTCCTTATTCTTGTGATGCGATAGTATTGTAGATATTGGAAGATCTTGAAAACCAGTAAGTACGCGCCCTGTTTTGTCAGAAACTAGGAGGTCAGCGGTAAAGTTCATAAGATTTAGCGATTGTACTGGCTTGTATGCATATCCTACAGGCTCCACATAAAGTGAAATTTTTTCTCCAGGTTTGAAAGTAGTAGAATTATGAGGCTCGTAAATTCCATAACCTTGTGCCGATCCAGGTACAACAAAAGTATCAAACCCAGAGTGGAACGTACCGTTATCTTCTTTTGTAGTCGCAGGAACCTGAGCATGCACTGCCGAATTACCAAAAGTCGTCATGTTTGCAGTAATAATTACTGCTATTGAATATATCAATAAAAGCCTCACCACACGCAATTCTGTAATCAAGTCATTTGATAAGAAATGATCAACGTATATAAACAGTACATCTTGTTAAACCAGCTTCCAATTTCTACAAGGAAAAGACGTTCTACGAAAATGGTTTATTTGTCGCGAGTTCGAGAAATAGAGTCACAGGAAAGTTAAGAATGAAACTTCATGAATCAATTTTGGATCGCCGCCTCCATTAATTTTCAGTCCTGCGATGCGATGAACACTTTGAACTTGAACTGGATTTGCTATCAATCAATCGACATTATGGATTAGACTCGACCAGTCAACCTCTATATGCCTTCTCATTAGTTTTTTTGCATTATTAACAATTTTTGTTGTGTCGGGGTCGCTCTTTATTAATTCAGCTAGTTCTTTTTCGTTCCCTACAGCAAAACTATTATGGCCTTCTCTAAGATCGGAATATTTTGGATCTACGTCTTCAAGCCACTTACGATGCACAATTATTGCACATCCATTGTGAACTGCTTCAAGGAAGGTATATTGAGTTCCTCCACCATCATTTTTAAGGACTGATAAGTCTACAACAAACTTCGCCCTAGACAGTATTTCGGATAACTTATGAAATGATTTTTCAAATTGACCGTGGTAGTGACTATAAAAATCGAGATTTTGTCTTCGCAAAATGTAGTGCCGTCGCCTCCGCGCCCCGTATATCTTTATAGCTTGATCGTTATTCAAAAACTTGTTTGCTCTTAATATAATTTCTATATTCTTTTCAAACGCTATTCTAGATATAGAAATGGTGGAAGATCTTGTAATATCCTGTTTAGTGACAGGATAAGGGTAAAACGGATGATATAGAAAAAGTGGCCTTTGCAGCGGAGTTAAAAGACGCCCAATTCTCTAAACATCCAGAGGCTGATATTGTATCAGGACTTGCGCATGGAGCCAAGGACGCAAAAGATAGCTGCAATCATCCTGACAGCTGTCATCAATGGATACTAATGCGCGGCCATGGCTTTATCAACCAGACTTAGGAGTTCATAAAGGGTTCGATTTTAGAAATATGTCAGCTTTCGAGTCCTTCTTGCGCCAGTATGTAGACACAGAATATCCTATAAAATACTCGGAGTAGTCAGCATAACCCAGATCAGAGAGAGAGTAGTTTTTACAAACCCATCTAAAGAAAGTACCATCGGCATCGAAGCCGTAGACATTTCTATAGATGTTGAAACGTCACATTGGAAGAAATAATAAAGAGATGTCTTATAAGTGGTAAAGTGACTAAAAGATAATGCAGTATAGAACAGGCGAGGTACCAGATGAATTCTATATTGACCTTTGCGTACAAGGCACCAAATCATTCTTATAGTGGCTCTTTCTAGTATGATGACCAGTCAGGCAATAATGCATGACGAACATAAGGGCCCTACAATTAAGATATAACCACTGTAGTAGGAACAGATGAAATGGTCTATAAAGACGATTTTAGTATGAACACTTGTCACAAGTGTGACTATTGCGATAATAACAAAGGGACATTTATGACTTGTAATATCTGCGCTAAAACATGGTGTGCTCCTAATCAACATTGTTATGATAGTCATTTCCTAAACTGTAGGGGAGTAGAAAACGATGACGTATCTACGTAAAGACAACTTCTAGTATTTCCTCACAGTGTTTACAGCCTTCTTTATCTGCATGTTTCTGGACTATTCGCAATAACTTTATCAAAATTTCCTTAGCATCCTTGCTGCCTAAAGCCTGTAATGGAGCTATAATTTTTTGTTCCTTTGCTGTTCTCCTTGTTGTAGTCACTTAATTGAAAACTTCTATCTAAATTATATAACTACTAGCTGAGCCGAAATGGATCGCTCTCTATTTGTGTGCCCTTCTGCTTTTCAGATAATCAATAAAAAATGTCGAAAAAGCTCCCACTAACCCACCCGCAAGTATCGCTACTGGAGTTCCGTATTTACCCGATAGGTCAGTAAATGTCTCACCAACAGTAACTGGTGGTATTACATGTATTGTTAAATTTGACGGACCGGTTACAGAGCCAACCGTAGGATATTTTTTAGATACCTGAAACTCTGGATCTACCACTGGAGTTGCTTTTTCGACAGGAGCAGTGGCAGCAGCGCTGATAAGCGATGTGCTATATGTTGTTGCTATTAAGACTGAAGCCACAAATGGTATATTGTATACTCCTACTGGTGTTTGTGGAGAAGTCTCTATTTTAAATAACGGGGGTTGAATTTTCTGGGCAGATACATGTAACCCGGTAGAAGTGAAATTTGTGAGCTTACTGAAAGTTATACTGGTAACATTATTGGAATAGGGCGTAGATATCTCAGCCGGAATTAGGTGCGTTTCTCCTTGTCTTATCACTATATTCTTTGGATGCGTTAATATGTCGATACCTGCGGGAGGAATAGCAACCCAACTTGTAAAATCTCTAACTTCATTTGATTTGTATGATTCTGCAGTATAAAATGATAAGCCGTATCCCGTAGGATAGTTTAAAGAACTTAGATCCAATCGTAGCCTAACATATCCTGGCCCTAACGTAGTCCCATTAAAAGGTATTGTATAGTTTATCCTAGACTTTACAAGCGCAGAAGAACCTGATGATGATAATTGGTAAAGATATTCACTCCATTTCCCATTAACTGCTTCAATATAATAGTTGTAATTGGCTCCATTATATCCTGAAGCTGGAGGCAAGGAAACAATGGCAATAAGCATACCATACCTAATTTTTTTGAGTGGTTGACTATATGTGGAAGAATTTTCCAAATTTGATTTTAACCAAAGTGTAGCATCTAGAGTTTTCCCATCACTAAGATAATCTACTGCCACTATGTTTGCATAGTCGGACTTTAAATGAGAGCTGTCATTACCATAAGTTTGAACCCAATCATTTTTCTGATTTTTCATTTGTTCATCAGTTATGAAAATTTGATCAAATGCAGGAGATGCAGCAAAAGCATTGTGAAAAAAAGAATAGGAGAATAACAGAAATAATAATATAAAAATGATAACAAGCGAAGTTAAGGGCAACGGAAATCCTCTATATGCCTAACACTATCTGAAGTAGATAAGGTTTTCATGTTTTGAGAGCCCAAAAGGGTGATGTACGCTACTGCAAAGCAATGACAAAACAAATTGGACATCCGATGTTTCAATACAGCTTAGTGCAGCAGATCTGGCAGATAAAGCATTCATTCCAAGTACTGTTAATGTTAAAGTAGGAGATACAGTAGTATGGACCAACAATGATCCTGTTATTCATACAATAGTTGAAAAGGAAGTGATGGGCTTCTTTTCAAATCTAATCTTTTGATTATCTTATCTTATCTTTTAATTGATATCAAGTTGTTGTGTAAAAACATGAATATTTCCTAGTTGCATTCGTCTTATTCTTCAGCATTTTCTAGAATTGCTAACAACGTCATTCATCAGTTATTACAGTGAGGGGGACAGCTTGGTTGTGCTCCTCCTGATCTAATAGCTGGTGCTTCTGCTGTTGTATTAGTTAGTTCTGCTGTTTTATTGCCAATAACTGGTGTTGGTGGTGGTGGTGCTGGTGCACTACCAGGTACAAGTTGTGCCATGGCGAGGTGTTGTTGTAACGGCAAGATGTTAGGCAAAATCGCGAACAGTACCGCTCCGATAATTAATACTAAGCCAAAAGAAGCTCCAGACTTCATCTCGTAACATAGAGAACGCGAAATATATAAAGGATTATCACTGATAGGTAATCCTTTGTCTAAAATGTCTCGAGGTATTCCACAAAGATGGCCTGAACCTAACGGTATTTGGATTTGTGATTCCGGATACTGAAATAATTGTCCTGAGATCAGAAACATTTACACTGCAATGATTTGACTTGGTATAGTGATTCGCATAGACTAGCTGATACTATCTATAGATATCATTAAGTCGCTTATCCCAACAATAACCAATAAAATCTTTCATTTACCAAACTACGTAGTATCTTGCTGCTGATATTCTAGCGGCCCAATAATTTGCTAATGATTTTAAGCATACAAGGACTTGATTACCAGCAAGCTAGAACAGATTTAGAAATTCCTGATAACTTTGATGTCATGGCAATGATTGCTATTGGTAGGAAAGGGCCAAAGGAAAACCTACACCTAATGCAGAAAATATCCGGATATCAGTAGCAGAATCATGTTGATTTGAAAATCCTGAAACATTCACAATAGATACTTCAAGAACTAGGCAAACAGTTAGTGCGGAAACTACTCCAAAAACAATCCAATAGTTGGACAACGTTTTCATAAATCTTGTCTTTAGTGGGTTCTCCAGTTAGAGTCATTACAAAAGTTAACATACTGAGACAGGTTCCAATCTATTGAACGTTACGTTCTCTCAACTATGTACTGTGTCAGTTGAACTAGGCATTAACTCCTTTTTTTGAACCTTATAGTTGAGCTATAGCATCATCCTTTGCTTTATAACGCTGCCTTAGTGATTGATTTAATTCTTCCAATTCCTCTACCTTGGTTTGTATGTCTGCGCCCTGTCTTTGTAAATCTAAGATTATCTTGTCTATGCAAGACTTGAGATTGGCACGAATACCGTCTAAAATCATGACTACGTCATTTGCTGAAAGATGAGATTATTTTATTAAAATGATATACGATTTGCTTATTACTCGCTTAATTCGATATCTATAGTACGGGTTAATCGACAGGAAATTCCATTTGGAATTGATCGAAATATATACCAAATCGGTATCTATTTACACCAAAATATAATACTTCATAGCCATGGAATTTCCGGCAGGTATGTTAAATTCATTGATGTTTCTCATAACATGTGGAAGGACTTTCATTCTCACATACAGAATCAAGTTAATGGTTAATTTGATTGTCTTGATAGCTCATTATAGAGCATCGAGAAAACTTTAGCCCTTTTATGACTGGGTACATTTCAAAGGTTGCATCAATGATGCCGAAGTAACAATTACTGCTAAGTTCGCTTACATACAAGATTGAATGGAAGACTATTCTTATCTTATCAAGTACATTCCAACTCCTTTTTAATTTGACTGAGCTTTCTGTGAACCATTCGACGTCGTAAAAGTGATCTATGCTTAATTCATTTTTTATTGCTGCTTGTTCGCCATTTCAAGTGAAAATAAATAAAAGATATTATTAACTACTAATCATGCAGTAAAGGATCTCATTATTATGATTTTGAATAATAAAGTACGGCAAGCCTTGACAGCAGGCAATCTCGCTCATCTTGTGACTCTGAATAAGGATGGCAGTCCTCAGGTCTCTATCGTCTGGGTTGGTCTTGAGGGTGATGAAATTGTCTGTGCTCATCTGAATCTCTACAAAAAATTGAAGAATATTCAGCGCGATGCTCGGGTCGCACTCTCAATGGTGACTGGTGGGAAGACTAATGAACTAGATAATTATCTCGTGATCAATGGTCGTGCCAGAATTACCGAGGGTGGTGCACCCGAATTAGTAAACCGACTAGCCCAGATCTATATCTCCCCAGTCAGAAAGTACGTTCCTGATGAAGCACCAGGGGGATATATTACCCACATTACTGTTGAACATATTCACGGCATCGGACCATGGGATGAGTGATTTAGACCTGTTTGACTAGCGCGACCTCATCGGAGTAGAAAAATCTTCTAGTCTCTTTAAGACCCTAAATACGCTATATAAAAGCAGTCAACAGAGTAGCACTAGAAAAGTAAAGCACAGACAACATATAAATACAGATATGAGTGGCTCAAGATTTTTAAATTCTATTGATATTGATGAAACATTTAGATATATATTTAGAAGTATAACCAAAAAGTCTGAGCTCTAATTACTACTTAGTCTAATCAAGTTATATCCTATATTCACGTAAAAATGACTATTACTAATAATGTCTGTTTGAAATAATCAAAATATTGACTTTGGCTAAAACTTAGAGGCATTTATATTATGAAAGTAAAAATAGAATCATGAGAAGACAATTAGAGTGTCATCTAAAGGATCAGGACAGCATTACGAATGGCAAATAGTTGATAAGGTAAGGGAAACCCCTGA
>Ga0075434_100002907_pt1 | contig 15210 bp, 17 predicted proteins | sample RhiMethybrSRZTD3_FD_75298 | JGI IMG/M metagenome (GOLD analysis project Ga0075434, IMG submission 75298) | Populus rhizosphere microbial communities from Tennessee, USA - Rhizosphere MetaG P. TD hybrid SRZTD3 | ecosystem: Host-associated > Plants > Roots > Rhizosphere > Soil | place: USA... | reverse complement strand
AGTTCAATCCGGATCGCTACAAGACAGTGCCAACGAGCGCCGAAAACGACGAGGCCAGGGTCAAGCAGATGGGGCTCGCGCGCTGTCCGTTCAGCAAGGAGGAATTCCCGGTAAAGGACGGCCGCAAGGTCGAGATGACCAACTCTGCTTTCGGCGCCGTCTACAGCAAGATTGACGGTACCCCACATCCGGTGGTGGATACGGCGGGCTATGCGCCCTTCGGCTTCGGCTATCGCCGCTGCGCCGGCGAGCACATCACGGTGGAGTTCATCAAGGAGCTCCTGAGCAAGGTCTGGCAGGAAGGGATCTCCTTCACGAAACTCGATGTCCAATCGCCGGGGCAAATACCCGTGAACCCCAGGACAGTCCTCAACGACGACATCGCGTTCAATCGGCCGAAGTAGGATGAGCTGAGAAGCAAGACGATGCAGCCGTGCTCGGACCTTTGGCTTTTCGATCCTGTGATCGCCCAAGCTGGCCGCCGACCTTGTCCTCTCGGCGGCTGGTCGGGCCAAGCGGGATCAGGTCTGGCGTAGGTGCAAGAAGGGCATTGCCCTCCTCCCCACAGCGCGGCCCGCACTGAGCGGCCGGCTGCAAAGGGCGAGCACCTCAAGAACGGCGCTGCGCGCGCCACCGGGAGCCAAGAACGCTTGTGGCGCTAGCTGCAGCGTTTTGCGTAATCTGCTCGCGCCCACCCGCTGCCACACATCGACCAAAGCATCGGCGAGGTGATCGATCAGGGCATCGTCATGCAAGGGCGTTGGCGTGATGCAGCCCCTCTGTGCCTCTAGCTACGGTCGGATAGTTGATGGGCTGAATGTAGATGCCGTGGCGTGAGCGAGAGATCGCTCTCTGCCCGGCATTTTTGCGGGTCGCCGACCACGAACGGAACGATGTGGGTATCGGTTGGGATCATCGGCAGGCCGGCCGCGCCAAGCGCGGCCTTCAGGCGAGCCGCACGCTCTTGGTGGCGCTCGCCTCGAATTGGGATGCCTTCAGATGCCGGATCACGGCAGTCTCCGCCGCGCAAATTCCCCGAGGGCAATGCCGTGGTGAAGATGAAGCTGTGTGCGTGGCAGCGGATCGCATCGACGAGATCGGCAGTTCCGACAATGTAGCCGCCGAGGCAGCCAAACGCTTTGGCGAGCGTGCCTTCGATGACGTCGATGCGATGCATGGCGCCGTCACGCGCTGCCACGCCTGCGCCGCGCGGCCATCCCTACGGCATAGACCTCGTCGCAATAGGTCATCGCCAGTAGCGCTCGGCGAGGGCAGATGCGCTCGATTGGCGCCAGGTCGCCATCCATCGCATAGAGGCTTTCGAACACAATCAGCTTGGGGCGACGCGGCTCAGCCGCGGTCAGCAATCGCTCCAGATGGCCCGTGTCGTTGTGGCGCCAAATCTGCTTCTCCATGCCGGACTGTCCAACACCCTCGATCATCGAGTTGTGATGGAGCGCGTCGGACAGAATGAGGCAATCGGGAATCAGGCCGGCGATCGTCGAGAATCCCGCCTGATTCGACACGTAACCAGACGTGAGGCCAGCGCGGCTTCCTTGTCATGCAGATCGGCAAGCTCTCGCTCGAGAGTGACCAGGGGATGGTTGGTTCCGGCGATGTTGCGCGTCCCTCCGGCGCCGGTTCCCATGCGCAGGGTCGTCTTCACCATGGCGCCAACCACTTTCGGGTGCTGACCCATGCCAAGATAGTCGTTTCACGACGTCGCACCCCCGCTATGGCACCTGGCAGCGATAGGTACCCGGATCGGGTAGGGATCGCTTGCCCACGGCCTTGAAGCGGGACGCTCTTTACGCTCTCGGGGGCTTAGTTGATAGTTCCTTGCCGGCAGCGGCAGTCTTCAAACAGCGGATTTCGGGAACACCTCACCACCCCGTCGCAAGCCTTGTCCATGCTTGCGCAATCTCCGGCCGAAGCGCGCGACCTATTCCGCGCGACGGACCGACAAGGCTGAGTTCTACCCCCTACGCGGCCGCGGGGGTGGGCGGTGGCAGGTGTCGCCACCGGCCAGGCCTTGACGGCTGCAGCTGTTCGCGCCTCATGCGCACCTCCTGCTCGCCATGCAGCAACACGGGCTGCGCTCGCCGCGGAGGCTGCGGCCACCGCATTGCTCCAGGATTTATCGGGATGATTGCATTAACTCGCCCTCCATTGAGGGGCCAACGACGCGCCGCTCATTCTGGAAATCAGGTCGCTATTTCAATAACATAGGCGTTCGTAATTTTCATCACTGCTGGCGCCAACACAGCAAAAATCAAGGCCCAAGGCTCGGCGTGGACGCCCTCGAGCGCAGACTGCCGCGCTCGCAACGAGCAATCGCCGGGTTATCGACCGCGCGCCCCCCGCTGATTGTGGGCCCCCCAAAAGGGTAAGCCCTGTTAGCACTCGCACCTTGACAGTGCCAAAGAGAGCTGTTTTCAGATAGCCGTGCACAAGGCGACTGCGGTGCTGATGCCGCATTGTTTGTTTCATGCGGCGCCAAATTGCAGTGCGCTGGTGCAGATCCAAAACCAACTCTTGGACAATGAGGAAGAGGCCATGAAGTTCCGTCCTCTGCACGACCGCGTGGTCGTGCGCCGGATCGAAGAAGACACGAAGACGGCCGGCGGTATCATCATTCCTGACACTGCAAAAGAAAAACCGATGCAGGGCGAAGTGATCGCGGCGGGCCCAGGTGCGCGCGATGAAAGCGGCAGGATCGTGCCGCTTGATGTGAAGCGCGGTGACCGCGTGCTGTTCGGAAAATGGTCGGGCACAGAAGTCAAGATCGATGGCGACGATCTACTCATCATGAAGGAGAGCGACATCCTTGGCGTGATCGAGGGAAAAGCATCGGTGCGCGCCGCGGCTTGATCGCGGCCCTCTCCGCAGTGTTCCTCGGATTGATTCCGAGGCTTCACTCTGCATCGCGCGCCGCAGCACGCGGTTGAGGGGACATGACCATCGTCTTCCCAAGGAATGATGACTAAGCGGAAATCTGGAGGAAGTGCCAATGGCAGCCAAAGAGGTAAAATTTTCGCAGGACGCACGCGATCGAATGTTGCGGGGCGTGGATATTCTCGCTGATGCGGTCAAGGTGACGCTGGGCCCGAAGGGTCGCAACGTCGTGCTCGAAAAATCCTTTGGCGCCCCGCGGGTCACCAAGGATGGCGTCACGGTCGCCAAGGAGATCGAACTGGAAGACAAGTTCGAGAATATGGGCGCGCAAATGCTGCGCGAGGTAGCCTCTAAAACGTCGGATATCGCCGGTGATGGCACCACCACCGCAACCGTTCTCGCACAGGCAATCGTAAGGGAAGGGGCGAAAGCAGTGGCCGCCGGCGCCAACCCAATGGACTTGAAACGTGGCGTCGACCTGGCAGTGCAGACAGTAGTCGATCAGCTCAAGTCAAAATCCAAGAAGGTGACCAACAGCGAGGAAATTGCCCAGGTCGGAACCGTGTCTGCGAACGGCGACAATGAGGTCGGCAAAATGATCGCAGAAGCAATGGACAAAGTCGGCAAAGAAGGCGTCATCACCGTCGAGGAGGCCAAGTCACTTGAGACCGAGCTCAATGTGGTCGAAGGCATGCAATTCGACCGCGGCTACATCTCGCCCTATTTCATCACGGACGCTAACAAGATGGTGGCGGAGCTCGAAGACCCCTATGTCCTAATCCACGAAAAGAAGTTGGCGAGCTTGCAGCCATTGTTGCCGGTGCTGGAGGCGGTCGTGCAAACGACCAAGCCATTGCTTATCATCGCCGAGGAGATTGAGGGCGAAGCGCTGGCAACACTGGTCGTCAACAAGCTGCGCGGCGGCCTGAAGGTGGCGGCTGTCAAGGCGCCTGGCTTCGGCGACCGTCGCAAGGCGATGCTCGAGGATATCGCTACCCTTACCGCCGGGACCGTGATCTCCGAAGATCTGGGCATCAAGCTCGACAATGTAAAGCTCGACATGCTGGGCCGAGCTAAGCGGGTCCAGGTTGAGAAGGAGAACACGACAATCATCGACGGCGCCGGAAAGAAGAAGGATATCGACGGACGTATCCAGCAAATCAAAGCGCAGATCGAAGAAACGACCTCAGACTATGACAAGGAGAAATTGCAAGAGCGACTGGCGAAGCTGGCGGGTGGTGTCGCTGTCATCAAGGTTGGTGGCTCCACCGAAGTGGAGGTGAAAGAGCGCAAGGACCGCGTCGAGGACGCTCTCCACGCCACCCGTGCCGCGGTGGAGGAGGGGGTTGTTCCTGGAGGTGGGGTGGCCTTGCTCAGGGCGGCCAAGGCCCTCGAGGACCTCAAAGGCGAAAACGACGACCAAAGGACGGGAATCAACATCGTGCGCAAGGCCCTCTCCTGGCCAGCTCGCCTTATCGCGATTAATGCCGGTGAAGACGGCTCCGTGGTGGTGGGAAAGATCCTTGACAAGGCAACCTACAACTTCGGGTACAATGCACAGACCGGTGAATATGGCGATCTCACCAGCCAAGGCGTGATCGACCCCGCTAAGGTCGTGCGATGCGCCCTGCAGGACGCGTCATCGATCGCCGGGCTTTTGATCACAACCGAAGCGATGGTGGCCGAGCGACCAAAGAAAGAAGCCGCGCATCCACCGATGCCGGGTGGCGGCATGGGTGGGATGGACTACTGAAGGATCAACTAGAGCAAATGTTGAGGGCCGCCGACCGGCGGCCCTCGCGTCATGTCCATGCACACACGTCCAAATGCCCCTCGGCTCTGGGAGCAGTGACGGTACCCAGCAGGCCCAAGATCCCAAGCTTGGTTGCGAAATAAATACACACGCGACACACTTATGCTCGTGGCCATTTTTTGCGCGATGCTGCCAGCGGACGATCATATTGTCGCTAGAAAGAGCCGGTGGGCAACTTGCGTGCACGCACGAAAAGGAATGCAGGTACCCGTGACAAACGCTCATAACCTCTAGGATCCTTGACCTTGAGCGTGTCACTCGGTGAGGGCTCGCACATTCGCTCGATGACAAACCCCGCCGCTGTGAGAGGATCGATCAAATCGCGGAGCGGCCTACGGTAGTAGCGCATTTTCTCCCCGAGCCATGCCCACTCCTCTTCAATCAACTCGGCCTTTAGATAACCCGGATCGACGATGCTGGGTTGGTGAACGGGGTGGTGGGTCGAGAACACCAGCGCTCCCCGGGGTCGCAGGAGTCGCGCCCACTCGGAGAATGTCGTTGCGAGATCTGTCACGTAGTGCAGAACAAGCGAGGACAAAATGAGGTCAAAGGAGCAGTCTTCAAGGACGCGGCGCAGGTCGGTCACATCGCCTTGCAATACCCGAGCACGGCCGGCCAGCCGTTGGACTGCCAAGGCAACCATGCGAGAGCTACGGTCGATGGCGACCACACGTGCACCGTGCCGCGTGAGCCAATCGCTATACCATCCAGGACCACAGCCGGCATCGAGAACGTCTTTGGTGTCCACCTCCGGCAAGAGCGCGAGCATGGTCGGCCGCTCGTAGAGTGAGTTCCAGGGACGCTGATCGATACCTGCGGCATAGCGAGTTGCAATGGTGTCATAGTCGGTTGCACCCGCCGTGGACGATCTCCTCAGCGCGCAGGTCCGTACGATCAGGTCATCGACGTCCTGTTCGCGGCTAATGCGGATCGTGGGTTCATCCTGAGCAGGATATTCAAACCGCGCCAGATGATGCTCGAAGACGTCATCACGGATGGGCTCGCGTGCCCTCTCCACTGCATTGATCTGGCGGCGCGACTGGATCACTGAAATCGGCGTATCGACCAGTAGGATCGTAAACTTGGCACCGCACGACTTTGCGACGCGTTGGCAGCGGTCCCTGAGAAATCTGTGCGAGAAAGTATCATCGACCACCGCGCCTCTGCCTTGCTCCAGGCATTTGCGCAATCGGGCCATGGCGATAAAGCTCGTTTCCTCCCATCGCGCGTCGGGGATTCCCTCACCCCCAGCTAAACCGCGTTCCGCGTTGATGGCATCGAGAGAAATGTAATTTAACTCCAATGCATCAGCGACTCGACGGGCAACGGTCGATTTCCCGGCAAACGCTATCCCGCACATTGCGAATGCCGCGAGATCATCGCGCATCGGCGGTGAGATTGCTCCGGCCAGAACAAGTGGCTTGCGCATCAGAATAGTGCGCTCCTCGCCGTGCAACACATCCTGTACCGGCTCGTAGCCCAGGCGCGCATAGAAGCCTTGCGCCGTTATCGACGAAAGCAACGAGAGCTTGGAGCAACCCATTTCAGCAGCGAGCTCCTCGATGGCGCGCATGAGCAATGATCCAAGGCCTTTCCCATGCCAATCCGGCCGCACGAATACCGACCTTGCCTGCTTGCCATCGAAACCCACGACGCCCACCACCTCCTCGCCGCTTACGGCAGCGAACATGATGCGTTCACGCAAACGGCCCAATACGCCGTCCATTGTCCAGGTCTGGGCCTGCTGCGCGGTGAGGGTCGATCCGTAATCTTTGACGTTCACCTCATGGAGGCAGCGCAGCACAATTGCGCTGATGGCCTGCGCGTCGCCGAAACATGCGAGTCTTATCGTTGGCAAGCTCATCGGAAGGTCCGCTTCGGCTGATCGATGCTAAATCTGGCCGGAACCACGCGCATCTCCTAGCATGGCGTGATTTCCTGCACAGCATGCGAATGGGTGAACCAGCATTTCAGCACGTCTGCGGCGTGGATAGGCTCACCAACCCAGGGATAAGGCGGGGAACTTCGACCGCATGGGCTGGCCCATGGTTTCCTCTGCGGTCCCAAGAGCCAAAGGGGGAATGCGGATCGCAAGCGGCGACTTCGCTTAGCCTTAGCGAAGCTCCCGGACGAAGGATCAGGGCGGGACCTTGCAAGAGGGGCTGCGCGATCGCTCTGCGGCAGGTATGGTCGCAGCTACCACCGCTCACATTTTGGAGAGCATCATGGATACCCCTGCTGAGACGCCAGAGCGTAAGGCGTTCTATGCCCGGATCGATAAGCAGAACATGACCGCGCTCTGGACGGTAATGAACGCGTTGATCACTCAAGAGCCCAAGAGCCAATGCCTGGCGGCACTCTGGCGGTTCGAGGACATCCGCGCTGCGATGCTTGAGGCCGGTTCCTTGATCACCGCCAAGGAGGCGGAGCGGCGTGTCCTCATTCTTGAAAATCCGGGATTGCGCGGATGTTCCAAGATCACCACAGCTCTCTATGCCGGTGTCCAGCTTGTCCTGCCACACGAAGTGGCACCCGCTCACCGACATTCACAGTCGGCACTGCGCTTCGTCATCGAGGGAAAAGGTGCCTTCACTACCGTTGATGGCGAGCGCACGTATATGTCTCCAGGTGACTTCGTCATCACGCCCTCGATGACCTGGCATGATCACGGAAACGAAAGCGAGGACCCCATGTTCTGGCTCGATGGCCTCGACATTCCGCTGGTTCAATTCCTCGATGCATCCTTCGTCGAGCGCCACCCCGATGAGCAACAGCCGATCACCAGGCCCATCGGGCATTCGGGGGCGCAGTACGGTGCCAATTTGTTGCCGATCGACCATCCCCGAAGATCGTTCACATCTCCTATCTTCAATTACCCCTATGCCCGTACGCGCGAGGCTCTCGATCAAGTGGGACGCTCAAGCGATTGCGATCCCTGTCACGGCGTCAAACTGCGCTACACCAACCCGGTCACAGGCGATCACGCCATGCCAACCATGGCGACCTTCATCCAGCTGCTGCCAGCGGGCTTCAAGTCGAACCCATATCGCTCGACCGATGCGACCGTCTTTTGCGTCACCGAGGGCCGCGGTCACACTCGGATCGGTGACAAATCGCTCGCGTGGGGACCAAAGGACATTTTTGTTGTGCCGAGCTGGCACCCGGTCGTACACGAGGCCATTGACGGTGAATGCGTGCTCTTCTCCTTTTCCGATCGGGTCGTGCAGGAGAAACTTGGAATATGGCGCGAACGACGAGGAAATTATTGAGGGCCTTCGGCCGGGGGCGCTCCCGTGCGACATAGTCCAATGCGCATTGCGGTCGTTGGCGGTGGACCTGGTGGGCTCTATCTCGCCTCGTTGTGGAAAGGCCGGCATCCCCGCGACGAGGTCGAGCTATTCGAGCAAAGCCCAGCCGACGCGACTTGGGGCTTTGGCGTGGTTTTTTCTGACCGCGCTCTAGAGTTTCTGCGCGAGGACGACCCCGCTACGGTCGACCTCATTGCGCCGCACATGGAAAATTGGCGCAATATCACCGTGGTTCATCGCGGAGAGAGGATTGTCATCGACGGCATAGGGTTCTCAGCGATTAGTCGGCTTGTGCTGCTGCGGCTGCTACAGCAGCGGGCTCATACGATGGGGGTTGTCTGCAGGTTCAACACGCCGGTCCGGGCCATTGACGAACTGGCGGGCTTTGACCTCATCGTTGCTGCTGACGGAGTGAATTCACTCACCCGTCGAGATTTTGAGGGTGATTTCGGCTTCTCGCTCTCCTATCTCACGAACAAGTTCATATGGTATGGCACGGCTCGCCACTTTGAGACCCTGACCCAAACGTTCGTCCAGACCGATGCGGGCAACTTCAATGCCCACCACTACCGCTACGCCCCCGCGATGAGCACGTTTCTCATCGAGTGCGATCGCTCCACCTGGCTGCGCGCCGGCCTCGACAAGCTCTCGGAAGAGGAGACCCGCCGCTATTGTGAACTTATTTTCGAAGAGACGTTGCAAGGCGAGGGATTGGTTTCCAATCGTTCGACTTGGCGCAATTTTGCATGGGTCTGGAACGATCGCTGGTCGTTCCAAAACATGGTGCTGATCGGCGACGCGTTGCGGACCGCGCATTTCTCCATCGGCTCGGGAACGCGCCTCGCACTGGAAGACGCTTTGGCGCTTGTCAAGGCTCTCGAGGCCGAGCCAACCGATCTGGTGTCTGCACTGGCGCATTATGAGAATAACCGCCGACCCATTGTCGAGAAGCTTGTCGCCGCGTCTCGCCGGTCGGCTCTTTGGTACGAGCACTTTGCCGAGCATATGCGGCTAGCTCCGCTCGAATTGGCCATGAGCTACATCAGGCGATCCGAGCGGATCGACGAGAACCGTCTGCGGGCCATCTCGCCAAGATTTATGACGCTCTATGCAATGTCTCGCGTCTCATCAGAAATCGGTCGGCCGGAAATGGAGCAAGACGATGCCGGATGACGTCGCGGCTGCCCCGGTCGATCTCGTGCCGCACGACGCGCCAGGCAACCGCGAGATCGCTTTCTCGGTTCCAGGGCAATACAATGCCAGCGCCATACTGTTCGACAACCTGAAGGACAACCGCTATCGCTGCGCCGTGGCCGGACCGGCCGGCTCGCGCACATATGGCGAACTTGCGGCCGACGCGTCCGCCTTCGGCAACGGATTATTGTCGCTAGGGCTTGGGCGCAGCGACCGTGTGCTGCTCTTCCTCGACGACACCCCGACCTATCCGGCCGCCTTGTTTGGCGCAATACGCGCCGGTCTCGTACCGCTGCTCATCAATACGCTTACCCCGCCCGAACTTCTGCAATTCTATCTCGCGGACTCCAGTGCCAAGGTGGCAATCTGCGATGCCGCCTTCGCCGATCGCTTCAATGCTGAGGCCTGCCGGGACACGAACCTTGAAGCCGTGGTGATCAGCAATGGCGAGGCCGCGCAGTCAGGCCCTGTGCGCTTCGTCTCCGCCGCCCGCTGGCTGGCACGTGCGCCACCCGCTCTTTCACCGGCCGACACCCGCCGCGAGGACATGGCGTTCTGGATGTATCCATCCGGCTCCACCGGGAGGCCGAAAGGGATCGTGCACCTGCAGCACGATATGCTGTTTACTCACCTGTCGTACGCCCGCCATCTCCTTAAGCTTAGACAGAACGATGTCTGCTTCTCGGTGCCAAAGATCTTCTTCGCCTACGGCTTCGGCAATTCGATCACGTTTCCGTTTGCCGCCGGAGCATCCAGCGTGCTGCTAGCAGGGCAGCCGAAACCTGCCGCCATCTTCGCGGCGATCGCGAGCTATCGTCCGACCGTGTTTTTCGGATTGCCGACACTCTACACGGCACTAAGCAAGGCTCCGGAAGCGAAAACGGCCGATTTATCTAGCTTGCGATTGTGCATTTCGGCCGCCGAAATACTCACAGCGGAAGTCTTCAATGCCTGGAAACGAATTTCGGGGCTGGAGATAAGAGACCATGCGCGAGGCGGGCTGGATCTACAGCGGTGACCGGTTCGCACGCGACGCCGATGGGTTTCACTTCTTCCGTGGCCGTGCCGATGATCTCGTCAAGATCAGCGGCCAATGGGTGTATCCTCTGGAGGTGGAACTGTGTCTGGCGGACCACCCGATGGTGCGCGAATGCGCGGTGCTGGCAATCAGCGGCGTCGATGGGCTTACGACGCTCAAAGCCTTCGTTGTCCTCGACATTGGGTCGACCGGATCTGAGGAGACCACGCTCCAGCTTCATGACTACGTGAAGGGGCGGCTACTTCCCCATAAGTATCCGCGGATCGTGACGTACCTGAGTGAGTTGCCAAAAACCGGCAGTGGGAAGATCGACCGGCAATCTCTGGCCAAGAGCAAATAACACCACCGAGCCAGCGCATCCCCCGATCAATCGAGCTAGAGTCCTACGCGGGTTTGGAGTTGTCCTGCTCGCGATCTTGCATCCCGTGAGGGGGGCCGAGGGCTCGCGTTTCGAACCGCTCGCAAGTCGCAATGCGTCGGCGCGTCATGCCGCATCAATGGCGATCGTGCGCCGATTGAGCACGAAGCGAATCCAAACGGTCAATAGGAACTCGCCCAAGCTGGTAGAGATCATGAGGCCGAGTGCATTGAGCTGAAACAGCGACAACGACAAGTGGCCGAGCAGCCATTCCGCAATCATGACAAGGCCAGCGACCACCGGGAGGATCGCGACGATGGTATCAAGAACGCCAAGCGTTCGAATCTGGGTCGCCGACACAAGCAGGAAGAGAATTTGCAAGAACAGATAGGCACCCGCAATCCATCCGGGGATCGCCCAAGCTATGTGGCTTTCAGGTGAGAAGCCCGGCGCGAGCCACATGAACAGCACGGACCCGGCCGCTCCTCCCAGCGCCATCAAAATGCTGATCCACTCCTCCGGGTGTGCCACATTTGCCGTCGGCACTCGTCTCGTATCTGCTGCCACCATGATCGCCCCCTGCGAGCTCATTTGCGAGCTGCGAGGCTACGGCCCTGCAATGACGGAGATAAGGCAGCCAATTTCCGCACCATCAATCGTCGATGGAACTTGCCCGGCTCCTTGCAAGTGCAATCCCTCACCGACGCATAGGGGCCGGCCCCAAGGCCAATCCTAATGGACCGCGGAACGCAATCCGCCGTCCTCAGAGCCATGTCGCATGGCACCCTGCTCGTGGCTTGTTTCCCCGTAAAGACGCGAATCCGTCCCGGCAGCCAGGTCGCCCCTTTCGATCTCATTGTACGCGTTGGGGCCGTCGGAAATAGCCCGGCGGCCGTGGCTTGAGTTCGGCCCGGTAAGCCAGCGGCTGCGCTGCTGCCCTGCAGCCGGGGTAGCTTTCCGCAGCTAAATACTCTGCGCGGTCAATGGTGTAGGTCCAGATGTTGATGGTCTCGCCATAGCGCGGTGCGCTGGGATGCCACACTTTGACGGCGTAGAGATTGAGCATGTCTGTCCCCTCGTCGCTTCGAGATGGTCCTCCCGCATGCAATCCTTTGCCGGCACGCTAGGTGTGCGATTGAGCCCAAGCAATGAGCGCACCGCGTTTTCCACTGCGTTATCGAGGAGACCGCAGGGACGTAAGGCCGGCGTGAGAGCGCACTATGAGGCCGCCCGGCGGGCGACATTTTCGAGCTGATCATACTTTGGGCTAAAGCGGCACGATGCTGCGCTCCTCTCTCTGGCAGGCGGGCGAAAAACTCGCCTTGCGACCGCTTGGTGTCCTTGTTGCTAGCCCTGTCGAGCCCGCTGGGCCATTGTTCGATCCTTTCCGCTCGACTCCCATGAATTTCACAAAGTCCTGCGCCTGCTTCGCCGCAGCAGCCGAGCCCACAGCGAGCCAACAGCCCAGGTGGTGGCCGCGGCGCGTCCAGGGCCTGCGTCGCAAACCGTGGGGCCAGCGTGGTCGTGATCTGGAAGGGTGCGGGACCAAGTATTGTTCTGTATCTTGGGGCGCCCGCCACTTCCCGCGCGAGATGCCACATGCCTGAGGTTCAGCGAAATGTTTTCGGCGAGCAACTCGAGGTCTGCTCGCTCTCCCCCCGTACCGGCTTCTATCGTACCGGCTGTTGCGACACCGGCGCAGAGGACTTCGGGGTCCATACCGTCTGCGTCGAGGTCACGGCTGAGTTCCTCGCTTTCTCCAAGTTGCGGGGCAACGACCTTTCTACTCCCCTTCCGGAGATTGGCTTTGCCGGATTGCAGCCCGGCGATCGCTGGTGCCTGTGTGCGGCTCGATGGCAGGAAGCCCTAGAAGCTCATGCTGCGCCTCGGGTGGTGCTCGGGGCAACGCACGAAAGGACGCTCGAAATTGTCGAGCTGGTGTGGTTGAAGCGATACGCGCTCGATCTTGCTTAAGAAGCGACCCCAGCCACGGCCCTTACAAACAGGCAATGCGTACCCTCGACGCTGCGGCATTTATACCGATCAGCTGGCTTTTTTGGAGCGTTTCTTTGCCGGCGCATCCTCGCTGGCGCGCTTGCCGCCCTTTGCGGGTTTGGCATTCCCGCCGCCTTGCTCGACGCTCCGCCGTAGTGCATCCATGAGATTGACGACGTTCGTCGGCCGAGCTGTTGGCTTCTCCTTTGCAGTTGGCAGACCAGTTTGTTTTGAGCGAATGAGTTCGACCATCGCGTTTTCATAGCGATCTTCGAACTTCTGCGGTTCGAACTCGCCGGACATACGATCGATGATCTCCTCGGCCAATCCAACCATCTGCTCCGGTAATTTCATGTCCGGAATCTCCTCGAAGACTGCCTCTTCGCTCCGGATCTCGTAAGGATAATGCAGGGTCGTACCCATGATACCTTTGCCGAACGGTTCGAGCATCATTACGCGTTCACGCCGCGCCATCACGACGCGCCCAATGCCGACCATCTTCTTCTTTTTCATGGCATCGCGGATCACCGCGAAGGCTTCCGTGCCGACCTTGTCTTCCGGGGCGAGGTAGTAAGGAGTGTCGCGATAGCGGTCGTCGATTGATGCTTTTGGCACGAACTTCTCGATCTCAACGGTATGCGTGCTCTCGATGGCAATCTCTGCAAGTTCCTCGTCTTCGACCATCACGTATTGATCTTTGCCGACCGCATAACCCTTGATCTGTCCATCGCTTTCAACGACATCACCCGTCACACTGTCGAGCATTTGCCGCTTGAGGCGATTGCCCGTCGCTCGGTTCAACGTGTTGAACCGAACCTTCTCGGAGGACGAGGTGGCGGGATAGATTGCGATCGACGCAGAAACCAGCGAGAGCTTGAGATAGCCCTTCCAGTTGGATCGGGGTGCCATGGCTAGACCTGTGACGCGAGACAGACGCCAGATATTGATGGCGAAACGCGCTAGGTCAACCCAAGTTGCTCCCGCAACGAGCGCGACACGTTAAAACGGCCCTACCGCGCTCGCACGCACGACCCATCAATCAGCGGCCAACCGTGGCGCGCCGCGACCTTAGCGGTTTCCAAAGCAGCCACACGTCGATTGAGATCGAGCTGCATGAGCCCATGATAGGCGCCGCCGGCAACGCGGTAGGCGCCGCACGTCTCGCAGCCGACCACCACACCATCGAGCGTATTGGGCGTCAGGTTTTGCGCCTCGCGCGCGCAGACGGGACACTGCATGGGCCGCCTCTTTGGCATATTGTATGCCAACCACCAGTAGCAGAATCGAGCACGGTGGCTACTCACAGTGACGTGATGTTGCAGTGCAAAGGTGACCCGGCCCAGCAAGGCGAGCGAGCGCTGGGAGAATGATTGCCCGCGAACCATCGGGGGCAAGCATCTCGGGTCACGGCTCCTAGCCCTTTGAGCAGCGCACAACCTCGCCCGCCGCGGGTTTGGCCCTGGCTTGCTTGTCCCACATCTCTGGCGCGCACACGCGGATCGCCGACTAGCGGAATCCTTCTCCGCGGGTCTCAAGTTGTCGTTGCACGAGCTTCGGCACCAAGACAAGAGGTGGATCGACCCTGCTCATGCCCACCGACCGAGTACGCCAGCAAACCGAGCGTGGCGAAATGGGCGCAATCGCCCATATCACCAAACCCCCTCACCGGGACCAGCGCACCTCGCTGCGCAACCGATAATCCAGTGCCATCCGCTCCAGCGCGGCCTTCTTCAAGACAGCGACGTCACGGCTGTCCTCATCGGCAATCGAGAGCATTGCCCTTGCAAGCCTTAGTCGAGCGGATTCGATTTCATCTCGATCGTTGCCGAAATTTCCCGCGATTTCCGTCCAGGCCGCGTCAAAGGCCCTCCCGATCGCGTAGAGGGCATCCGGTCCATAGGATGCACCGTCGATCAGCTGCTTTGCTTTCATGGCGCTTCCCCAGCCGCCACAAGGTCTTGTCACTCGTGCACTTCGAGTGCTAGCGGGCATTTAGGTCGCCAATCGTGTTCGTCAAGCGGGCCCGAAGCTCTGACCTTAGTTCCATCTTTGTTCCTCTGAAATTAGCCCAGCGCCAGCAGGAGGGGAGCCGGGGGCAGGCCCTTGCCCGTGGGGCTGTGCGATCGCTCCGCTCCGGCCCCCAACCCGCCAACGCCTTGGCCTTACCAATCACGGCCAACGCGACAAGCGCACGCAAATGGGACTCCGCGGGCCAGCCCGTGCTGGTCCTTGACGGGTTTGGAATCCCGAACGGGCAACTGCGCGAACGGCTGCTCACGCTGCAAGGCGGTCCCTCTTCCGCGCTCAACCCAGTTGTGCGTGCACAAATGCAATGATGCGCTGCATGGCCACTGGAGCTGCCTTCGAAGACGGATTGCGAATGAAACCTTCGGCTTCGCCCTCGTAGAGGGCGAGCTCGACCTCCCCGCCACGCCTCCGGTAGCTTGCCACGAAATGCTCAAGATGCGCCTTGGGATGCACAACATCATTGGCCCCCTGCACATAGAGGACTGGCGGCATCGCAACGGCTTCCCCACGATCCAGGATGCCGACCGGATTGCCTTCCTCCATGGCTTCCTCGCTACCCCAAAACTTAATGTGCGATGGG
>Ga0075434_100002906_pt1 | contig 15211 bp, 13 predicted proteins | sample RhiMethybrSRZTD3_FD_75298 | JGI IMG/M metagenome (GOLD analysis project Ga0075434, IMG submission 75298) | Populus rhizosphere microbial communities from Tennessee, USA - Rhizosphere MetaG P. TD hybrid SRZTD3 | ecosystem: Host-associated > Plants > Roots > Rhizosphere > Soil | place: USA... | reverse complement strand
CAGCCGCGATTCCAGGCTTTGACGCCGAGGTCGCCCCAGTCCCGCGCGTATTCAGCGAGCTTGTCCGGAACCGTGCGAGGCATCGGGCCCAGGGAATTCGAGACGAGATAGTTCGTCTTCGCGAGGATCGGAAACTCTTCCCGGAAGGCGAGCAGCGGATCCTCACGCACGTCCGCGCTCTCACGCGACAATTTCTGCGTGCCTTCGCTTTTGTTCACGGTTTTGCGCGCGATCTCAGAGACCTTTGCGCGAAGCTTCACGCAGCGCTTTGAACTCAGCATCCGCGTTCCAGGTCGGCACCGTTTCGGCATTGGCGATACTGCTGCCAAACCGGTAGACGATCTCGCCGAGCTGCGCCGCGCCGCGGAGATCGAAGTCAGCACGATATTCGTCCGAAGGCTGGTGATAGCGATGGGCGGTATAGTCGTCGCGCTGCGCCTTGCCCCAGTCGGCTGGATGACCGAGATAGTCGTAGCCGTTTTTTATGTCGACAGCGGGTATGCCAACCTTGGCAAAGGAAAAGTGGTCGGAGCGGTAAAACCCGCCCGCTTCCGGGTGTGCTTCGGGAACGAGGCGGATTCCTTCGCGACGGACCATCGCGGCAATCTGAGGACCAAGTGAGCTCTTGGTGTCTCCGAGCACCTCGAGATCGCGAAAGCGTCCGAGCAAAGGTGGGTTGTCGACGTTAAGGTCCGCGACGATGTCTTTCGCCGGAACGGTCGGATGTTCGCCGAAGTACTGCGAGCCGAGGAGTCCCGATTCCTCGGCGGTGACAAACAGAAAAAGCTGAGAGCGTCTGGGTTTGACTCCTTCTGCGGCGGCATGCGCAATTGTGAGGACAGTCGCAACTCCCGACGCATTGTCGGCGGCGCCGTTATAGATCGAATCGCCGTTGACGACCGGACCAATGCCGAGGTGATCCCAGTGTGCGCTGTATACGACGTACTCGCCGCGGACCTTGGGATCGATTCCACGTACAACTCCGACCACGTTGTTGGCGGACAAATGCTGCAGACTGTTTTGCATCGACTCGTCGATGATGATGCCGGTATTGATGGGACGGAAATCGCGCGACTCCGCCTGCTTGCGCAGCGTCGCCATGTTGAGGCCTGCCTGTGCGAGGAGCGCGGTCGCCGCGCTGTCGGTAATCCAGCCACGGACGGCGAGCGGAGCCGGCGCGTTGGCGGGGCGTGGAAGCAGCCGATGTTCGACGGAGTTGGATCCGACAACCACCTGCCAGCCGTAACCAGCAGCAGGAGTGGTGTGGACGATCAGCACCCCGGCGGCGCCGCGACGTTCGGCTTCTTCATACTTGTAGGTCCACCGTCCGTAGTACGTCATCGCCCTGCCACCAAACAGGTTCGGTTCGGCGGCCGTAGCCGGAGGATCGTTTACGAGTACGAGAAGGATTTTGCCACGGACGTCGGTCCCCTTGAAGTCGTCCCATTTGTATTCGGGCGCGGCAGCGCCGTAGCCGACGAAGACAAGCTCGCCGTGAGCGCTGCTCGATTCAGTCGCTGAGCCCGGCCAGACGACGACATCGTCGGTAAACCGAAGGTTGGCGTTGGCCTTGCCCGATGCGGTGACTTTGATGGTCTTCGGGTCCGCTTTGACGACATCGATCGGGACGCGCTGGAAGTAAGATGAGTCGCCGACGCCCGGTTTTACCCCGAACGTTTGTAGCTGACTGGCGATGTATTGTTCCGCGATTTGGCCGCCTCGCGTGGCAGGCGCTCGGCCCTCGAGCAGGTCGGAGGACAGAAATCGAAGGTGCGCATCGATCTCCTCCGGTGTAATAGAAGCACGGCTTGTAGAAGGCGACGTTGCGCGCTGGCCCCAACTGCGCGTAAGAGGTGTAAGAGTGGCGACTGCAATCACAGCAAGCAGGCGGATTCCGCGAATCATCGATTTACTCGGTGAGTGTGATGGTAGTCTTAACATTATAGCTCCCAGAACACGCCATTAGCATGACCCGACGACCCAGTCCTCGCGCCGTATCGCGGCTGTCGCCCGCGAAGCCGCGGCGAAAAGCTCACAAGATCGCGTTAGTCCTTGGCGGCGGCGGCCTCAAGGGCTTCGCGCACATTGGGGTATTTCGCGCGCTCCAGGAAATGGGGATTGTGCCGACGGTCGTGGCAGGCACCAGCATCGGCGCGCTGATCGGCGCCGCGTACGCGCGGGGCATGCCGGTGGACGAGATGGCCGATCGCGCGCGTGCACTGAAGCGGCGTGATCTGTTCCGGCTGAATCGCATGGGCATGCTACTGGAGCGACAGCATTCGCCTGCGATTTACCTCGAGGAGCCGCTGCGCGACGTCGTCAAATCGGTTGCGACTGAGAAGCGCATCGATCAGCTCAAGACGACGCTGCTGGTGAACACCGTCGACATCCGTCGCGGCAGCCAGGTCGTGTGGGGATTGCCGGGACTGCGACACGTGAGCGTCGCTGATGCGGTGTATGCGTCGTGTGCGCTGCCAGGTTTCTATCCGCCGGGGCCAATCGACGGCCGGCTCTGCGTCGATGGCGGCGTAATCGACAACCTGCCCGTCTCGATCTCATCGCTGGGAATGGATGCGGTGATCGCCGTGGATACCGGGTCGAGTGATCTGGAACCCGAGAACGACATCGTGGCCGCGGGCTTCGCATCGATCTACATGCGCGCGGCGACGACGATGATGCACGCGCTGCAGCTGGCGCCGTTCGCCGGCTGGACGCGTCCGCCGATGATTCTGATTCGCCCGCGGGTAAATCACATTGGCTGGTTCAGCTTCTCGAATACCGAGGAACTGCTCGAAGCCGGGTACACCGCGGCAATGGAAGCCTGCAAGCACTACGAGGAGTGTCTGGCGTGGGGAATCGGCGTGTTTCCGCGTCGATCGATGCAGATCACCGTCGATCGTGCGAAATGCATCGGGTGTACGCTGTGCACGGCGATGGCGCCTGACCTGATGGCAATGGACTCACAGCAGAAAGCCTATCCGCTGCAGCCAATCGTTGAGTGGTCACCTGCTGATGGTGATTTCGTCCATCACTGTCCGACGTACGCGATCGAGGCGACGAGGGTGGATGCCCAGGATGCGCCGATAGCGCCGCCAACGGTGGATCCGACGAGCGAGCCTACTACGCGGAAGACGGGCTGAGGTCGACAGCGTACTTCGGACCAAGTGCATAGGCTATCGCGGACTGATTGAGGACTCTAACTCGGACTAATTCTCGGCACGCGTGTTAGCGATCCTCGATCCGCACTCAGTCCGAACTTGTCGATGCTATGTTAGTCCGTAGCTCTCGGTCGCCCGCCACGTGTTAGATTTCGTTTAGCCTGATCCGCCGCGTGGCGGCGGGTCAGTGGCTCCGCTCCTACCAGCCGCCGAATGCCGCGGCCAAGTACGAGAAAAATGAAATGACACACCCGAATTCCTTCGGTAGCCGATCAACGCTGGACGTTGCTGGTCGGCAGTACACGATCTTTCGGCTGGATTCGCTCGCTCAAATTGCCGGCGGAAACTCGCAGCGACTCCCCTTCAGCCTCAAGATCCTCCTCGAAAACCTGCTCAGAAACGAAGACGACAAGTTCGTCAAAGCTGACGACATCCGGGTGCTCGCCGGGTGGGATGTAAAGGGGAAAAACGAAAAAGAAATCGCATTCAGAACCGCGCGCGTTCTCCTGCAGGATTTTACCGGCGTGCCAGCCGTCGTCGATCTCGCCGCGATGCGCGATGCACTCGCGCGACTCGGCGGTGATGCGCGATTGATCAATCCGCTCCAGCCTGTCGATCTCGTCATCGACCACTCGGTGCAGGTCGACGAGTACGGATCGGAAGCGGCGCTGCTCATCAACGCCGATTTTGAGTTTCGTCGCAACCAGGAGCGCTACGCGTTCCTGCGCTGGGGACAGAAGGCGCTGCACAATTTCCGCGTCGTGCCGCCCGACACCGGCATCGTCCACCAGATCAATCTCGAGTACCTCGCCAAAGGCGTGTTCACCGAAGTCGTCGGCAAACAGACCTTCGCATATCCGGACTCACTGGTCGGCACCGACTCGCACACCACGATGATCAATGGACTCGGCGTGCTGGGATGGGGTGTAGGTGGTATCGAGGCGGAAGCAGCGATGCTCGGCCAACCGGTATCGATGCTGATTCCCGAGGTGGTCGGGTTCAAGCTGCACGGCAAATTACCGCCCGGCGCGACGGCAACCGATCTGGTGCTGACCGTCACCGAGATGCTGCGCAAGAAGAAGGTCGTCGGCAAATTCGTCGAGTTTTACGGCGCGGGGCTCTCGTCGCTTTCACTCGCCGATCGCGCGACCATCGGCAACATGGCGCCCGAATACGGCGCGACGATGGGTTTCTTCCCGATCGACGCCGAGACCATCAACTATTTGAGATTCACCGGTCGCGACGAATCGCAGGTGCAGCTCGTCGAAGCGTACTGCAAGACGCAAGGGCTTTTCCGCACCGACGACACACCGGATCCGATCTTCAGTGACACGCTGGAGCTGGATCTGCGCAGCGTCGAACCGAGTCTCGCCGGACCAAAGCGTCCGCAGGACCGCGTGCCTCTAAAGCTGTCGAAGAAGATGTTCAAAGAGGCACTGCAGGCAGATCTCGAGCGCACGGGGACAGTCGCCGCCGTCGCCGCCGCAAAGCAGGCGATGCAGGTCGCGGCGTCGCCGCAGTTGTCGCCGACGGTTGTCGCGACCGACCCTGACGAACAAGCGGGAGAGAACTCGAGCGTTCCGGTTGAAATGAACGGCGAGAAGTTCTCGATTCGCCACGGTTCGGTTGTCATTGCCGCGATCACCAGCTGCACCAACACCTCGAACCCGAGCGTGATGCTGGCGGCCGGCTTGTTGGCGCGAAACGCAGTTACGAAGGGCCTCGCGTCCAAACCTTGGGTGAAGACGAGCCTCGCGCCTGGCTCCAAAGTGGTCACCGACTATTTCAAGAAGGCCGGTGTGATGGGCGCATTGCAGCAGCTGCGGTTCAACGTCGTCGGTTTCGGCTGCACGACGTGCATCGGCAACTCAGGACCGCTGCCACAGCCAATCGCCGAAGCGATCGAGATGAACAAGCTCGTTGTCGCGGCAGTTCTCTCAGGCAATCGCAACTTCGAGGGGCGGATCAATCCGCTGACGCGCTTCAACTATCTGGCCTCGCCACCGCTCGTCGTCGCGTACGCGCTCGCTGGTCGGATGGACATCGACTTCAACACCGAGCCGGTCGGAGTGGGCAAGGACGGCCCGGTATTTCTGCGCGACATCTGGCCGAGCCCGAAGGAGGTCGAGGAGGAGATTCTACGCTCGGTGAAGGCGGAGATGTTCAAGGCGCAGTACTCGAACGTCTTTCACGGCGACGACAACTGGCGCAGCCTGCCGGTTCCCGAAGGAGATTTGTACGCGTGGGATCCGGATTCGACATATGTCAAGAATCCGCCGTTCTTCGAGGGAATGTCGCTGACGCCGCCCGGCATCCGGCAGATCAGGAATGCAAGGGCGCTCGGCATGTTTGCGGATTCCATCACTACCGATCACATCTCGCCGGCTGGCTCGATCCCCGCTTCCAGCCCCGCCGGAAAGTGGCTGATCGAGCAAGGGGTGAATACAGCCGACTTCAACTCGTACGGTGCGCGTCGCGGCAACCACGAGGTGATGATGCGTGGCACGTTTGCCAACATTCGACTGCGCAATGAGCTGGCGCCCGGAACGGAAGGCGGGTGGACGACTCGCGCGCCAGGCGAAAAGCCTACCTCGATCTACGACGCAGCGATGGAATACCAGAAGGCCGGAACGCCGCTCGTAATCATCGCCGGCAAGGAGTATGGCACCGGCTCGTCACGCGATTGGGCTGCGAAGGGAACACTGCTGCTGGGTGTGCGTGCAGTGATCGCCGAATCATTCGAGCGAATTCATCGCTCGAACCTGGTGGGGATGGGCGTGCTGCCGCTGGAGTTCATGCCGGGCGAAACGCGCCTCACCGTCGGTCTCTCCGGCTTCGAGACGTTCGCGATCGAAGGAATGATCGACGAGATGAAGCCTCGCGCGACGCTGACCGTTCGCGCCCGCTCGGCCGATGGCAGCGAGAAGGTTTTCAAGGCTGTCTCGCGAATCGATACGCCGGAGGAGATGAGCTACTATCGGCACGGGGGGATACTTCCCTATGTGCTGAGGCAGCTTGTTGGTGGGAGATAGGACTGCGGACTGAGGACTCTAGAAGCGCACTGCACCGCTATTAGCTGCCAGCAGCACGCTACCAGCTACGCGCTGCAGGCGACGGGACGGAAAGCGCCGGAGTCAGGGGAAGGGCGCGTTCTTTTCGCCTAGATGCCATGAGATCCGTCCGGTCGTAGGCAGCGGGAAGCTGGGAGCTAGCTGCTGGAAGCTACCAGCAGTGTAGTGCGCTTTTATGTCCTCAGTCCCGCAGTCAGACCTTCGGCTCCCCTGACGCCGTGATCTCCTTCCTCTTCCTCAGATGGAAGTGTGGTGCGGACGCGTTGATCTGCTCAGTGAGATCGCTCTCGATCTTCTTGGGATCGAGCGGCTCAAGCATCGCGCGCAGCTCGGGGTCGTCGGCGAGCTGAAGGCCGAGACGCGCGTAGAGACCGGCTACGAGGTGTAGCGTCTTGGTGATCTCCTCTTCCATGCGCAGGTTCACCTGCAGCGTCAGCTCCTCGCGCAGCTCGCCGATGCGCGACTCGCGACTTTGCGTCATCAGCACGAAGATCGAAAGGAAAATCGCTTCCAGCGACACGATCGTCGTCAGCATTCCGTACGGGTACGGATCGAACTGCGATAGTCCAAAAACAGGAACGTTCCAGAGAATCCAGGCGACGAATACGACTGCGTGGATGACGAAGAACGGGCTCGAGCTGGCGATGCCGATCATGCGATCGGCCCAGATCTCCATCTGCGAGCGGTTGGACGCGTGCTGAGCCTTGATCGCACGGAACGCCTTGTTGATGTCCGTGCTGCGACGACGACGGCGTTCAGCGCTGATCGCCTGCTTCACACTGTCAGTCGGAACCTCGATCGGAGCCGGAGTTGCGGTCTCGTCTGACTGCATTATCTCGAGTGGTGGGAATGGGATAACCTAACGCAAGCGATCGGCCACTTCCTGCACCGCGTCAAACGGTTAACCTTCCACTCATGGCAACGTCAGCGTCATTCACAGTCGGCATCGTGCAGGAGGCGATTGGCGACGACGTCGAAAAGAACGTCGCTCGCGCAGAATCTCGCATCCGCGAAGCAGCGGAGAAAGGAGCGCAAATCGTGTGTCTGCAGGAGCTCTTCAACGCTCCCTATTTCTGCAAATCGCAGAAACACGAACGCTTCGATCTGGCTGAGCCGATCCCCGGGCCCACCATTGAGCGGATGCGCAAGCTCGCACGTGAGCTCGAGATGGTAATAATCGTACCGATTTTCGAGCGACAGGCGGCCGGAGTCTACAGAAACTCCGCGGCTGTCATCGACGCCGATGGTCGTTTGCTCGGCGCGTATCGAAAAATGCACATCCCCGACGATCCGTTGTTCAACGAGAAATTCTATTTCACGCCGGGTGACTCGCACATCCCTGACGACGGCGAGCACAAGGGTGCTAATGGATTCCGGGTTTGGAAAACGCGTTACGCTGATATCGGTGTTCTGATCTGCTGGGACCAGTGGTACCCCGAGGCTGCGCGCATCACCAGTCTGCTCGGCGCGGAGATTTTGTTTTACCCGACGGCGATTGGCTGGCATCCGTCCGAGAAAGCAGAACACGGCGAGGCGCAGGTCGAGGCCTGGCGCACTGCACAACGCGCACACGCCATCGCAAACGGCGTCTACGTCGCATCACCAAATCGAGTCGGACACGAAGATGAGCCTGGGACTGACGGCATCGAGTTCTTCGGGCACTCATTCATTTCCGATCCGTTCGGACGCATTCTCGCAGAAGCAGGCACCGAGCCCGCTGTGCTCGTCGCAAAGTGCGATCGCGCGCTGATCGAGAGCACGCGACGCAACTGGCCCTTCCTTCGCGATCGTCGCATCGACGCTTATGCGCCGATTCTCAGTCGCTACATCGGATGAAGCGGGAGGCGGGAAGCGGGAAGCGGGAAGCGGGAGGCACGCGAGTAGCAACGGCAACGAAGCGTAAGGGCGCCGCTCCCCTTGGAAGCGGCGCTCTCACTATGGAGCTTTCGCTCGCGCGGCGGATGCCTGCCGAGTGGGAGAAGCACGATGCGACGTGGATCGCGTGGCCCCACCACGAGCCCGACTGGCCGGGCAAGCTCGCACCGATTCCCTGGGTTTACGCCGAGATCGTGCGCGCGCTGAGCGAATTCGAGCGCGTCGAAATTCTCTGTCATGACGAGGCCGTCGCCGATAACGCACGCGTGCTGATAGGCGCGCACGGTGTCCCGGATCGGCCGGACAAATATCGGCTGCACATTGCGCCCAACGATCGGGTCTGGCTGCGCGACTCTGCTCCAACGATGGTTTATCGTGCCGACGGCGTGCTGGAGTTGATCGACTGGGGATTCAACGCGTGGGCGAAGTACGACAATTACGCGAAGGACGCCGACATCGGTAAGGTGATCCAGCGCATCACCGGGTTGTCGCGCACCGAAGCAAAACGCGAAGACAATGGTGATCGCCTGGTGCTCGAAGGCGGGGGAATCGAGGTCAATGGCAGCGGAATGATGCTGGTGACCGAAGAGTGGCTGCTCACGGACGTGCAGATTCGGAACCCCGGCATGACCGCGCAGGATTACGAAGAAGCTTTCGCGAAGTATCTGGGCGTAACCGATACTATATGGTTGGGCGAAGGCGCCGTCGGCGACGACACCCATGGCCACGTCGATGACATAGCCCGCTTCGCATCACGGGACACGGTTATCCTGGCGTACGAACAGGATCCGTCGGACGAGAATCACGTTCGCTCGGTGGACAATCTGGAGCGGCTGACGATGGCAGCGAAGGGGCGCGAGCTCAGAGTCGTCACGATTCCCTTCCCGCGCCCGGTGATGATGAACGGCGAGCGACTGCCGGCTAGCTACGCCAATTTCTACATCGCAAACGGTGCCGTGCTCGTACCGACCTTCAACGATCCCAACGATCGAGTCGCGCTGAACGGAATCGCTGAGGCGTTTCCTGGACGCGCCGTCATCGGCATCCACGCCGTCGACCTCGTCTGGGGCCTGGGGACCCTTCACTGTCTGACGCAGCAACAACCGGTAGCGCCGCCAGCGAGGGGTGCAGCGAGACGGAGATGAAGATCACCCTTACCAGTGAGGAATCGATACGGCTGGAACCGACGAGCGGTCCTCTCACCATCGAAGCACCCTCTCGCGATCAGGGCTACTCGGCGTTTCACATGCTCGCCAGCGCGCTCGCCACCTGCACTTTCTCGGTGCTGCAAAGCTGGGGATCGAACAAGGATGTGCACGTCGATGATCTGAAGATCGACGTCAGGTGGAAATTCGCCGAAGGTGAGCATCGGGTAGAAACGATGGACGTAAAGATCGAGTGGCCCTCGTTGTCGGCGGAGCTCTGGCCGCGCGCGATGCGTGCCGCTCATGTCTGCGGGATCCATCAGACTCTTACGCACTCAGTCACGATCGCCGCCGAGGCCGTCGGTGCTGAGAGTCCGGCGATCCAGTGAGCGTTCAGGTTGTGCGCTTCACGTACGCGGGTGAGGATAGCGACCCACTGGCTCCCGCAATCGGCGATGCCGGCAGACCGTATACCGTTATATACGACGGTCATTGCAAGGTGTGCGGCCGAATGGTGAAGCTGCTGACCAAGTGGGACAAGAAGCACATTCTCGAGATAATTCCGTCGCAGGCGACCGGGGTGCATGCGCGATTTCCGTGGATTCCGACACACGCTTACACGGAATCAGTGCAGGTCATCCGCAACAGGGACGGGAAAACGTGGCAGGCTGCATCGGCCCTCGAGGCGCTTGTCGAGATCATGCCTAAGGGCTGGCTCATCTCGTGGCTGTTCAAGATTCCGTTGGTGCGGCCGATCGTCGACAGGTTTTATCGCTGGTTCGCGCGCAATCGGTATCGAATGGGCTGCGGCGACCACTGCGCGGTACGGCCCGCAAGTTTTGACTACGGGGACAGTTCCGACCGTTAAACGCCTCGCGCACCGACATCTACGTAAAGTGTTGATTGATGATCTCGCGGCAAGCGCCGCGAGACGACATCCTTGGGCATGCGGAAGCCTCGCGGTAATCAGACTTGGGCTGTCGGCATTTTCGGCCGAGGAGTTATCGCGACATGCATCATCGCGTGCGCGCCGCCGCAGGTACCCGTGTCAGCCGCCAGCAGGACCGCCGACTGGAAGACAACGGGCGGTGAGCCGGGAAACACGCACTACTCTTACCTCGATCAAATAAACCGTCTCAACGTCTCGCAGCTTCAGGTGGCGTGGACGTATCACACCGGCGACGCCGACACGGCACGCCACACCCAGATTCAGGCAACACCGATTGTCATCGACGGCGTGCTCTACTCCACGACGCCGGCGCTCAACGTTGTCGCCCTGCGCGCGGATGCCGGAACGCTCATATGGCGGTTCGATCCGTTCGCCGGAAGACAGCGAGCGACACACGTGAACCGCGGTGTCGCATATTGGTCGGACGGAAATCAACGGCGAGTGTTTTTTACCGCCGGCCGCCGATTGTACTCGCTCGACGCCACCAACGGCCAACCTGATCACGCGTTCGGTGACTCCGGCTCGATCGACCTGAGTGACGGGCTCGGCCGCGACGTCAGCGACACTGACGTGCTGGCTACGAGTCCCGGCATTGTGTATCAGGACATTCTCATCCAGGGCACGCGCGTCGGCGAAGGTGAGGGCGCAGCGCCGGGTGACATTCGCGCCTACGACGTGCGCAGCGGCAAGATTCGCTGGACGTTTCACACCATTCCGCATCCCGGCGAGTTCGGCTCGGAGACGTGGCCGGCGGATGCCTGGCGTACCGCGGGCGGCGCAAACTCGTGGGCGGGACTGTCGCTGGACGTGGTGCGTGGAATCGTGTTTGTGCCAACCGGTTCCTCAACGCCCGATTTCTACGGCGGCGCACGGCACGGTAGAGATCTTTTTGCGAACACTTTGCTCGCGCTCGACGCACGCACTGGACAGCGCATCTGGCATTTCCAGACGGTGCACCACGATCTCTGGGACCGCGATCTGCCCGCTGCGCCGAATCTCCTTACGATCACCCGGGATAAGAAGATCATCAACGCAGTCGCTCAGATCACCAAGAGCGGATTCGTCTTCCTTTTCGAGCGCCAGACCGGTGCGCCGCTATTCCCAATCGAAGAACGCCCGGTGCCTCCATCTGATCTGAAGGGCGAAATAGCGTGGCCAACCCAGCCGGCTCCGGTAAAGCCAGCCCCGTTCGCGCGTCAATCGATGACCGAGGCTGACCTCGACGATCTTTTCCCGTCGACGCGAGCTGCGCTCGCGGAGCGATTCAGAAACCTGCGCCATGATGCGTTCTTCGCGCCGCCGAGTCGGAACGGCACCGTCGTGCTTCCCGGTTTCGACGGCGGTGGTGAGTGGGGCGGGTCTGCGGTAGATCGACTGACCGGCGTCATCTACGTCAACGCCAGCGATGTACCATGGATCGCTGCCATGCGGGACACTGCGCCGAGCAGTCCGTCAAAGCCACGTCGCACAAAGGCGCCGTACGATTTCGCCGGTTACGAACGTTGGCGCGATTCTGCCGGCTACCCCGCGATCAAACCGCCATGGGGCACGCTGAGCGCCATCGATTTGAACAGCGGTGATTACCGCTGGCGAATCCCACTGGGCGAGCACCCGGAGCTTTCCGCCCGTGGCATCACTGGTACCGGCGCCGAGCAATATGGCGGGCCGATCGTAACAGCGGGTGGCCTCGTCTTCATTGCCGCGACATCGGACGAGAAATTTCGCGCCTTCGACAAGGACACTGGCAAATTGATGTGGGAGACAACCCTTCCCGCCGCGGGTTATGCGACGCCGAACACCTATATGGTGAACGGCAAGCAATACGTAGTCATCGCGGCCGGAGGCGGTAAGCTTGGCACAAAGTCAGGCGACGCCTACGTTGCTTTCGCTCTGCCGTGAGTTGAAACGAGTCGACCGAGGACATGGGGATGAAGAAGATCGACGTCGCCGGGCTGAAGAGAGCGTACCACGGGCAATAAAGCCAGCTACGTGATAATGGGAGTCTCTGGTTCAGGAAAGACCGCGATTGGCTCCCGCCTCGCGGCTGCACTCGGCGTGGAATTCGTGGAAGGTGACGCGTACCACCCGGCCGCCAACATCCAGAAAATGTCGAGCGGCATTCCTCTCACTGACGACGATCGTCACGGCTGGCTGCGCGCGATCGCTCAGCGAATCCGTAGGGCGAACGACGCAGGGGACGGAGTCGTCGTCTCCTGCTCGGCGCTCAAGCGAGCCTATCGCGATCTGCTGCGCCACGAAGCCGGCGCAGTACAATTTGTGTTTCTGCGCGGCACCCGCGATCTGATCGAGACACGCCTCCGGCAGCGAAAGGGTCACTTCATGCCAACGTCATTGCTCGAGAGCCAGCTTGCCACGCTCGAGAATCCATCTGCGGAGGAAGGTGTCTGGATCGCAGACATCGACGAGTCACCTGACAGGATCGTAGCCTCACTCGTCGCGCGCGCATCGGCGTGAGTACCGACGCGCGGCTGCTTCTCTGTGCGCTTGCCGCGGTGATCGCGCTGATTGTGCTCATCGCGAAGTTCAAGGTGCACCCATTCGTCGCCCTCGTAAGTGTGTCGCTGGCAATGGGTGCGGCGGCAGGAATGCCACTCACCAACACGGTGAAAGCATTTCAGGAGGGAGTCGGCACTACACTCGGCTTCATCGCGGTGGTCGTGGGCCTCGGCACGATGCTCGGCAAGATGATGGCAGAGTCGGGAGCGGCAACCCGCATCGCGACGACATTGATCGGGCGGTTTGGAGAGGAGCGCGTACACTGGGCGATCATGATCGTCGCGTTCATCGTCGGCATTCCCGTTTTCTTCCAGGTCGGATTCGTGTTACTGATTCCGTTGGTGTTCACACTGGCGCGCCGCACTGGCACTTCGCTGATCAAGGTCGGATTGTCGCTGGTGGCCGGACTTTCGGTAGTGCACGGGATGCTGCCACCGCATCCGGCGGCAATGCTGGCGCTGACGGCCTACAAAGCGGATATCGGCCGTACGATTCTTTACGGCTTGCTGGTCGGGCTGCCAACCGCCGCACTCGCGGGGCCGATTTATGGATCTTGGATCTCGCGGCGCATTGTACTGCCGGCTGAGAATCCAATGGCGGAACAGCTGGAAGGAAGCGCTGTCGACGGCGCAGCAACGCCGGGCTTCGCGATGTCCGTGTTCACAGTCACGGTACCGGTGCTGCTGATGTTGATCAGTACGACCGCAGATGCCGTGTTGGATCCGACGAGCAGATTCCTGACACTCGCGCATTTCGCCGGGAACCCGATCGTCGCCCTGCTGCTGGCGCTCATTTTCTCGTTCTGGTCGTTGGGCAGACCGCGACATTTCAGTCGCAGCGACATCATGAAGTTTTGCAACGACTGTCTGGCGCCGACCGCTGCAATTCTTTTGGTGATCGGTGCCGGCGGTGGATTCAATCAGGTGCTGGTGCAGAGCGGGGTTGGGGGCGCCATTGCCCACGTTGCGCTGGGAGCGAGCATCTCACCGCTATTGCTGGCGTGGAGCGTCGCAACTCTCATTCGAATAGCGACTGGGTCGGCAACTGTTGCGATGACGACGGCATCAGGGATCGTCGCTCCGATCGCCGCCGCCACTCACGGCGTGAGCCCTGAGCTGCTGGTGCTGGCAACAGGGGCCGGCTCGCTGATGCTTTCGCACGTGAATGATGCAGGCTTCTGGCTGATCAAGGAATTCTTCAATATGTCTGTGCCGCAAACGCTGAGAACGTGGACGGTCGCCGAAACCATAATTGGCGTAAGCGGGCTGGTGTTCACTCTGATTCTCAGTCTCGCGCTGTAACGCTGGCTTTCACCGAGGAAAGCACATGGCAAGGAACTTCAGGTTCGGTTGGACGATTGGTGTCGCAATATTAGCTGCGTGTACAGCCGCACAAACTGGATCGACACCAGTTCAAACCGTTGATGACGGCGGGTGGATCGACGCGACTGCCACACTGGATCCGAATACCACTCCCATCTACGCCGGTGATGCGCCGATGAAGTTCGACTTCCTGCATGACATGCGAAAAGGCGATGCCTTCACTTTGTCGGCGTACTCGATGGGCGCGCACAGCGGCACGCACATCGATGCGCCGATGCATTTCGTCCGTGACGGCGCGTCCATCGAGCAGATTCCGCTCAACGCTTTGATCGGCCCTGCGCGGGTGATCGACATTCCAGATGCGGTGCAAGCGATCGACGCCGCCGAGCTGAACAGACACGACTGGCGAGGCGCGCCGCGAGTGCTCTTCCGAACGCGCAGCGCGCTGCGCGGCTGGATGTCGTCATCGACCTTTCATCGTGATTTCGCGTACATCGCACCCGATGCCGCGAAGCTGCTGGCAGATGCGGGCATACAGCTCGTGGGCATCGACTATATCTCTGCGGAGCAATTCGGCGCGGCGGCGCCACTCACGCACCGCACACTCCTTGGCCGGAACATTCCAATCGTCGAAGGTCTGGCGCTCGACCGAATCAGCGCCGGCGATTACGATTTAATCGTGTTGCCGATCAAGGTTGGAGGACACGAGGGTGCGCCAGCACGCGCGGTGCTGAGAGCGAGAGTCCATTGAACCAAGAGCTACCATGAGTATCGTCGAATCAATACGCGCTGAATATCTTCGTTACAAAACGCTGGCCGAAGGCGCGATCGACCAGCTTGATGATGCGGACCTTTCACGAGACGGACCGAACGGCGGGAATTCCATCGCAGTCTTATGTTGGCACCTGGCCGGCAATCTCAAATCGAGATTCAGCGACTTCCTCACCAGTGATGGCGAGAAGCCGTGGCGTCAGCGGGAGGAGGAATTCAGCGCCCGCACGGTTACGCGAGACGAGCTCTTAACGAAGTGGCAGGACGGCTGGAAGGTGCTGATCGATACGCTGTCAGATCTCACCGATGACGATCTCGAGAAGACCATAACGATTCGACAGCAGCCTCTAATCGTTCACGCAGCGTTGCATCGGTCGCTTTCTCACACCTGCTATCACGTCGG
>Ga0075434_100002901_pt1 | contig 15217 bp, 15 predicted proteins | sample RhiMethybrSRZTD3_FD_75298 | JGI IMG/M metagenome (GOLD analysis project Ga0075434, IMG submission 75298) | Populus rhizosphere microbial communities from Tennessee, USA - Rhizosphere MetaG P. TD hybrid SRZTD3 | ecosystem: Host-associated > Plants > Roots > Rhizosphere > Soil | place: USA... | reverse complement strand
GCCCCGATGTGGTTCACGGACTTGATGCCGTCGCGGATCTGGGCGCCCGCGTCCTGGCTCACCGTGTGCTCCATCACCCGCTCGTTGTAGTAGATGAAGAGGCGTGACGGCGTGAAGGGCTGGTGCTCCTTCTGCCGCATCTGCTCGTACTGGATGGCGCTCGCGATAGCGTCACTAGGCCCCCGTCGACATCGAGTTGAAGTCCTGGACGCGCCACGTGGCAACGTCGCCGTCGATGTTCTCGACGACAGCGTCCGTCGTGGTGGCGCTCGGCGTCAGGCCGGAATCGGCCTTCTTGACGATCCAGATCGGCGCCGGTTTCGTACGCGTCGTGCTGGGACCGGAGCCCGGCGGCGGCGTGAGGAAGATCCGGGTGACCTGAGTCGCGCTCTTGCAGATGATCACCTCGACCGTCTGACTCCCGGCGGCGGGCAGCCAGTAGGAGTCCAGGAGCAGGGTGTCCCCCGCTTCCTCGAGAGCCTTGATGAGGCCCTGGTGCAGGATGGGGAAGATAGGCTGAAGATCCTCCCACCACCGCTCCCCTACCTTGTAGAAGTACTCGTTGAGGTAGTCGGCCTCCTTGACGGTCACCCCTGCTTGGTCCTTGAGGATCTGGATGTACTGATCGGAGGTCGTGGCCTTCTCGAGGGCGGCGAGGAAGGCCGCTCGCTTGTCGAACGCGCCCTTCAGATCGCGACTGTTCACCAGCGCATCCACCTTCGCGTGCACCACACCCTTGGAGATATGTCCCGCCGGTACGTCACCCATCACACGCTCCTTTCATGGCCGATGCGTTCCATGCAGGTCGGGAAACAATGCAGATACGGCTAGGCGTTGCCGGGCTGCCAGGTCACCTCGTAGAGGCGGACGCGGCCCAGCCCCTTCAGATCGACGCGACCCCGGTTGACCAGAGTGAAGCCGCGGCTTGCCACGAGCTGCTGCACCACCTCCGAGACGAGGATCTGGCCGGGCTGGGCGCGGGCGCAGATCCGGAAGGCGGCGTGGACGGCTGCGCCGAAGAGGCGGCCCTCCGTGGGGATGGGCTCGCCCGCGTTGATGCCGATGCGGAGCTGGATCGGCTCGCCCCCCTGCTCGCGGTTGTGCCGCGCGAAGGCTTTCTGGATGGCAACGGCGCACTCCACGGCGCTCGAGGCCGAGGTGAACGACGCTTCCACGCCGTCGCCGGTGTGGACGATCTCCGCGCCCTGATAGGAGGCGAGGCACTGGCGGATGAGCATGTTGTGGGTACGGATGAGATCGTGCGCCTTCATGTCGCCGGAACGCTGGATCATGTCCGCGGAAGCGACCACGTCGCTCACCAGAATGATCCGGAGGGGCCGGGCGGGTCCCTCGGACTCGCGCACCGGCCGGGCGAGCGAACGCTGCGCCGGCGAGGCGAGCCCCTGCGCCACCGCGTAGGTCGTGGCCGCCGCCTCGTCGCTCACGTGGATCTTGGAGAAGATGCTGCTCACGTGGCCGGCCACCGTCTCCTGGCCCAGGACGAGGTCGCCGGCGATCTTCTGGCGGCTGTGCCCGTGGGCCATGCGGTTGAGCACCTCGACCTCGCGCTCGTCGAGCCCGTCCGGATAGGCGGCTCGACGTGGCGCCACCGCGGGCAGCCGCGTCTCGAGCGTCTGCGCGAGCTGCTCGGCGCGGCGCAGGAGCGGCCGCATGCCGAGCGCCGCGAAGAGCGCCGCAGCCTCAGCCACGAGCCGGCCCGCCTCCGCGCGGTCGTCCCGCGCGAGCTCCATGCGAGCGAAGTCGAGGTAGGTCCGCCCCAGCTCCGGGCGCGCGCCCACGCGGGTCCCCACCTCCACCGCCGTCTGGAAGCGCGCCTCCGCCTCGGCCCAGCGCCCGTTCAGCGCGTCGACGCACCCGAGGACGCGCGGGATGAGGAACATCCATCCACTGGAGAAGAGCACGCCGCGCTCCGCGGCCCGGGACAGCGCGGGATACGGTAGCTCGGCGACCGCGGGCGCCCCTGCAAGGTCGGCCAGCTCGGCCAGTGCGCACAGGGGAGCGAGGGAATACGTGTCGGTGCCGATGGCCTGCATCACGTCGCGGGCCAGCGGCTCCAGCGGCTCCACGGCCGAGCCCGCGTGCGCGCGAGAGATCTGGCGGAACACGCGGCCGAAGGTCTGCACGACACGGCCCGCGTCCTCGAAGAGACGGCCCGGCTCCAGCATCACGTCGAGGGCGTCGTCCACCTCGCTCCAGGCCCCGCGGAGCGCACGGGCGCAGGCCAGCGCGCCCAGCGACCGGAAGCCGCCCCATGGGTAGCGGGAGCGCGACACCATCAGCATGGTCTCGTGGGCATAGCGTTCGGTGCCGGCGAAGTCGCCTTTGGCCCCCGCCACGGAGGCGAGATGGGAGAGGCCGAGGGAATGATTGCTCCAGTCCTGCGACATGCGCGTCGAGCCGCACGCCTTGCTGGAGACGTCCTCGGCCTCGTCGAGCCGGCCGAGGAGGGTGAGGGCGAGTGGCAGGCGATGGAGCGCCCAGCCTTCCCGGATCACATCGCCGGCCTTCCGGGCGTGTACCAGCGCGTTCTGCCATCCCTGGAGCGCCTCGGCCACGTGAAGATCGCTGATGTGGGCCAGCGCGAGGGCGAAGCTCGCATAGGCGCAGAGCATGTCGTCCTGGAGGTGCCGGCCCAGCTGAAGCGCCTGCTCTCCCCGCTCCTTCGCCTTCTCCGACTGCCGTCCGTTCCGGTACGCCTCGGCGATCACGGCCAGGATGTGCCCGCGCAGCGCCGGCTCCTGCTCGCCCAGGGCGAGGATCACGTCCTCGAGCGGCTTCAGATCCGCCACGCTACCGAAGGGCACGGAGGCGAGGGTGAACTGGGTGCGCGTCTTCTCCATGAGGGCGTGCCCCAGGCCCGGCACGTCACCGGCATGGCGATAGGTATCAATCGCTTGCTGATAGTGGTGCAGGCAGGGGCCGATGTCCTGGTCGTAGAAGTGGGCCAGGCCCGCGCGGAAGTGGAGATCGGCCTGATCCCTCGCGTCGAGATTCCCCGTGGACTCGGCGGCGGCCAGCGCGGCCTCGTAGTAGTGCGCGGCCTCGCTCCAGGCGAAGACGCCGAAGGCCTGGTCGGCGGCACGCCGGGCAAAGGTGACCACCACGTCCTGGGCGGCAATCGAGCCCGCCTTCACCAGGTGATGCGCGATCTCCAGCACGTGCTTGTCGAGGCTCTCCGCGTACATCGCCTGAAGGCTGTCGGCGATCTGCTTGTGGTAGCGCAGACGGCGCGGCGCACTGGGCTGGTGATAGAACACGTGGCGAATCAGGGGATGGGCGAACTGAAAGGTCGGGCCGTCGCTCCGCAGGAGGCGCTGCCGCATCCCCTCCTCGAGGAGGTTCAGCAGCTCGTCCTCACCCACTCCGCTGATCGTGCTGAGCGTCGGGAGCGAGAAGCCGTCGCCCAGGAAGGCGGCCAGGGTGAAGGCCCGCCGGCACGGCTCGCTCAGCACCTCCGCCCGCGCCACGATCGCACCGGTGACCTGATCGGGAAGACGAAGGTCCGACGCGGCGGCGGTGGTGACGACGAAGCCGCCCTGCTCCCGCAGGGCCGCCTGCGATTGCAGGTGGTGCATCACCTCCTGAACGAAGAGCGGATTGCCGTGGGTGGCATCGTTCACGGTGGCCGTGAGCTGGTGCGAGGGGCTCGCCACCCCGAGGCCGCCGATGAGCTGGTGGATCTCCACCTCGGTGAGGCCGCTCAGCGAGAGGCTCCGGCATACGTCCTCGCGCTGGAGCCGCGCGACGAGCCGAGCCAGCCGCTCCTCGGGGGCCAGCGGTCGGTAGGTGCCGATGATGACGATGGGCACCGGCTCCCTCGCCGCGGTGTCCACCGCGGTGAAGGCCACGTGATCGAACAAGTCCAGCGACATGCGGTCGGCCCAGTGGAGATCCTCCACCACGAAGAGCATGGGCCGGCGCTGGGCGAACTTGATGGTGGCGTGGCCCACAGCGAGGAAGAGCTGGAGCTTCTCGTGGTCGGCCTGACCGGCGAGCACGGGGCGCGCCTCGGGCGAGAGCGTACCTGCCCGGTGCAGGAGCTGGCCGATGGTCTGGCCGTCTATGCCGAGCGAGACGCGCGCGTCCTCGGGCAATTGCTCCAGTCGCGGCAGCAGGATCTCGTGGAACGGCAGATACGGCAGCGTGAGATCCTCGTAGCAGCGGCCGAGGCTCACGTCCATGCCCAGTCGCCGGGCAATGGTCATGGCCTCGTGGAGCAGCCGCGTCTTGCCGATACCCGCCTCGCCCTGTACGAGCACCACGCGCGGTTGGCCGGCCGCCGCGTCCTCGAACCAGTGCTCCAGCAGGGCGAGTTCCTGCTCGCGCCCGACGAATGGCGGACCGCCTTTGTCGAGGCTCGACGTGCTGTCGCCGCGCAGTGGTGAAGTCTGGCTCATACAGAAGTGTCGAATCGGCCCCGAGAGGCAGCCGGATTCAGGACGTGCAACAGTCCGGGGAGGAGGACGGCGTTCGTGCTGGCTCCCCAACCCTACCGACTGCCCAAAGGAGCTCGCTCAAGACGGGACACATGCGGTCGCTCCCGCTTCAAGGGAGGTCACCAAGGACGAGACCGCGAGAATAGGTGGCGTGCCGCAGTCTGTCAAGAGGCGGGGAGCCCAGTGAAGGCGTCTCCACTGTGCTGACAGGGTGGCCGCCAGTGCCCTCGCCACGCGCACATGACGGGCGAGGGCACTGGTCGTCTGCGCTCTACACGTCCTCTACGCCACGAGCTGGATCGTCCACAGATCGTCGCAGAGATTCGAGTCGGTCAGGTACGCGTAGGGGATGGTGAAGTAGCCCCGCATCCCCCACCCCGTGCCCCACGAGTTGCGCATGATGAAGCGCTGCTCCGAGTCGTGGTAGCCGACCACCAGGACGGCGTGACCGCCCAGGAGCTTCTCGCTGTTGGACGGCATGGGCACCGCGCCCGTCTTGGCGACCTGGGCCGACTCGAAGGACTCGTAGACGGAGATGCCGAGCACGATGGGCGTCCCCGCGGCGAGGCAGGCGCGCATCTGATCCAGCGTCTGCACCACGCGGCGATAGGTCAGGGCCTTGCCCAGCTTGGCGTCCTTGAAGGCCTTGGGGGGCGGCTTCTTGGCGAAGTTGGCGATCACGTACGGCCAGTCGGTCTCCGGGCATGCCCCGATGTGGTTCACGGACTTGATGCCGTCGCGGATCTGGGCGCCCGCGTCCTGGCTCACCGTGTGCTCCATCACCCGCTCGTTGTAGTAGATGAAGAGGCGCGACGGCGCGAAGGGCTGGTGCTCCTTCTGCCGCATCTGCTCGTACTGGATGGCACCCGCGATGGCGTTGGCCGTGCACGAGCCGAGCTGGCCCTGGTCATAGACGGGCGGACAGCCAGGGCGCATATCGACGGAGGGCGGCGGTGCGGTGACGGCGGCGGGGGCCGCGTACACCAGGTCGCGCTGGTCCGGCACGTCCGGCGTCCAGCCATAGTGCCCGAGGTACTTGCCGCCGACGGCGGCGGGCTTGCTCCGGGCCTTCGACACGCTGCGCTTCTTCGACGCCGTCCTCGTCTTCTTCTTCGCCATGTCGTTCCTCCTGACTGCCCGTTCGAGCCACAGTGCCGGATGGCGCTTGTTCCACCGGCCGCCTCGGCGCCACGGCGAGGCGACGGGAAGCGGGCGGCTACGGTCCCTGCGTCTGTCCCAGGAAGTCGCGGGCGGGCGTGTCCACGCCCGCGGCGGCGGCGCCCCCAGGCGCGGCCATCACCTCGGCCAGGGCGAGGAGCGAGCGCTGATGCTGCGAGTAGTCCTCGGCCGCCGCGCCCGGCACCGCCGCCTTCGCGGTGAGGCGCACGCTCAGGTTCGTGAGGGCGACCTGCCGCGGCTGGGCGAGGAAGTTCCGGTCGAAGGTGGCGGCCGCCGCATCTCGCGCGGTGAGGAAATTCGGCAGGCCGAACATGGCCTTGAGGGTGGCGGGCAGCGAGGTGTGATCGTACACCGTGTGATCGGCCACGCTCTCGCCTACCCATGGCGAGACGAGAATCGCGGGCACGCGCAGCCCGAGCCGGTCGAAGCGGAAGTGGGCGATCTTCCCCGAGGCCTGGTCCGGCACGATGGCGGTCGGCGGCAGCACGTGATCGTAGAAGCCGCCGTGCTCGTCGTAGAGGAGCACGAAGAGGCACTGGCGCCAGATCTTCTCCTCGCCTCGCAGGGTGTCGTAGATGTTCGCGATGAGGCGCTCGCCCTCGAGCACGGAGTGCGGAGGGTGCTGGTCGTTGGCGGGCCAGCCCGGCGCGCTGAAGCTCCGCGGCTCGATGAACGCGTAGTCCGGCAAGGTGCCGCGGGCTACATCGCGGGCGAACTCCTCGAACTTCACGAAGAGATCGGCGTGGCGGTGCAGGTTGCGCAGGGCGAAGGTCTGCGCGTAGTCGTCGTAGTAGACCTTCCACGTGTGCCCCGCGTCCATCAGGTTCTCGAAGATCGAGCGCATCCGGTAGGGCGAGCCGAGGAAGTTCGAGCGGAGCTGGCCCGCCGTCTCCGGGGTGTCGAGGAGGCCGTTGGCCGTGCCCGCGTGGAGGAAGAAGCGATTGGGCCAGGTCGGCCCCGGCACCGAGGAGAACCAGTGATCGCACACCACGAAGTTACGGGCGAGCGACGAGATGACGGGAACGAGATCGGGATCGAGGCACTGCATGATCGCCTTGCCCGCCTCGGCGCCGATGGGACGCCGGCCGGGACCCTGCTGCTCGGCGTAGCTCGCCACGAAGCCGCTATTCTTCGGGGTGGCGGGGTTCGGCACGTCGCGCTGGCCGAAGATCTGATAGGTCGCGTCGTCCAGGGAGTGCCCCGGGCTCGGATCGGTGACGTAGGCCTCGGGCGCGCTGGTCCGGCTCACCTGCACCGTCTCGCCGGGTGAGGCCGGCGACAGCGGGTTGCTCTCGTTGCCGGAGAGGCCCTCGAGCTTCTGCTTCGGATCCGGCTGGGTGACCCAGCCGAGCATCCGATCGAACGACTGGTTCTCCTGAACCAGCACGACGACGTGGCGGATGCCCGTGGCATTCATGCGATAGCGGCGTCGAGGACGGCCTTGGCGTTCTTGGCGATCGCCCCCGGGTCCTTGGACACGATGGCCGCGGCCAGCCCTACGGACGCCGTGGCCACCGTGATCACCTTGCGCACGTCATTGAGGGTCTTTACCGCCTTCTGCGCGGTGGCCGCCGCGCTGTTGAGTTTGGCCGCGCCCGCCTGCGACTCGTCGAGGGTGAGCCCGACGGCCTTGGTGATCATGTCCGAGGCGGCGTTCAGCAGTGACCACTCCTCCTTCTCGAGAGTGGTGCGGTCGGCCTCGCTCAGGGTGCTCCAGTGGGCGAAGCGATAGTCGCCGATCGAGACCGAGAGGTCCCGAAAGGATTTGGAGAGGGCGAACGCGTCATCCGAGGTCAGTGGTGGCATGGGCCCTCCGGCCTACAGGCCTTTGACGGCGTTGAACGCTTCCTTGAGCCGGTTCGCGTACCGTTGGATGTCCGCCTCCACCTCCGGTTTCGAAAGCTGGTTTCGGGTCTCGTAGAGCTTGTGGTGCCCCTGGCCGATGGTCTTGAGCACCACCACGTAGTTGCGGATGGCCTGCTCGTGGGTGGTGAGCTGATTCGCGCGGAACTCGCGCCACTCGGCAAGGGCGGCCAGCCCCGCGGGATCGCGTCCCTCGCGCTGAAGCGTCGTGTAGTACTTGTCGAGCGCGATGCGCTCGATGGCCGCGTCACCCGCGAAACCCTGCTCTACCGCCTTGACCATGGCCCCCACCACCACCTGGAAGGGCGCGTCCGACTGCTCGATCAGGGTTTCGAGCTTGCGCTGGCGCCAGCGGTCCGTCGCCGCCGTCACCAATAGCTTCGACAGCGCGGCGAAGGCCGCCGCCTCCCCCTGATCGGCGAAGTTCGCTTCCTGCAGCGCCTTGCCGAGATCGTCCAGCTCGTTGTCGTAGATGGGAAGACCGTCGGCGGCGAGCTGCCCGAGGGCGCTCATGTATTCCTTGACCAGGGTGTGGCGCAGGAGGAGCTGCTGGCGTTGGGCCTGGCGCTCGCTCGCCTGGCGGTCGAGCTCCGGCCATTGCGACTGGGGCTCGTAGCGCTTGAGTCGCGTGGGCGTCTCGACGTAGACGACGACGAGCTGGGAGTACTGCGCGGCGTCGAAAGAAGTGTCCGCGAAGTTGCGGACCGAGGTGAGGTTGGTGGTGCAGGCGCTCGCGAGCAACGCGAGGCACGCGACGGCGATGAGCCGTAGGGATTGCCCGGTTCGATGGCGCCTCATTCAGTCCTCCCTCGCCTTCCGGAGTCGGCGAGATCAAGTGGGTGAGCCGCGATCAACCCTGGTGCCGAGAGCATAGGCGGGGGCCGTGGCCTTTTTCAATACGAGATTCTGCTTATGCCCTGCCCCGCGGTCGGGCCACGGCCCCCGCGCGCACGAGGCAATTGACAAGGAACCAGGAAGGCGAGCATTGTCTGGCCGTCTCCCTCGCCCACCTCGCGCCAGGTCGTGGCGTTCGGGGTCGGCGCAGCTTGTGGGAATCGCGTGCACGCGAGCAAGGAGGAACCTGTGCCCGACCTGCGTCTGCTCGTGCGCTGAGCCATGGACCCGACCCTCATCATCTTCGGCATCCGGGCCCTCATCCGGCTGGCGCGCGAGGGCGTGGCCGCCTTCAACCAGTTCGAGCGCGATCGTCCCGCCCTCTTCCCGGACGGGCTCAGCGCGGACTTCCGCCAGATCGACTTCATCCGCACCACCTTCATCCCCGATCATCAGGACCTGCTCACGGGCACGGGCGCCTTCGCGAAGTACTGGGCGGGGACCGCCCCCGCCAAGGTGCCGGGGGCGATGGAGGCGCTCTACATCGGCGCCGTGCAGCTCTTCTCGGAGGATCAGGCCAGGAAGAAGCAGGTGGCGCCGCGGCGGGGCGTCGAGATCGGCGGAGCGGTGATGATCCAGCAGTGGGCGGGCGGGCCTCGGGGGGTGTGCTGTTCGGCGTCACCCTCCGCGAAGCCATCACAGTGGCGCTCCGCTCCGCCTCCGGCAACGTGAAGGCGGCCGTGGACAACCAGGCGGCGCTCAAGGGGCTCGCGGAGACGCTCAGCGAGCTCGTGCGGACGCACCCGGGCCAGTACGGCGCCAAGGAGTGGCTCACCCTGTACCGCGCACTGATCACCCGCGCGCTGCAGAGCGGCGCCCTCGGCCCGCTCACCGACGCGCAGATCGCCAAGATCCTCGAGGGAGGCCTTCCCGCATGAGACGCCCAGGCTTCGGGCTGCTCCTCGTCGCTGCTCTCGCCGTGGGCGCCTGCGCGGCCGGCTCGAAGCTCGACACGCTTGACTCCCAGCTCGGCACGCTCTCCAAGGAGAACACCGAGGCTTCCCGGACGAAGCTGGCCGCCCTGGCCAGCCAGGCGCAGGCGGACGCGAAGAGCAGCGACGGGGTGAACCGCGTGGCCTTCTATCGGGTGGCGGCGGTGGCGGCCTAGCAGGCCGGCGTCGCCGGGCAGAGCCTCGTGCTGCCCATCACCGACGAGGGCATCGCCGCCTGTGATGCCCTGCCCGCCAAGGACAAGTCGGCGCCCCGCGACTGCGCGCTCATCCGGCTCGCCGCGCCGCTGGCCGTGCAGGACGACCTGACGCGCCGGCTCGCCACCTTCCAGGGCCACGCCTCGGGGGGCAAGCTGCCGAACGCCGACCTTCAGCCGGTCCAGGGCGTCTTCGACGGCCTCGAGACGCAGTTCGACAAGGTGTCGACCATTCGCGCCGAGGTGGTCACCCTCGATGTGCCAGACGACTTCAAGCTGCGCACGGATCACCAGCGTCTGATCGTCTACTGCAACGCCGTCAAGGCCTGGAGCCTCTACGGCGACGTGGACGGCGCTTCCCTCGACACGTTCAATGCCCTCGCCCAGCGGAAGAAGCAGATGACGGATCGCCTGGAGACGGACGGCATCGCCACCGACTGCCGGGCCATCCCCGCCACCCAGAGCTTCGACGACAAGTAGAGCCGGCGGCGGGCAGGCTCCTGAGCCCGGCTGCCCGCGCTGGAAGAATCTACTCGGTTGCTCCGTCCGCCGCCCGCCGGCGACGTCGACCCGCAGAGTCTCCATCGCTGCGATTGCCCGCACCCCGAGCACCTCTTCGCCCCGAGGCAGACCGGCGATCGCCGTGGCACAGCAAATGCTCTCTTCACCGGATCGACAGCAGGCTCGGTTGAACCAAGGCCGATTCGAACTGAGGGAGGCAATCCCATGTTTCTGCTGCTGGCCATTGTCCTCGTCGTGGTGTGGGGCGTCGGGTCGCTCGCGTTCCATGCGGCGGGCGCCCTGATCCATCTGGCGCTGGCCCTCGCTCTCGTGTCGGCCCTGGTGCACTTCGTGGCGGGGAGAGGTCCGGGCGCTCGCGTGTGACCGCGTCCGCGAGAGCGTAGGGGACGACCATGGCAATCCTCCAAGCCATCCTCGCCCTCATCTCGCGGTCGCTCGGCAGCATCCTTTCCGCGCTCTTCGGCTGGGCCGTCGTCGCCCTCTTCGGTCCCACCAGTCCGCGGGAGAAGGTGTGGCTCTCCGCTCTGGTCGGCGCGGCGGCAGCCTGGCCGCTCCTGATCGTCGGGGTGATATGGCCCCGCCTCGCCGCCATGGCCTTGACGTTCGCGTCCTTGCCGTCGTGGCTGCCGAGCTGGCTCGTTCGTTCCGTGTGGATCAGCCTGGCCATCATCGTGCCGTTCGTGCTGGGGGCGGTGGTGGCGGGCCGAGCGCGAGGACCCGCCGCGCCCATCCCGGGCACGCGACGGGTGGCGGCTCCCCCGCCCTCATCGGCGCCCCAGCGGTCGCCAGTACGCGAGTCCAAGATCGTGCGCCTGCTTCGCGGGATCCCCATCACGTTGGCCATCGCCGTCTCGTTCCTCATCGTCTTCGTCACCGTTCCGCTCCGACAGCTCCTCGCAATCCTCCGTCGCCAGGCGGAGATCGACGTGCCCCTGGTCACCGACGCGCACGGCTACCGTTTCGTGGCGGACGAGATCGCCGAGACCCTCGGGCGTCACGGGGTGGCGGTGCGGCCGGTCCCGCCCGGCTGGACGGTGACCGCGCCCTCACGCATCCTCTCGATGCTCGGAGGCCCGAGCTTCGACGCCTACGTGCCGCAGAGCTTCGTGCAATTCCGGGGGCCGGAGCTCGAGATCATGCTCTATCCCAACGGGCTCATGCTCCGCGGATCCGAACGGAAGACGGCGTGGGCGCACGGCCTGCTCGTGGAGGCGCTCACCGACGCTCCCGCGTATCAGACCTTTGATCCCGCCGCCCAGGACATCGAGCGCCAGATCCGCGGCGTGTGGGCGGTGTTCGGCCAGAACCCCGCTGCGCACGCGGGCTCGGCGGCTCTCGAATCCCGCCTGGACGAGATCGCCGAGGAGATTCGCGCGCTCCCCGTCGGCTACGACGAGTGGCAGATCGTGTATCGACAGGCGCTGCAGCTCGATCGCGCCCTTCGCGGGAGACCCCAGCTCCTCGAGGCGAGCACGTTGATCGATCCACGCACGAGGTCCCCGGAAGAGGAGGCCGTCATGACCAACGGAGCGACACGATCACTCTCCCTGCGCGAGCTGCTCGGCGAGATCACCGGCAAGGTCACACTCCTGGCCCGGAAAGAAGTCGAGCTCGCGAGGACCGAGCTCAAGGCCGACCTCGCCTCCGAGCTGGCCGCCGGCAAGGGCCTCGCGGTGGCGGCCCTGGTGGGAATCCTCGGCCTGAACATGCTCCTGATGGCTGCCGTGTTCGGCCTGGCCGCCTACCTGCCGGCCTGGCTGGCTGCGCTGCTCATCGGCGGCGTGCTCGTGATCATTGCAGGCATCCTCGGCTACGTGAGCTGGAGCCGGCGCGTGACGACTCCCCTCGCCGCCACGCGGAAGACCCTCAAGGAAGACGCGCAATGGGCCAAGGAGCGATTGGCATGAGCCCGCGCACCAATTCGCAGCCGGGCGCCTCGCCGCGGGAGAGCTCGCGACAGCTCGAGGGCGAGATCGCCCTGCTGCGCGACGAGCTCGGCGGGCTCGTGGCCGAGCTCGACCGGCGCCGGCACGAGCTCATGGACATCAAGCTGCAGGCGCGACGACACGTGGTGGGAGCGACGCTGACCGGAGTGGGTCTGCTCGCGAGCGCTGCGGGGTTGGTCTGGCTGGGCGCCTGGCGCAAACGCCGGCGTCGCACGACCGCGGCCCGCGTGGGCCGCCTGCGCGAGGCGGTGTCCCGCATGGTCGAGCGGCCGGAGCGCGTGGCTGCCGAGCCCGGCATTCCCGCGAAGATTCTCACCGCCGCGGCCAACGTCGCGTTGGCCACCGCTATCAAGAAGGTCCTGGAGCGTGGTCTCAAGTACGCGCGGCGCTCCCGGACGCGGCCCGAGGACGAAGCGGTCGGCACCGCCGGGAGCGGGAGACTCTAGCGGGTCGGAGGATTCCGCCGGGTCATGCCGGTGGGACCGCGGGCAACGGGACGACGCTCCTGCGTCGGCGGTTGACATCGAGGGGAGGAGCGACTATCGATTAGACGCGATGGCGAAGCATACGACCGGCCGGCTGGTCTGGCTCCTCCTGGGTCTGGTCGTGATCGTCACGCCCCTGGCGTCGGCGATTCCGCTCGATCCGAGCTGGACCAAGGGCGTGTACGACGACGGAGATTTCGACGATCTGCTCGCCTATCTGACTTCGGGCTCGGCGGCGATTTGCCCCGCCCCCGTGGCGGACGGCCGGGCCCCGCGTGCCCGCCACGTGTCGGATCCTCCCCCTCCGGAGGCCGTCGCCCTCGCACCGTCGGACTCCTCGCAAGCTCCCAGAGGGCCGCCCGCGAGCTGATCCCTCCGTCGGCTGCCTGCAACGATTTCAGGTTGCGGGACCTGGGTGGTCTGTCGTACACGTTCGTGAACCACCAGCTCACATACGGAGAGTTGACATGTCCGCGACGCTCAAACCTGCCGAGACGATCCTCGTGGTCGACGACGACCCGGAGGTGCTCTCCCTCGCCGTGGATGTGCTCCAGATGGCGCGTTACGTCGTGCTGAGCACCGACGACCCGCGTCATGCCGTCCGGCTGGCCAAGACGCACCCCGAGACCATCCACGTGCTGCTCAGCGACGTGGTCATGCCGATCATGAACGGCGTGCAGCTGGCGGCCGAGATCACGGCTATCCGCCCGGATATTCGTGTCCTTCTCATGTCCGCCTACCGGACACAGGCTATCGATGACTATCGGGCGAAGACCCCCGGCGCGCTCTTCCTCGACAAGCCGTTCACCGTGGCCGGCCTGCTCCAGGCGATCCAGTCGACGCTGAAGGTGTCGAAAGCAGGGTCCTGGCCCAAGCCAACGTAGTCCCCGGGGCCTTCTCCTGTTAATGGAGTACGAGCCGGTCAGGCTCATCCCTCGTCGGCCTGGGTCGACTGATTCCCGCTGATCCCCGCCATCGCCATCATGGTTTTGGGATGCCTTGCAAACACCCGTGGACAAGACGAGCGAGGTGTGGGCCACTGTCAGTTCGCCACGAGTCTCCGTGGCGCGTGCGTCACGGGCTCCGCGCCCCGCGCGGTGACGATGGAGGTCTCCCCCAGGCACATGCTGAGCCCCGTCTTGCTGTTGAGAAGGATCATGTGGATGAAGAACACCATGCCGGGGGCGAGCACCTGGGAGTTGCCCGCATAGATCATGGGCTCGTCCATCCAGGTGGGCGGATAGGTTGCGCCCATGGTGTAGCCGCAGGCGTTGAGGAAATGCCCCTTGTACCCTGCGCGCGTGAGCACGCGGGCATGCGCAGCGAAGATGTCGCCCACCGTCTTGCCAGGACGCAGCACCGCCTCGCATTCCGCGAGGGCCTCGCGGCAGGCCTTGAACATGGCCTCGTGGCGGCGATCGACCCGGCCCGTGAGCACCACGTTCATGAGAGCGGCATGGTAGTGGCGATAGGACGCGGCGAACTCGAAGGTGACCTGATCGCGCGGGCGCACCTTCCCGTGCCCCGTGTGGTAGCGGACGAGAAGGGCTTCCTTGCCGCTGCCCATGGGCCAGCGGCTCGCCGAGGGATCGCCGTCGCCCGCCAGGATGCCGTGGAGCATTTCCGCGTAGATGCGATGCACGGGCTGCCCGGGCACCGTCATGCGATTCGCCACGGCGAGGGCCTCGTCGGCGAGCCGCCCCGCCTGGCGGACGTAACGCAACTCGGCCGGGCTCTTCACGAGGCGGAGCAGCCGCACGAGATCGCTGGCGTCCTCGGTGCGGCAGAAGCCCGCCAGCGCAGCGTCGACCATCTGGCCGCGCTGGGCGGTGAGGCCATAGGCGTGGTACTCGACGCCGAGGCGCTTGCCGCGGCAGCGATAGCTCTCCAGCATGTCGCGCAAGTCCTCACCGGGCGTGGCGCCCTGGCGGTCACGCCAGATGCGAATGTCCTTGATCACCGAGGTGAGGCGCGCCTGGCGTAGATCGGGCGAGCGTGTGCAGAGGGCGAGCTTGCCGTCGGCACCCAGGTACATCCCCTGGAACATGCTGTAGCCGCTCGTGTCGTAGCCCGTCAGGTAGTACATGCTCTCCTGCCGGAAGATCACGAGGCCGTCGAGCCCGCGCTCGGCCATCGCCCGGCACGCCCGGCGCCGCCGCGCGGCCAGCTCGTCCTTCGAGAAGTGCAGTGCCATGAGGCCTCCGATCAGGTTGGGGTGGCGTCACCACGGCCGCGGAGCAGCGCGCTCGCGCCCAGCACCACCGTGGTCACGCCGATGAGGAACGAGCTGACGGCGGCGATGGTGGGATCGACCTCGAGCACGAGGCTGTTCCAGACGCGAACGGTCAGCGTCTGGACCTCGACGCCAGACAAGAAAAGTGGGATGAGGAGCTCGTCGAACGAGGTGAGGAAGGCGAAGAGGGCGGCGGAGAGCAGGCCGGGCAGGATGAGGGGCAGCGTGATGCGGCGGAGCGCGGTGAGCCGGCTCGCCCCCAGGGAGAGGGCGGCGTGCTCGAGACGGATGTCGAAGCCCTGGAGCGCGGCGGCCATGATGATGACCACGACGGGCAACGCGAGCACGGTGTGCCCGAGAGCCATGGCGAGGATACTCCCGGTAGCCTTGAGGCGCACGAAGAAGAAGTAGAGGCCGATGGCGGTGATGATGGTGGGCACGATCAGGGGCGAGAGGAGGACGGCGTAGATCACGCCCTTGCCGCGGAAGCG